>Ga0209330_1000465_pt1 | contig 17006 bp, 16 predicted proteins | sample JacPinW_OM2H0_O3_FD_187969 | JGI IMG/M metagenome (GOLD analysis project Ga0209330, IMG submission 187969) | Forest soil microbial communities from Algoma, Ontario, Canada - Jack Pine, Ontario site 1_JW_OM2H0_O3 (SPAdes) (version 2) | ecosystem: Environmental > Terrestrial > Soil > Boreal...
TCCTGGATTCACGATTTTCTTCACACTGGTCATAGCACTCGCCGCTTGGTTCATGACATCAAGCCCGCGATTGTCATATTTCGGATTTCAGATCGTTGTGGTCTTCACCCTCATCAACCTACAGGAGTTCGCTAGGCAGACGTCGCTCGCAGCGGCAAGGGATCGGGTCGTTGGCGTTGGCTTGGGACTATGCATGATGTGGCTGGTATTTGATCAGCTCTGGAGTGCGCCCGTAGCCCTGGAAATGCAGAGGGCCTTTATCTCCACCTTGCGATTGTTGGCCCAATTCGCGCGAGAACCACTCTCGAAAGATCTGACAGTTGCTGCCGAACGCGCCTTTTCGTTGCGCGAGATGATCAACAGCAGTTTCGAAGAAGTGAGAGCGCTCGCCGATGCTGTGCTATTAGAAACGGGCGCTTCTCGGCAGCAGGACCTTGTTTTGCGCGGTCGAATCGAACGCTGGCAACCGCAGTTGCGGATGCTTTTCATAATGCGAGTTGCTTTGTGGAGATACCGGATCCGGATCCCCGGTTTTGAACTGCCCGCGCCGGTGGCAGCCGCGCAACAAGAATTCGACGAACATCTCGCTGACGTGCTGGATGGTATGGCCGATCGGATGTCAGGGAAAACCTCGGATAGACGCAACGGTTTCAGAAGCTCGGTCGCGGGTCTAGAAAAGACAATTCGTACCTACGATTCGGGAAACTCGCAAAGGGCGCTTCCGGCACAGCTTGGCGGATTTCTTTCGTTGTCCCGGAAAATCGCAAGTTTGACGATTTCGCTCGATAACGAGATGTCAGTACACGGCAGCCTTACGGAGTAAGCCAGTTCACCTTGATAGCTTTTTCTACCGGTGCCTCGGGCATTCGGACAGGCCGGTAGGCGCGTGAGTAGCTTAAGGCGAGTGATGACATTCAGCGCAACAAACCCGTCTCCATGTTCTCATCCAACCGGGGCGGTAACATGGCAGGTTGGATTTCGGTCCTTATTTATGCCCTTTAAATTCATCATCTTTTATGTCGCTACAGCCGTGGATTCACCCACCAATCGCGCTTTTCGCGGCTGATCAGCGTACCGCGGGAAAATCGAAGTGCTCGCAAGCTGTTGAAAGATTTGGCGTCCCCGACGGGATTTGAACCCGTGTTTACGCCGTGAAAGAACAACCACGATAAGGAAATATAACGACTTGCAAGAGGCGGGCGGCCACCTAAGTCCTTGCTAGTCCGTACAAGCCAACACACTTACGTACCGTAATCCGTACCGCGAAAAAAAAGCTTTTATGTTGCATTCACAGTGGGCGGGGGCTGCACGGGGCCGGATTGCTGTCCCCGTGCAAGCTGGGTGAATGGGTAGATCAGCCCAATGATCAGCGTGCAGATGCCGACTCTGTTCCTCATTTTTGAGCCTGCATAGACTTCACGAGGTCAGCGGCCGACGCTTCTTCGAGCGATAGCCCATAGCCGACTTCCCGCACAATACGTTCCTTCAACGGATGAATGAAGTGCACGCGTGTGTTGCGGCGCGTCACCTCCGGCATCTTTAGGTACAACGCAGCGAGTTCTCGCGCTCGGCTGAGCGCTTTTCCGTTCGGGACGACTTCAGCAACGACTCCCCATTCGTGCGCGGTGCGCGCCGTCACCGGCTGTGGGTTCAGCAGAAACGCCTCGGCCCGACCTGCACCAGCGCGATAACTCCACGTCGTAAAGATTCCATCCCCTGGCACGATGCCTCCCGCGAAATGGGGGACGTCGTGGAAGGTCGCACTTTCGGCTGCCACGATCACATTGGCCAGCAAGGCATACTCTGAGTGCACATGCGCTCGTCCTTCGACAGCCGCTATGACAGGCACGCGTATATTGGCTATGTTTTCAAGAATCTGACAGCCCTCGTCGTGAGTCTGGCTCCAAACACCGGGATCGGCTACATTGCCGAACGTGGCGAAATCAACTCCAGGAATGAAATCACCGCCTGCGCCGGTTAGGATAACGATCTTGTTCGCTCGATCTTGCGCGATCCGGTAGAAGGCGTCGAGAAACTCTGTGTGGTCTTGAGCAGTGAAGGTGAACGGCCCGCCGTTGCCGTGAAATTCAGCAACCAGCACACCGTTGTCGTCTCGTGTCAGTTTCAGGCTGCGGTACTGGGAAAAATAATCTGGTTGAGTCGTTTGCATATGGAATTCTCCAAATCGAATTGAGGCACTTCAATCAACAACCGGTCAGAATATCAACCTAGTTTTGCAACGTGGCGTGGTCCGCTCTCAATGATCGCGCACCGAAGAGGACGGCAAACGACGAATGACTCGATTATTCGAATCGCATCTGCTGCTGGGTGGGAGCACGAGAATAACCAAACCAAGTGGCGAAGGCTGAATGCCGGTGACTCCGTGTTTATGCGTCATTCTCGGAGTGTGAGGTCTGCCGGATGTAGGGGAACCGGGTCTTCGTGCGATATAAAAACTCCGAGACGTATTTGCGACAGGAGATGCCCACCCGACTAGTTGCGATACTTGCGTTAACCATCTTGATTGTCCGCCAGGAGAGCCTTAATAGCGCTTACCCAAAGTGTCGGCACCTACCTTCGAAGGACAACATTCATTGGAAGCTCGATTGCTGGTCTTCGACTGGGTCGTAACGCAGCACCAACACAGCACTAGGTAAGACGCTAAGCAGGAGTGGATGATGGCTATCATCTCGCGAGGTTTTTCCGGTCGACGCAGCGCATCCGAAGCCAAACTCCCGCCGGGTCAATACCTCACCACCGACTTCCCCGTCTTATCCGCAGGTCCAACACCGCGCATTTCGCTCGATCGCTGGGAATTCACGATCGACGATGGAAGCAACGTTTTGAAGCGATGGGATTGGAAGTCGTTTCGCGAGCTGCCTACCGAAACGATTACCGTTGATCTGCATTGCGTAACACGGTGGTCGAAACTGAATACGTCTTGGGAAGGGGTTTCACTAGATGTCCTGATTGCGGACCTGAAGACAGATTTGCCATATGCAATGTTTCGTTCGTCCGGCGATTACACGACGAACCTCCCCTTGAAAGATGTCATGAACAAGCAGGCCTGGATCGCGTTCAAATACAACGGTGCCGATCTTCAGCCCGAACATGGCGGCCCCGCTCGGCTTCTAGTTCCCCATCTCTATTTGTGGAAGAGCGCGAAATGGGTGAAGGGCATGACGCTGATGCGGAACGACAAGCCGGGTTTTTGGGAAAGCCTCGGCTACCACATCTATGGAGATCCATGGCAGGAACAGCGGTACTCGAACGAGTGACATGGCGTGCTGCAAAGGTTGTTGCGGTGCACGACGAAACAGCAACTGCGCGGACGCTCGTACTTGCAGTTCGCGATTGGCCGGGTCAGGTCGCTGGCCAGCACGTGGACGTGCGTTTAACCGCTCCAGACGGGTACTCTGCCGTCCGATCCTACTCGATTGCCTCTTCGCCGAGCTCCGATGGCCGCATTGAAATCACCGTCGAACGACTGCCGAACGGCGAAGTCTCACCATACCTCACGCAGGAAATCATGGTCGGCGATGAACTAGAGTTGCGAGGCCCGATTGGCGGATGGTTCGTGTGGCGATGCGAGCAGATGGAACCGATCCAACTGGTAGCCGGTGGCTCCGGCATCGTTCCTCTTATGGCTATGATTCGCTCGCGTCGTTCGGTCGGCAGTAGCTCGCCATTCCGCTTGCTATATTCCGTCAGGGAACCGGAGACGGTTTTTTACCGCGATGAACTGCGGGCACTATCAAATCAAGGCGACTCACTAACGATCAACTACGCGTACACGCGTGTGACCCCGAAAGATTGGCCGAGACCCGCCGGACGGATCGACGCACCGCTAATTGCGATGGGTACATGGCCTTCGACGCTTCGGCCAACCAGCTACGTCTGCGGCCCGACCTCATTCGTTGAACATGCCACTGACCTCTTGATCTCTGCCGGCCACGATCGCGAAAAGATCAGAACGGAGCGCTTCGGCGCCACAGGAGAACGGGCGTGATAAACCGTACTGCTAGGCAGCCTTTCTAGCCAATCCACCTTTCTCAATGATGAAGTTCGCAATCGGCTCAACCCCTTCGCCGCTTTTCAAATTAGAGAAAATAAATGGCCTCTTCCCGCGCATTCTGAGCGTGTCCGCTTCCATCACCCCAAGGTCTGCCCCTACCATAGGAGCTAGGTCGATCTTGTTGATGACGAGAAGATCGGAGCGCGTAATTCCAGGGCCGCCTTTGCGGGGGATCTTCTCGCCTTCCGCAACGTCAATTACGTAGATCGTCAGGTCTGCCAGTTCGGGGCTGAAAGTTGCCGCCAGATTATCTCCGCCCGATTCGACAAAGCACAGTTCTGCGTGCGGGAATTTCTTGTTCATGTCTTCAATGGCAGTGAGGTTCATAGAAGCATCTTCTCGAATTGCAGTGTGCGGACAGCCTCCCGTTTCGACACCCATAATGCGCTCCGCCGCCAGTGCCTGAGCACGGGTGAGGATGAGCTGATCCTCCTTTGTGTAGATGTCATTCGTAATCACGTAAATGTCGTATGTGTCGCGGAGGCGCTTGCAGAGCGCCTCAACCAGAGCCGTTTTGCCAGACCCGACAGGTCCGCCAATACCGACACGCAAAGGATGGGCTTGGGACTCGGAACTCGAAGTATTAGTCATGAGCGAAACAACCTCGTGTATTGGGTTTCGTGCAATGCGGAAGCGAGATCGACCATGAAACCAACCGACCCCAGGTCGTGAATCGTTGCCTGTTGAGCTTGTGCACCCACGGCCAGCACTGCTGGCTCAAGCTCGGCAAGGGCAAGCTGCCCATCCGTTTGCCCTAGCGGCACCAAGCGAACACCCGCGGTTATCAAGTTGGCGAGGTAGCTCTGCAGAAATGCGGGTAGGGCCAAGGTCGCCGGAATGTCTTGCTTTGCTGCACGAACTCCGAGCACGACCGACAGCACCGGTGAAATTCTTGGTTCCGCGAGCAATTCTGAAAAAGTCTCCAGGAGGGGATCGGGCCACACTCGGCGCAACGTAGCGAGGCAGGACGCGGCCTGCTGCGAAGTTTCAAGCGCAAATTCCGATGTCCCCCGAAAGGCGGCCGCGAGTTCCGCAATTTCAAGCAACTTTCCGCAGTCGTCCTCTCTTGCCGAGCGCCAGGCCCCAATTAAGAAAATCGCTTCGTCTCGTCCTGAGCCGTAACAGAGATCTGCTTCCAGCCAATCAACAAGACTTTTGCGATCATGAATGTGGCCCGCTTCTACCGCCCATTCGATACCGTGAGAATAGCTATAGGAGCCGGTGGGGAATGCAGGCGAAAGCCAACTCTGCTGTCTCAAGAGAGCTAGCTGTGAGATTCCGTGCTGTTGATCACTCATGATGATGCTCGCCGTCATGATGTTTGTGATGGTGGCCGTGACCGTAAGCACCGCCTTCCGGCTGAAAGGCGGACTGGACCTTTTTAAAGATCCGCCCCCAGGCCACGGAGCATATCTTCTATTACATGGTCGGGCCGAATCAGAAGAACATGGTCTCGAATTTCGGTTGGCAAATGCCGATTACCCAAGTGCCATGCCAGCCGCATCAGCTGGATAGGATCTTTGTGTCTGACTTCGACAATGTCCTCTATGGCGGCCTGAACCTTCAGCCATCTTCCGTCGTCCAGTTGCAGCCCGTCTCCTTCAGCCATGGCCACGGCTTCTGGAAGATCAAGAAGAACATCGTCCCCCTGATCTCCGGTCAGGCGAAAGCGGCGTCGGTGACTCGCGTCAAAGTCGAGAGTGAGCGATCCTGCTGCGTTTTCCGCTGGCCAATACCCGGCGGGTCGATGAACAGAAGCACGATGAGCCGGATCACCGTGAATAGAAGCGTTATGCGAAGTCATAGTCTTACTCAATACATGAAGTATCGTTGAGCCATGGCCAATACCTTGGCCGGCTCGCAAGTGAGAAGGCGACCATCGGCGCGCACTTCATAAGTTTCGGGGTTTACCTCCATGCGAGGAGTGGCATTATTCAAAATCATCGAACGCTTGCCGATCTTGCGCGTGTTGGAGACAGGAAGGAGTTTCTTTGCAACCCCAAGCGCCTCCGCTTTGTTGAGTAGTGCCTGGCTGACAAATGTCACAGAGCTCTCCGTCAAAGAGCGACCGAACGCGCCGAACATAGGCCGGTAGTATTCGGGTTGCGGGGTAGGAATGGAGGCGTTGGGGTCTCCCATGATCGCGGCCGCGATCGTGCCGCTCTTTAGCACCATGTCGGGTTTGACTCCGAAAAGGCTGGATCCCAGATACAAATGTCGGCAAGCTTTCCAATTTCGATCGAACCGACATATGTAGAGATGCCTTGAGCTATTGCGGGATTGATCGTGTATTTCGATACGTATCGTCGAGCTCTGAAGTTGTCGTTCTCGCCCTGTTCCTCTGCCAGGTATCCGAATTGTTTCTTCATTTTGTCCGCGGTCTGCCACGTTCGGATAATCACCTCTCCCACACGGCCCATGGCCTGACTGTCTGAAGACATGATCGACAGGGCCCCAAGATCATGCAAAACATCCTCTGCCGCGATGGTTTCCTTTCGAATCCGGCTCTCGGCGAATGCGACATCTTCAGGAACTCGCGGATCGAGGTGATGGGTGACCATCACCATATCGAGGGGCCTCATCAAGCGTATTTGCCGAATATGGTCGCGTTGGAGTCGTAGAAGATGGAATGACGTTTGGTTCGCCGCAGACCTTAATGATGTCAGGGGCGTGTCCACCGCCCGCGCCTTCCGTGTGAAACGTGTGAATGGTTCTGCCTTTGAAGGCGGCGATCGTACTTTCCACGAAACCACTCTCGTTCAGCGTATCGGTATGGATAAGAACCTGGACATCCATGTCATCCGCTACAGACAAACAACAATCAATGGCAGAGGGAGTTGTACCCCAGTCCTCATGAAGCTTGAAGCCGCATGCGCCGGCCTCGATTTGCTCAACGAGACCAACTGCTGAGCTCGCGTTGCCCTTCGCGTAGAAGCCGAGATTCATCGGGAAGGCATCGGCTGCCTGGAGCATTCGCTGAATGTGCCACGGACCTGGAGTACAGGTCGTTGCATTCGTCCCTACCGCGGGTCCAGTCCCACCGCCCATCATCGTGGTCAGGCCTGAATAGAGAGCCTCTTCGATCTGTTGCGGGCAGATGTAATGAACGTGGGTGTCGATGCCGCCGGCCGTGACAATCTTGCCCTCGCCAGCGATCACTTCAGTTCCAGGGCCGATCACGATCGTGACGTTCGGTTGGATGTCCGGATTCCCTGCCTTTCCTATGGCTGCAATGCGGCCTTCTTTAATCGCGATATCCGCCTTCACGATTCCCCAATGATCCAGAATCAGAGAATTAGTAATTACCGTGTCGACGGCGCCCTCACCGCGCGAACGCTGTGACTGTCCCATACCGTCGCGAATCACTTTCCCGCCGCCAAACTTGACTTCCTCACCGTAAGTCGTGTAGTCCTTCTCCACTTCGATGACGATGTCTGTATCCGCAAGGCGTATCTTGTCCCCAACCGTTGGGCCGAACATCTGCGCATAGGCGGCGCGGTTCATTTTGTTAGGCATTCTTGATTACCTTTCTGGCTCTTTCGGCAAGGCTCCCATCACCGCCTTGTGGAAGCCATAAACGACGCGCGCCCCTGCGTACGGAACGAGCGAAACCTCGCGGGACTCGGGGAAAACCTGGAGCGCTCCGGTGCGGGTGAACAATGATGGTGTTCACAACGGTGCGGACCAGTTTTTTCAATGGCTCGCGGTCGATCCGACGGACGGCGCAGCCAACATTGTTTTTTACGACCGGCGGGGAGATCGGGAGAATCGTAGGCAGATTGTTGTATTGGCGCGTTCGACCGATGGCGGGGTGAGCTTTGAGAATTACGCGTGGACCACCGATCCCTTCGAAGCGGGAGGATTTTTCTTCGGCGACTATTCGGGGATCGCCGCATGGGGCGGCCGCGTTTATGGCGTCTGGACCGAACAACCAGCAATAGCCCCCGTAGTGGGAAACACTACTACTGACGATGCGAAACCCAAACCGCGTGGCACGGTGGTCAAAGTTGGGATCGCTGATTTCACCCAAACGCAAGCGAAAGTACCCGATGACTGATTTCTATCTTTAATCTTTGAATCATCTTTGAATCGAGAGCGCGAGCCGGGTTGCCTCTCGCGTCATTTGTCCATCGACCATGCGCCAGATTCCCAAGGGATTTGCGTTCTTCAATTCCTGTGGCAGCGCTTCGTCGGGAAACCCCTGATAGCAGACCGGTCGTGTAAACCTGAAAATCGCCTGAGTTCCCACCGACGTGGAGCGACCATCCGAGGTCGAAGGATACGGGCCTCCATGAACCATAGCGTGGCAGACCTCGACTCCGGTAGGAAACCCGTTAAAGACAAGCCGTCCGACTTTGTTCTCAAGGATCGCGATGAGGTCGGCGAAATCATGCAGATCCTGTTCCGTGCCATGAATCGTGGCTGTGAGGTGGCCATCGAGAGAGTGGGCGATCGCAAGAATCTGATCCCGGCTCAAGTTCTGTACGAGCAGCGTGGTGGGGCCAAAGATCTCCGTATCAAGGTGCGCCTCGAGGAAGGTAGCCGCATCCGTTTCAAAAAGCGCAGAACCAACGGCAAAACCCGCGGCCTGCGGCGCCTTCGGAGCCTCGGCAAGGAGCGTGACAGAACTGTCCGCCTTCCGATCGGCGAGCGCGGAATCGTAAGAAGAATGAATTCTTTCGGTCAACAGATGGAAGGGCGCCGATGCAGCAACCAGTTGCCGCAACCTATCCGTGAACGAGGCAGCTTCGTCGCCTGGCTGAAGAAATATCATTCCCGGCTTGGTACAGAACTGGCCGGCGCCCATGGTAAAGGAGGCGTACAGCCTGGCCGCAATTGGTTCGCCGGGTTGCCGCAACGCGCCCGGCAAAATGAAGACGGGATTGGTGCTGCTCATTTCCGCATAGAATGGAATCGGCTCGGGGCGCGCAGCCGCCACGTCCATCAAAACTCTTCCCGCCGCGCGTGATCCGGTAAAGCCGCCGGCTCTTACTAAAGGATGCTTCACCAGGGCTGTGCCGACATCACTGCCACCGTCAAACAGAAGCGAGAAAACGCCTTCCGGCAGACCGCACTCTCGAACGCTTTCTCGAACCATCTGCCCGACGAGTTCGCTTGTGCCAGGATGCGCCGCATGCGCCTTGACGATGACCGGATTTCCAGATGCGAGCGCGGAAGCGGTATCCCCTCCCGCTACCGAGAAAGCCAAAGGGAAGTTACTCGCTCCGAACACGACGACTGGGCCCAGCGGACGCAGCATGGAACGGATATCTGGCTTGGCGGCGGGCTTGCGCTCGGGGTCGGCACGGTCAATCCGCGCGGCAACCCAAGAACCCTCCTCCGCTAACTCTGCAAACAGCCGGAGTTGAGCGCAAGTGCGCGCAGTCTCGCCTTGCAAGCGCGCTTGCGGCAGAGCAGTTTCCTGCCCTGCGCGCTCGACTACGTCACCTGCGATTGACTCTATCTTCGCCGCAACCTTGCGCAGGAAGGCACCGCGCTCAGGTCCTGGCACGCGACCGTAGGCGGTAAAGGCCTCGGACGCGAGGAGAGCGGCAAGTTCTACTTCTTGGGGAGTTGCCGCAATGTATCCCGGCTGCAAAGGTCGCCCGTTAGTGGGATCCGTGGCGTAGAACGGTTCTCCGGAACCGTTGCCATCTCGAAACCCAATCAGTGATCGAGCAGCAAGTCTTGTCATTCTGATCTACTTTAGGGTCGGTAAGGCGTAGCGACCCGCGAGCAGCGGCCTTGACTCCAAGGCGCTACAAATAATCGCCGCCGCCTGCTTGAGTTCGTCGCCCACCAATTCCAGGCGCGGCGGACGTACCCGGGGATTCCCCATGCCTACCTCCGTTTGGACAAGCTTGATGAGTTGAACGAAGTGCGGAACCGTATCCATGCGCAGCAGTGGCAAGAACCAGCGATACAAATCAAACGCTTTATCGCTCTCTCCATTCATACCACAGTTGAAAAGGTCAACCGATTCCCGGGGCAATGCATTGGCGAGGCCGGCAATCCAACCGGTTGCTCCCACTCCGATCGCCTCTAGCACGGCATCGTCAACGCCCACTGAGATCTCCAAGCGGCGGTCGATGAGCGCGCGAATGGCAGATACGCGCCTGGCATCGGTGCTCGACTCTTTTACAGCTTCGAAGTTCTCGTATTCTGCCGCCAACTCGCGAATCTGTTCGGGAAGGAAATCGGTTCCGTAGGCGATTGGATTGTTGTAGAGCATGCAGGAAAGAGGTGTCGCCGCAAAGACAGTCGCGACGTGGGTTTTCATCTCACGCCAATTGCCCTGATAGACATACGGCGGAAGCACCATCAGAGCATCGCACCCCAGATCAGCGGCCGCTTTCGCCAATGCCACCGCTTCAGAAGTCGTAAGCGCCGAAATGGAAGCCACTACCGGTCCACGCCCATGGACCGCGCTGACGCAGGTACGCAGAATCTCCGCCTTCTCGTCAAACGACAAGGCCGCACCCTCCCCCAAGGAACCGAGCGCCACAACGCCGGCGCAACCGTTGTCCAAGAGCCAGCGGCAGTGCTTCGTCATGAAGCTGTGATCGACACGAAGATCCTCGGTAAAGTCAGTGGTGATTGCAGGGATCACGCCCTTCCAATTCATCAGTAATCTCCTGTTGCTTGGCTTTGCAGCATTTCCAACTGGCCGGCGATGGGCGCTAAGGTTTCAATGCGGGCCGGGAAAACGGGTGGCCGAACCGAGTCCGGAGTCCATTCAAAGAGAAATTGCGTCGCTGGGCCGCACACCCGGCCCTGGCAGGTCCCCATACCGCAGCGGGTGTGCAACTTGGCGGCGCGCCACGAAGTGTGCCCGCGAAGACGCGAGTAGGAAACATCCTCGCAACGGCAAACAATGGTTTCAGGCAAAGGCAGGCTCCTCAGCTTCGAACGCAGGCGAAACGTGCGGTCCAGCAATTGGGCAAAGCGGCGCGCATTCTGGCGGTCTCCGAACAACGCTTTCGCTTCGCTGGTACGCTCGGTGGCGGCCAGGCCCGCGATCTGACCTTCGATGAGCGCCAGTTCTACGCCTCCGATGCCCGTCAGTTCCCCAGCGCTGAAAACCGATGACACGGTCGTCTTCTGAAAATCATCGACTTGCACGAAACCATTGCGGACCCCACACCCGAGCAGCAACGCTAATTCGACGTTGGGAACCAAATGAAAACCGCAGCCAAGGTAATCACACGGGATAGTTTCGACTCTGCCAGCTCGCGAAATGGTTACGCTTTCAAGAGCCTTCTTGCCGTGTGCGGCGACCGGCCAACTGTTTGTGGCAAAGGGAACGCCAGCGATATCTCGTTTCAGATGGAGCGCTTGAAGAATTTTGCCGGGCCAGCTAAACAGTGCCACGCCAAACTGGGCCAAGCTTCCCCATGATGCCTGCTCGCAAATCACTGCTATCTCGGCGCCATGCTGGCGGAGGTACGCCGCAACCGCCAGGAGCAAAGGACCGGTGCCAGCGATGATCACACGTTTGCCGCGAATCGGCAGGCCACACTTGACCATGGCTTGCAGACCACCGGCACCCATCACGTTGGGCAGTGTCCAACCCGGAAACGGTAGGAACCGCTCCCTCGCTCCGGTTGCAAGTATGAGATTCGCGTAGGTAAGTTCGCAGAAACCGTGGAGATTCTCCGCTAATAGGACACCTATCTCGGGCTGATGCACGATACGCAACTCACAGAGAACGGTTACTCCGGAAATACGCACTCGATTAGCCCATCTCGCAGCTTCTCCGCGTTGCGCATCGCTCGGCTTGTCGTGCTTTTGATTGTCGTCAGAATGGCTCCGCCAAATCTGCCCGCCAAGGCTGAAGTTGTCATCGACGATCCCGACCCGGACGCCACACTCCGCCGCACGAGCGGCGGCGGCCATGCCCGCTGGCCCTCCCCCAATGACAAGAACGTCGAAATGATGTCTCGCTTCGCGCATCATCTTTTCACTTCTCGGTATCTACTTCCATGCCTTGTTCGCACAGCACTTGACAGCTCCGGCAATGCAATTGTCCGTCGATAGTTACGCGACATTCAAAACAAATTCCCATGCCACATAAGGGGCCGCGCGGCGCACCAGTGACCGACGTTCGGCAAACTTGTCCGGCAAGCACTATAGCGACCGCGACGGTCGTGCCCGAGGGCACGACAACCGGCACATGGTTGACCATCGCAGTGATCTGAGTAGGCGTGGTGGCCTGACTAAGCATGCGCGTGCTCCTTTACGGTTCGGGAGGGCAGGTACGGTTCGATGGGGATCTCCGACCGTGTTCCGGTGATTTGATCAGCCAGAAGACGCGCCGTTCCCAACGATGTTGTAATTCCCAACCCTTCGTGCCCGGTCGCGAGGAAGATGGACTTGTCTGCTGTCCAGGGACCAATCAGTGGCAACTTGTCCGGAGTAGCGGCACGAAACCCAGTCCACGTGCGGACCGCAGATATCCGAGCCAAACCGGGCATGTATTCCTGCGCCCGTTGCAGCATACGCACCAGCACAGAGTTGTCTACCTCTTGGTGCTCTACACCGTATTGCCGCGAAGATCCAATAAGGATCTGACCGGTTCGGCGTGGCTGTACGTTGAACGCCACGGAATCACTGCTCACAGAGTGAGCGCTCTTCAAGTAACCGAGTTCCACCAGTTGATGCCTTAAGAATCCGGGATAGCGATCGGTGATGACTAGATGGCCCTTCCTTTTCTTGATCTCAAGTCCTGGCGAGAGATGCGGCGCACCCGCTCCAGCCGCATTCACAACGATCTCGGCCGCGATCTCTGAGCCGTCCGCCAACCGAACTCGCCCTTGGCCAATCTGCTCGACAGTAACGCCAAGCCGAAGATTCACCCCGCTTTCTTGCGCGCGCTTCATGAGAAAACGGGCTGCGCAGGGCGGATAGAGTACACCATCTTCCGGGACGAGGAGTCCTCCAGCGATTCCTGGGCGAAGGTTGGGCTCGAGGGTCTGCAAGGCTTGCGCATCGAGTACTTGCGTCGCAACCCCGCGGTTGCCGTAGTAGTCCCGCTTGCGGCGTACCTCGATCATCTCTTCCTCGTCAGCTGCCACCCAGATAGTCCCGCATTGCTCGTATTCCACGTCATCCGGCAGTTCTGATCTCAACCCCTGCCACAACCCTTGGGAGTAGCAAGTCAGGGCAAACTGCGCGTCGGAATCGTCCATGACAACGATGTGCCCCATCCCTGCGGCGGTTGCGCCGCTCCCCACGATTTCCCCATCGATAACCACTGCCCGCATGCCGCGGCGTGCGAGTTCATCGGCACAGGCCGCCCCCACAATGCCAGCTCCCACAATAGCTACGTCATAGGCGGCGTTGCTCATGCGCGAATACCCATGCAGAGCGGGTCTCGTGCGTCGAGCAACAACTCGGCTTCGGCGTTCACAAATGCCGATCCTGTAATGCTCGGATAAATCTGCCCGTCCCGTATTGTCACCCTTCCCTCAAACACACTCCCGACAATACTTTCCTGTTTCCAGGTTTGACCTTCACGGATCTTTCCGTCCACGTAAAGGCAAGCTAACTTGGCGCTTGTCCCGGTGCCACAGGGAGAACGATCATAGGCTTTGCCGGGGCAGAGAACGAAATTCTTGCTATCAACTCCTGGAAGTTGAGAAGGGCCAAACAACTCGACGTGATCAATCTCTTTACCGTCCGCACCGGTGATCTGATTGTCGCGAAGCGCCCGGCGGATGGCCCACGTAAAAGCCGTTAGTTCATCGACATTCAGCAGCGTTAACTGCATGGTGTGATCGCGCACCAGGAAAAACCAGTTTCCACCCCAAGCCACATCGCCACGCACTTCGCCGTATGCCGGCACCTCAACTGCGACATTCGCGGCACTGCGATAACTTGCCACATTATTCACCGTAACCTCGCCGCTTTCGTGCAGAACTGCGCTGACTGTCCCCACCGGCGTTTCTATCTTGTGCTCTCCTGGTCCAATGCGTTTCAGGTGGGCCAATGTCGCAACCAAACCAATGGTTCCGTGACCACACATCCCCAGATAGCCAACGTTATTGAAGAAGATCACACCAGCAACGCACTCTGGATCGACGGAATCGCAAAGCAATGCCCCAACCATGACATCGGACCCCCGCGGCTCATTCACAACGGCGGAGCGAAAACTGTCGTACTTGCTGCTGAAGCATTGCAATCGCTGGGCAAGCGATCCGGCCCCGAGGTCGGGGCCACCGCTCACAACCAGCCGGGTGGGCTCGCCTCCGGTATGGGAATCGATGACCCGGATTCTATGAGATGGACTCATTTTCTGTAGTTTTCAGCCCTGTTCAGCAAAACGCCAGTAATAAGGGGGCTCCGGCTCGGGTCTCCTTATTAAGGTGCGCCTGTCGTATTTTATGGATACAATATGCAATCGTCAAACTCTCGTTTCCCAGGATTACGGTTGACGGAAAGAATTCGAGTCGAAGTATCAGGACCCTAACCTGCGTGAATTCGCACGTTCGACTCCGCCATGCTGGTGGTCGGGGCCATGATTGGCTCGGGCATTTTCATCGTTCCAGCGGAGACGGCATGTCAGATCGGAAGCGCAGGTTGGCTTTAGTGGCATGGGCTGTCGCGGGCGCACTCACCATCGCGGGTGCGCTCCTACGGAGAACTCCCCGCGATGATGCCACCGGCCGGCGGCATGTACTTTTACCTCCGCGAAGCGTACTCGCCCTTGTGGGGTTTCCGGCATGGTGGACCCTGTCGAAGAGCATCTTCCGCCCAACACTGCAGGGGAATTAGACTTCCTGGATATAATATGCGCTATAGTGGTTGCGTTGAACCGGGAGCTGCACTCCCGATTAAAGGGGCGCGCCGCTTTGAGATGGACTTAGAAACCGCATCGGATTCGGCAATCCCGCGACAGTCGCTCACTTCGGCGGTTGCCGACAAGTTGCGCGACCAGATTATTCGCGGAGAAATTCCGGAAGGCGCTCAGCTGCGCCAGGACGCCATCGCCACTCAGTACCAGGTCAGCCGTATTCCGGTGCGCGAAGCGCTACGGCAACTTGATGCCGAGGGTCTGATCGCAATCGTCCCCAACCGGGGCGCTATTGTACCCGCCTTGTCCCCTGCTGATATTGAAGAGCTCTTTTCGATCCGCGCTCTGCTTGAACCCGAAGTTTTGAAGCTATCGATCCCGCATCTGACGGAAGAAGATTTTTCAGAAGCCAGCGCCGTTTTGCATAAGTATGCAAAAGAGCTTCGGCGTGATGACCATGTCTCTGCTTGGGGGCGCCTGAATTGGCAATTTCACTCAATCCTCTACTCGCGGGCTAACCAGCCACGCTTTTTGGCGATCATCCGCAACGTCAACAATAGTGGCGAACGATACACTCGCCTGCAGCTATACCTGACTCACGGGATCCAGCGCGCCAATGAAGAACATCAGGAAATTCTGGAGTTGTGCCGTCAGCACGACGTGGCTCGAGCCTGCAAATTGTTACGCCAGCACATCGAATATGCCGGTGAGTCGCTCAAAGAAGCCTTGCAGCGAAAGCGAACCGAAGCACAGTCCTAGTCCTCTATCAGCTCGAACTCGGCATGCAGTGGCGCAGTTGAATCTTCTCCTGCCCAGACATCAAACATTCCAGGCTCAGCGCCCCACTCCTTGGTTTGCGGGCTCCAGAAGCTCAGCTCGTCAAAGCCGAGAGGAAATGTCAGAGTTTGAGTTTCGCCCGGCTTGAGCGTGACGCGGCGAAAGCCTTTCAGTTGCCGGACCGGACGCGAGGCCGATCCAGCCCGCTGATGAATGTAAATCTGGGCAACAGCATCGCCTGCAATCTGGCTTGTGTTGGTTACATCTACCGAAACCTGCGTGCCGGTGCCGGGGGTGAATGGACTCCTGCTCAGCCGCAGATTACTGAATTTGAAAGTGGAATAGCTCAGCCCGTACCCAAAAGGGTAAAGCGGCTTGGTGGAGAGATCCCAATAATGAGACGTAAAGTCCGGCGCGCCTTCGGGATCGTGCGTGAGATTGTGGTTGTAGTAGATCGGCTCCTGACCCGCGGCGCGCGCCCAACTCACCGGAAGCTTCCCACCGGGATTGACATCGCCAAACAGTACGTCCGCCACGGCGTCCCCGCCTTCGGTTCCGGGATACCATGCCTCAAGAATTGCCGGCACGTGCTCCGAAGCCCACACAATGTCGAGCGGCCTGCCACTCAAGAGCACGAGCACAACCGGTTTGCCGGTTGCGGCGATGGCCTCAAGCGTCCGCTGCTGTTCGCCCGGCAATGTGAACGAAGCTCGCGAAGCTGCTTCTCCGCTCATGTTCGTCGCCTCGCCCATAGCGGCGACCACCACATCAGTCCGGCTCGCAGCGGCTACGGCCCGGTCGCGCCAGTTTTTCAGTTCGGCCTCGGTTGCAGGAGGAGGATATTTCTTCCCAGAGAACTTATCGAGCAATGACGGATACTTGCGCTGCAACGCCGCTCCTGGAACCACTTCGATCTGCGCGTCTGTCCCCAGCTTGTTCCGGATTCCCGCAACCAACGACACCGGATGTCCCTTGCTTTCGCCCCCGAACAGCCCTTCCACCGTCCAGCCGCCTTCCATGTCGTCCGCAGAATCAGCCAGTGGGCCAATGACAGCGATTTTCTTCACGCTCTTCGAGAGCGGCAGAACATGGTTTTCGTTGCGCAACAAGACCATGGACCGCCCAGCCAGCCTGCGCTCCAAATCCCGACTCGACTGGCGCGCGAGCACAGCCTCTGCCTTTGCCTCATCCACGTAGGGATGCTCGAAGAGTCCGAGGCGGATCTTCCACTCCAGAATGGGGCGCACATCGTCATTGAGTTGCGCCTGCGTAATTTTCCCGTCCGCCACGAGTTTGGGCACATTCTCGATGAGCGTCTTGCTGGCCATATCCATGTCGAGGCCGGCAGTTACGGCTCGAAGA
>Ga0209330_1000466_pt1 | contig 16993 bp, 13 predicted proteins | sample JacPinW_OM2H0_O3_FD_187969 | JGI IMG/M metagenome (GOLD analysis project Ga0209330, IMG submission 187969) | Forest soil microbial communities from Algoma, Ontario, Canada - Jack Pine, Ontario site 1_JW_OM2H0_O3 (SPAdes) (version 2) | ecosystem: Environmental > Terrestrial > Soil > Boreal...
CCCGGCGGCGATCGGTTGGTAGTAGCTCGGCCAGCCTGAACCGGAATGGTATTTCGCGTCCGAGCTGAAAAGCGGCTGGCCGCAGCAAACGCAAACGTATGTGCCCTTCGTTTCCGTGTCCGCGTACTCACCTGTGAACGGCGGCTCAGTCGCCTTTTTCCGCGTCACCTGGAATTGCTCTTCGGTCAGCTTCGAACGCCACTCCGCATCGTCCTTCCTTATTTTCTCGCTCATGTTTGCATTTTACACCCAGCGTGGCCGTCCCGAAAAGTCCGGCTTGGATTTTTTTTGGGCCGCCGGCGGCGAAGAATAGAAACGTGACGGCGCTCGGATATACTAGTAAGGACCCCGCTGCAGCGCCTGTTCGTCGGTGCAGCCGCGAGTGAAGGAGACTTTTTGGAGACTTTAGTGAACGAGGTTTTCATTTGTGACGCGATTCGCACGCCTTTCGGCCGTTACGGTGGCGCGCTAGCTTCAATTCGAACAGACGATCTGGCGGCCATCCCGCTTCGCGGCTTAATCGAGCGCAATCCTCACGTGGATTGGATGGCGCTCGATGACGTGGTTTTCGGCTGCGCGAACCAGGCCGGCGAAGACAACCGCAACGTTGCGCGCATGGCTCTGCTGCTCGCGGGCCTTCCCAAGGAAATTCCCGGTTCCACCGTGAACCGCCTCTGTGGCTCCAGTATGGATGCCATTGGCGTGGCGGCTCGCGCCATCAAATCGGGAGAAGCGGATCTAATGATTGCGGGCGGCGTTGAGAGCATGACTCGCGCTCCGTTCGTGATGGGTAAAGCCGACAGCGCGTTTAGCCGCGTGGCTGAAACTTTTGATACGACCATTGGCTGGCGTTTCGTAAACCCGCTGATGAAAAGCAAGTATGGTGTTGACTCCATGCCCGAGACAGCCGAAAACGTGGCCGAAGAATTCCACGTCTCGCGCGCGGACCAGGACGCTTTCGCTTTGCGCACGCAGCAGCGTTGGGTTCATGCCAATGCGGCTGGATTTTTCAAACACGAAATCTTCCCCGTCTCGGTTCCGCAGAAAAAAGGCGATCCCAAGATTTTTGATACAGACGAACAACCTCGGCCGGACACCACCCTCGACGCGCTTTCAAAACTCAAGCCCATCGTGAAACCGAACGGAACCGTGACCGCAGGAAACGCTTCCGGGGTCAACGATGGAGCGTGCGCTCTCATTCTCGCCTCCAAAACAGCCGTGTCGAAACACGGTCTCACGCCGCTCGCTCGCATCGTTGCAACCACCGCGGTGGGAGTCGCACCGCGCATAATGGGCTTTGCTCCCGCTCCCGCCACGCGAAAAATCCTCGACAAAACCGGGCTAAAACTCTCGCAAATGGATGTGATCGAGCTGAATGAAGCATTCGCCGCGCAGGCGCTCGCCGTCACGCGCGATTTGGGTCTTGCCGACGATGCTTCGCACGTAAACCCGAACGGAGGCGCAATTGCCATCGGTCACCCGCTAGGCGCAAGCGGGGCTCGGTTGGTCACCACCGCGGCTTATCAGTTGCACAGCACCAAAGCGCGATACGCTCTTTGCACCATGTGCATCGGCGTTGGCCAAGGAATCGCCGCAATCATCGAACGCTGCTGAGGAGCTCTTCTCGCGTTAGCTCGCCCGAGTTGTACAGATCGTTTCCTACAATCTTTAGTGTATGGTTGCGTTAGCGGAATTGGAGTCATATCATACCGGTCGAAAGAGAGGACCCATGAAGCCTGTCGTAGGCGTATTCAAATCGCGACCAGATGCAGAGCGTGGAGCTGCTGAACTCGTCCCGCTGGACATTCCGAAGGATCGAGTCACCGTTCTTACGCCTCACGCGACCGCAAAGGAACTCGCCGCCGTCCCGACAGTAGCAGGAGAGGAACCGGGAATGGGAAAAGCGATGGGTGCCGCTCTGGGAGGTGCCATCGGAATTGCCGGCGGCGTTGGGTTGGTGCCAATGATCGCGAGCTTTCTGATTCCGGGAGTCGGCCAAGTGCTCGCAATCGGGGTTGTCGGCGGAGTGTTGCTCGGCGCGCTTGGCGCGGTGGGCGGTGGCGCAGCCGGCGGAGCCATCGAGGGCAACGTTTTTGAAGGGCTGCCCGAAGACGAGATGTTCATCTACGAAGATGCTTTGCGCAAAGGCCGCTCCGTGGTTGTCGTGATGGCCGATAATGATGAAGCCGACGCCGTTCGCGGGGCTTTGGAAAACGCCGGTGCCGAGAGCATCGACCAGGCTCGTGACAAGTGGTGGCTCGGTGTTCGCGACATCGAAAAAGAAAAATATCAGACTACCGGTGCTAAATTCGAGGACGACGAGCGCTATTTCCGCTGCGGCTTCGAAGCTGCCCTGCATTTGAAGAACCGTGATCGAACCTACCAGGAATGTCACAAGGTGCTCGGCGATCTGCATCCGCGCATGCACGAAAGCGAGCCTTTTAAGCGAGGCTTTGAACGCGGCCGCGAATATTTGAAAACGATCAGTAAACACGTCAACTAACTATTCATCGCGGCTCTGGCCGCATAGGCGTTCACTCCATCCCTTCGAATGTCGCCGGAAGCTGAAACGTTCCCTCTACTATTTCCACGAAGTTCCTCACTTCCCGGAGAATGATCTGCTTGTCCTGTGCCATGGAGAAATTCTCGAGTGCTTCCTGATCTGCCTTTAGCGTCACACGGTAGTACTAATAAGCGGTGAGACCGTCGAAAGCGATCAGGCCCCAGGCCACATCATTCGTGCCTTCGTAAGGCAGAAAATATCCGACCGGGTGCCCGCCGCATCGAGGAATGATGCGTCTCCAGTTCTCCGCGTATTTCTTGATGCATCTCGTTGGGATGGATCAATTTGGTACCGGATCAGGCATGCAATCTTCACTTTTTCCCTCCGGCCCGGAGCTATCTGCTGTGTAGTTGTTGGCTCTGCCGCAAGCACATCGCCAGTCTGCCTGTTGACCGACATCTACGCTTCGCTTACCATCAAAATATGAATGTCGAGGAACGCGCCGACGCCGCAGTCTGCAGAATCGCAGCGGCTATCGGGGAGCCTGCACGCGCGCGCATACTCTTCTGCCTGATGGACGGCCATGCGCGAACCAGTACGGAGCTTGCTGTGGTAGCTGAAGTGAGCCCGTCAACCGCGAGCGTCCACTTGAATCGATTGAAGACAGCGCGTCTCGTCAAAGTGCTCGTGCAGGGAAAGCATCGCTTCTACAGTCTGGAAGGTCCCGAAGTGGCCAGTGCTCTGGAGGGATTGACCGTCCTCGCAGGTGGTTCTCGAAATAAATTCGTACCAAACACGCCAAGCCGCTTGCGGGCCGCACGGACTTGTTACGATCACTTGGCCGGCACGGTGGGCGTATCGCTTCACGACCGCTTCAAAGCGCTAGGCTGGCTTTCAACCGGTTCGAAGCGCAATGACAATTCATACGAGCTCACCTTAACGGGAACGAAGGCGTTTCAGACTCTTGGCATTGACCTCGAAGCTACTCGGACGATGCGCCGCCGGTTCGCTTGCGCATGCCTCGATTGGAGTGAGCGACGGCCTCACGTCGGCGGAGCGCTGGGAGCAGCTATCCTGAAAGTCGCGCTAAAAAGGAAATGGCTCACGCAGGATCTCGATAGCAGAGCCCTGGGCGTCACAAGTTTTGGGCGGCGCGAAATGTTGGCGCGATTTGGTCTTCGTGTTTGAGAGATTCAATTCCCTAGCGGCATTCGGACCGGAAGCAGCGGCCATTAATCATCCGCAATTGAGTATAATAACGTGCCGGCATCGTATTTCCGCGCGTCTCGGAGAATGAGTGACGTCCGCTTCTAAGCTCATCCAAAACTACGTCAATGGCCAGTTCGTGCGCGGCTCGCGCGAGTTCCCAGATATCAATCCGGCTGATGGTTCGGTGATCGCCCATGTCTCCGAAGCCGATGAATCGCTGGTGAATCAAGCGGTTGAATCTGCGAATCGCGCGCTCGGCGGAAGTTGGGGGAAACTAACCCTCCCGGCCCGTGCTGCCCTCTTGCACAAAATCGCTGACGGCATCGAAGCGCGCTTCGACGAATTCGTTCACGCCGAAGTAGCGGACACGGGCAAGCCGGTTTCGCTCGCCTCTAGAATTGACGTTCCACGCGGCGCCGCGAATTTCCGCGTTTTCGCGGACCTCATCAAATCCGCTGAAATCGAAGCGTTTCGGACGGAAACTTCCGACGGCGCTTCGGCGCTCAATTATGCTGTGCGAAAACCCTTAGGAGTGATCGGCATAATTACTCCATGGAATTTGCCGCTGTTGCTCCTCACTTGGAAGGCCGCTCCGGCGCTGGCTTGCGGCAATTGCGTGGTGGTAAAGCCCTCGGAAGAAACTCCGGCGACGGCAACGTTGCTCGCAGAGGTGATGCAATCTGCGGGCGTGCCGCCGGGCGTTTTCAACGTGGTTCACGGTTTCGGTTCCGGCTCGGCAGGTGAATTCCTTACCAGCCACCCGGACGTGAACGCGATTACGTTTACAGGCGAATCGAAAACAGGATCGGCCATAATGCGGGCGGTGGCGCCAACGGTGAAGTCCATCTCATTCGAGCTTGGCGGCAAAAACGCCGCGATAGTTTTTGCCGACTGCGATTTCGATGAAACGATCAATGGCCTTGCTGACGCCGTGTTCCTCAATACGGGGCAAGTCTGCCTCTGTGCTGAGCGTGTTTACGTGGAACGCCAGGTCTTCGATCGCTTCGTCTCGGCGCTGAAGCAAAAAGCTGAAACTTTGCTGCTAGGTTGGCCCACCGATAGCAAAACGAGCACGGGTCCGCTGATTTCAAAAGAACACCGCGCAAAGGTTCTTTCCTACTACGAGCTCGCGAAAAAGGAGGGCGCTACAGTCGTAACGGGCGGTGGTACGCCCAAATTCGGCGACGCTCGCGACAACGGTTTCTATATTCAACCAACCATTTTCACCGGTCTTCCCGAGTCAGCGCGCTGCGTCAAGGAAGAAATCTTCGGACCAGTGTGCAACGTCGCACCGTTCGATGCCGAAGAAGAAGCAATCGCCAAAGCAAATGACACGAAATACGGCTTGGCCGCTTCCGTGTGGACCACGAATCTAAAGAAAGGTCACCGCGTCGCGGAAAAGTTGCGCGTCGGCATCACTTGGGTGAATTGCTGGTTCTTGCGCGACCTGCGCACGCCGTTCGGAGGCGCGGGACTGTCCGGCGTCGGACGCGAAGGCGGCTTGCACTCGCTAAATTTTTATTCCGAACTGAACAATATCTGTGTCAAGTTGTGAGATGAATCTCGCTAGCGGCAGTTCGAGGTGATCTGAAATGGAAAGCAAAGTGGTTGAGGGCAAAGCCAAGCCACGGGGCAAATTTCCGCACATAAAACGCGCTGGCGATTTCCTCTTCATTTCCGGCACTAGCTCCCGTCGAGCTGACGATTCCATCGCCGGAGCCACAACCGATAAATTCGGCACTATGCATCTCGACATTCGCGAGCAGACTCGCGCGGTCATCGAAAATCTTCGCGATATTCTTGACAGCATGGACGCCGGGCTGAAAGACCTGGTCGAAATTTCAACCTATCTCGTCAAGATGGAAGATTTCGATGCTTACAACGAGGTTTACGCCCAATTCTTCGACGAACAAGGCCCCGCGCGAACTACCGTTGCAGTCCGCCACTTGCCGCACGCTTATCTGCTGATTGAAATGAAGGCGATCGCCTACAAGCCCGTCGCGCACGCGGACACGAAAGCCGGAGCCGAGAGGAGAAAGTAATGCCATCGATCAAGACGCTGAAAGCTTTTAACTTCCAAGCATGGATCGACGCCAATCGCGACAAGCTGAAACCGCCCGTGGGAAACGCGCAGGTCTGGGAAGACGGCGACTTGATGGTCACAGTCGTCGGCGGCCCCAATAATCGCAACGATTATCACGACGATCCCACTGAAGAATTTTTCTATCAGTTGAAAGGCGATATTTTCTTGCGCTTGATGCCCGAGCCGGGCAAGCCGCCTGTCGAGGTTCCAATTAAGGAAGGGGAAATTTTCCTTCTTCCAAAGCACGTTCCGCATTCGCCGCAGCGTCTCGCTCCCGGCACCGTCGGATTGGTTGTCGAAATGCCGAGGCCCGAAGGAGTGATGGACGGGTTCGAATGGTATTGCGCGAAATGCAACCACCGCGTTTATCGTGCGGAGGTTCTTTTGAAGAGCATCGTGCGCGATCTGCCGCCTCTGTTTGAAAAGTTTCAACAAAGCCCGGAACTAAGGAAATGCAAACACTGCGGCGGAGTTCATCCGGGCAAACCCGCTCCGCAGAAATAACGGCACAGAGACGATATGCCAGTCATAGATATACACACTCATTTCTTCCCGGAATCCTGGCCCGATCTCGCGAAACGCTACGGCACTCCCGACTGGCCGTCGATCAAACATACGGGCCCGGGCAAAGCAGACATCATGCTCGGCGATCGCATGTTCCGCCACGTCACTTCCGGTTGCTGGGATGTAAACGTGCGTCTCGAAAACATGGATCGCAACGGTGTGGACATGCAAATCATTTCCGCCACGCCGGTGCTTTTTGCCTACGCGCGCGAAGCTAAACACGCGCTCGACTGCGCTCGCTTGTTCAACGACGTCGCCCTCGAAATGTGCCAGCGCTCAAAAGGCAGACTTAAATCTTTCTGCCAGGTTCCCTTGCAGGATATCGACGCTGCTTGCGCGGAACTTTCCCGCTGCATGCGCGACGGCCACCTCGGCGTCCAGATCGGCAATCACGTTGGGCAAAAAAATCTCGACGATCCCGGCATCCTAAAATTCCTGCAGCATTGCGCAGCGGAAGGAGCAGCAGTCTTCGTTCATCCCTGGGACATGATGGCTGGCGACCGCATGCCCAATTACATGATGCCCTGGACCGTGGCCATGCCGGCCGAGACGCAGCTATCGCTCGTCTCTATGATTTTAAGCGGAGCGTTCGATCGCTTGCCGCCAAGTCTGCGAATCTGTTTCGCGCATGGCGGCGGAAGTTTTGCGTTTCTTCTGGGGCGCCTGGAAAACGCGTGGAAAAATCACGAAGTCGCACGCGGCGTTTCGCGGTTTGCGCCAAGCCATTATCTGGATCGCATTCGCGTCGATTCCGCGGTCTTCGAGCAGCGCACGCTACAATTCCTGGTCGAAGTCATGGGAGCCGACCGCGTGCTTCTCGGTTCCGACTATCCTTTTCCGCTCGGCGAAGCACGCGCCGGCGCGCTGATTCGCGAAAGCCAGTCTTCGCTGGAAGTGAAAGCGAAGTTGCTCGGCGGCAACGCCGTAGAATTTCTGAATTTGCCCAGCATGAATGCGGTGGCGAACGCAACGGCTCCCACATCATCAAGTTCGCTAAAGCCAGAAACTTCCGCCGGCTGCCCGTTTGGAAGCGGCGCACCTCCGTACGACGAGCAGACGTTATCGAGAGCCGATTCAGGCGAATCCGAAAATCGATTGACCTACAGCTCTTATCTTCGCATCCCGGAATTGCTTTCGCTTCACCACCCGGTCTCCTCGCCTGTGCATCACGACGAATTGCTATTCATCATCATTCATCAGACCTACGAACTCTGGTTCAAGGAATTGCTGCACGATTTGGACGCGGTCGTCGCAAATCTTCGCGCCGCGGGCGCCGATCCATCCTCGCGTGACGACGTCTACGAAGCCGCGCGCTTACTCCGACGCTGCACGGAGATCATGCGCGTGCTGGTGGAACAGTTCACTATTCTCGAGACCATGTTGCCGTCTCACTTTCTTGCCTTTCGCGGAAAATTGAATCCGGCCAGCGGTTTTCAATCAGAGCAATTCAGAGAGATCGAATTCCTGTGCGGTCTGAAAGACGAAAAGATGCTGCTTTACCATCAGCTCACGCCGGAAGCTCATGCCATTCTTCACCGCCGACTGAGCGAGGATTCGCTCCACGACGTTTTTTTTCAGGCTCTGAAATCGCTGGGCAAGCTTCCGGAGATGGGCCCTGGCGCAACCGACCGCGAGCAATTCGAAGCACGCGCAAAGGCCGTTCAAGCTTTATATCAGGACGAGCGCAATCACCGTGATTGGATCGATGTCTGCGAGCGCCTGACCGAATTTGACGAGCTTGTGGTGAGCTGGCGGCTGCGGCACATACAAATGGTGGAACGCACAATCGGCGTGCGCATGGGCACGGGAGGCAGCACCGGCTCCTCTTATCTGAAACTCACATTGGAGAAAAAATTCTTTCCGGAGTTATGGGAAGCGCGCTCGCGTCTGGGAGATTGAAGCTTCTGCAGCTAATCTGAGGCCGTCGAGATTCCGGCAACACATGCCAAGTCCGTCCGAAACAATCACAATCATCGGCGCTGGCCTCACCGGGCCGCTGCTTGCTATTTCTCTCGTTCAGCGGGGATTCCGCGTCACCATTTACGAACGTCGTCCGGACATGCGGCGCGTCCAATTGTCGGCTGGCCGTTCGATCAACCTGGCAATTTCTGTTCGTGGAATTCACGCGCTGCAGGAAGCCGGCCTATGGGAGTCCATGCGCGGCATCATCATTCCGATGAAAGGCCGCATGATGCACTCGCTCTCCGGCGAGCTGACGTTTCAGCCATACGGAAAAGATGAGACCGAAGTCATCAATTCAATATCTCGCGCGGACTTGAACGCCGCTCTGATGAATGAGGCTGAAAAGCGAGGCGTCAATATTCGTTTCAATGAACGCTGCCTTGGGTTCGATTTGCAATCCGGAACCGCGCGGTTCCGCAACGAAGAGACCGGCGGCGAAACGAGCGGCGAAACGAGCACCACCATTGCCGCCGACGGCGCGTTCTCTGCAATTCGCCAAGCGATGCTCACGCATAGCCACTTCAATCTTTCGCGGCAGGATCTCGACTACGGCTACAAAGAGCTGACTATTGCCGCTGGACCGGACGCGAAGCATGCCCTGGAGAAACACGCGCTGCACATCTGGCCGCGTGGCTCGCACATGTTGATCGCGTTGCCCAATATCGACGGCACTTTCGCCTGTATTCTGTTTCTGCCGTTTGAAGGTGAAGCGAGTTTCGCCTCGCTGGATTCAGAAGCGAAGTTCCTTGAATTCTTTAAGACTAACTTTGCCGATGTGGTGCCGTTGATGCCGCAGCTCTGCGATAATTTTCGCGACAACCCCACGGGAGCGATGGTCACGATCAAATGTTCTCCGTGGCACGTGGATGCAACATCTCTTTTAATCGGCGACGCGGCTCACGCCATCGTTCCCTTCTTCGGACAAGGCATGAATTGCGCATTCGAAGATTGCACTTGCCTGCTGGAGCTACTCGATCGCCACGGCGCAGACTGGCCTAAAGTTTTCCCTGAGTTTGAGCGCTCGCGCAAAGCAAATACGGACGCCATCGCCGATCTAGCGCTTGAGAATTTTGTCGAAATGCGCGACCGCGTGGCCGATCCCCGCTTTCTCTTCAAGAAAAAAGTGGAACTTGCGCTCGAAGCGAAATATCCGCATCTTTTTGTTCCAAAATATGCGATGGTCACGTTTCACCGCATTCCCTATTCTGTCGCGCTTTCTAGAGGACTTATCCAAGATGCCATGTTGGACGCATTGTGCGGCTCGATCGATCGCATCGACGATCTTGACTGGGCAAAAGCGGAATCGATGATTTGCCGCCAGCTGACTCCCCTGGAGCAACTCTAAGTGTCGAGCATGGAGTTCAACGCGACGAAGGAATTTGCCGCAGCCCAGAGCGCTCGCGATCCTCTCGCAAGCTTCCGCGAACGCTTTCACATTCCTAAAAAAGCGGACGGCTCCGACTGCGTTTATCTTTGCGGCCAGTCGCTCGGCTTGCAGCCGAAGTCCGCGCGAGAATATGTCGAACAGGAACTGCAAGACTGGGGGCGCCTGGGCGTGGAGGGGCAACTGCATGCGCGCAATCCTTGGATACCGTACCACGAACTTCTCAGCGCCCCGATTTCCCGGCTGGTTGGCGCGCTTCCCATCGAAGTCGTCGCGATGAATTCGCTCACCGTGAATCTGCACCTCATGATGGTTTCGTTCTATCGGCCCACTCCGCAGCGCCACAAAATCGTGATCGAGTCCAACGCCTTCCCTTCCGACCAATATGCGGTGAAATCACAAATCCAGTATCACGGTCACAATCCGGCAGCGTCGCTGATTGAAATCGCGCCTCGCCCGGGTGAAACCGCAACCCGCACCGAAGACATTGAAAAACTCATCGATGCGGAAGGAGAAACGATCGCGCTGGTCATGCTCGGCGGCGTGAACTACTACTCGGGGCAGGCTTTTGACTTTTCGCGTATCACCAGAGCCGGACACGCAAAAGGATGCGTGGTTGCTTTCGATTTGGCACACGCCATAGGAAATGTTCCTCTGAAGTTGCACGACTGGAACGTCGATTTCGCGGTTTGGTGCAGTTACAAATATCTGAACGGAGGGCCGGGCGCCATCGCCGGTTGCTTTGTGCACGAACGCCACGCACGAGATCCGCAATTGCCGCGTTTCGCCGGCTGGTGGGGCCATGACAAGGAAAACCGTTTTCTCATGAAGCCGGAGTTCCGCGTCATCCCGGGAGCTGAGGGCTGGCAACTCAGCAATCCTTCCATTCTGTCGGCGGCCGCGCTCCGTGCCTCGCTGGATATTTTCGACGAAGCGACAATAGAACGCCTGCGCGCGAAAAGCGAATTGCTCACGGGCTATTTGGAGTTTTTGCTAAATCAAAATCCGTCGAAGAAATTTTCCATCATCACGCCGCGCGACGCAGCGCATCGCGGTGCGCAACTCTCGCTGCGCGTAAGCGAAAACGGCCGCTCGATTTGCGACGTCCTCGCGAAAGACGGGATCATTTGCGATTGGCGCGAGCCGGACATTTTGCGCGTTGCGGCTATCCCCCTTTACAACACGTTTTTAGACGTCCACACGTTCGCTGAAAAGTTCCTGGCTGCGATACGCCGCTAGCCGCGCTTTTCATTTCGATGCTGCGCCGTCCTCAATCAATTCCAACGTTGCCCGCCCTAAAGCAGTCGCCCGATCGCACAGCCCCAAAACAACATCGAAATGATTCGCTCCCGCAACTTCGAACGCTGAAACCGGAAAAGCCGCAGCTTCCAATCGCGCGGCGTAGCTTGCGCTCTGGCGCTTGAATTCGCTGGTCTCGTTTTCGCCCCAGGCAATAATCGTCGGCACCGCCGGGCCCAGCGGCAAGCGCATGGGACTTAGCCCCGCAGCACCCGCGGTTGTGAGATGCAATGGCGCGGCGATATACGTCCCCACCAGCGGCTCGAGATCGTAAATCCCGCTGAGCATCACCGCACCGGCGATCGCATAGTCAGTCAGACCGGCCGTGTGTTGCCATCCTTTCACGAGCATCATTGCCGCCAGATGCCCACCGGCCGAACTCCCCGAGAGATACAGCCGGTCGCGACTGAAACCGAGCGCGCCGGCATGTCCATGAAGCCATGCAACCGCTCGCCGGCATTGATCGACGATCGTTTCGACGCTTGCTTTCGGCGCCAAGGTGTAATCGATCGCCGCAAACGCAATTCCGTTCGCCACGCAATCAGCCGCCGCAAACAGCGACTCATTCTTCGACAGTTCCTGCCAATAGCCGCCGTGAATGAAAACAAGCAGCGAAGCGTCGCGCGAGGCAGCCGGGAAAAAATCCAAAGTTTCCTCAACCCTATCGCCCCACTGCAAATCCTTTTGGCAAACGAGCGCCTGCTCCGCCTGGCGGCTCCGGATTGCATACTCGGCTAGAAAAGGAGCGGCCGAAGGAACACAACGACTTGGAGAATATTCTTTCTCTATGCGCACGAGCGGCCAATTGCGCCAAGCCTGGTCCTTCGGGCTCATGTCTGCACCACCATGATGGGCTCTGATTCTGCACTCACTGTGCTTTCAGAATCGACAGAAAAATCCACCTACCCCAATTGTCGATGGACTTTAGCCGCTTTGCGGATAGAATGTGCGTTCTGAACCGCGCTCCGGAACGCACTGCGGGATCTTGGTTCTTTCGCCGCACGTCGGAATATTTTCGCGTTAAGAGTTAATCTGAAGTCTAATCGAATGGATTCCTCCGCATCGCACATCGAGAGACTCTTGCCCCGGCCGCTTCTCGCGGCCAAACTTGAGACGTTATTCACGGAATTCTCGGAGGCTCGATAATGATTGTCGGTGTGCCCCGAGAGAGCTTCCCCGGAGAATTGCGCGTAGCGCTGACGCCGGCAGTGGTTCCCAGCCTCGCAAAAGCGGGTCTCGAAGTCGTGGTGGAGGCTGGCGCGGGCATTCGAGCCGGCTATCCCGACGCCGACTATGTTTCGAAGGGTGCGAAGATACTCTCCCTGCGCGCCGAAGTTTTTCGCGTCGCGGACATCATCGCCCAAGTTCTCTGTTACGGCTCGAATGATATATCCGGAAAAGACGACCTTCCTCTTTTTCACCGCGATCAACTTTTGGTTGGATTCCTACGTCCTCTCGGAAATTTGGAAACGATACAGGAAATTGCCGGCGCGGGCGTCGCTTCATTCTCCTTGGAGTTGATGCCGCGAACCACGCGCGCGCAAAGTATGGACGCGCTTTCCTCCATGGGGACGATTAGCGGCTACAAAGCAGTTTTGATCGCAGCCGACACTCTGCCCAGAATCTTCCCCATGTTGACCACGGCGGCCGGGACGATCACTCCTGGACGCGTATTTATCATCGGCGCCGGGGTTGCCGGACTTCAGGCCATCGCCACCGCGCGCAGACTCGGAGCCGTTACGTCTGCCTACGACATGAGGCCCGCCGCGAAGGAACAGGTTCACAGCCTGGGAGCAAGATTTGTCGAGCTTCCCATCGAAGCAACCGATGCACAGGATGCCGCCGGCTACGCGCGAGCACAGGGTGAAGATTTTTACCGCCGTCAGCGCGAACTCCTTGCTCAAGTCGTGGCGGAAAGCGACGTGGTGATTACTGCTGCTGTGATTCCCGGCCAAAAGTCCCCTGTGCTCGTCACTGGAGAAATGGTCGCGCGCATGGCGCCGGGTTCCGTGATCGTGGATCTCGGATCCGAGCGCGGAGGAAACTGCGAGCTAACGAAAACAGGTGAAGTGGTGATTGAACACGGCGTCAGCATCATCGGCTGGATTAATATTGCGGGCCGCGTGCCTTACCATGCCAGCCAACTTTACGGCCGCAACCTTAGCGCGTTTCTTTTGCATTTAGTGCAGGAAGGAAAGCTGCGCCTGAATCTCGGGGACGAAATCATTCGCAGCACTCTGGTCACTCGGCAAGGAGAAATCGTGAATCCGCGAGTGCGCGAGTTTTATTCGTTGCCTGCCCTCGCGGTGCAACAAGGAGGACAATAGACAGATGAAACTCGATTTGATGACCGATCTGTACGTTTTTATGCTCGCCGCCTTCATCGGATTTGAAGTTATCCGGCGCGTATCGCCGCTGCTGCACACTCCTCTGATGTCGTTGACGAACGCGTTGGACGCTATCGCCGTCGTCGGCGCAATTCTTCTGGTCGGGGCGCATAAGAGCACGCTATCGACGGTACTTGGCACCGTCGCGATTGTCGCGGCTACCAGCAACGTGGTCGGCGGCTTCCTGATTACCGATCGCATGCTCAAGATGTTCAAATCCAGCCGTACCAAGAAACCGTGATCTAAGATGCAGGCCTCTCAATACACTATTGAAATCACATATCTGATCGCCACGGCGCTCTTCATTCTCTCGCTGAAATGGATGAGCTCGCCGACCACCGCCCGCCACGGGGTCTGGGCTGGTGAGTTGGGAATGGTTCTCGCCATTGCCGGGACGCTGCTCAATCACGGGATCGTGGACTACAAATGGATTGCGATCGCTCTCGTCCTGGGCACCATTATTGGCGTACCTCTCGGCATGGTTCATATGACTGCCGTGCCGCAGCGAACTGCGCTCAGCCACGCCTTCGGAGCGCTGTGCGTCACGTTGGTCGGCACATCCGAGTTTTATCTTCGCGGTGCGGATGTTTCGCGATTCACCCTGTCAGTGCTCTGCATGGAAGTAATTCTTGGGTCGCTCACGTTCACCGGCAGTTTGATGGCGGCGGGAAAACTTCAGGAAGTTTTGCCGCAGCGCCCGATAACTTACAAGGGCCAGAACATCGTCAATCTTGGCGTGCTGGCGACTGCGGTGGGACTCGCTGCTTACGTCGTAATCCATCCGAGCCACACGCATGTTTTCCCTTTCATCGTAGGAATCCCTCTACTCTTCGGCGTGTTGATGATCGTTCCGATCGGTGGCGCGGACATGCCCACGGTGATTTCTCTCCTGAATTCCTATGCCGGGCTTTCTGCTGCTGCGATGGGCTTCGTTCTCGATAGCAAACTGTTGATCGTGGCCGGCGCGTTGGATGGAGCTTCCGGTTTCATTCTGTCTCTGAACATGTCGAAAGCCATGAACCGTTCGTTTTCCAACGTGCTGTTCGGAGCGTTCGGTCAGGAACAGCCCGGCGGTACCGCAGCGCACGAGACTCGAAACGTGCGCAGCGCTACAGCTGAAGAGGCCGCCGCGATTCTTTCCGCAGCGAGCAGAGTGGTTATCGTTCCGGGCTACGGCCTTGCTGTGGCGCAAGCGCAGCACAAAGTGCGCGAACTTTATGACGCGTTGACCAAGCGCGGTGTTGACGTGAAGTTCGGCATTCACCCCGTCGCCGGCCGCATGCCCGGCCACATGAATGTCTTGCTGGCCGAAGCGGACATCCCCTATGACAAGCTGTTCGACTTGGACGAAATTAACGGCGAATTCCCGCAGACAGATGTCGCGCTTGTGATCGGTGCAAACGACGTCACCAATCCCGCCGCCCGCACTGACCCAAGCAGCCCGATTTACGGCATGCCCATTCTCGACGTTGATAAAGCCCGGACTGTAATGGTGATCAAACGCGGCATGAGCCCCGGCTTCGCCGGAATCGACAATCCGCTCTACTCCCTCGACCAAACGCTGATGCTGTTTGGAGACGCCAAGGCTTTCGTTGGCGCGATCGTTCGCGAGCTCGCAGGCGCCAACCAGCATTAGCCCCGCCAGTTTCATTAGATTCGCCCGGAACACAAAGACAAGAGCATCCGTCCCCTGCCTGCAAGCAAGAAACTATCACTTCGGCGAACTCCGTTTTCGAAGGATTTGCCATTGCCCGTGGCACTCGGCTTGCATTCTGGGTGATGGCTTCTCTTTGACTTGCCGCGGCCAGAAACTTAAACCGCGAGTATGCAATCAGACCGAGCCTCGGGAGTGATACGTGGTCTCAAATCAGCCTATTCGAATTGGAAAACGAATCCTGATTGCCATACTTGCGCCATCCGTTTTTCGGGTAGCTACGCGGATTTTGGCGCCAACAAGCATTTCAACTACGAGTAGTTCTTCGGACGCCAAAATTCACTTGACGGTGTTGGCCTAATGATTTGCATTTCGCTTTTACCAAGGGGGTGTGTTGTGAGAGGAACCAAAGTTGTCGTTCTTTTCGTTTTGCTATGTGGCATCTTCGCGATTCTGAGCGGTGGGGCGCGCGGACAGAATGCCGGCGGCCGAGTGGTGGGAACGGTCTACGACCAACAAGGGGCCGTGATTCCCGGCGCCAATGTAACCGTCACGAATGCTGCCACGCAGGTTGGCACCACGAGCGTCACGGACAAGGACGGGTTCTTTCAAGTGCTCGATCTGCCGGTGGGTTCGTATCATGTGAGCGTCGAGCACCAGGGATTCGATAAAATTGTCACGCAGGATAAGAAGCTGGAGATCAATGAGTCCTTGCGATTCGATATCACCCTGACCGTGGGCTCGACGAATCAGGTTGTTACCGTGGAGGCGAAAGTTTCGGGCGTCGAAACTGTAGATCCGACTTTGGGCCAGGTAGTCACTAGCCGCGCAATTCAAGATCTGCCTTTAAACGGCCGGGACGTGCTGGACTTGGCGCTGCTTCAGCCCGGCGTGACTGATGCGAATCCGGACTATACAGGGCCGACGACTGCCAGTGGCCAAGCGTTCAGTGTTGCGGGAGGTCGACCGGATTCGATCACGTATCTATTGGACGGCGGCCTCAACAACAACCTGCTCAATAATGGCAACGTGCTCGATCCCAATCCCGATGACATCCAGGAATTTAGGATTCTCACGAGCGACTACACGGCGGAATACGGCCGCAACGGCGCGGGCGTCATCAGCGTCGTCACGAAATCCGGAACGAATTCGATTCACGGCAGCGCGTATGACTACTTGCGGAATACCGATTTCGATGCGAATGACTATTTCAACAAACAAACTGGGTTTCCCCGAGACGACTTGAAGCGCAATCAATACGGAGCTACCTTGGGAGGCCCGATTATCAAGGACCGTATTTTTTGGTTCGTGTCCTACCAGGGACAACGCCAGAATCAAGGCGTGACTTCGCTGAATGTCACTACCTTTACGCCTGCTGAACTACAGGGGAACTTCTCGCAGGCAGTGCTAAACGGCACTAGCGTGACCGGTCCCCCGCCGAATAATAGTCCAATTCCTGTTTCTTGCGCCAACCCGCAGTGCCCCGATCCGAACGTCGTGGCGTTCCTTCAGGCAAATCCTTTCTTTCAATCCAATCCCACACTCGCGGCTCAGGCAATTATTGACCCCACTAAGATCAACCCCGTTGCCGCAAACTATATTGCGTTGGGCGTGATTCCGTCGTCTCCGACCGGCTTGTTCTCCTCATCAGGACCCTCCACGAACAACAACAACGAAGTCACTGGGAAGATGGATTTTGTCATTACCCCAAAAGACAGGCTTTCGGCCACTATCGGAGGATTTCGCAATCCAGTCTTGGCCCCTTACCCTTTCGGCTTGGGAGCCAATGTGCCCGGGTTTCCAACCACATTTCAGACAAACAATTATTTTGGCAGTTTGGCGTACATCAGGGATTTTACTCCTAACGTTCTGAATGAATTGCGTTTCACAGCGCAGCGCAATTACGGGCTCCAAGATGTTCCGGCTACGAAACTCCCTATTCCAAGCG
>Ga0209330_1000467_pt1 | contig 16954 bp, 14 predicted proteins | sample JacPinW_OM2H0_O3_FD_187969 | JGI IMG/M metagenome (GOLD analysis project Ga0209330, IMG submission 187969) | Forest soil microbial communities from Algoma, Ontario, Canada - Jack Pine, Ontario site 1_JW_OM2H0_O3 (SPAdes) (version 2) | ecosystem: Environmental > Terrestrial > Soil > Boreal...
TCAGGAGCGGCTCGCTAGCCATGCAAACGAACGGTCAGGGAACACTAACTCTAGTAACCGACAATTCGAAATTGGGGGTGAACGGCACGGAAACTTTTGCCGTGGCCTTTGCGAATGCAAACCACGCGTTGATTTCGCAATTTGATGGGAGCGCAACTTCCAGCGGAAGCCTAGACCTTCAAACGTCTACAGCCTTGCCTGCGGGTGCATTTTCCTTCGTCGCGTCTGGTTCAGGAGTAAATACCGAGCCGGTGGTCGAAGGAGGCGTCTTTGCCGTGGACGGCAGCGGCAACGTCACTGGCATGGGCGATCTCAACGACGGCGGAGATGTTACACGCGGTACTCCCATTCCGGCAGGAGCGATGCTATCCGCACCCGATTCTTTTGGCCGTGGCACAGTGACGACGGACACCATCATCTTCGGTACGGTGAACTATTACACCGTAAGTCCGAAAGTGTTTCGGATTGTCGAAACAGAGCTCGGCGCGACTGCGGTTGGCACTGCGTACAGCCAGGGCGCGACGCCCAGCTTCACGAATGCCGCAATTGGAACTTCCGTGTTCTCGTTGGGGGAAGGCTTCGGTTTTTATGCGGCAACGGGCCAGTTCACAACTGACGCCGCCGCGGCGGCAAGAGGTCAATCCGGATCCGTTTCCCGCGAAACTGTTGTCACGAACAATTTTGCCGGGGTCGGCGACTTGAACGACCTTTCCGGCTCGCTATTGCCAGCCGCGCACATCACCGGTACATATACGCTCGCCGCGAACGGATACGGAACCATGACCTTCAACGCGATTGGTGCAAGTCCTGGCTTTGGTGACGTCGTGACCCTGGGCTTGTACGCCGTCGATCCAACCATCAACATACTCGATCCTAATGACACTTCGAACGCTGGCGGAGGTGTGCTACTTGCTGAAATGGATACCAACCTTGCAGGGACCGGGCTCTTGATTCCGCAAACCGATCCGACCTTGGCCGACTTCACGGGTGCTTATGCTTTTGGAGCCGGAGGCTTAACCGGCGCGCCCGCTGGGTTCGATTTCTTGGGCGAGGCGACGGTGGCGGCTGGCGCGTTCTCCGGTACGGGCGCAGTTAGCGATCCGTTTGGAGCCCTTACCTCAACCGCTGGAGAATTTCCCACCGTTACATTCGTGGGAACCGCCGCGGCGGATGCGGACAACGCCGGCCGCTTCACTTTTAGTCCGCTAGCCTTGTCCGGCACGGGCTTCACCAGTCCAGTTGATATGACGTTCACTGCCTATCAAGCGAATGCCGCTCAAGTGTTCGTGGTTCAGATGGATTCGAATGTTGAATCCCACGGGTCCATCGAACAGAACACTTTGACGCCGGCAGCGGGCGCGAGGCCGGCAAAACCGAACAACCGAGAACATTAGCCCCGACGAAGCAATGTGCGGCGCGGCCGGCGTAATCCGGCCGTGCCGTGATTGTTTTAGCGCCAGCCACTCAAAGAGATGCGCGTTTACACGATGGCCGGAAACAAGGTAGGTGGTGTGCCCGGCAATCGCATGAAATTGCGGGGCAAAAAAGTTAAGCCGCAAGCGCCAGATAAAACGTTTGTGTCGGTGTCAGAAAGGTGAATAAAGACTTCGGTGTCTCTCAATTCTGACGCGGCGATTTCTCCATGTCGAGTCGACAAATGCTGGCCGAGGAATAACATTCGCGATGTTGCTCTTCGAAAAGCGAGAATGGCTTTTCTCGCAGATCGTTCCCGCAAACTTCAATCGTCCCATGGCCCGCCACCATCGAATCGCCTAACTTTTGTCCCACTCTCTTCGATGCCATTCTTCCTTTGCGATTCCCAATCGAAACCAGTTGTCCCATTCTGTGTTGCACGCCGGGCGCGGCTTTACTGCAAAGGCGCAAACTTTGCAATGTTCAATCAGTTCGGCCCTTGTCATCGCGCTGACCTTAATTCGCTCGGCGTCGAAATCGAACGATTCCATAGGCGACGGACGACAATCATGCTCGAAGATTTTCTCCACTTGCTCCCGCGTTACCGGCGTTGTCACAGTTCGCTGGAAAACCATGACCGATGCATCGTCGGTCTTAGCTGAGATCGCGGCGACGCCGTCCGAAAGCTCTTTATATCCGAACTCCACGGTTCTTCCACTGGATGATGTCGCAGTCCACGAATCGTATCTCATTGGGGTCTCCCTCGATTACTCCCGGTATGATAGTGATAGTTCGACGCGAAGCGTTTCACGGCAGTAAGCCGCACCTGGGTGCATCGGGCATGTCCCCAAGCGGGCGTGCTAGGAATGTTTGCTTCGGCGTTCCGCTGCTTCGCTGCCATGTGGAATCCGGAAATCAGCGGACGCGGTCGGCTGGTTGTCCCCGCCTTGAACGATCGACCAAGACGACCTATCTCGGTTCGCGGGAATTTATCTACCCTCGCGAGTTACTTATTGGTTGTCATTGAGTCAAAAAGCGGAGGCTGTTCACGCGGTAGGCATCAGGCCAGATCTGGTTCATCATGAGCAGGACGAAGATAACGAATGGGACTATAGTCCACACCAGGCTGGGGCTCTCGTATTTGAGGTGCATGAAATAGGCCAGGCCGATCCCGGCTTCGATGATCGCCAGAATAAATAGGGCAACGAGCAATTCACGGGTGGAGAATCCGCGGTAAGTAAGGATTACCTCGATTCCCGCAATACAAAGCAGGCCGAGCCAGATTCCCACGTACTTGCCGATTCCAGCACTTTGCTCCGTTGACATAACACAGTTCTCTCCTCTGCCGCTCAAAGAATACTATCGAGTCGCATTCATCAAATAGACGAGTGGGAACACAAACATCCAAACCAAATCCACAAAGTGCCAGTAAAGGCCGGTCGTCTCGACGTGATTTTTATCGAGCCAGTCGGTGTGGTAGCCGATGGCGATCACGACGAGGGCGATCACGCCCGAAATTACGTGCATCAGGTGCAGTCCGGTGATGCTGAAAAACGAGGCGCCAAACAGGACCGATCCGCCATCGGGGTTTTTGAACAGGCTCCATCCTTCGTGAAACATGTGGAACCATTCGCGAATGTGCAGAATAGCGAACAGTGTTCCGAGAACGATGGTTGCGCCCAGCCACTTCAGCGTCTTGGATTTGTCCCCAACTTTTGCGGCCTCGACGGCGCCAAGCATGGTCAAGCTGCTGGTAAGCAGCACGAACGTCATGGCCATGCCATTGATGATGCTTGGCGAAAAATGAAAAGGAGCAGGCCAGTTGGGTGTTCCGGCCCGCAGATACGAGTACCCGAAGAGAACCGCGCCAAATGTGATGGCATCCGAGGCGATGAACAGCCACATCGTTAGTTTCTTGGATTGGATGCCGAAGGGCGACGGCTCCATGAACGCGTTGTGCTCACTCAACGCCACGTGCGATTCACTCACAACGCCTCCTGCAATTTGTTTAGAACCTGAAAACGAGCAGCAAAAGTAGGTACACCCAAAGAATGTCCATGAAGTGCCAGTAAATCGAAAACGCTCCGAAACCGCTATGGCGTGCGACTCCGTTTGTTCTTCGCAACCTGGCAAGAACGTAGAGCACACCGCAAACTCCGCCAAGCAGATGGATTCCATGGGTCGCGGTGAATACATAGAAGAAAGAAGAGCTGGGATTCGTCGCGAGGTATAGACCCTGGGCGCTGAGGTTGCGCCAGGCCAACAGCTGGCCCAGAACGAAGAGAAGCCCCAGTGCGCCGGTGACGTACATCCAGTACATGCCCTTGCTGACGAGCGATTTTGCAGCCTCGGTCGTGGCGCCAGCCGAACCGGATGTTGCTACAAAACGCCGGCGCGCCAATTCCAGCGTGTAGCTGCTTACAAGCAAGACTAGCGTGTTGACGTACATCACGCGAGGCAACTGAAAGTGAATCCAGTCCGGGGTAACGCCCTGGCGAACAATCATGGAGCTGGTAAAGGCCGCGAAGAACATGGAAATGGCAGCTACGGCGATCCAAACTCCGGTTTCTGATTTTTCGGCGTGAGCACCGGATGCGGTCACGTGGCCCGGACGAATCGCTTTCGGCGGGGATCCGGAGCCGCGATCATCTACGACGATGTGTGCGCTGGGCGGAAGTGTTGTTGTAGCCATAGTCGTGGTTGTGCGCCTCGCTAGCGCGAACGAGCCTTCTCCGGGGACGTCTGCATGATGTAATCCTGCGGGCCGTCGACGCCGTATTCATTGGGGCCGTTGTAAACAACCATGTGACGCCCGCCAAAATTGTCGAATGGCGGAGGCGAACTGGTTGACCACTCAAGAGAAGTGGCTTCCCACGGATTCTCAGCGGCCACTGGCCCGCGGAAACGACTCCAGATCAAATTGAACAAGAAGATCAACTGGGCCGCGCCGGTAAGCAAAGCGGCGATGGTGATGAACTTGTGCACTGGAATGAGTGAAATTGCGTAGTCGTCAACGAACGCGGAGTAGCGGCGAACGTTGCCAGCGAGACCCAGGTAATGCATGGGCATGAAGATCATGTAAACGCCTAGGAAGGTGAGCCAGAAATGCCATTTGCCCATAGCTTCGTTCATCATGCGGCCGGTCATTTTCGGAAACCAAAAGTAGGTACCAGCAAAGACGCCAAAAATAGACGCAACGGCCATGACGAAATGGAAGTGGGCCACAACAAAGTAGGTGGCGTGCAGCACGGTATCGAGCGATGGCTGTGCCAGGAAGAAGCCGCTGATGCCACCGCTAATGAACACCGAAATGAAACCGAGGCAGAACAACGCGGCGGAAGTGAAGCGCATTTTTGCGCCATAAACCGTGCCGATCAGCAATAGCGTCAGAATCGTGGCCGGAATCGTAATGATCAGGGTAGGAATGGAAAACAAGTCCGCCGAAAACGGATTCATGCCGCTGACGAACATGTGGTGCCCCCAAACCATGTAACTCAGGAAGCCAATGGCGATCATGCTGCCGATAACGGCGCGAGGCCCAAGCAAGGGTTTGCGAGCAAAAGCCGGCAGGATGGTGGCGACGATTCCGATGGACGGAAGAATCGCGATGTAGACTTCCGGATGGCCGAAGAACCAGAAAAGATGTTGCCACAAAAGTGGCGAGCCGCCGGAATGCGGCTGTAGCTTGTCGCTCAATACCAAGCCGGCTGGAATGAAGAAACTTGTTCCTGCCGTGCGATCCAAAATCAGAAGGATGCACGCCGGGAGGAGCACGGCGAAGGCCAGCAAAGCGATTACCGAAGTCACGAACCAGGCCCACGAACTGAACGGCATGCGTGCAAGAGACATGCCCTTGGTGCGCAGATCCAGTGTGGTAGAAATAAAATTTAATGCGCCGAGCAACGACGCGATACAGAAAACCGCGATCGAAATGGCCCAAAGATTTTGACCCATCGCCAGGCCCGGTCCGGCATCGCCGCCCACGGCACTCAGTGGGGCATAGGCCGTCCATCCGGAAATTGGAGGGCCATCCGCTACGAAAAATGCGGCCATCATGAAGAGCCAGGCGACAAAAGTGGTCCAGAACGACATCATGTTGAAGCGCGGGAAGGCCATGTCCTCGGCGCCAATCTGTATGGGCAAGAAATAGTTCCCGAACGCGGCGAATGGTGCGTTGGTCAGCACGAAGAAAACCATGATAGTGCCGTGCATGGTGAGCAGCGAAAGGTAATATTCCGGGGTCATCACTCCGGCGGGTGCGCCGACCGCGGAAAGTTTATCGAGAAGTGGAATTGGCCAGGCGGGCCAGGCCAGATGCAGGCGCATAAGCCAGGAAAGGACGATGCCGATGAACACCGACACCAGCGCCAAGGCGTAATACTGCTTGCCGATCACTTTATGATCGAGGCTGAAGACCCACTTACGCAGGAACCCAGTGGGCGCGGTGTGATGATGCACGGCCGGATCGGATGAAACATCATGCATGGTTTGGCCTCACAAACTTGCCGCCAATTGCTTCCCAAGACGTCGAACGCTCGTAACCACTACTGACCGGCCTGAGCCTTCAGCCATTCATCGAAATCATCCTGGGACACGACGTCCAAATACGCCTTCATATTGTAGTGGCCCAAGCCACAGAGTTGGGTGCAAACGATTTCGTATTTCCCCATTTTGGTCGCGGTGAAGTGAACAGGAATATCGAGTCCCGGCACGAAGTCCTGCTGAACGCGAAGTTCGCGCACGAAAAAGGAATGGCCCACATCCTTGGAATGCAGCATTAGCAGAATGGGCTTGTTGACCGGGACGGTCAGAGAACCGACCACAATGTCATCGCGAGCCGCCACGTCATTCGCCGGATCCAGCCCAAAGTAATTTCCGCTTCCGTCGTCGATTTTATCAGGATGGACGCCTCCGAACTGGCCGTCGGGGCCAGCATAACGGAAATAGAAGGCAAACTGCTCGGCCTGCACGTCAATTTTCAGCGAGTTCGGATCAGGAGGCGCGATGTAGATCGCACCCCAAGCTTTCGATCCCACGAAAGTCAGGGTAAGAATTTCGAGTCCAACGAGGATCACTGCAAATGTGACAAGCGGAGTCGCGCCGCCGGGAAATATTTTTATTTTCCTGCTGCTCGAAGTGTTGCTCGATCCCCATACAAATAGCGCGAGAAGGATTTGACTGGCCAAAAAAAGAATGCCGGTCCCGACCATGGTTTCGTCGAGTTGGTGGTCCACGGCAGGGCCGGTGGTTGAGATGTCAACCGGAAGCCACCATACGTGCATGATGAAGATCGCGACGGAAACTACGGTGATGATTATGACCGCCGCTGAAAATAGCTTTCCCATATCAACTGGCCCTCAGAGAAACAAAATGCGGGAGCAGAGGCATCTAACCGACGCGGTGGCAAGCGCATGTCCAGGGTGCGATTGCCACCCGCGCGACGCAACGAAGAGCTCATTCCCTTCTAGTACGGTAGTGCTTTGAAAACGAAGTTGACGCTTTTTGATTCGTTCCCCGCGATCGTGACGTCCTGGGTCTGCGTGCCGTACTGCTCTTGCCAGGCCGTCACGGTATATTTTCCGGGAGGAAGGCCCTTCAGATCGAAGGAGCCATCCTCACCGGTCACCGCATAGTGAGACGTGTTCAAGACCACGAAGTAACCATGCATCCAGGGGTGGATGTTACATTTCACCGGGATAAATTCGGCCTTGTCGTACTTGGTGTCAATCGGAGGTGAACCGGCCGGCTGCGACTTGTTCCATTCCGGGTTCACCTTGGCCAGCGGGTGGATGTTGTGCGAGGTCTGATCGTCATTAAAAATCTGGAGCTGCTGCGCGACTTGCATTGGCAGCACGTGAGGCAAGTACTCACAACCCTTCTGATCGTATCTTACAGCCTGGCTTGGAGCCGTAGACCCCTGATCTCCGGCCGAGATGTAAACGACGACCCACTGCAAAACGTTGCCGGGCCCAGTGGTAACGTTCTGGGTCATGACCGGAGTAGCGTGCTGCTTCGCGCACGAGGGCTCCTTGGACATATCAATCGGTTTCATTTTCGCAGGCGTCCCGGTGTAGGTAACTTTTCCGGTGATCGAACCGCCGCCCGCCGGGGGCTTGGCGAACATGACCATCGAGCCGCCGACCAGCACCGTAAGCGCTACCGCTAAAAAATATTTAGGTCGCATCTATTATGTCTCCCTGGGCCTTTGATTACTGTGCGCCGGCGGCGGAGTCCGGTCCGATGGGTTTGAGATCCTTTCCGTGACTCGCAACGTAATTCCGCCAGAGGTCGCCTTCTTTGGTAGGCAGAGTCAACTGCAGAGTTCGCAGGAAGTGGACGAGATCCCAAGCGTCATTGGGCTGGATGACGTCGTGGAACGAAGGCATCGGCGTGCCGTCAACGCCAGTCATGAAAATTCGATAGATGTCTTGATTCGTTTCGCCACACTTGAAGCGTGTGCCGACTGAAAAATTGTACGGGCGAATGGGATTGTCCTTGCTGTCGGTCAACGTAGCAGCGGAGGGACCATCCCCATGACCTGCCGGGCCATGACACTTCCAGCATTCTAATTTTTGAAAGAGCTCGCGACCGTGCAGGATACTCTCAGTGGTGATCGGCGTTTCGGCGGGAATTACCAGAACCTCGCCCGATTTTTCTTTGGACCAACGCGGCGACCAGGTCTTCACGAAGGCTACCAGATCGGCGCGTTGCTGCTTTGTCAGCGGGCGCCACTGGGGCATGTTCGAGGTGACAAAGCCTCGCGTGATGGCATTATACAGATCCTGATCCGTGGGAAGAGTGCCGGTGGGCGTCGAACGGCATTTGAAAATCGCTTGGGTGAAGTCTCGCGGTTTGGGATCGATCCATTGCGCATTCATTCCTTCGCCATCGCCGGCTGGTCCATGGCATCCGATGCAATACCGGCGGTACAAAACCTTCCCTGCTGCTGCGTGGCCTGTCAGGTCGCCGATGTGGCTCTCTTCCGAGGCAACGCTAGGCGTGCCGAGCGAGGGATCAGGAGTATCCACGTGAGATTGGGCGCGGAGAGGCCCGGCACACAGCGTGAGCAGTGCGATTGAACCCAACGCGATGGTCGCTGCAAATTTGCTGGATATCATCGCCGTCTCCCTTAGAAGTCGAAGTCAATCCCAAAAAATATGCTGCTGCTCCAGACGCCGTCGGTTGGGAATAACGGCGGTGCGCTGGTACCATCGCCGCTTTCCGGAACGATCCCGATGGATTTGGTGCGCGAGTACTCACCATCAAGGGCCACGCCGGCGCGGCTGAACATGATCGGGTACCAGCGGTAGCCGACGGAGTAAGCAGTGACGTTGCCAAAGTTGCCAGGATTCGAGCTAAACGATTGCTGGCCCACATTGATCTTCTCAAACCGTCCTAGGATCACGTTTTGTGGATTCAAATAGTAGTGAGCTTCGAGAAACCCACCGTTAAAGGATGGAGCCTGAGCGCCGGCGGGCAACACGCCTTGAGAAGAAGTCGAGGTGCCCAGAAACGCGTTGTCGTGGCCGTGCATGAATAGGGGAAGAAGTTCCAAGTTATGGATGTACAGGTCGCCCGCCACGCCGACCCGGTAGAATGGCTTGTTGCCCAATCCCACGAGAGGCACGGTGCCGCCATCGGCAGTTTCGAAATAGGTCGGACGCTGGCCGATATAGGCAAAAGCGCCGATACGTTCGAATCCCAGGCTTTTCGCGTCGAAGGCCTGACTAAACGCCAAGTTGACGTCATAACTGCGATTCGAGGGTGGCGCACCCGGTACCACGTCGGTGGTGAAGTTGACTCCGCCTTCATTGCTGCTCAACACCGCGACGGAATAGCGGGTGTAGCTATTCTCACTATGTCCGGCCAACTCGACGCCGATCTGATTATCGCCGTAGCCAAAATTGTTCGAACTGCCCGGTACATTGAAGTGATAAATCTGATAGATGCCACCATTGTTCGACAGGAAAAGGAACCGTTTTTCCGAAATTAAGTTATCGAGCTCGAATCGTCCGAAGCGGACATTGAACCAGCGGCTGCCCTTCAGATTGTCGAAGCGAATCCAAGCCGCTTCAAAGTGCCAAACCGCGGTGGAATCAGAAGACGGCAGCAGGACGAAGGAAATATTTTTGTAGAGTGTGCCGGCGGACCAAAGGTCCATACCGGAGAGATCAAAACCTGACTGATTTACTTTTCCGGCGACGCTGAAACAGGGGGTATTGAAGCAGCCGGGAGAGGAATCGATGACTTGATGATCGGCAGACTCCCTGTGCCAGTTCGGCGTGATCCTAAAAGAGATCGGAAAGTAGGACGGATTCTGCCAAATCGGCGAATCACGATCGTTCATCAATTGATAGCCGTTGTCCCGGAACACCTGACCGAAGTTGTTGAGTTCAGGCCACGCGGTGTGACAAGCGGAACAAGGCAGCCCGTATTTTCTGGCGAAAGCAGGAATCGCCATTACTTTCCCGTTGGGAAGCGCCTGCGCGGGCTTGGCATCAGCAAAGAAAATCACGAGCGCGACGAACGTAACGACCAGCAGCCCGCTCCATTGCGACTTCTTTTTGTGGTCCGAACTCTCAGGACGAAACGCGTACATACACCCTCCTGTGCCGGGCAGCTAGATTCCCATCTCTTGTATCAAAGGACCGCAAATGAGGAATGGCGCTAGTAGGCCATTGGGAAACGGAATCTCGGTGACGACCCGCAAATCGGATGGCTGCTCCCAATGGTTTCGCCCCTACTTCTAGAATCCAAACGAGTGGACACTACCGCTGGATTTAGAGGAATGCAAGCACAAAATTTACAAATCTTAACAATAGTTTATTTTTCTAGTTTTCATTAGAATCTAGGCCGGATGCCGGGATAGAGTGTCCTCCGGTAAAGGGCCGACCTTATACAACCTGGGCGACGGCTAGTAAATCTACATGCGATTCATTGTGCTGCAAAAAGGCGGTTTTTGAGCCGTAGGGACTGGATGTTCGAGCACAAACGAAACGGAGAAGATCAGGTGAGATGGCCGTTCTCAACCAGAGCTCTGGCTACTACCGCGGTAGTTGTAGCCTTCGCGGCATCAGCAATGGCGTTTCCTCCTCGATTTGGTGACAAGAAGTCTGACGTACCGGAGGGTTTTGAAATTTATTTGAAAGCTCCGGAAGCTGTGGTCATCAAGGCGGTTCAATTTGTCATCGAAGATGACTCGATTCAAGGCACGTGGATTTACGAGCGGGACAAGACGCTGAGCGGGGCGGTGCCGGAAACTTCTTCTGCGTATTATGGCGAATATAAAGGCGAGGGGCACGTCTTCTACAAGGTTCGTCACGACGCGCTGGCTCCGCGCAATTTCAAAGACAGCGCCGACATAGGCATCATCACCGTGCGTTATGTGGTACAGGGTGTGGCTCCCAACAAGACTCGCTTGCAGATTGACGCAGTGTTTGTGGAGGACGGCAACAGGAAGGTTCATGCTTCCAATACGACCGTCGAAACCAGCGAATTCGCGGATATTCAATCGCACATCGTGCAAATTCAAAAAGAAGAGCAGCAAAGCGCAGAGCTGACACAACGCCGCCAGATGATGGTGGAATCGCGCGTGGCCACGAAAGAGCGCAACGAGGAGTTGGCGCGCTTCAATGAGTCCGAGAATTCCGTGAAGAGCCTCGAACAGAAGGTTGACGAGTTGCACCACAAGATCGAAGTGCGAGTGAAGAGTGAACCGGTCGAACTGAAGGCTGCACCCTTTAATCGCGCAACTAAGCTGTCTACCCTGCCGGCGCACTCGGACTTGCTGGTCGAGATCATCACGGACTATTGGTATGGCGTGGAAACTGTTGAGGGACACCGAGGATGGGTTCGCCAGGAGCAGGTGGAGCCGCTGCCGTGACGAGAAATCAACAATCAAAGCGAATTGCGGGAGGTCTGACTAAGGTTTTCATCATCGCTGGCTACGCGGTTGGCCTGGTGATAGCTGCTTCGGCGCAGACGCCGACCGAGACCTATCAACGGGCTTTTCCCAATTCACCTGACATGATTCAGACTGCCGTCCACACCGTTCAACCCCTGGTACGTGGCCGACTGCCGATTCTGGATGGTTTCGTGGTCCCGCAGGACCAGCCACTGGAGAGTTACTCCCGCGGGTATTACGAGTGCACGCTGCAAGTGTTGCCGAGTGGTTCCGGCCAGACGATTGTGCGGGCCGTCGCGAAAGTAACGGCGTGGTACACGGATCCGGAGGCGTCGCGCTCCGGTTACCGCGTGCTTCCCTCGAATGGCCGGCTAGAGACTGATGCTCTGGATCGAGTGGAAGAAGCCGTGGCGGACCTCTCGGTTGCGGGTTCGTCCGGCGCTTACAGTAGCTCGATAAAGCCCGCTCCGGACTCGCCTCCGACCGGTGGAATTTCACCTTCGAGCGCGAATCCCCGAGCGCTGCATGACGCAGTTGCGACGCCAGCCACCAATTTTTCTTCGAGCGAAAGCATCGAAACCATTCGATCGCGCCGCGAGGCGAATGAAAAGAAAGCGATCGAGCTAGCGTCGGAAGAAAAAAATCTGGAAGAGATTCTACACAACCAGGCGCGACCGACCGATCTGGTCGCAGTGAAAAGGAATTCCACTCCGATTTACGCAAAACCTGTGGAGGGCGCGCCCGTACTGATGTCTGCCGATGCGCATGACGAATTTCAAATTTTGGGAATCGAGGGCACCTGGGTCCATGTGCAGATTTCCGGGGCTTCGCGCGGATGGATGCGGCGAACGCAAGTGAGTTTGCCATCAGGATATGGTGGAGTAGTGGCCGCAAGTGCCGAACCGAGGGTCGCAGGGCCGATTGGCTCGTCGCCGTTCAAGGTGGAAAAAGAGGAAAATACGGCATTCGGCGGCAAGTGGGCGGCGCTGGCCGGGAAGAACGTGCGGGTGGTATGGGTCGCACCATCTTCGGAGCCCCTAACCAACGCAGCGCAGAAAAAATCATTCGCCAAAGAAATGTTTTTGAAGGTCTATTCGGATCAAAAAACCGCTACGCCCCCGATTGAGGGCGTGGTTGTTCTCTTTGATTCGGCCGATGGTGGCCAAGTGGCCGCGACGATGGCTAGTCTGCAACAACTCGAAAACGGCCTGATCGGGCCCGCTTTCTGGAAGCAATGCTCTCTGGACCCTCCCGACCTTTTTGAGGATTCGTCGAAAACCCCGGCCAAATCCGGAGAGCGAACGAATTGAACGCTTCGCTGCTGAAAGGCTCTCAAGTCTCAAGCCGCTTTGAAAAATTCAAAGAGTTACTTCCATCAGAACAATTTAGTTCACAGCTTGAATTTCAGTCGGAGTTGCTTTGGCTTCCTGGGCAGCCTGCGGCGTCAAGGGGATGCGAGCCTCGACAACCAAGCCGCCGTCAGGATTGTTTTCAGCTTTTACGTGGCCCCCATGAAGTCGGATAGCTCGATCAGCAATGGAGAGACCTAGACCGGAGCCACCCGAGGATCGTTCGCGGGAATCGCCCACCCGGTAAAAAGGCGTGAAGATGTTGGTCAGCGATTCTTCCGGGACGCCCTTGCCATGATCCCGGACGCGAATTACGGCTTGGCTCGCGAACGAGTTGCGTTCGCAGACAAGGCTGACTTCAACGCTGGTGCCCTCCGCGGTATAACGCAGGGCGTTGCGAATCACGTTTTCGACGGCGCTGCGCAAGAGTTCACGCCTTCCGGTAGCAATGCAGGCGTCCGCTGATATCACGTCCACACGGCGATTGCGGCTGCGCGCTTCGAAATCGGCATCTAGTGCGATCTCCCGAACCAAGCGATCCAGCGCGAGCGGTTCAGAATCCATCATTTCCGTGCCGGATTCGAGACGGCTCAGGTGGAGCAGGCTTCCGATGAGTTCGTTGAGGCGTTCGCATTCGAGCTCAATACGATCGAGAGCGACGGCTGGATCGCGATCCACACTGGTACGGCGCGCAATTCCAAGCGCAACACTTAACCGAGCCAGTGGCGAACGCAACTCGTGAGAAATATCAGTGATCAGGCGCCGTTGCGAGGCCATCAGCGATTCGATTTGCTCGGCCATGTGATTGAAGTCGCGGCCGAGTTGGGCCACCTCGTCTTTTTTATTGGTCACGGATTCGCCCACACGGGCATCGAGGCTACCATCGGCAAGTTGGTGCGTGGCGACGCTCAGTTCGCGAACGGGCTTGGTTATGGAGCGCGCCAGCCAAAAACACACAAATCCCGCGACTAGGACAACGATGACTCCACGAGTAATCTGAACGCCGAGTGGCGCTTGCAGCACGCTGGTGACGGAGGGCACCTGGGATTCGGTAACGAAAACGTAGCGGGTTCCGGTCGAGCCGGTGGTGCGTTTGGCGACGAATTTCTCCCCATGAGAAATGAGGTACTTCGCGTCGTTGGTTTGCAAGGCGCTTTGGGCGATGGTTTCTGCTTCGACCGGCGTGGGCTGCGATAAAATTTCCTTCCCTTCGTCATCGAAGAGATAGGCCTGCCAATTCAGCGTTTGCTGCAGCGAGCCGAGGTAATCGGCCAGCGCGCCCATGCCGTGGTCTTCGAGCAGGTCTGCGGCGCGGGCCGCGACCAGCGAGGTAAGAATTTTGTCGAACTGCTCGGTACGGTTGGCGGTGAATTCGCTGTGCGTGGTGACGACTGATAATATTAGAGTGCTGCTGACCAGGATCATGGCCAGCCAAAACCACAGGAAAATTTTCAGATAGAGACTTCGCATCTCAACTCACCGGGACTTCGCCTTTACGGGAATCACAAAAATATAACCGATACCGCGAATCGCGCGAATGCGGTCGCTGCCATCGGCAGCACGGCCGAGTTTCTTGCGCACGTTGCTGATGTGCACATCTATGCTTCGATCGTCCGGCGCAGACTCGCGGCCGAGAATCTGTTTCACGATTTCCTCGCGTTCCAGCACTTTCACTGGATTCTTCATAAAAAATGCAAGCAAATCGAATTCGACTGAAGTCAATTCCACTTCGCGATGTTGGCGGCGGACAACACGCGCTGCTTCATCGAGTTCGACATCGCCAAGAACAATCCGCTGAGGCCCCGGTCGGGCGATTTCGCGCGTATTCGAGGCACTGCGGCGCAGCACAGCCTGAATACGAGCCGCGAGCTCGCGAGGATTAAAGGGTTTGGCCAGGTAATCGTCAGCGCCGATTTCAAGACCCAGTATGCGGTCAATGTCTTCGTCGCGTGCGGTGAGCATGATGATCGGCATCGTGGATTTTGCGCGAATCTGGCGCAGGGCTTCAAAGCCGCGAATGCCCGGAAGCATGACGTCAAGAATCAGCAGTGAGTAGTCGCCACTGAGCGCTCGATTGACTCCCTGCAGACCGTCGAATACGGCGTCAACATCGAAGCCTTCAGGCTGCAAGTATTCGGTGAGCAGTTCGCATAGTTCGAGGTCATCGTCCACGACCAGAATTCGCGGAATGGGGCGTTCCGTCAGGCGTTCGAGACGAGCTGGCTGAATCATGGAATCGCGGTCGGTCACAGATATTGTGTAGCGCTGAATGAATCTTAAGCCTTTCGGCCGAAAGCGGTGAGCGAAAATTTAGTACGCGGTCAGATCATGACAAGATCATGAATTGAGCCTTGATCCTGCTAAGTCGCATAGAATCAAGGAGTCAGGCGGTCGTTGCGGAGTGGGCGAGAATCTGCGGTGTGGCGGGAGGTGGCGCCTGAATTTCACGGCGCCACTCTCGCCCTCACGCGTCGTTATTTCGGGAGCCACGACGTCTACCGCTGTTGCCTCCCGTTAGTTGCTAAAGAGAAACGGCAGAACTGTGATTTGTTCTTTCTTCACGGCCTCAAGCTGAGATGGGTCGAAGCCCAGCGCTTGAACAATCGTGGGAGCGACCTGCTGATTGATCACGGGTGTTTTTACGGTGTTTTGCGCCATGCCCGCGAGGGAAACCAGCAATGCGACGTGCGTGTCATCTTCATTGAGTCCGCCATGTTCGGCGATCTTTGAACCTCCGGTAAAGATTACGCCGGTGTTGACCTTGAGGACGATATCGGGCGTTCGAGGATCGCTGCCTGGATCGTTCCACTTGTTGCGAAGTGACTGGCCAGCGAAGATTTCCTGAATGCCGAGAGTTTTTTGATTCTCCGGTTCACTCAGCAGGGCAACCACGCTTGGAGTCAACTCCTGATCAGTGAGCCAGATGAGAGAGCCATCATCGGAAATGTCGAAAGCTTCCGCGGAGCCGATCAAGGTTGCAGGCTGGCCGCCTCCGATCGCGACTTTCTTGCTTAGATCGATGGGCGACTGGCCGTGCTTGGCACAGATAACGATCAAGGTCGAATCATAGAGACCCTGTTTTTTTAGTTCCGAAACAATCCTGCCGAGCGACTGGTCCACAAAATCCAGTTCGAACGCGAGACCCTGCGACGGAGTACCAAGAACGTCCGAGTAACCGCCGTTGACGGGCGCGCCACCGGGTGTGATCGGACCGTTCTTGAGTTTCTCTCCGACACTTACCGCCTGAAAGTTGAAACCGAACAGTGTCGGAACTGGAGCGTGCTTGGAACGATCGTGTGTGAAGCCATCGATCTGGTTGAGTACGGCTTGCACGTGGAGCGAATCGTAACAGGCGATGTTCCGGAAATCGGTAGTCCACCCATCATCGAAGGTGTTATCCACAAATGGCACCGGACTGCACCCTGGAAATTGGGGCAGCGCGACGGGTATGGAGTTTATTTCCGGGCCGTAGAAATCATCGAGCCCCTGCGAAGAAGGGCCCCTGGTCCAAGAGTACGATGGGTGTTTGTCGGTCCAGGCGGTGGTGCCTCCGTTAGCTTTCACGACTTCGAAAATGGTATTTACGCGAATCCACTGGTGAGGGAAAACCGGAGCACAGCCGCTGGCCGGATCGCGCGGGAGAAAATTAGGATTGATTCCGCCGCCTCCGTTCAACTTGGTCAAATCAATGTCTATGGATTCGTCGAAGGCAACGGGCGTGCCGACAACATTCGGACACAGGTGCTGACCACCGGTAATCGGCAGCGAAGTGGTTGCGGCTGGAGGAGAGAGCGCGCGGTTGTACGTTACGTCGTACCAAAGACCGGTTGTTCCGGGCGAGCCACCGGTGACCAGTGCAGCCAATCCGGGAAACGAATCAGAAGGAGTCGATGTGGATGCGTTGGTGTAGGTGACGCCACTACGGCTAAGCAGCGCGAGTGTGGAGTCATGGTGAGTGTTGACGTAGTTTGAAAGATCGAGAGCATGAAGGCCATCCACACTGATGAGCAAGACGTGTTTTACAGTGTGACCGCTTTCTGCGATCGGATCTTGTCCCGCGCGGACCTGCAGCGGAGAGGTGAGTAACGAGGCCGCGAGCGCAAAAGACAAAGAGGCTTTGATAAAACGCATTTCGAGTTCCTCCTGGAAAACTCACTGGCGCAAGACTGTAACGGAGAAAAAAATCGGGACAGTGAACGAGAAGTGACGCAAATGTTAAAAGGCGACGAAAGAGAGTGAAATTTGTAGAATCTTAGGAAATTGAAATCAACGGACGAGCGTAACTGAG
>Ga0209330_1000471_pt1 | contig 16905 bp, 11 predicted proteins | sample JacPinW_OM2H0_O3_FD_187969 | JGI IMG/M metagenome (GOLD analysis project Ga0209330, IMG submission 187969) | Forest soil microbial communities from Algoma, Ontario, Canada - Jack Pine, Ontario site 1_JW_OM2H0_O3 (SPAdes) (version 2) | ecosystem: Environmental > Terrestrial > Soil > Boreal...
TCAACGCGACGCCGAGCTGACTGCGCTCGAACGCAACGTGCAGGAACTATTCCGTGAGGTTGTGGCGCGTTCGCCGCAGCTTTCCGACGATCTGCAAACGGAAGTGATGAACATCGATTCGCCGGGACGCCTGGCGGACTTTGTGACTTCGACGCTTCCTTCTCTGAGCACTTTGATTCGGCAGGAACTGCTGGAGACTTTCAGTGTGCGCAAGCGCCTGGAATCTCTGATCAGTGAACTGACCAAAGAACGCGAAGTGCTCGATCTGCGCAATAAGATTCACGATCAGGTTCAGGAACAAGTCAATCAGAGCCAGCGTGAGTTTCTGTTGCGCGAGCAGATGAAAGCAATTCAGAAGGAGTTGGGTGAATCCGACGACGGCCAGGCCGAAATCGACGAGCTTCGCAAGAAAGTCGAAGAATCGGGCATGACTGCGGAAGCTAAGAAAGAGTGCGATCGCGAACTGAAGCGGCTCGCGAAGATGACTCCCGCTTCGGCCGAATACATGGTCGCGCGTACCTATCTAGAGTGGATGACTTCGTTGCCCTGGAACAAAGTTTCCGGAACCGAAGACATCGACATCCCGAAGGCGCACGCGATTTTGAACGAGGATCACTACGACCTGGTCAAAATCAAGGAACGCATTCTGGATTACCTGGCGGTGAAAAAGCTGCAGCCGGGAATGAAAGGACCGATTCTGTGCTTCGTCGGGCCTCCGGGCGTCGGTAAGACATCACTGGGCAAATCCATCGCGCGTGCTTTGGGCCGCAAATTCGTCCGCATATCGCTGGGCGGTATGCATGATGAAGCCGAAATCCGCGGACACCGCCGTACCTACATCGGAGCGTTGCCTGGGCAAATCATCCAAGGCATCAAGCGCGCCGAAACGATGGACCCCGTGTTGATGCTGGACGAAGTGGACAAACTCGGGCGCGATTTCCGAGGCGATCCGTCGGCAGCGCTGATGGAAGTGCTCGATCCCGAGCAGAACTCAACGTTCCGCGATCATTATCTCGATGTGCCTTTCGATCTTTCGAAGGTGCTTTTCATCGCAACCGCCAACTGGCTCGATCCAATTCCGGAGCCGCTGCGCGACCGCATGGAGATCATCGAACTTTCCGGCTATACCGAAGAGGAAAAGGTTCACATCGCGAAAATGTTTCTCATCGAGCGCCAGGCGAAGGAGAACGGCATCACCATCGGTGAGCAGATTGAATTCACCGACGAAGCGTTGCACGAACTGATTCGTCACTACACGCGGGAAGCGGGTGTACGTAACCTCGAACGCGAGTTGGGCACGTTGGTTCGCAAGCAGGCGCGGCGTTTGGCCGAGGGCAAGACCGACAAGTTGGTCGTGACGCCCGAGGTAATTCGCGAAGTGCTGGGCATCGCCAAAGTGCATCAGGAAAAAGAGGTGGAAGAGCGCGTACAACAGCCCGGCGTTTCGGTCGGACTGGTCTGGACGCCAGTCGGCGGCGACATTGTCTTCATCGAAGCGAGCAAGATGCGCGGCGGGAAGACGCTGACCATGACCGGGCACCTGGGCGACGTAATGCAGGAATCCATGCGAGCCGCGCTTACCTGGGTTCGTGCGAATTGCGAACGCTACGGGATCGACCCGGACTTCTTCCGCAAGCAGGACGTGCACATTCACGTTCCTTCGGGAGCGGTGCCGAAAGATGGTCCTTCGGCCGGAGTCGCAATGGTCACCGCGTTGGTCAGCCTGCTGACCGGCAGGGCAATTCGGCCGCGGGTGGCGATGACCGGCGAGATTTCGCTTTCCGGAATTGTGTTGCCGGTGGGCGGAATCAAGGAAAAGGTGCTCGGCGCCAAGCGCGCGGGAATTCAGGAAGTCATTCTTCCTTCGGAGAACGAACCGAACGTGAAGGAAGACTTGCCGGACGAGATGCTTGACGGGATGAAAGTGCACTTTGTGCGCACGGCCGAGCAGGCTCTGGAAATTGCCTTGGGCAAATTCGAGAAGCCTGCGCGACCGATTCCCGGAGGCGCTCGCGACACAGATCGCCCCGTAGCTGGCCCGCTACACTAAACCAGAACGCGCGAACCTTGGCCCCGCCCGGCAACGGGAAGACCCGGTCAGGGAAAAAACAGAGACAGCCCAAAAGGCCCGGGGAGAAATCTTCGGGCCTTTTCTTTTTGCCTACAATATTGGTTTCCTATTGCGGCTTGCACCAGATTCACGTACAGCTTAGATTCCGATGCCCTACCGTCCACGAGAGCTTGTTATCCGCGCCCGAGAAGCAGCCACCCTGCTGCTGGCGACGCTCGACCGAAATGAGATGGTCCCGCGATTTCTCGATATGTACGCGGCAGAAAATCGTCGGCCGGGTCGCGCGGATCAGCCCGCACATTATCGGGAACAGCTCGAGACCATACGGCGCGAGGCCATCCTCGCCATGGTGTTGCGAACCGAGGCCGCGCTGCCAACTAAACTCAAGGTTCACGTGGTGGTTCGCAGCGCGAAAACTCGAAGTGGCTCCCGTACCAAATTGAAGAAATGGAAAAAAGGCGCAAAAGGAAAGGCTAAGAAAAAGAAGCCGACGCGAAGCGGCATTGATCTCGCGATTCCTTTGCTCGATCTCTTCCGCGAGGAGTTTTTCGTGGCCATCGGTCAGGCCTTGCGTTGGACGGACGAGGACGCACAATCTTTCTGGCACGATCTGGAGTTGTACGAAGCGCTTTCCGCCAATGAGCCGCGCCGCCCAGCGCGCCGGGCGATTGCATCTGGCCCTTTTGTGGATCGCACTGCATTGCTACTCGACCCATCGCTCATGGAACAAGCGCGGCGGGCCGCAGGGAAATTCCAGGCGGAGCTCGACGCTGCCGCGGATCGTGTGTTGCGCGCGACATTCTCCCGTAGGCGCGCAAACTGAGCGTCAATTCAATTCCGATTTTGATTTCGATTCTGTGCGCTTAAGGGCGCGCTTCGAGAACGATGTTGAATGGCGTCTCGGCCGCTCGGCGCACGCGCGTGAAACCCGCCGACTTCAGGACTTTGGATAAACGGCCCTCACCTGCCTGCGCTCCCAAACCAAGCCCAACCTCTTGTGAAAGTGAAGCGGGAGTGCAAAGCATGGTCGAAGCAGCGTAGAACACGCGACCGATGGGATTCAGGTTGTCTTCGAGTTTATCGTTGGCGAACGGTTCGACGATCATCCACGCGCCATTGGCATCCAGAGTTTCCCGCACATGGCGTGCCGCGCCTTCGGGATCGCCCATGTCATGCAGACAATCGAAAAAGGTAACGAGTTGAAATCCCTTCCCTGGATAATCCTTCGCCTTAGCGATGTCGAATTTCACGCGATCGGAAACGCCTGCTTTCTTCGCGGCTTCGCGAGCAAGATCGATCGAGCCAGGGTGATAGTCAAAGCCAACAAAGGCGGATTTGGGAAAGGCTTTGGCCATCAGAATCGTTGATGTTCCCAGGCCGCAGCCGACATCCGCCACTCGAGCCCCCGCTTTTAGTTTTGCTTCCGTGTCACCCAACGCAGGAATCCATTCGGCGATCAAATGGCCGCGATAGTTGGGCCGGAAGAAACGTTCGGTGCCGACAAAAAGGCACTGATCGTGCTCGTGCCAGCCGACGCCGTTGCCCGAGCGGAAGGCGTCGGCAATTTTCGGAATGCTCTTGATGGCCGCCTCAACGGCCTGAAAAAAACCCGGCAGAAAAACTGAGCTATTCTCGTCGGCAAGTGCCAAGGCCTGTTCTGGAGGTAAGGTGTAGCGATCGGTGGTGGCGTCGTAGGAAATGAAGCCGCCGGCGGCCTGCGCCGCGAGCCATTCACGCACATAGCGCTCGGTGGTTCCAGTTTTGGTGGCAAGTTCGGCTGAACTGATGGCTCCAGCGCCAGCCATTGCTTTGTAGAGGCCGAGCTTATCGCCGATCACGATGAGCGGAACATTCATCGCGGCGCCCATCTCACCGACGGCCTTCATCATAAATTCGTGGAGTTTGGCTTCATTCATGGGTACGGAAGGGGAAGCGGACATAGAGAATCCTCCTGAGCGGAACGTAGAGGCTGGGGAACCGCAAGTTTGCGGCGAGTCTAGCGTTGGCGGTTGAGCAAGTCAATCCCTCAATGGTGTGCCACTGCTTGTGAAAGTTTGTTACTCTCGCGCCGATGCAAATTCTCTTCTACGTTCTGGTCATGGCGCAAATTGCGCTGGGTCTGTATTCGTTGTGGGACGGATTTGTCTGGTTTCGGATGGTGCGGCAGCGAATTGGCACGCATTCCGGGTTCTACACGCCGGCAACCGCGCTGATCTGTCCATGCAAGGGCAACGAGCGCGGCCTGGAAGAAAATCTGATGGCGCTGACGCGCTTCGATTATCCGAACTACGAGATTTATTTCACGCTGGCGACCAGTCTGGATCCGGCGATAAAAGTGATCGAACGCGTGAAGATCGCGAGTTCGCACCCGGTGCACATCGTGATCGCGGGGCCGCCCACCGACTGCGGCGAAAAAGTTTATAACTTGCAGCGAGCCGTGGAAGCGCTCCCGGCTGACAAATTCGAAATGCTGGCGTTCACCGATTCGGACGTCCGCTTGCCGCGCGGCTGGCTGACCAAGCTGATCGCTCCGTTGCAAGATGCGCGCATCGGAGCCACGACAGCGTACCGCTGGATTATTCCGAGCGGGTCCGGGATGAACGCGTTGTCCAGCGCGCTAGCCTCCGCCTGGAATGCGGCGATCGCCACCATGCTGGGAAAACCAAGCGGAGATTTTTGTTGGGGCGGCGGCACGGCCATACGCAAGAAAACTTTTGATGATGTGAAAGTTCTGAATGCCTGGAAGGGCGCGGTCAGCGATGATTTCGGAATGACCTGGGCGTTGGAACAAGAGGCAAGACCGATTGTTTTTTGCCCCGAGTGTCTGGCCGCGACACTGGCTCCCTGGACGGGCAGCGATCTGCTCGAATTCACCAACCGGCAAATTTTGATTACGCGCGTGTATTCGCCACGCCGTTGGCAGATGGGCCTGATTCTGCATTTGAGCTATTGCCTGACCCTGATTTACGGCGTTTACGTCATCTTGTACTGCATGTTCGACGTGGACCCCTGGGGACAACTGTTCGCACTGCTTCTGGCCATACCACTGCTCGCCGCGATGAAGGGAGCGATCCGGACGATCGCGGCCGGCGAAGCGATGCCTGAATGGAAACCTCAGATAAATCAGTGGGCGTGGGTCTGGCCGGTACTCGCTCCGGTAGTCCCATTTTTATTTGTGGTGAATTTTATCTCTTCGTTGGTGACGAAACGCATCCGCTGGCGTGGGGTGCGCTACGAATTGATCTCGCCGAACCAGACCCGCATCATCAAACTCTAATCTGCAGGTTGACGAAGTTCAGATCAGCCGCTGAACATTCGGGAAATCGAGCCAGACTTTCACACCGCAGAAATGCGAGCCTTCGGTGCAAATCGGCGTGGAGATGCCCGCGCGTAAATAGCACGGCGGGCCGATATAGCGCGCGAGCTCCGGAAAAACCTTGCGGACCTGCTCCACTTCTTCGATGGACGATTGATAAATTTCTTCCTGGGCGTTGAAGCAAGTCCGCATGGTCCACTTGTGCAGAAGATGCAGCAGCGAACCTGATTCGTACAGGCGAACCGCTTTCGCATTGGGCAGCAGATAGAGCGCGAATTCCGGCGCTACGCCGCGATCGACTAGCTCATTCTTGGCAGCCCAAGCCTCTTCCATGGCCTGCTGATAAATCTCCAGAGCCCGCGGATGGTCACGGATCAGCATAGGAGTGATGTAGTCAGGGGAGCGGGTGTCGGCCAAGGTCAATAGGGGACGGGAACCGGGCACCATGCGGTGACGCTGATCCTGACTGTCCGCGGTGTGACTTATTTTTTTTGCGAAGGTGAAGTTTGCGTGCTGCAACGGCCTCATCAACGGAGCGTGCACGCCGATATTGAGCGTCTCCCGGCGATACGGATTGCGCGCCGGATTTAGCATGCGGTCGAGAGCTTCGGCGTCCGGACATTCCGTGGCCGTCAATCCGATGACCGCCCGATAGGCCTCGGCCATGACCGCGAGAGATCGCGCAGAGAAATCCACGAGCTTCGAAGTTAGGCCATCCAGCTTGGCGTCAAATTCACGCGCGAAAGGCTCGCCGTCGCGGGCCGGCCCATTCCATTCGGTTGGCGATTCCAGCGGTTCGTTATCGAAGCGATCGAAAAACTGCGGATCAACTTCGCGAACCCGCGCGACCATTTCCGAAATGACCTGACGCGCTTCGGAAGGCGTATCGCTGGCCGCTTGCATGCGATAAAGCCGGTGCAGCACGATACCGGAAACCGTATGCACCATGGCGGTGAAGGCGGCGACCGGAAGCACGTAACGGGCGACTTCAATGGCTCGCTTTTCGGATTGGCGTTCGACTTTCTGGATGCGCTTCGGATGCGACATCGCGCCAACGTGCCAAATATCGCCGAGTATTTCCTGCGCTGCGGGTTTCAGCAATTGGGAAAGCTCGCGATAGTGCTGCCAGGCACGGCGAACCGCATTTTCGTAGAGGGCCAGTTCCCTGGCGCCAAATCGGGAACTCGCGGGAGGAACGAACGCCTGCGCATGGTCCAAGCGCACGTAGCGCTGGCTTTGTTGCTCGGAATTGTAAAAAGGATGTGCATGCAAAAAGGACCAGACGAATTGGCGGCTGATATTTTCGAGGCCAAATTCAAAGTGCGCGTGCTGATACACCGTGTGATGCCCGCCAAAATAAGTGGCCGAGCCGATCATCACCCGCTGCTTGTCGGTTACCTCTTCGGGACCGATCAAGCGAGTGGAGTAACAGGTCCGCGCGGCCGCAATCGCCGAATCGTAGGGATGCGCGAAGGAATTACGGAGGGTGACGCGGGGCGCGCCGGTTTCGACTTGAGAATCCATTGCGGCTGGGGTTTGAGATTGATGCGTGGCCATTTGCCCTCGCATTGTACACCCGGGTTTTTTTCTTGGAAGCGATAAGCAAAAAAAAGCCCCGGAAAAATCTCCGGGGCTTCGCTTGTGGCGAGGCTCAGATTAAACGCAAGCTACTTTTTCGCGGCGGCTGCTTCTTTTATCGAAGCGGCTTTATCGGCGTATTTCTTGGTAAAGCGCTCGACCCGGCCGGCGGTGTCCACCAATTTCTGCTTGCCGGTGAAGAACGGGTGACAGTTCGAGCAAATTTCCACCCGGATCAACTGCCCCTTAAACGTGGATCGAGTTGCAAATTCGTTGCCGCAGGCGCAATGCACCTTAACGGCGTGGTAATCGGGATGAATTCCTTCTTTCATGGGACGCTCCTGTTGCTGACCGGTCTGCGCGAGAGGGAAGCAATACAGTCGCGTCGCTAGGTCAGCGCGAAACCACAATTATACGGCAGTCGAAGAAGGTTGCCAAGCCTGCTAGGAGTGTCTGCTAGGAGATGAAGGAGCATCCGACGCGGGATCGGCCGTCATCCATCGGTTGTGTGTAGGCCTTGCGCAAAACCACGCGAACCGGCGGCAAGATCGGAACATGCAACACCGCATTGAATTGCGAAGGAATCTCGTCGGGCTTGTCCATGATCAGAGCCACACCCCCGTAACTGAGATCGGCGACGTTAGCCGTCCGGTGCGCTGAGTCCGCGAGTATGGCGTAAGCCTTGGTTCCAGCAAGTGAAACACGTTCCCATTTGCGATGTTCCTTGGAACTCGCAGGTCCGGGTGGTTGAGGTGCTTTTACTGAGATTGGCGTGGGTGCCGACGGGCTCGCGGTTGGCGGCGGCGTAAACTGCTGACTGATCACTCCGGTTTGAGAGGGCTCGAATGTTGGAGCAGCAGCCTCTCGAATTTCTGGTCGCGAAGGCACAACCTGAGGAGGAGGAAAAGTTTCCGGCTGCCTTACCCCCGACTTAGCGCGCCCGGAGATCTTCATTTGATACAGCCGCTGGTCGGCGAGGTTCATTAGCGCGCTTTTTTGATCGCCATCCATTGGATGCACCGCGATACCGAAATCCAGAGTGACTCCAATATCCAATTGCACTGGAGTGAGATCCTGTTCGTATTGCGTACGGATACGGTGACAGAGAGTAAGAGCTTGTTCGGGATCGGTCTGCGGAAGTAATAGCGCGAACTCGTCCCCGCCGATGCGGAACGAAAAGTCCGAGGCCCGAAGAGTTTTGCGCAAGGTGGACGCCGCGAGCTGTAGCACTTCATCGCCCTGCAAGTGACCATGCTGGTCGTTCACTTCCTTCAGTCGGTGGAGATCCAGGATGACGATGGCGAGCTGCTGGGCGTATCGTTTGGCGCGGTTGAGTTCCTTGTCGCAGTATTCGTCGAAGAGCCTCCGGTTATAGAGGCCGGTAAGCGCATCGGTGGCCGCGTTAATCTGAAGTTTTTTGAAATCTTCATACTCGACGAGTATAGGTACGCGAAGAAAACTAGTGGAAGCCAGCACGTCCACCATCGCCGTCTTCAAAGATATGCGCCGGCCGAGATTCTGAGAAAGCTCACGACGGCGGATCAGGATTCTTTCCCAGTAATCGATGCTTTGCGCGTCCGTCAGATCAATCTGGGCCATGGTTCGAAAAAACGAACGAAGAAATTGGCCGCGAGCGGACTCGTCCACTCCATCCAGGCTCTCCACAAGCAGGTCCAGGAAAGAGTCTTCGGCAGTCGTCTGCGACTGGGCGGGATCGCCAGGCTGGGGCGTCAATGGGTTTCGCAATGGGTTAAATTTCCCTGTTATCCAGGGACACTGCGGGGGTGTCAAGGTACTAGCACGAAACAGTCCAATCCGAGGCAGACTTCCTCGTCACGAAAGGCCTTCACTTCGTTGTGAACAATAGGATTACACCACTGAAATTTATCTAGGGTTCAAACAAGAGGTCCGACGCCGAGACGGTCATGAAATTGGCTTCCACTTTCACCCCTTGCTCTACCGTCGGGGTGAAAAGCGCACATCAGCCAATTGGCTTAAGGAACTCGACTCCGATCAGGTGCACGTCCCCCGCTTCCTGCTGCCTCTTGACTCTTGCCTGAATCGGAGGCATGCCCGCCGGAACTAAGGCTGACGAAGTGATGGAAGGCGCTGGTATCGTTAAAGTAACGATTTCACCAACCGATAGTGATCGCGGGCACGTTATGAAGGCCCCTAATGCGCTGATATCAAGTGTCTTAGCTAATTCCAGGAACTGCTCGCCCTGGAAATCCTTCCCCCGGACGAATAGTGGAACCTGTAGATGGATTCTTTGCGCACGACGTTGTTCCTCGTATATCGGCACAATTGTGGTCTTTCGCTGCAACACGTTTTCCCGAATGGCCATTGGTACCCCAGTTATAGTACTGCCTTTTGAATCGCAATTTGAGTGCAACTCTCAGAATAAAATGGGAACACTATAATCCCATTGTTTCTATAGAAGTACGAGGCCGTTCCCGCTACTCGTGGTTCTTCCCAATCGGCGAACATGCATTTTAACTCCCTTACATTTCCACGATTGTGCAAAGTAGGACGCATTTACCATTGACACACCCCAGACCCTTTGCGAGCATTGGCGTTCGCGCATCCTTCCGCTAAGTCGTTTTCCGACAATGAGGGTGCGTGTGTTTTTGGTTTCCCTCGTATCTGTATCGGAGGATTGCTTCTTGGCGAAAGGCGCGACGGCGGAGCAGAATGCCAATAACCAGCAGGTTTTTCAGCTGGTTGCAAGCCTGTTGGACGCCTTCGATCGTCCCTTGATCGTAACCGACCGGTTGGGCAAGATATTGTTTACGAACTTCCATGCCCAAGATCGCCTGAACGAAAAGGGATGGACTTCGAAACCTGATCTCAATCTGTTCACGGACATTCTTCACGCCGACCGCCGCCAGATACTCGCGCAACTCGAGGGTGGCGAACAAGAATTGAATCTGCCGGTCGAAAGTTCCCGCGGCAAATGCCGGGCGCGAATTCGGTGGTTGCCCGAGCCTGATTGGCTCGTCGTGTACATGGAGGATGTTGGGAACGAAACGCCCTCTGACGCGGCGGAAATGCGACAGACCGTTCAAGAGTTAATGCAGGAGCGGGAAATTACCTACCGCAACCTGTTGGCAGCGTATCTGCGGTTACAGGAGGCCAACCGGCAGAAGACGGTGTTTCTTGCCTCCGCCGCACACGAGTTGAAGACTCCACTGGCGGTGATGAAAGGCTACTACGATTTGCTGCTTACGGGTTCGCTAGGTAAACTCGATGATCGCCAGCGTGAGATCCTGTTAGAGTCGAAAGAAAGTTGTGATCGCTTGGTCCGTCTGGTTTCGATGTTCCTGAACTACTCGGCGTTGGAGAGTGGAAAACTTGTCCTGCAATTGCGCGACAATGATTTGCGGGACTGCATCACGGATATTACTGGCCGATGGAACGACGCGTTCAGCCGTGCGAAGGTCCGTCTGGACATCAAAGTCCATCCGGAGTTGCCGGTCTTCAAGTTCGATTATCAGAAAGTTCAACAGTGCGTTGCAAATTTTCTGGATAACGCGCTGAAGCATACTCCTCCCGATGGCTGCGTAACCCTGGTGGCCCAGCCACATTTTTGGGAGCGTCGGCTTTCCGAAGGAACTCCAGCGAAAGATCGCCGGCGCGGACGAGGAAATCGGAACAACAGCGTTTTGGTGTCAGTATCCGACACCGGAAACGGCATTGCTGCCGAATTTCACCAGGAAATATTCGAAGAATTCGTGCGGGTGGACCCGTCGTCTTCGGGAATGGGATTGGGCCTTGCGATCACCAAGCGCCTGATTCAGGCGCACCGCGGAAAGGTTTGGGTGGATAGCGTGATTGGAAGTGGCAGTGCCTTTTCGTTTTTACTGCCGATCAACACCGAGTAACGCGTAAACGTAGGACGTGAATCGCGTCCGACTAGGGATGAACATGGCTGACAAAGAAAAAATTCTAGTTGTTGATGATGAACCGAGTATTCGCAAATACCTCCAGACCCTGCTGGAAGTGGATGGTTTTGGAGTCGAGACGGTCACGAGCGGCAAGGAGGCGCTGGACAAGATCGGCACGGGTGAACGGCCCGATTTCATCATTCTTGATGTGCTGATGCCGGAGATGGACGGACTGGAGACCTTGCGACAATTGATGCAGATTGATCGCAGCCTCAACGTCATCATGCTTTCGTGCTCGAATGAAGTCACCACCGTGGTCGAAGCGATCCGCATCGGCGCGCTTGATTACCTGACCAAACCGTTCGAGAAACCGGAGCTCGATGCTGCATTTCTCAAATGCAGGCAGAAACAGGAATTGCGTTCCGAAAATAAAGCGCTGCGTGAATATTGCGAAGCGATTACCGAAGATCTTTCGTTCCTCGCGGCTAGCCCGCAGATGCTGAAGATTCGCCAGCAGGTTTTGCAAATTGCTCCGGTAGACGTGCCGGTGTTCATTAGCGGCGAGAGCGGCGTCGGGAAGGAAGTTGTATCGAGAATGATTCATCTGCGCTCGAACCGCCGGGCCCAACCTTTTGTAAAGGTAAATTGCGCGGCGCTGCCCGGTGAACTGCTGGAGTCAGAGCTCTTCGGCTACGAACAAGGTGCTTTCACGGGTGCGGTGCGCGCCAAGCCAGGGAAATTCGAACTCGCGAATCGCGGGACAATTTTCCTGGATGAAATTGCGGAGATGAGCACTCATCTACAGGCCAAGCTTCTGCACGTATTGCAGGACGGACAATTTTCGCGATTGGGCGCGCGAGCGGTTGTAAACGTTGACGTGCGCGTTCTTGCGGCTACGAACATGGACGTCAAGGATGCGATGCGCTCTGGGCGCTTTCGCGAAGACCTTTATTACCGCCTCAACGTGCTGTCGATTCATATTCCACCACTGCGCGAGCGTACCGCGGAGATTCCACTGCTCTTTCGCCATTTCCTGGCGAAGTACAGCGAGAAGTACGCGAAGGCTGCGCCAGATCCTTCGAAGCACCTACTCGAAGCGGCACTGCGATATCCGTGGCCTGGAAACCTGCGCGAGTTGGAGAACTTCGTAAAGCGCTACGTGATTCTCGAAGACGACGAAGGCAGCTTCCGTGAATTACTGGAAATGACGGGCCAACAGCAGCGCACGACTCCGCGCGAAGAAACGGCGCCTCCGAAGGAACAGGGACTGAAGGCGCTGGTCCGCGGGCTGAAAGACGAAGCGGAAATGGAAGCCATTGCAGACGCGCTCGAAAAAACAAACTGGTGCCGCAAAGATGCGGCAAAAATGCTGGGCATCAGCTACAAAGCGCTGCTTTACAAGATGCGCCAGTTCAATCTGGACTCCGGACGTGGCGCGCGCTCTGCAGCGGCGAAGGCAGCCCGGGAATTGGCTGCCAAGGAAGCAGCGATCAAGGAAAACGCCGCAAAAGAAACCGCCCCGGCGATTCGGGGATCGTAAATTGACCCGGGTCGCAGCGCCGAACTCCTACACGATTCTCGTCTTCGCGGGTCAAAGCTGTAGCGTTTTGTTTTGAGACGAACCGGAAACTTGACCTGCATCATGATGTCTGTAGTTCCATTACTAGGGCAAAGAGTTGCATAACTAGAGCACATTAGTCGAAATAGCTCTTCCGTTTCCTTGGCTGCATGGTCTAGTATGCGATTCGAAATGGGGCGCTTGCGGCGGTCTTGCGCAAGAAGTTTGATCTGTACTCTTTCCACCTGAAACTCTACGAAGTTGGTTTTTGCTGTGATCAATGGGGTTGCAACCCCTTTTTGCGTCGATGGCGAGACGTGATGTTTTGTTGAATGGTACTAGGGCAGTACGCGACGCAATGGGACCTGGGAGTTCAGTCCTTTGGAAGAAGGATTGCATCTCCAGCAAACGGGGACGTGTCGTATTTCACTCTGGTCTGGGAGGAGCAGTGGGGATGACGGAACGTCGCACGGCACGCCGGTACGACTTGTCACTACCAGTCAACGTTCGTTTGCCGATCAATCGTGAGCCTGCGGCACATAATGGTCAGACGCGGGATATTTCAACTCGCGGCGTTTACTTTATGATGCAGAAAGATCTTGCCCCCGGAACCGAAGTGGATTTTACGCTGACCTTGCCGGCAGAGATTACGCGCGGTGCGGAAGTATTTGTGCGCGCTCATGGGCGTGTCGTCCGTGTAGACAAGCAACAAGACGATAACCATGAATCCATCGGCGTCGCAGCGGTGATCGAACGCTACGACATCATTCGCGGCGAAGGCACGCAGATCTAGTCGCTCGGCCCCGCCCAGCCACTGGTTCCATCCTCTGTAACCCGGAAGACTTCTCTCCTTAGTGACTCATAGTCATACTGGAACACCAGGTCCACTCGACAGATTTGCGTTTCACGAGGCTCTACCGTCCACCTGGGAAACCTGATTCCCGAAAGTGGCTAGGACTTTCTGCCACCGAGCGCTCTGCCCCCGCTTGCACCTCGAACGAACGTGGTGGGCTGGTACTACCGGCGTGGGTTCAACACATTTAAAATCATCGACCTAGTCCATTTGCAGCGGAGGACTCGAAATAGCACAAGACTTCGGTCTTTGGCGTCTGGTGTGCAAAGTTGTTGGTGGGGGCGCCGAATTTGCCTCACTCTATTCCTACGGAAATTCATGGCATCAGCGGCTGAAGCGCGACTCACTGTTGTACCTAACGCCACAGAGCTTCCGCCCGATCATGTATATTTCGGCCCATCCGCGGCGATGCAGTTGGTTCGACAGCGCATCGATCGTGCCGCGGGTCTCAACGTTCCGATTCTGATCTTGGGTGAGAGCGGAACCGGCAAAGAAGTGCTGGCGCGCTTCATTCACGAGCGGTCACCGTGGAAGGGCGGGCCCTTCATCAAAGTAAACTGTCCCGCGATTCCCGGAACCTTGATCGAGAGCGAACTTTTCGGATTTCAGAAGGGCGCGTTCACCGGCGCGCATGTGGCCAAACCAGGCCGGATGGAAATGGCGCAGGGCGGCTCGCTGTTTCTGGACGAAATCGCGGAAATCGATTCCAACTTGCAGGCCAAGCTGCTGCACGTGCTTCAGGATGGCCACTTCACGCGCATCGGCGATCAAGAAGAGCGAAGCCTCGATGCGCGCGTAATCTGCGCCACCAATCGAGTGTTGAAGCAGGAAATTGAATCGGGCGGATTCCGTGCCGATCTTTTCTATCGCATCAACGTCATCACCATAACGCTGCCTTCGCTGCGTGACCGGCGTGACGACATTCCGTATCTCGTGGACTACCTCCGCCTGCAATTTAATCGCAAGTTTAAACACGAGGCGCCGCCGGTTTCTCGCGAGGTGCTGCAATTGCTGCAGCAACGTGAGTGGCCGGGGAATATTCGTGAGCTCGAAAATTGCGTGGCCCGCTATGTGATCTTGGGCTCGGAAGAAGCATTTCATTCCGATCAGGATTCTTCGTCTGCCAAAAAAGGCCTGCATATTTCGTACGAATTAAACGAAGACGGAAACATTCCACTCAAGCGCATCGCGCAGGAAGTTACCCGCCGGATGGAGCACGATGTAATTCTGAAAGTTTTGCAGGCCAATCACTGGAATCGCCGGCGCACCGCCGAGATCCTGAAGATCAGCTATCGCGCGCTGCTATATAAAGTCCGGCAGGCCGGCCTGCCTTCCAAGCGGCCCGCAAGACGAACAGAAATCGAACTTGAAGACCTCGCTGAATCGCAATCCTGATCTGCAACTTGTTTCTGCAACCGCAGCCTCCTGCCTGGCCAACCCTCGCAAATTCAGCACGGTACCCCCGTGTCAGTTATGAAATCACGTCGTCCAACTTCCTTGTCTCTGTGCTCTGATTCCGCTAGCCTAACGGTACGATGGCGAAAACATCCGCAAATTCAAAATTGAAGGTCTGCCTGCTCTCTCCGCACCCGATGGTGTTGGAGGAATTTCGCCGCCTCTTGAGCGACTCGGGATTTCAGATCGTCGTTCAGCAGCTGGAGTCGATGCTGGCGCCCGACCTGCGCAACCTCGAAGTACCTCGTGTGGCTGTGTATGTAATTGACGCCCATGCCGCCCGCCAGGCTACCGGCGCGCTTCTTGGCAATATCCTGGATCACAACGCGGTTGCGCGTTTGCTGGTAGTGGGGGATAACCTTAACGAGTCGGAAAGCTATACCCTGCTGCGTCAAGGAGTTAAGGGGATATTGAACTATAAAGAAGCGCGAGAACAATTGCCCCGTGCGCTTCCGCTGGTAGCTTCGGGCGGATTCTGGGTGCCGCGCGACGTGCTTTCGCGATTCGTTGATTCGATTCTGACCACCACGCAGGGCCGACGCCTTCGCGGCGATTCACCCGCCGAACTGAGCCGGCGCGAACAGGAAGTGCTGGCTGGCCTGCTGGAGAATTTGGCCAATAAGGAAGTTGCCGACCGGCTGCATATTTCAGAACGCACCGTGAAATTTCACGTCTCCAACCTGCTTGCGAAATTCGGCGTTCGCCGCCGAGCCGATTTGATTTTGCTGTGCTACCAGCGTCGCAGTGCCGGCACGTAAATTCGTTATCCTTCTCGCTCGAACCACACCCCAGCTTCGAAAGCCTGATCCGCTGCTATAATTTCAATGCGATTCAGTTTCGCCTGGGATTTTGTGCCAACTTTCTCCATTGAAAATTTCGGGTGCCGCGCCACCGATGCCGACGCTTCCGCGCTTCGCCGCAGTCTGCTCGCCAGCGGCCTCACCGCTCTTGGCGAGCACACCGTGGCCGACTTCGTAGTGCTGAACACCTGCACGGTCACAGCTTCGGCGGACTCGCAGGCGCGCGAGGCGATTCGAAAAATCCATAGAACGAACCCCAGCGCTCGGATTATCGTGACCGGCTGTTACGCGCAGCGAGCCCCTGCGGAGATTGTGTCGCTCGACGGAGTCACCTGGGTCGTGGGGAACTCGCACCAGACCGAGATTGCGGAGTTGTTGCAAAATTTCCTGACCGACGAGCATTCCGCTGAAGAACACGAGGCCCAGCGCTTGGAAAACAATTTTGTTCCGCTGTCCCGCCTTAGTGCTGATGGGATGTCGCTCGCGCGCGGCCCGGCCAAGATTCTCACCAGCGACATTTTTGCGCAGACTTCCCTGCAGATGGAATCTCAAGATGGAGGAATTGAAGCTGGCCGCACGCGCCCGATTTTGAAAATTCAAGACGGCTGCAACAATCGTTGCTCGTACTGTGTGATTCCTTTCGTGCGCGGAAGCAGCCGGAGCGTTGCGCCAGATGTGGTGGTCGAAGAGGTTCGCCGGCTGGTGGCATCCGGCGCGAAAGAAATCGTGCTGAGCGGAATCAATCTGGGTTCGTATGGCAGGGATTTGGTTTCACGCGTCGTCCTGGGCGATGTGGTGCGCCGAATTCTCGACGAAACATCCCTTGAGCAACTTCGATTCAGTTCGGTCGAACCCCAAGACGTTACCGAAGATTTTGTCGCGTTCGTCGCTTCGTCGGAAAGGCTTGCTCGCCATTTCCACGTTCCACTGCAATCTGGCTCCGACAAAATTTTGCGGGGAATGCATCGCTGGTATCGCGCAGCGCACTATGCGGAACGCATTCGACGCATTCGAAAGATGATACCGGACGCCGCGATCGGTGCCGACGTGATTGTGGGCTTTCCCGGCGAGAGCGATGAAGATTTTCGCATCACTTGCGAGTTCATTGAGGCGCTGCCGCTCACGTACTTGCACGTATTTTCCTTTTCGATCCGCCCCGGTACCAAGGCCGCGAATCTTGACGCACCGGTTGACCTGGCAGTCATTCGCGACCGCGCGCGCCGACTGCGCTTGTTGAGCCAGCGTAAAGCTGCGGGATTCAGAGCCTCTCAGGCGGGGCGAAAACTGCGGGCTATCACGTTGGCCCGTTCGGGGTCGGATTGGACCGAGGGGTTGACCAGCAATTACCTGAAAGTGAGGCTCGCGGGGCGGCACGCCGCGAACCTTTGGT
>Ga0209330_1000473_pt1 | contig 16863 bp, 16 predicted proteins | sample JacPinW_OM2H0_O3_FD_187969 | JGI IMG/M metagenome (GOLD analysis project Ga0209330, IMG submission 187969) | Forest soil microbial communities from Algoma, Ontario, Canada - Jack Pine, Ontario site 1_JW_OM2H0_O3 (SPAdes) (version 2) | ecosystem: Environmental > Terrestrial > Soil > Boreal...
CGCCGCCGTTGCCGAAGCTCAACGCCAGCGGCACGGCGCCGAGAATCGCCGCCAGCATGATGCCGAAGCGCGTTGGAAGAATATAAATGCGCCGCCGGCTGATGCTGATCGGCAGACTGTCGCGGCCGTGGCGGCGGATTTGGACGCACTACGGGCGGCCTGGGTCGCCCCGGCAAAGGTCGCGGTCGGTGCGGCGGCGGTGGCCGGTGCATCCAGTAATCGCGGCGCCCATACCAAGGACGACCCGCATAGTAGCGACCCCAATAGTCGCCCAGACTGAAGGCAACGATGCCGATACCTAATTGCGCGCCGAACTCGATGACCGGCACGCGGCGGCTTTGATAGTCGTAATACAAATAGTTGCCGTAGACCCAGCCGCGATTGCCTTCCCAATCAACATCGCACCAAGTCCAGTCATCGAGACAACCGTTGAGATTCAACAAGGCATTGGGCGGTACGGTCGTGACCAAGGGATAGTCGGAGCTCGGTCCTGCGCGCAAATGCACGGCACCTTGCGTATAGGCGTTGGCGGCCCAGACGTTAGAGCCATAGGCAATAGCGAGAAGGCCGGCGAGCAACAGTGACAGACGCTTCATGACTCCACCTGTTTGCGATTCCTTTCCGGGTGCGAGTTTGAGCCTATTGCGGAGGGGCCGCAACGCCGCCAAGGTAGCCCCTGCTCGAAAATCGTCCTCGGACGTCGTGAATTTGAGCGGCCGCCTGAAAGGCCAGGGGCGATGAGGAGCTTCGAGGTCCTGCTCTTCCGGACCTTGAAGCTGCTCACCGCCCCTGCCCATCCGGGCGGCCGCTCAAATTAGGTCAGGCGTACTCATCAATATGCGACTTAGGCGGCCGAGGCCCGCCGCCCGCTTCCGGCGTGTCGGCGGATTTCGAGGCCGGTTTGTCCGGACCTTGGTCCGATCGTTGCCGGCGCTCCTTGTCGTCTTTGGAGGATCGCCGATCGGCGATCGGGAGAGTCGGGTAAAGGCCTGAATTGCTTAAGCGGTCAACTTCACTCATTGCGTGACCTCGCTCATGGGGCTTTGGGTGACTCGGGCGCTGTCGGTTTCGTGTCTTTCATCAACACGGTCTGATCGAGATCGGCGGGCGCCACGCGCACCGCCAAGCGGTTGGTGGCGCTGCCGGCATCGGCCAATTCGACGCCGGGCGCGATGGTCGCCGGCGTATCCGTCGTGGTCCTCGCCGTCGTGGTGTCCGCGGGAGACACGGCCTCCAGCACCAAAACGGCGACGCGTCGATTCGCATTGCGTCCCTCGCTGGAAGAGTTCGCCTGGCGCGGATGAAACTCTCCGAAACCGACGATCTCGAGCCGCAACGGATCGATGCCCTGCTTCGTGAACTGATGCACGACGCTCGCGGCGCGCGCCGCCGACAGTTCCCAATTGGAGGGAAATGCCCCGGTGTGAATCGGGCGATCGTCCGTGTGGCCCTCGACGCGGATCGGATTGGGGAAGGGCTTGAGCACCTCCGCCAGCTTGTCGAGCACCGGTTCGGCTGAACTCGAAAACGCGCCGGAGCCGCTCGGAAAAAGAATGTCCGTGTTGATTTCGATTTCCAGCCACATGCTCTCGCGCTTCACCGTGATCAGTTTCGCGTCGATCAATGCGCGCATCGCATCCTGCACCTCACGCTCCATGCGAATCAGGGACCCCGGCACGTCCGGCGACTGCGGCTTCGGTATCGCGGTCACCGCGTCCTGGGTCTTGATCTTGATCAGCGCGGTGGGCGTGATGCCGATCAAAGGCTTCTCGCCGCCCTTGCCGGGTTCCTGCTCGCCCATGTTCACCGGGCGCATGGTTTTCGGCGCGCCGTTGAACGCCGCGATCATGGCATCGGACAGGACGCGAAACTTTCCCTCGTTGACCGACGACATGGCGTACATCACCGTGAACAGCGCGAACAACAGCGTCACCAGGTCGCCATAGGGAATGGCCCAGGCTTCGTGGTTCATGTGCTCTTCGTGCTTTTTCTTGCGGGCCATGACGTACTAGTGGTGAAAGTACCCTTGTAGTTTCGATTCGATATTGCGCGGATTCTCGCCCTGCGCGATGGCGATGAGTCCCTCGATCACCATGGTGCGAACCTGCGATTGGCTGTGAATCACGGCTTTGAGCTTGTTGCCCATGGGCAGGAACAAAAGATTGGCGAAGGCGATGCCGTAGATGGTTGCGATGAACGCCGCCGCAATGCCGTGGCCGAGCTTCGAGGGGTCATTGAGGTTCTGCATGACCGCCATCAGTCCCATGACCGCGCCGATGATGCCCAAGGTCGGGGAATATATGCCCATGGATTCGAACACCTTGGCGGCCTGCGTATCGAAGTGCTCCATCGTCTCCAGTTCGATCTCCATGCTGGAACGAATCGCGTCCGGTTCGCCGCCATCCACCAGGGACTGCAAGCCCTTTTTTAGAAACTGGTCTTTTTCGCCTTCGACCGCGGATTCCAAGCCGAGCAATCCTTGCTTGCGCGCGACGTTGCTCCACTCGACTATTTTTTCGATCATGCCCGCGGGGTTGTTGGCCGGCGGCTTGAACACCCAGGAGACGATTTTCCACGCCCGCAAAAATGTCGCCATCGGGGTCTGGACCAGGCTCGCGGCGAGCGTGCCGACGACCACGATGACGAAGGCCGCGCTGCCGACCAGCGCACCGGCACTGCTGCCTTTCAGGATCGCGCCGCCGATGATCGCTATGAGCGCGAGTACGATGCCGATGATGCTTAAAATATCCATGGATCAGTCTGGCGAGAGCCACTCCGCTAATCGGGCACGCAGACGCACCAAGGCTTGGCCGTGGATCTGGCAGACGCGGGATTCGGAAACCTCGAGCACCTCGCCGATTTCCCGCAGGTTCATGTCGTCGTCGTAGTACAAGGAGAGCACCAGCCGCTCGCGCTCCGGCAGCACGTTGATGGCCGCGGCCAGTGCGCCGCGAAATCCGGCATCCTCCATGTCATCCAGGGGTCCCGGTCCATCGTCACGCGCATGATCGGCGGGACTTGATTCGTCCTCGCTCGATCCCATCTGATCGAAACTGAACAGCCGGCAACTCGCCGCATCCTGCACCAGCTTGTGATATTCCTCGATGGAGACCCCGAGTCCTTGGGCAATGTCGGTCGGCGTGGCGTCCTGGCCCTTCGCGTTTTCGATCTTGCGGATCACATCGGCCATCTCGCGCATGTTTCGATGCACCGAGCGCGGCGTCCAATCGGATTTGCGCACCTCATCGAGCATGGCGCCGCGTATGCGGATGCCGGCGTAGGTCTCGAAATTTGCGCCTTTGGTAGCCGAATAATGTTTGGCCGCGTCCAGCAGGCCGATCATGCCCGACTGAATCAAGTCATCGACCTCCACATTCGGCGGCATGCGGCTGACTAAGTGATAGGCGATGCGCTTCACCAAATCGGCGTGTCGCAACACCAATTCGTGCTGCGGCACCTGATCGACCGGCACGTGCTCATCCGTCAGCGGTTTCGCGCCGCGTTTTTGCGTGTTCGAGTACTGTGTGCTTGCTCTCATTGCAATACCGTCGAGGAAGGAGCGATCCTGGCCCCGACCATTCGTTCGACAAAGAACTCCAAATGACCTCGCGCCCCTTGGGGCACAGACCACTTATCGGCTTTGGAAGCCAGATTCTTGAGCGCAATGGAGGAAATAGATGCCGGGTAGGCATCCACGACAGCCGTCTGGCGCTGCACGGCGCGCCGTAGATAGTCGTCAAACGGTATCGAGCCGGCGAACTCCAGTGTCACATTGAGAAATCGGTCACAGACTCGGCTAATTTTCTGGAAAAGATCGGGGCCTTCGCCGGACCTGCGGGTCTGATTCGCCAAAATCTGAAATCGCTGTACGCCATGCTCGCGGCTCAACACCTTGATCAATGCGTAGGCATCCGTGATCGAGGCCGGTTCGTCGCACACGACCACGAGCACGTGGTGCGCCGCCTGGCTGAAGGTCATGACGCTGTCGTGCAGGCCGGCCGCCGTATCGACGATGAGCACCTCGATCTGGTGATACAGATCGCTGAAAGCGCGGATGATCCCCGCATGCTCGGCCTGCGATAAGCTCGCCATGCGTTTGATGCCGGAGGCGGCCGGCACGATTTGCAGGCCGTGCGGACCGGTGACGATGGCGTCCTCCAGGGCGCACTCGCCCTGAATGACGTTGCCCAGGTGGAAACGGGTGTGCAGACCCAACACCACGTCCACGTTGGCCAACCCCAAATCGGCGTCCACCAGCATCACGTCGCGGCCCGATGCCGCGATGGAGACCGCCAGATTGGCGGACACCGTGGTCTTGCCCACACCGCCCTTGCCGCCGGTGACGGCGATGACCTTGACGGGACGCGAAGAGTTGAGTTCGGCCAATGCGTCGGCTCGTTCCGGAGAGAGTCTGGAATCACGCATGGGCAGCAGCTCGGCCGAAGACACGGGCCAACGACGCCTCATTGCGGGAGCGCGGCACGCCTTCCTTGAGCTTTAGCGCCGCGCGGATCAGCCACACCCTTTTCTGATGTGCCGCGTGCAAGTCCTCAGGCACTCGTTGTCCATCGCACACATAAGCGATTTTCAACTTATGGCGCAGCACCGCGGAAATCGCTCCGCCCAAGCTCGCAGCCTCATCGACCTTGGTCAAGATGCAGGCGGCCGGGTTGATGCCTGCGAAGGCCCGCACGATTTCCTCCAGCGCATGGCCCTCGCCTTGCGCCGGCAGCGCCAGCAGCACCCGCGCCCGCGCGGCGCCGAGTTTGAGCGCGGCGAGCTGCTCGGTGAGCCGAACATCGCGCGGTCCCATGCCCGCCGTATCGATCAGAATCAATTTTTTGGATGTGAGCCGCTGCAGCACGCGGCCCAATTCCTGCCCGCTGTTGGCGGCGTACAGGGGTGCTCCGAAGATGCGTGCGTAGGTCAGCAATTGTTCGCGGGCACCGATTCGGTAGCTGTCCGTGCTGACCAACGCCAGGTCCTGGCTTCCGTGCAGCATGCACCAGCGCGCGGCGAGCTTTGCAATGGTCGTGGTCTTGCCGGCACCGGTTGGGCCCACGACCGCGGTAACGCCGCCGCTGAGGCAGGTCGTGTCGTTGATCACAGGCAAATGCTTGACCAGCAGCGCCAATGGAATATGCGAAGGGTTGTCGAGGCTGGTGCGGTGGGGCGTCAGGCTCGCCAAGGCCATCGCGACGTCAGGGGCGATGTCGAGAGCCGAGAGCTCCTCCAGTACGCGCGCTTGCAAGGGTTCGCGCAGACGCTTATCGCTCCAGGTCATGCCGGCGAGGCCGGTCTCGAGCAAGCGGCGCAGGTCCTGCAATTCTCGCTGCATGGCGCCCAAACCCTCGCCTGCGGGCGCAGCCACCGGGCGCGGCATCGGCCGCGGCATCGGGCGCGCTGCGATCGGCGCCGCTCTGGCCGCGGTCGAGGCCATCGGCGCTTTGGGTGCCGCGCCAGCTATGGGCGCTGGCGGCGTCTTGGGCGGCGCTACGGCAATCCTTGGCGCTGCGGCCATCTTTGGCGCTGCGGCCATCTTTGGCGCTGCGGTCACCGTTGGCGCGATCGGCGCGATCGGCGAAATCGGCACTATTGGCGCCGCGGGGAGCGTCATATCGGGGGGGGCCATGATCGCGGCAGCCCGGTGACGCTTGGCGTCCGCAAACAGGGCCTCGTCATAATCCACGGCTGCGATGACTTCGATGCCCTCCTCACCGCGACGGCTCGACAGGATGACGGCATCCGGCCCCTGCTCCGACCTCACGAGGGCGAGAGCCGCGCGCATGCTGGGTGCCGTGTATCTTTTAATCTTCATGCAACCTCCGTATCAATTCCAAACTCTAGCGGCCCACCGCCGCAATCACGCGGATGCGGCGGTTTTCCGGAATCTCGTTATAGGCAAGCACCGAGAGTGACGGCGTGGAATGGCGCATCAGGCGCGCGATCCAAGGGCGAATCTTCGGGGCGACCAACAGCACAGCGGGTTCACCCGCTGCGTCCTGGCGTCGCGCGCTGTCGCCCAACGCGGTTTGAATCCTGTCCGCCAGACCCGGCTCGAATCCCGGCGATCCATCGACGCCGCCGGCCATCGAGTCTTGCAGCACCTGCTCGAGCGCGGGGTCCAAGGTAATCACCGGCAATTCCTGGCGCAGTCCGCCAATGTTTTGCACGATGGTGCGGCCCAGTGCGACGCGCACGGCGGCGACCAACGCCACCGGGTCCTGGGTCTTGGGCGCGAGCTCTGCGAGCGTTTCGCAGATAGTGCGCAAGTTGCGTATCGGCACGCGCTCCAGCAACAGGTACTGCAGCACTTTGACGACCACGCTCATCGGCAAGAGCTTCGGCACCAGATCTTCGATGAGCTTGGGCGCGGTCTTGCCCAGTCGATTCAGCAGCTGCTGCACTTCTTCATGGCCCAGCAACTCGTGGGCATGCGATTGCAGCAGATGGCTCAAGTGAGTGGCGATGACGCTGCTGGCGTCCACCACCGTGTAGCCCTGCGCCTGCGCCTGCTCGCGCCGCGCCTTGTCGATCCAGACGGCATCGAGGCCGAAGGCCGGATCCTTGGTGGCGGATCCGGGGATGGCCGCCCCGGATACCTGACCCGGATTGATGGCCATTTCCCGGTCGGGAAACACCTCGGACTCGCCCACCGGCGCGCCCAGAATGGTGATCCGGTAGGAGTTCGGGCCCAGTTCCAAATTGTCGCGAATGTGCACGGCCTGGACCAGGAAGCCGAGTTCCTCCGACAATTTCTTGCGCACTCCCTTGATGCGCCCCATGAGTTCGCCGCCCTGATTGCGGTCGACCAGGGGAATCAAGCGATAGCCAACCTCCAAGCCGATCAGATCAACCGCCTCGACATCGTCCCAGGACAATTCCTTCTGCTCGGTGGTTGTCGCTTGAGCGGCCGGCGTTACCGCAACCTTGAGCGCAGGCGGCGGCCGCTTGCTCAAAAAGTACGTGCCCACGGCGCAGACTCCCGCCATCGCCAAAAATACGAAATTCGGCATGCCGGGAATGACACCGAGCAGCGCCAAGATGCCGCTGGTCACGCCGAGCGCACGCGGCTGCCCCAGCACCTGCGACATGATCTGTTGGCTCATGTCGTGCGGGCGGGAAACGCGCGTCACCAGGATGGCGACGGCCACTGACAACAGCAGCGCCGGAATCTGCGCCACCAACCCGTCGCCGATGGTGAGCAAGGCGTAGGTGCGGCCGGCATCGGCGAGCGACATGCCATGCTGTGCCGCGCCGATGATGGTGCCGCCGAACAAGTTGATGAATACGATCAGGATGCCGGCGATGGCATCGCCGCGAACGAATTTGCTGGCGCCGTCCATGGCGCCGTAGAAATCGCCTTCCTCGCGCACTTCCTGGCGGCGGATGATGGCATCGGCCTGCGTGATGATTCCCGCGTTCAAATCCGCATCAATCGCCATTTGCCTGCCGGGCATGGCGTCCAAGGTGAAGCGCGCGCTGACCTCGGAGATGCGTCCGGCGCCCTTGGTGATCACGACGAAATTGATGATCACCAGCACCGTGAACACCACCATGCCCACCGCGTAGTTGCCGCCGACGACGAAATGCCCGAAAGCGGCAATGACATGGCCCGCGGCCTGTGCGCCGGTGTGGCCATTGATGAGCACAATGCGCGTCGAGGCGACGTTGAGCCCCAGCCGCAGCAGCGTCGCACCCAAGAGCACGGTCGGGAAGGTCGCAAATTCGAGCGCCCGCCGCACGTAGATCACCGCCAACAGGATCATCAGCGACAGCGTGATATTGAAGGTAAAAAAGACATCCAAGAGGAATGCCGGCAGCGGCAGCACCATCATGGCGAGCACCACCATCACCAGCAGCGGCACTCCCAGACCGTTGCGGGCGAATTCGCCGACCGTGGCTACGGCTGTGCGCGTGCTCATGCGTCTAGGTACTCATCGCCGACTTTGGGATTGGGTTTGACGACCCGCGCGGCGACGGTCGGATTCAGTGTGCGCACGCGGAAGATGTACGAGAGCACTTGTGCCACCGCCACATACAGTCCGTTCGGGATCTCCTTGTTCAGGTCGGTCGAGCGATATAGCGCACGCGCCAAGCGCGGCGCCTCGAACACCGGCACGCGGTGTTCCTCGGCAATGCGCCGGATGTTGTGCGCGACCAGATCGATGCCTTTCGCCAACACCACCGGCGCGCGCATTTTCTTCGGGTCGTACTTCAGCGCCACGGCAAAGTGCGTCGGGTTGACGATCACGACATCGGCCGCGGGGACCTTGTGCATCATGCGGCGGCGCGCCAGGGTCTGCTGCATTTGCCGAATGCGCTGCTTCGTTTCCGGCCGTCCGTCCAATTCCTTGGACTCATCCCGCAGCTCTTGCCGCGTCATGCGCAGCTGGCGCCTGAATTGGAACAATTGCAGCGGCACATCCACGACGGCCACCAACGCAAGCGAAGCGCACAACCAGACGAACGCCCAACACATCAGTCCGGCGCCGTGCAACACCGCCGCGCGCGGCGCCATGCGCCCGAGCGCCAGCACATCGCGGAAAATCCAGCTGACGATTCCCGCGCACACGGCGCCCACCACAAAGCACTTCAGCAACGCCTTCGCCAATTCGGAGACGCCACGCAGTCCAAACAGCCGCTGCAGTCCCGACAGGGGACTCAAGCGGGTGAAGTCCGGTGCGAGCGCCTGCGTGCTGAAATTCCAGCCGCCCAAAGCCACCGAGGCCAGCAGCACCATGACGATGAGCGTGCCGAATACCGGCAGGACCGCGGTGACCGCGCTCACGCATGCCGCGCCCAAGGACGCGGTCATCGACTCGGTGCTGCGCAACGCGTCGGCGTCGATCGACAGTGAATGCCGCATCATCAATTCCAGGCGCGCGGCAATCGTGCCGCCGATCGCGACCAGCGCCGCGCTGCCGCCGATCATGGTGGCGAAATTGGTGAGTTCCCGCGAACGCGGCAATTGGCCGCGCTCGCGCGCTTCTTGCAGACGGCGTTGCGAAGGTTCTTCGGTACGTTCGCCGCCCGACTCGGATTCGGCCATCAGGGCACCGCCGTGGCGGGAGTGCCGACCAAACTCGAGGCGGCCTGCAGCGCGCTGTTAATAAGAGCGGCAATGCCCGACATGATGCCGTCGAGCCCCGCGAGCAGCACCAAGAAGCCGCTCATAAGGGTAATCGTGAAACCGATTCCGAATAAATTGAGCTGCGGCGCGGCGCGCGTCACCACGCCGAGCGCAAGGTTGACGATCACCAGCGCGATGACGGCCGGCAGCGCGATCAGCAGTCCGGTTTCAAAGACATGCGCGCCCCAGAGCACCAGCGTCAGGAGAAAGCCTTGGTCCAAATGCGCGCCGATGGGCAGCGTATGAAAGCTCTGCGCCAGGACACCGAGCAGCATCAGGTGTCCGTTGATCGCCAGATACGTCAGTGTGCCGCAAATCATGAACAGCTGGCCGAGCACCGGAACTTGCGCACCGTGCTGCGGATCGACCAGGGTGGCGAACCCCAAGCCCATGGTGAGCGAGATGCTTTGGCCGGCGAAGACCAACGCCTCGAAAGCCACCTGCACCATCAAACCGATGGCGACGCCAATGAGCAGTTCCAGAACGGCGGCGAGCATTCCGGTCGCCGAAAAAATCGACAGGCCCACAGGCACTTGGATCAGCGGGCCCAGCAGGAACGCCAGGCCCAAGGTCACGACGATCTTCACCATCGTCGGCACCACGGTCTCGCTCGCCACGGGAGCGGCGAGCATGAAGCCGCCGATGCGCAACGCCGGCCACCACATTCGGCTCACCCACATCGACACATCCGAGACGTTCAGGGTCAAGGGCTGCATGCGTTAGCCGACCATCGCCGGGATGCTGGCGTAAATGTCGTGCGTGAAATCGATCAGCACGCGCAGAATCCAGGGCCCGGCAACGAACAAGGTGAGGACCAGCATCAGTAGCTTGGGGATGAAACTCAACGTGGACTCGTTGATCTGCGTGGCTGCCTGCAGCATGCCGATCACCAACCCGGTGATCAGCGCGATCAAGAGCAGCGGCGCCGAAATCAACGAGGTGACCATCAGGGTCTTGTGCGCCAGATCCATGACGTTTTCGGGCGTCATTGGTGAAAGCTCGACGCCAGGGTGCCGATGATCAAGGTCCATCCATCGACCACCACGAATAGCATGATCTTAAAGGGCAACGAGACCAAGACCGGCGACAGCATCATCATGCCCATCGACATCAACACACTCGCCACCACCAGATCGATCACCAGGAACGGGATGAAAATCATGAAGCCGATCTGAAAGGCGGTCTTCAACTCGCTGGTGAGGAACGTTGGCACCAAGACCGACAGCGGCACGTCATCGGCGCTCGCGAATTGCGGCTTGCCGGAGAGTTTCGAGAACAGCTGCAAATCATTTTCGCGGGTCTGCGCCAACATGAACTTCTTCAAGGGCGCGACCGTGCGGTCGATGGCCACTTCTCCGGCGAGCTGGCCATCCATGTAAGGCTTGATCCCAGACGCATAGGACTGTTCGAGGGTGGCGCCCATCACGAAGAAAGTCAGGAACAGCGCGAGGCCGGTGAGCACTTGATTGGACGGCGTGGTCGCCATGCCGAGCGCCTGGCGCAGTATCGACAGCACGATGATGATTCGCGTAAACGCCGTCATTGCCAGCAATATGGCCGGCAGCAGCGTCAGCAAAGTCATCAGAATCAGGATCTGAAAAGTCAGCGAGTAGGTCTGCACGCCGTCGGCCGCCGACTTCAAGGCAATGGCCGGCAGCGCCGCTTGCGCACCCGCGCTGAGCGGCAGCAATGCGGCGAGCGCGGCCCCGATCAGCCGGTAACGATGCCGATGCAGCGCCTGAATCACGGTGCGCCGCCCGGTCGCTTCATCATGTCGCGTAAGCGCTCGGCGAATGCCGGTGCGCGGCCGGAGGCCTTGAGCTGGATCGGCGCGCTCAACGGCGTCAAGGCGACGATGCCGCCGGCGCCGACGCCGAGCAGAACTTGCGCCTCGCCGATGCGGATCAGCAGCACGCGTTCGCGCGGCCCCACGCTCAACTGGTCGAGAATTTCGCTGTCGACGGAGCCGCGCGGCGCGTTCAGTTTGAAACGCTTCAAGACCCAGCCGATCGCCAGAATCAGCGCCACGATGGCGATCAGACTCAAGGTCAACTGTGCCAGGCTGCCGATCGATAACGGCGAGGCGGGTTGCGCCATCGCGGTCATTTGGCGTGCTCCATCCTTTCCGTCTCGCTCACCACGTCGGTGAGCCGAATGCCGAATTTTTCGTTGACCACGACCACTTCGCCGCGCGCGATGCGCACACCATTGACCAGCACGTCGAGCGGTTCGCCGGCCAGGCGATCGAGTTCCACGACGGCGCCCGGCGCCAACTGCAGCAGGTCGCGCACCGACATCTTCGCGCGGCCCACTTCGAGGGCCAGGGTGACGGAGACATCGAGAATCAGCTGCAAATTCATTTCCTGGCCGGCCGCGCCGCCGGCGTTGGGACTCAAGTCGCTGAACTGCGCGCGCGCGACGGCAGACTTCGGATCGGGCGGACTCATACGGGGACTCCTGGAAGAATTTTGAGGGCGTTGTGCCCCTGCGAGATGCCGAAGCGCCCGCGGTACAGCGGCACATCGCCGGCCAACAAGGTGACATGCTGGGGCGCGTCGATGGGAATGATGTCGCCGGGCGAGAGGCTCACCAATTCCCGCAAACTGATTTTTGCCTGCGCAAGAACGGCGCGCGTATCGAGTTGCGCGTCCTTGAGTGCGCTCGTGAGCACGGGCGCCCACGCTTCTTGTTTGCGAACCGGTGCAGTTCCGCCCTCGCCGGAGAGCGCCTCGCGGATGGGACTGAGCAAGGCGTCCGGCAACAGCCAGTCGATACGGCCGCTGCGCGCGGCGAACTCCACCGTAAAGCGGGCGACGATAACCGACTCGAGCGCGCCACCCAACTGCACCAGCCGGGGATTGGTCTCCTGTTTCACCAGTTCCAATTCCACCGGCGACACCGGAGCCCAAGCCGCGGCCAAATCCGCCGCGAAGCTGCGCAGCATCAAATTCAAGAATCGTTGTGCCGCGGGCGCGACCGCGGCCTGCGGATCGCCGTTGGCGCGGCCCGAGCCGCCGAAGAAGCCGTCCAACAAGGTCAGCAGCAACGCCGGTTCGACGCTGACATAGGCGAATCCGGGCAATGGCTTGAGGCGCACCACGGCGATCGTGGCGGGCACGGGCAAGGAAGCTTGCAGGTCGGCGCTCTTGACCGAATCCAGCGAATCGAAATGCAAGCTGACGTCTCGCCCGAGCAATCCGGCCAGCGAAGCGCCGGCGCGATCGCCGAAATTCTTGTTGATCGCTTCCAGCAGGGGCAACTGCGTCCGATTGATGCGCTGCGCGGCGAAATCGTACGGCCGCGGCGCCGCGGCTTCCTTGCCGTTTTTTTCGAGCAGTGCCGCTACTTCTTCATTGGAGATACGTGCCTGGTTTTCCTCCATTACTGCACCACAAAGCTGGTGAACAGCACGTCGTCGACGTCGGGGCCGCCTTCCTTCTTCTGCACTGCGCGGACCTCGGCGAGCGCTTCGTCGCGCAGCTTTTCCTTGCCTTCGCGCGACATCATCGTCTGGTAGTTGCGATTGCTCATCAGCAGCAGCAAATTGTTGCGGATCAACGGAATGTTCTTTTGCACGCTCTCGATGGCCTTTTCGTCGTGCGCCATGATCTCCATGGTGATTTGCAGGAAGCGGACCGCCGAGCCGTCCTCGAAATTCACGACCAGGGGTGGATCGATGGCGTAATAGAGCGACGGCTTGCCGGTGCCGCCGCCTTCCGCGCCTTTCGTCCCGGCGGCCACCGGCACGATGGCGGTGATCTTGCCGTCCTTGTCCAGCCTAAGATCCGGCAGCGGATGCAATTTGGCGTTGATGAAGCCGCCGAGCACCACGGCAACGAGGGTGAGCACGAAAATGCCCATCCCATTCATCAAGGTGCCCATGAAGCCGCCTGATTTTTTCGGCGGCGGAGGAGGAGCGTCGTCAGCTTCGTCGGCCATTGTTCGATTCCAAAGCGCGGGCACATGCCGCAACCGAGGAATCGAGCAAGTTCTATGCCAGAAGATTTCTAGAGAGCTTTCTCCATAATATTCAGCGAGTTACATAAAGTGGCGGCACCGGGGCCGCCACTTTGAAACGCCGATATATTGACGCTTACCAGATACTCACGCGCTGGTCCGGCGGCAAATACATCTTATCGCCAGGCTTTAAGCCGAACGCCGCATAGAATCCGGGCTGATTTCGCAGCGGCGCGGTACCGCGCACCGCCGGGGGCGAGTGTGGATCGGTTTTGATGCGCTGGATCGCCTCGGCCTCGCGCACTTTGCCGCGCCAGACCTGTACCCAGCCCAGGTAGAGACGCTGATCGCCGCTCAGTCCGTCGATCACGGGCGCCTCATGGCCGGCCAGGGATATCCGGTAGGCCTTGTAGGCGATCGCCAAGCCGGAATTATCTCCGATGTTTTCCCCCAACGTGAGCGCGCCATTGACGTGATAATCCGGCACGGGCTCATAGAGGTTGTACTGCGCCACGAGCGCTTTGGTCTTTTCGGCAAACTTGTCGTGGTCGGCCTTGGTGAACCAGTCGTGCAAATTGCCATCGGCATCGAATTGACTGCCCTGATCATCGAATCCGTGGCTCATCTCATGGCCGATGACGCCGCCGATGCCGCCATAATTCACCGCATCGTCGGCGCCCGCGTCGAAGAATGGCGGCTGCAGGATGGCCGCCGGGAATGTGATCTCATTGCGAGTGGGATTGTAGGATGCATTGATGGTCTGCGGGCGCATGCCCCACTCACCGTGATCGACCGGCTTGCCCAATTTGGCGAGGTTGCGCCGATATTCGAACACATTGGCGCGAACCACGTTGCCGAGCAGGTCGTCGCGCGAAATCTTGAGCGCGCTGTAGTCGCGCCAGCGATCCGGATAGCCGATCTTGGGCTGCATCTTTGCCAGCTTGGCTTGAGCGCCGACTTTCGTTTCCGCGCTCATCCAGTCCAGCGTATCGATATCACGGCGGTACGCCTCGAGTAAATTCTGCACCAAAGCCTGCATGCGTGCCTTGTTCTGCGGCGGGAAATATTTAGCGACATAGAGCTTGCCCAGCGCCTCGCCCATGCTGCCGTCGAGCAAGGCGATGCCGCGCTTCCAGCGCGGCTGATTCTCCGGCACGCCGCGCAACACCCCGGACATGAACGCAAAGCGTTCATCGACAAAGGGGGTTGACAGGTATGGCGCAAAGGTCGACAGCACTCGCCACTTGAAGTAGGCCTTCCACACCGGCAGCGGCGTGCCGTTGATCACTTTGCCGAGACTGGTGAAATAGGTCGGTTGGCGCACGACCACATAGTCGACCTTGCCTTCGATGCCGGAGGCGTGGATATACCGCTGCCAGTCGTATCCCGGCATCAGCGCGGGCAGCTCAGAGAGCGCCGTCTTGTTGTAGGTCTTGATCGGATCGCGCTGTTCCACCCGGGTCCACTGAATTTTCGCCAGCGACGTTTCCAGGTCGAGAATCGCCGCGGCGTCGTGCGCGGCTTTCGCCTGCCCGGCCATGCCCAGCATTTTTTCGATGTGCGCCAGATAGGCGACGCGTGCTTCCTTGAGCTTGGCATCGTCCTTCAAGTAGTAGTCGCGATCCGGCATTCCCAAGCCGCCCTGAGACAGGATGACGGCGTTCAGCGTGGAATTTCTTGAATCCAGATTGACCTGAAGATTGAAGGGCGCGCCCGCGCCGATCTCGATCAAATGCGCCATCGCACCCGGGATGGCATTCATATCTTTGATTGCATCGATCCCCGCAAATTCCGCCAGCAGCGGCTTCAAGCTCAAGGCCGCCAGTTGCTCCTCGTTCATATAGCTGGCGTAGAAATCCGCGAGCTTCTTCGCGTCCGGATCCTCGCCGGGCGCCTGATCGAGGGCATCGACGATGGTGCGCAACTGCTCTTCGGTCTTATCCTGGACAAGCGTGAACGAGCCCTCGAGCGCTTTGTCGGGAGGCAGCTGGTAATTGCGCAGCCATTTGCCGTTCAGGTATTGGTATATATCGTCTTGAGGGCGAACCGAGGAGTCGACATATTGTAGGTCGATGCCCGAGTGCAGCGTCGGGTGGGGCGCGGTCGCAGCCGTTTGCGGCGGGGTTTGATTGCTGACGCAAGCCGCCAGGGCGGCGATGCAGATCACAGTGGCACAGGACTTCAACATCATCTCTCCTCAAAATTTCAATGAAACCTTCAAACCCGGGCCCGCATCATCGAGCACTAGGTGCGCGCCGTGCAATTTCGTGACCGCCGCGACCAGCGAGAGGCCCAATCCAGATCCCGGAAAGTCCCGCGCTTCGTCCAAGCGCACGCGGCGGCCGAGTACGACCTCGCGTTTATCCGCGGGAATGCCCGGCCCATTATCCTCGACAATGACTTGCGGCGCGCTGCCTGATCCGTCCAGGGCCACGCGTATGTGGCCGCCGTCCGGCGTGAATTTAATTGCGTTGTCGAGCAAATTCGCCAGCGCCTGAGCCAGCAACTGCCGGTTGCCCAGCACATGCGCCCCGGGCGCGACGGAACTCTCGAGCACAATGCCGCGCTCCTCGCTCACCGGCGCGTACAGTTCGACCACGCTGCCGACCAACTCCGACAGGTCTACCTGCTCGCGCGCCACGGTACCGGTCTCGGCCAGTGCGATGCGCAGCAGCGCATCCAGGGTGCTGCGCATGCGATCGACTTCGACGGTCACCTGCTCGAGCACGCGCCGCTCGGCGGACCCGTGGATCAGCGTGCTCATTGCCCCCTCCGCGCTGGCCTGCAGGCGATTCAGCGGCGTGCGCAGGTCATGGGCGGCGCTGTCAAGAACGGTACGCATGCCGAGAGTCAGCTGCTCGATCTTATCGAGCATGGTGTTGATCTCGCGCGCCAGGGTGTTGATCTCATCGTCGGCGTCCCGGACCGGTAGGCGCTGCGACAAGTCGCCGCGCATGATTTGCGTGGCCACCGCGGAAATGGCGCCGGCCTGCGCCAGAATGCGCCGGCCCATCCAGAAGCCGCCGCCCAGGCCCAGCAGCAAGGTCAACACCACGGCGGCGATCAGGCCGCGCATCATGAGACTCTTCACGTCCTGGCGCTCCTGCACATCGTGCCCGACCAGCATTTGGTAGCCGCCGGGCAGGGCAAAATAGCGGGCCCGCATTTCGTGCTCGCGCGTCTCGTCGCCGAACGGCACCGCCACCTTGAACAGAAACCATTTTTCCTTGGTGTCGATTTTTGGCCACGCCGGGACATTCCCCGCCACCGGACGCAGCTGCGGATCGACCATGAGATAAACCGCGCCGCGTACATCCTGATCTTGCGAGCGCTGCTCGACCAACTCGATGAAGTCGCTGCGCGACAGCACCAGCATTTGCTCACGCAGACCCTGCACTTCCGCTTCGATCAGATTGTCGGTGCTGCCGTCGACGACGCGCGAGACCGCAAAATCCACGGCATAGATGAGCGCCGCCGCGCCGATCGCGAACACGATCGAATAGACGATGGCGATACGGAAGGGTGAGGTATCGAGAACACCGAGAAAACGTTGGTCAGGACCCATCTATGGCCTAAGGTCGCACCGCTATTCGTCTTCGCGCAGGCTGTAGCCCGCGCCGCGGACGGTGTGCAGCAGAGGCTTGTCGAAATCTTTGTCGATCGCCTGACGCAAACGGCTGATGTGCACGTCGATCACATTGGTCTGCGGATCAAAATGATAATCCCACACGCCCTCGAGCAGCATGGTGCGGGTCACCACCTGGCCGCTATGA
>Ga0209330_1000474_pt1 | contig 16796 bp, 13 predicted proteins | sample JacPinW_OM2H0_O3_FD_187969 | JGI IMG/M metagenome (GOLD analysis project Ga0209330, IMG submission 187969) | Forest soil microbial communities from Algoma, Ontario, Canada - Jack Pine, Ontario site 1_JW_OM2H0_O3 (SPAdes) (version 2) | ecosystem: Environmental > Terrestrial > Soil > Boreal...
TTTTGTGTTCACGCTGGCAAACCCAAAATTTCCATCGACGTCCTCGGCGAAAGTTACGCGATCAGGAGCCGTCCACGCGATTGCGAATGGAGACGCTTTGATGTTGGGCGTGAGGTTTCGGGCTGCGCCCGTTGCGGTGGGGACTAGGTGAATGTCGCCGCCGGTGGAACCCTCGTCGCTCATCAATCCTTCGATGAATGCGACGTTCTTGCCGTCAGGCGAGACTCGGGGGTCGGCGAGTTGCAGCTTTGGCTTATAGATCTCGCGCATCTCTCCAGAGCCGGCCTGTACGAGATAAAGACGCGCAACCCACCAGTTCGCGTCTCCGTTGCCGTGAGCGGCGGTTGCGGCCCAGGCTTGGCTGTCCGGCGTCCAGTCGTACTCGTAGACGTACACATCAGCCGGCGAGACTTGGGTGAGATGATCGGTGCTGAGGTCGATGGTTGTAATACGCTGTTCGAATATCTTCTGGTCGATAACACCTGCCAGCGGCGTCATCGGCTGGAGCGGACCTGCGACGCGGGGCATACCCTCGATGAAAAGAATCGCGAGATTAGAACCGTCGGGAGAAAAGCGTGGGGCTTGGACGTAGCCTTTTAACTCCGCATGCTTCGCAGCAGCGCTGCCGTCGGCGGCGGCGATCCAGATTTGTGCAGAAGGGATGTCACCGGGAAGGTCGGCAATGAAGGCGATACGTTTACTGTCCGCCGACCAAACGACATCGCGCAGCGCGAGGTTGCCTGCCACCGCAATGCTCTGGGAAGCACCGCCACTGGCAGAAGTGACCGCGAGTTTGTCGTCCACAATGTAAGCAACTTGCATACCGTCAGGTGAGAACGCAGCCTCGCTGATTTTCTTGGCATGAGGCATGGAGTCGACGATCGCGGCAGCGCGGGACGGGGCTGAATCTTGCGCGAAAAGAAGAGCGGAAATCAACAAGGAAATAACGCCGAACAGAAGAAGACAGCGAGAGCGCGGGTTCGTTCGTGGATGCATGGCGGAAGGAGTATAACTGACCGGAATCTCGTCCCGCATCTTCCCCCGCCAAGCCGCCTCCGCGTATCCTCAAGTTCGCGTGATGCGAAAGCCCTCCCTATGAAGTCCATGCCACACGTCGCCGTGGTCGGAGCCGGCGCCTTCGGAGGCTGGACTGCGCTTCATCTTCTTGAAGGTGGAGCTCACGTTACTTTGCTCGACGCTTGGGGTCCGGGAAATTCGCGCGCTTCTTCGGGAGGCGAGACTCGCATCATGCGCGCTACTTACGGCCCGGATCAACCCTATACCAGGCTGGCCGCACGGGCTCTCAGACTGTGGTCGAAATACGAACGGCGATGGAAACGTCAATTCCTGCACCGCACGGGGGTTCTGTGGATGGTCAGCAGCCGGGATGACAGCTTCGAGCGCGAGTCTTTGACACGGCTTGGCGAAGCCGGGATCGCATTTCAAAAACTCTCCCCTGGGCCGATGAAGAAACGTTGGCCGCAAATTAATTTTGCGGATGTGCGGTGGGGAATCTTGGAGCCGGAGTGCGGATATCTCGACGCTCGTGCCAGTTGTCAGGCGGTGGTTGCTGCTTTGGTCGCTGGAGGCGGCTCGTACCGGCAAGTCGCGGTCTCAGCTGACGGTCTGGAGAATGCACCTTTTCGCGGCTTGACGCTTTCCGATGGCTCGCGGCTCAAAGCTGACTACTATGTTTTCGCATGCGGGGCATGGCTTGGCAAATTGTTTCCCGAAACCGTGGGTGATTTGATTCGTCCGACCAAGCAGGACATTTTTTTCTTCGGCCCGCCCGCGGGTGACTCGCGCTTCACTGATACGCATCTCCCGGTGTGGGGCGATCATGGAAAACGATTCTTGTACGGCATCCCCGGCAGCGGACGCCGCGGCTTTAAGGTGGCCGACGACACGCGCGGTCCGGCTTTCGAGCCGACGAGCGGAGAGCGCGTCGTCACCCAGGCGACGCTAAAGCGCGTGCGCGAATATCTTGCTTTTCGCTTCCCGGCGATGAAAGATGCTCCGCTGATCGAGACGCGTGTGTGCCAGTACGAGCAAACTGCCGACAGTCACTTCGTTGTGGATCGGCATCCCCAAATGGATAACGTTTGGCTGGTGGGCGGAGGGTCTGGGCACGGGTTTAAACATGGGCCGGCGCTCGGAGAAATCGTGGCGGAGTTGATTCTGAGAGATGGCGAACCGGACAGGGTTTGGTGCCTGTCGCGATTTCCAGAGGCAAGAAGCTAAACCCAGAAGACGCAGGGTTCAGCGGGCAATTCTGTGGACCCTCTTGCCTACTGAATCTGAATCACGCTCGCCGATTCGCCCGCCTTGATCTCCGCCACCCGTGCCGCGACGTTCCGGGCGAATGCGAAGATGGACTTGGCATGCGGCGAATCTTCGCCTTCGAGCACCACCGGCTTTCCGCCGTCGCCGGACTTGCGCACTTCGGGATCGAGCTCAATGTTTCCTAGAAACGACACGCCGTACTGCTGCGCCATTTTCTCGGCGCCCCCCCGGGAAAAAATGTCGATCTCATGATTGCAGTGGGGGCAGGTGAAAAAGCTCATGTTCTCGACCACGCCAACGATATCCACTTTCATCTGTTTGAACATTTCGATGGCTTTGCGCGCATCCTGCAGCGAAACGTCTGAAGGCGTTGAAACCACGACCGCACCTGTCAGCGGAACGTTCTGCACTAGCGACAAGGCGATGTCGCCAGTACCAGGTGGCAGGTCAACGATCATGTAGTCGAGCTGTCCCCACTCGACCATTCCCAGGAATTGCTTCACGATCTGGTGCAGCATGGGACCGCGCCAGATGATCGGCTTGTCGCCGGGATTGAGGAATCCAACGGAAATTACTTTCAGACCGAACGCCTGCATTGGCTCGATGCGATTTTCTGCAACCATTTTTGGCTGACCGCTTACCCCGAGCATCAGTGGGACGTTGGGACCGTACACGTCAGCATCGAGCAGGCCAACTTTGTGCCCCATCTTGGCGAGGGCAACGGCGAGGTTTACCGACAGCGTGGTCTTTCCCACCCCGCCCTTTCCCGAACCTACGGCAAGGATGACGTCTACTCCGGGCAACGGCTGCGGTCCCGGCGCAGGCTGACCGGGAGGTGGGGGCATGTGTGCGTTCAAGAGATCACACTCCGATAAAATAAATTAGGTCGGTGTCGAACCCTTGATTATACAGGGGAATGCTGGGCTTCAGAGGACCCCAATCCTTGCGTTCTTTATCAAAATCAAAAAACCTATAGGGACCACGATTTAACGCTTCGCCTTCCGCCGCCGCTCCAGTTCTGCGCGCCGGATCTCGCGCCGCCGCCCGGCATCCTCATAGCGGCGCCGCTGTTCATCGGTCTCCGGAATTATGGGCGCGACTCTTAGGTGGTTCCCGTTACCATCGACGGCCACGAACGTCAGGTAGGCCGAGGCCACGTGCTGCGACTTGTCGACGATGTAATTCTCCACAAAAACTTTTACTCCCACTTCGATCGAAGTCTGAAACACGCGGTTCACCGACGAGCGCAGAATAACCAGATCGCCCACCCGCACTGGGACCAGAAAGTCGATGTGATCGACCGAGGCTGTCACAGCGTAGCTTCGCGAATGACGATGAGCGGCCATCGCTCCGGCCAGATCGATCCAGTGCATCAGGCGGCCGCCCAACAATGCGCCCAGGGGGTTGGCATCATTGGGCAGGACAATTTCTGCCATCTCCGATTGCGAATCGCGCACTGGACGGGGAGTCAGCATTTCCTGGTTCATAGTCTTCCTGGTTCTCTGGGCAGGCAGGTTGATTGAACGAAATTCGTATCAGCTGGCGAGGGCAGGGTTCACTTCATGCCTCTTTTTCTTCTCAACATACGATTGCAGAAAGCATTCCGCCAGGCGCTGCACGCGACTATCGCGATGAGTTGACTGCCAGCGCGCCGCCGGTGCGTCAAAAGTCAGAGTACCGTGCTCAACCGGACGATGATCACGCTCGCAGACGTAGCGAATCTGAATTTCCCCGCCGATTAAATTCCTACCGTCACTGGGAATGGTTCGCGCCCCGAATCGGACGGAGTCCCACGCGCGTTCCCGCGGCAAACGTCCACAGCCTTCGGCGTAGCCAAGGTTGCAAAAGTCCCGTAGCTCTTCTGGCGATGGGACTGCATTTTCATGCCCAGGCGAGGTGCAGTGTCCGTTCCATCCACATCCCAGAGGAAGCCGGTTCGGATGCAGCCAGGCAACGTTCTCCAATTTCTCCACCGGCATGAAAAATGGACACGCCAACGAGAGCCTCCCGCCTACCAGAAATTTCACGACTGCCTATTCTACTCATCGTACTCAACACAAGCCACTGCGCCTATGATCATGATCATGGCAAAGACGACGGTTATACTAAGTTTGGTCTCACCTGACAGTTGAGCATTAAGAATCTAGAATTGAGAATTGCTTATGGACCGCATCGCCGCTCTCAACGATATTCTTACGCAGCATCCAAACGATACCTTCGCCCGCTATGGTCTGGCGATGGAGTACTCGAAGCAGGGCGACCTTGACCGAGCCCTGGCGGAATACTCGATCCTGATCAAACACAGTCCCGATTACACACCGGGATATTTCATGGCCGCCCAAACCCTGGTTCGCGCCGACCGGGCCGCGGAAGCGAAGACGATGCTGAGTGACGGCATCGCCTCGGCACGCCGCACCGGCAACCTCCATGCCCAATCTGAAATGGAAGCGATGCTGGCAGAGCTGGGATGATCTCAAGTCCGGCGAAAGAGCTTTTCTCGGCTGCCGTTCTGAGTTTATTAGTCTTCTGACACGACCCCTACGAATCATTTCGCCATCCTCTCCATCACCCGCTCCACGATGACCGGAAACAGCTGATAGATCTTCATTGGAATGTGCATCGTCCACGGCACGATTACTTCCCTCTTCTGCTTTATGTATCCCTGCAGCGTAGCCCGAGCTACGCGCTCGGCGGTGATGCCGCGCACCGAAGCCGGACGCACTCGCTTCAATTCATTTCCCTGGACGGCATTCTCCCCAAAGTTCGTGCGCACATATCCCGGACAGACCGTCAACACATGGATCCCATCATTTTTCAATTCGACGCCAGCCGCCTTGCCGATCGCATTCATCGCGAACTTGGTTGCACTGTAAGCGGCATGAAACGGAATCGGGATGTGCCCCGCCACGCTCGAGATATTGATGATCGCGCCCCCGCCCTGCTGGCGCATCACCGGAATGACCGCCTGCATCGCCGCCACTGCGCCGAAGAAATTCGTCTCGAACATTTCCCGGCAGGCTGCCATATTCATCTCAGCCACAGAATCAAGCAGGCCATGGCCCGCATTGTTCACCCAAACGTCAATCCTCTGAAAATGATGGAGGGTGAGTCCGATGGCTCGGTCAATATCCTCACGATGTCTGACGTCGCAAGCCATCGCCAGCGTTCGCTCGGTGTGCCCCACACGTCCGCGGGCAGCCTCTACCCGGCCGGCATCGCGCGAGAGCATCACCAGGGTGGCGCCTTGATCGGCGAAACACTTCGTGATCGCTTCGCCGATGCCCATCGAAGCGCCGGTAACCACCACAATTTTCCCTGCAAGTTCCATGGAGTGCTTTTATCCCTCCCCATCTTGTGGAGTCAAGCCCTGGGGTACAATCAGAAACAGTCCGCTTATTGGCGCGGCTCCTCGCGCCCACGGAGACTGCTTGGCTGCCCTCATCCCCCTGTTCCCACTCGATGTCGTGCTGCTCCCCAGCACTCCCCTGCCGCTGCACATTTTTGAGCCCCGCTACAAAGAAATGATGGCTGAATGTCTTGCCCAAGATCGCGCTTTCGGGGTGGTGCGGGCGCTCGAGCAAGGTGTGGCCGACGTGGGATGCATGGCCGAAATCGTCAGCATCGTGAAAGAGTATCCTGACGGCCGTCTTGATCTGGTCACCGAAGGTCGCAAGCGCTTTGAAATTGTTGGGATCAACCAGGATCGTTCTTTTCTGCAGGCGGAAGTTCTCATGATCGAAGATGAGCCCGGAGCACCCCCGCAGGAGGAGGCTTCCAGAGCCGTTCAGCTTCATTCGGAACTTTTAGCGATTGCGGGTGCGAAACAGGATCTTTCTGAAGTCGACCCTACATTGCTCTCTTTCAATCTGGCTGGTTCCCTGCCTCTCGATCTGGATTTCAAACAGAAATTACTCTCTCTGCGCTCCGAGCCTGAACGACTTTCTTTACTCATTACCTATCTTCAAACTGTCATTCCCAACCTCCATCGCGCCGCGCGTGCCCAGGCAAAAGCTGGCGGCAACGGGCACGTGCACTGAGTGCCCAACTCGTACCGTTGTAAACCCGCGTATAATCCAGAAAAGTATTTGCCTCGGGGGTTCCTCATGAGTCTTCCTCGCACGCTCGGCGAATTGCGCCGCAGTACTTTTTCCGAAGAACGTTTGCGCATCCGCCGCGTGAAAGACGAACTCCGGGACAATCTCATCACCCGGTTGTGTCAGCACGACGATGCCAGCATCTTTCCCGGCATTGTTGGATACGACGACACGGTCGTGCCACAGATCGTGAATGCCATCCTCTCGCGGCACAATTTTATTCTGCTCGGGCTGCGGGGACAGGCGAAAAGCCGCATCCTGCGGGCGTTGACGACCTTGCTCGATCCACACATGCCCTACCTCGCCGGCTGCGAGATCCGCGACAATCCATACGCTCCCATCTGCCGCCGCTGCCGCGAAGAAGTCGCGCGGCGTGGGGATGACACGCAGGTTTCCTATCTCACACCCGACGATCGCTATGTGGAGAAACTGGCCACGCCCGACGTCACCATCGCCGACCTCATCGGCGACATCGATCCCATCAAAGCCGCACGCGGCGGCCACGAACTCTCGAGCGAATTCACAGTTCACTACGGCCTGCTGCCTCGCGCCAATCGCGGCATCTTTGCGGTGAATGAGCTTCCCGACCTGGCCGGAAAAATTCAGGTGGGCCTGTTCAACATCATGCAGGAAGGCGACGTGCAGATTAAGGGATATCCCATTCGGTTGCCGCTCGATCTCGCGATCGTGTTCAGCGCAAATCCCGAAGATTACACGGCCCGGGGAAAAATCATTACGCCGCTCAAGGACCGAATCGGCTCTGAGATTCGCACCCATTATCCCGCCACTGTGGATGAAGGCATGGCCATCACAGCGCAGGAAGCCTGGACCAGTCGCAACGCCCACGCTTCGCATATGCCCACCTACATTCAGGAAGTGGTCGAGCGCATCGCCTTTGCCGCCCGCGAGGATAAGAAGATTGACAAGCGCTCCGGTGTCAGCCAGCGCCTGCCGATTTCCGCGATGGAAAATGTCGTCTCCAACGCCGAGCGCCGGGCGCTCCGCAACGACGAAAGACTTGTCGTGCCCCGCATCAGCGACGTATACGCGGCGTTGCCCGCCATCACCGGCAAACTTGAACTGGAATACGAAGGGGAGATGAAGGGCGCTGACTTCGTCGGCCGTGAACTGATCCGCGCCGCCATCGCCAAGACCTACGACGAATACTTCACCGGCGCCAACGTGCAGCAGATCGTGCAGTGGTTCGACCTGGGGGGCGAGATTCAGTTGTCCGATTCCGTGTCCGCTCTCGAGGCGCTGGAGAACTTGAAAGAAATTCAGGGTTTGGTGGAGAAACTCGGTCCGCTCGGGGTATCGCAGAAAGAAAGCCCGGAGCAGCAAGTGTCGGCCGCCGAGTTTATTCTGGAAGGCCTGCACGCGCACAAACGTATTGGCCGCAACGAGGAGCGCGTGTTCAAAGCGGGAGAGAAGAAGGCCGAACCGCGAGAGCGGGACAAGGCATTCGAGAAGGAAGAACCACCCTACCGACAGAGGCGGCAATTCAACTAGTGTAGAGGTGGCTGGCAACGTCCAGGTGGCTGCAGCGAACCGTAGAAAGTTACGTCTCTAGTGCAATGAAACGCATTCGCTATTCCAAATACGTTCCTGACCCCGCGGGCGAAATGAGCATGGAAGACCTGCTCGGCGCGCTCTCCGACTACCTGTTGCAGAGCGGCTTCCAGAGCGACATGTGGTACGAGATGCCCGAGGGTGAGCAAACCCTGGACGACCTCAAGCGTGCCATTGAACAAGCCCTGATGGAGGGCGACACTTTCGACGATGACATGCGGCAACGTCTGCAGGAAATGGCGGCGGACGGCCAGCTTGACGAACTCATCGAAAAGTTGATCGAACGGATGCAGCAGGAAGACTACATCTCCATCGACCAGCCACCAGATCCAACCCGCCCATCGGGCGCGGGCGGACAAATCGGCGAAAACCAGCGGCAGGCCAAATTTGAAATCACCGACAAGAGCCTCGACTTCCTCGGATTCAAATCTCTGCGCAACCTGCTTGGCTCGCTGGGCAAATCCAGCTTTGGACGGCACGACACCCGCGACCTCGCCACTGGCATCGAAGCCAGCGGATCGTCTAAAACCTATGAGTTCGGCGACACTCTCAATCTCGACATCACGGCCACGCTTTCCAGCGCGATTCAGCGCGAAGGCCTCGCCCTGCCGCTCAACATCGAATACTCCGACCTACAGGTGCATCAGTGCGAGTATCAGTCCTCGTGCGCCACGGTGCTCATGCTCGACTGCTCGCATTCCATGATTCTTTACGGCGAGGACCGTTTCACTCCCGCGAAGAAAGTTGCCATGGCGCTCTCGCACCTCATCCGCACGCAGTATCCCGGCGATTCACTGTCGCTTGTTCTCTTCCACGACTCCGCGGAAGAGGTTCCGCTCTCGCAACTGGCACGCGTAAAGGTCGGCCCCTACTACACGAATACGCGGGAAGGGCTGCGTCTGGCACAGAGAATTCTGCAGCGGCAAAGAAAAGACATGAAGCAGATCGTCATGATCACTGACGGCAAACCATCCGCCCTCACGCTCGAAGACGGACGCATCTATAAAAACGCATTCGGTCTCGATCCCATCGTGGTCAGTCAGACGCTCGAAGAAGTCTCGAAGTGCAAGCGCGCCGGCGTCCTCATCAATACATTCATGCTCGCGTCAGATTATGGATTGGTGCAATTCGTCCAGAAAGTTACCGAGATGTGCCGCGGTAAAGCCTACTTCACCACGCCCTACACGCTCGGCCAATACCTGCTGATGGATTACATGTCTCGGAAGACGAAAACCATTCACTGAATCCCGCGCGTGACGCAACTCGCATAGGAGCAGCTGCTCGCCGCTGTTCACCACCTCGCTGGTAATTTGCCTCTCCCGCGGCAGTAGGGTAGCGCGCAAGAGCCTTCAAGGCCGCCGACGGGCGTCTGCGGTTTGAACGGAACCGGGCCTGCCAGCACGATGAGGAGGTCCATTATCGGCGCGCGAAATAATCCCGTCAATCACAGGATGACATCTGGCGTGCCGGCCCGAGGAGACTACACGATAGCGCGCCTTCCCGGTCTTTGTCGCACACGCCAACTTGCTGATACGCTTTAGTGAGACACATGGCAAATTGCATTCGATGTGGTCGCCAGCTCCCCGGCTTTTCCTTCGGCAAGAAGATCTGCCAGTGGTGTGTGCAGCATGAAGCCTACCAGCGCGGCGAAATCGTCGAAGATGCGAAACAGCCCGTGATGCGCACACCGTGGGTCCGGAGCGGCGAATCTTCTATCGGGCTCACTCAGATAATCTTCGGCATGAATGTGGCGGTGTTTCTCGGTATGGCGCTGGCAGGTTCCACGGTCATGGACTTCTCGCCTCAAGAGACGATTCGCTGGGGTGCCAACTGGGGACCACTCACACTCTCGGGAGAATGGTGGAGATTGCTTACCTGCGTCTTCGTCCATGGAGGCATCATCCACATCGCGTTCAACATGTGGTGCCTGTGGAATCTCGGCGCTCTGGCTGAATCGCTTTATGGCCGTTGGACCTATGCCGCGATTTATCTCATTTGCGGAGTGGGCGCGAGCCTCGCCAGCGTGGCGTGGCATCCCGGCACACCCAGCGTGGGCGCCTCAGGAGCCATCTTCGGACTGGCTGGCGCGCTTATCGCAGCATTCAAGTTAGGCGAGTTCTCGGTGCCGCGCTCCGCACTCTCTGGCACGCTGCGCAGCCTTGCAATGTTTGTCATTTACAACCTGATTTTCGGAGCTGCAATCGGCACCACCGACAACGCGGCACACGTAGGCGGCCTCGTCACGGGGCTAATTCTGGGCGCGCTCATCGCCGTCCTCGCTCCCCAACACGATCGTGATGTTCGCCGGGTTGCGATTTTCGCCACTGTAGCTCTCGTCATGGCTGGTGGGGCAGCCGAACTGGCGCATTATCATGGCCTGCCCCTGCGCCTGGGACGCGCCTCGACTTTAGTGGAAGACGGCAAATCGGACCGCGCTGTCGGGCAATTGGAGAAAATCGTCAAGCAGCGCCCTAACTTCGTCCCCGCACGTTTTGATCTGGCGCAGGAATACTTCAACCAAGCGGCATATGCGAAGGCTGAAATGCAAGTGAAACGCGTGCTTGAGATCGAGCCACAACACGCCGGCGCCCGTGCTCTACTGGGGATGGTGTATCTGAACGAGAATCGACCGCAGGAGGCGAAAGATAATTTCGCCCAACTGCTCGCGCAGGATCCAAACAACGCCGAGGGCCACTTCGGGCTCGGCCTCGCGCTGGCCGCTGAAGATAATCATCAGGCTGCCATCGAGGAATACAAAAGCGCCGCCCGCATCGATCCCCAATCCGCTGGCGTCAATTACAACCTTGGTCTCTCCTACGCCAAACTAAATCAGACCGACGATGCCATCGCCGCGTACCTCAAAGAGCGGCAGCAAAGCGGCGACGATTACGAACTGGAAGCCGCGCTGGCCTCCGCCTACCAAGTCAAGGGCTTAACGCAACAAGCTCAGGAAGCAAAAAACCAAGCGTCGCGGCTGAAAGGTACCGGACAGTGAACAGACTCGCATCGATATCAGTTGTCGCTTGCCGCAGCTAGCTCTTCAAGTCCCCTACCGCCCGCCAAGCCTGGTTGATGGCTTCGTCGGTATAGGCGTATGCGCCGGCGTCGGCGTTGGCGATTGCGATTCGACCGTAAGTTTTTCGCGCTACCTCGCACGGAACCTCGCCGCCTTCCAGCCAGAAGGAATCCCACAGCGAGTTGTATTCGTAAGCGTAACCGTGCGGCCAGCGGTTCACCGTGATGGCGGCGATGTCACGCGCGGGATCGAAGCCTCCCGCCCCTAGCGTGCGGGCAAGCTGGTCGCGGATCTTACGTTCCATGGTTTCAAATGTGGTGTTGAACAATTCCATGCGGCCTGCGGTGTGCTGGTCGCGAGCGGGCTTTCCCGGTTTACACGGAGTCTTCACCATGTGAACCACGATTGGCTCCTCGGGTTTGCGGGCACATTCATAGCCGCCAAGGCTCACTGCCAGATCAAGGGCCACGCGGGTGTGATAACTGCCCGGAGCATAGATCGCATTCGTGTTCAACTTCTGAAATGATGTCCAGTTGTGCAGCGCCACGTTGCTATAGAGCAAGGGAACCTTCTGCGCCGAGGCCAGAGCGTCCCTTTGCTTTTGCGGGAGTTCTTCGCAGATGTAGGGGATCACAACGTGCCAGCATGCCAGAATGCAATTCTTCGCCTTCGCCGTGTACACCTTGCCTCCACGCGCGTAAGCCACTTCAACTTCTTTCGCGGTGGCAGCATCCCCCACATGTTTCACGCGGACCGCAGTGCTGTTGAGCCGAATCTTCACGGGCGAGGCCGCCGAGTCCAGCTTGGAATATTTTGCCTTCGCGAGGACGACGTCTGGAGCGGAGTTTCCCGCAATCACATCCGGAATCAATTTGCGCACAAGCAGCCGCGCGATAGTGGCATTGCCATCAGGGAAGTGAAAAAAATATTTCTCTGCCTCTTCATTTGGAATCGCGTCCCGATTCATTCCTCTGCCGGGCGCGGGATCGAGTTTCATGCCATCGAATCCAGGGAGATCCATGCCCCACGCATCTTGCGCGGAAATGGCGTCAATCCCTAAACCGAATGTGGGATGCAGCACGGGCTGGTAGAGCTTCACCACGTCCTCATGAACTTTGACTGCGTCCCTGAGAAAACTGGCATAGCTCATACGCGCCAGCTTTGCTTTCTTCTCCGTAGAACTTAGGCCGGGCAGGTAGTCGGTGGGCTCGTGATGCAGGCGGTCCAGATCGCTCTTGGCGGGTGCGGCCAGCGGCGCTTCCGCTAGAAAGCGCTTCCACGTCTCTCGATCCGCGGCCGCCACGTAGTCCTTCTCGCCGCCTTTCAGCGAGGGCGGACCGAGCGCCAGCCGGTCCACGCCGAAGGTCTCTTTATCGAAGAAGATTTTCGAATTGAGACCGAGCGAATGATACAGATTCGCGTCGTGATACTTGGGATAAGAAGCGACGTCGATGCCCAGCTCTTCGATCAGGCCGCGAGCTTCTTTGCTGTAAGGCGCCGGACTCTCGATCGAATACGTACCGCCGTAGCCCAGGCGAAACGCGTTGCCCACGCGAAACTCATTGCGCTTGGCGTGGCCGCCGAAGTCGTCGTGGTTATCGAGGATCAGGATGCGGACGCCCGCGCCCGCAGACTTGCGATAGAAATGCGCGGCGGAGAGGCCGCTGATGCCGCCGCCTACGATAATGAGGTCGTAGGTTTCACCAGTGTCTTGCGGCGGGCCCGCGGCGTCCCAGAAAGTGCCATCGCGCAACGAGTGCGCAGCATCGAACGAGCCGGGATGACTGCCGCGCAATCCGGTGAGTGCAGGCGGATAGTATGCGGGCGACTGCTCCGGATCTAACTCATCCGCGGCGAAAACCTGCCGGGGTATCATGGCAGCGCCGGCGGTGACGGCCACGCCGTTAAGGAAATCACGGCGCGTGATGTTGCGCTTCATACCGAGTTCGCGGTCGGTTTGGTCGCTCATCTTTTGTCTGAGTCTGAGTCTGAGTCTGAGTCTGAGTGGGGCCCCGAACTTAGGTATCGGCCTTCTTGACGGCCAGTTCTGCACCCTGGAATCCGATGCGGCTGTGGGTTCCGTCGCAGAATGGTTTGTTCACAGAGCCGCCGCAGCGGCACAGAGAAAACGCGGGCTTGCCGGTGAGATCGTACGGGGTGCCATTAACGTCGACCAGTTCTACGGAGCCTTCGGGCGCTTCCACGCGGTAAGGACCATTGGGGCGGACGGTGATTTTAATTTGAGCCATCGTTTCATTCCTCCAACCTTACGAGATTCTAGTAAGGATACAAGATACCACCAAGATGGAAGCAGTGTCGCGCGGCGAAGCTGAGCAGGTACCTCTGGGGTCTGAAGCTCCGACTGGCAGGGAACTGCCTGTAGCGGCGCCGGAAGCGCCGCCGGCACCCAAAAGCGGCGAGCAAACCTAGATCGGCAGCTCTTGGGAAGTTGGGAGGTGATGTTGTTCGCGGCCGACTTTGCCGTCATACATGGTCGTCATCTTGAACAGTTCGAGGCGGCCGTCGGAGGCGAGGAAGCGGCACTGATCGCGCAAGGCCTGCATTTCAGCGGAGGCTAGCGGTTGGAAATTCACGGCGACTCTCAGATTCTGATCGAGGACTTGCATGCTGTCTACACCGCTGATCGTGCTGGCTACGGGCAGGCTCATGGCATAGCGGAGTCCTTGTTCAGCAGTGACTGCGCCGTGGTGTACAAGTTCGCCGCTGCCTCCCAGACTTTTCATGCCGAGGACAGCGATACCGCGACCGGTGGCTTCAGGCAGCACGTGGGTTTCGAAACTGCGGAAGGTAGCGTCGCAACAGTTGAGCGGCATTTGTACGGTATCGAAGGGAAAATCGTGAGACAACATCTTCAAGTGGATCTCGGGATCTTTGTGTCCGGTGAATCCGACAAAGCGAACCTTACCTTGTTGTTTCGCGGCGAGCAGGGCTTCGGCAGCGCCGTTAGGAGCGAAAATTAAGTCGGGATCGTTATCGTAAACCACTTCGTGTATCTGCCAGAGGTCGAGATGATCGGTCTGCAGGCGGCGAAGAGATTCCTCGAGCATTCGCATGGCGATTTTCTTGTCGCGTCCGTGGGTGCAGACCTTTGTCATCACGAAAGCCTGATCCCGCTTTCCTCTCAGCGCCTTGCCAAGACGCTCTTCGCTGAGGCCGTCGTGGTACTCCCAGGCGTTGTCGAAGAAAGTCACGCCGTGATCGAAGGCCTTGGCCACAATTTCGTTCGCAGCCTGATCGGTTTCGGCGGAGCCGAGATGATAGCCGCCGAGGCCCATAGCGGAAACCTGGACGCCAGTGCGTCCGAGCGACTTCTTCGGCACTTGTCCCTCTGGAACCTGTTGCGATTGAGCGGGCTGTGGCTGTGCCATGCTGCCTCCTCGAATGAGAGGCGCCGCCCCCAGGACGGCGGCTCCTTTGATAAATCTGCGGCGATTCCATTCAGGGTTCGAAGCCACGACGTTCTCCTAAGCAGTGCTGTCTAGAATTTTCTCTGCGGAAACGGGTGCCCGGTATTCTGCGTGGCTCCCAGCATGTCCTGGACTTCGGACTGTTGTGTATCGAGCGGAAATCCGTGGGCGAGACGCGCCTCCGGGTTGTCGAACTTCAGCGACAGTTTGTAGAGTTCGAACCTGCCGTCGGCGGCATCCTGTCGGCAGCGGTCACGGAGTTCGTTCATTTCCGATTCCGTCATAGGTGTAAAGTTCTGGGCGATGCGCAGGTTCTGGTGGAGCACCTCCAGGCTGTCGATGCCGGTAATCGTGGTGCTGACTGGCAGGCTCATGGCATATCGCAGAGCTTCTTCGGCGGTGATTAGGCCCTGCTTGATGGCTTCGCCGTGTCCGTTTAATGGCTTCATTCCGAGAACCGCGAGGCCCCGTTTGTTGAGCTCGGGGAGCACCTGCTTTTCGAAGCTGCGAAAATTAGAGTCGAAGGCGTTCAGGGGCATCTGCACTGCATCGAAAGGAAATCCGGTGTTCAACATTGCGAGATGAACCTTGGGATTCTGGTGACCGGTGAATCCGAGGAAACGCACTTTGCCATCTTTCTTGGCTTTTTCCAGGGCTTCGGCTGCGCCGTTTTTACGGATGAAGAGTTCGGCGTCGTTATCGAAAGCCATTCCGTGAACTTGCCAGAGGTCGAGATGATCGGTCTGCAGACGGCGCAGTGATTCTTCCAGCATCTGCAAAGCGAGGCTGGCGTCACGGCCGTGAGGGCAAGTTTTCGTCATCAAGAAAACTTTGTCTCGGCGCCCCTTCAGGCCAGCGCCCATCCAAATTTCGGTTTTGCCGCGCCGATATTCCCAGCAATTGTCGTAGAAGGTGATTCCGCCGTCGACTGCCTGGTGGATAATTTCGACCGCAGTTCTTGCATCCGGGGCGTCCCCGAGGTGATGACCTCCAAAGCCGAGAACGGAAATTCTGACGTCAGAGTGACCGAACTTTCGTAGGGGGATAGTTCCGCTCGAGGTTTGTGGCATGGATTTTACCTGTAAGAATCACCCCTCCGAACTAGTTCCGGATGGCGTTGAGATGCAACCGCAGAGAGGCTGGTTGCGGTAAAACCAGGAATGACGAAGTCCGATGGCTCTTGACGGCTAACCACAAAGTCAAAGGCAGCGGGCAAGAGCGCCTGCTCCACAGCGGGATGGTCTCAGGCTGCCAGAGAGTCGGACTGGAGCAGGCTGCGGTAGAGGTCGAGGTAGTCGTCGATCATCCGTTTGGCGGTGAAACGTTCCCGGGCGCGCGCAAAGGCGCGATCGGCATAGGCGTGGCGCAAGGGGCGGTCGGAATCGAGCTGGGCAAGAATTGCAGCCAGGCTGCTCGCGCTGTTGGTGCGGAAGTACAGTGCGGCGTCGCCCCAGACTTCGCGGAAGCTTGGGATATCGTTGGCGACGATGGCGCAGCGGGAGAAAGCAGCGTCGAGCGCGGCCATGCCGAGCGGCTCGTAACGCGGAGTGGCGGCATAGACCGCGGCCCGGCTGTAGAGCGCGCGCAGTTGCGACTCAGTCTGCGGACCGCGGATGGCAACTGTGGCCTGGCTGGTGGAGACTTTCACGTCCGCGCGGATGGGAATGCGCGGAACCGGCACGGTTTGCTCGGCGCCTACGATGCATATCGGGAACGGATGGCTATGTTGAGTAAGCAGGAAGACTTGCTTGCCGGCATCCACCAGCCGGCCGACGGACAGAACGGAATCGTCTTTACTGATGTAGGGATTGAAGAAGATGGGATTACGTCCAGGATAAATGATGGCGGCGCGACGCGGGCGCCTGTAGGTGGAGATAATGCTGTTAAGCATACAGGCCGACGGCGCGACTACAGCGTCGGCCGCAGCGATGCCACCAATGATGGTATCGCGATACCACTTCAACCAGCGCGTCGGTTGAGGAGTGCAACCTTGCACCGCCTGCGCCCAACTGATGAGGTCCCCGTGAGCCATCACTACGCGGGGGACATCGACCGGAAGATTGCCGTGGCAGAACTGGTGGAGCTGAAGCAGATCGGGGTGAACTTCGCGGACCAAGCTTGCCAGAAATTCGGACGATTCGGAGAGGTCTTGCGGAGCTTCGTCCATCCACTCCAGGCGGAAAGCCGTGGGACGGTATTCGAGGCCGTGAAGGTGATCCATCCAGGAAGTTTGATCGGGGAGAGGGATTTCGCCGAAAGTGACGAGCGTGACTCGCACGCCGCGCGTAACCAGTCCCGTAACTAATTCGCGAGCGTAGGTCCAGGAGCCAGACAGGGTATCGGCTGTGACCAGAACGTGCAAGAAGTCCTCCTGGAGCTGCGGGATGCTGCGGCGGGTGCAGGATC
>Ga0209330_1000476_pt1 | contig 16788 bp, 8 predicted proteins | sample JacPinW_OM2H0_O3_FD_187969 | JGI IMG/M metagenome (GOLD analysis project Ga0209330, IMG submission 187969) | Forest soil microbial communities from Algoma, Ontario, Canada - Jack Pine, Ontario site 1_JW_OM2H0_O3 (SPAdes) (version 2) | ecosystem: Environmental > Terrestrial > Soil > Boreal...
GAGGACGCGGAAGCTTGGGCGGCGCGGGGAGAAAAGGTGATTCTGGTGCGGCACGAAACCAGCCCGGAAGATGTGGGCGGCATGTTTGTGGCGCAGGGAATTCTGACGGCAACGGGAGGCAAGACCAGCCACGCAGCAGTTGTGGCGCGCGGCTGGGGAAAATGCTGCGTCGTTGGCGCCGAAAAACTCGATATCGATCTTGCGAAGAAATCGATGAGTTCAAACGGACATTCGGTGCGCGAAGGCGAGTGGATTACGCTCGATGGCAGCGAGGGCGTAGTCTACACGGGCGAAATCGCGCTCGTGCGCCCCGAGCCGCCGAAGGCTTTCGCCACGCTTCTGAAATGGGCGGACAAAATCCGAAGGCTACAAGTTCGGACGAACGCGGATACTCCGCAGGATGCGCGGATTGCACGCGAAATGGGTGCCGAGGGCATTGGTCTGGTCCGCACGGAGCACATGTTTTTTAAAGACTTCGAACATCCCGAGAAGAGCGGCGAGCGCCAGCAGGCGATCCAGGAAATGATTTTGGCGGAAACGCCAGAGGCTCGCCGCAAGGCGCTCGATAAGCTGCTGCCATTTCAGCGGCGGGATTTCATCGGCATATTCGAGGCGATGGATGGGCTGCCGGTGACGATTCGGCTGATCGACCCGCCTCTCCATGAATTCGTTCCGCACGATCCAGCGAAGCAGGCCGCACTGGCCAGGAAGCTAGGCATCTCGGCCGACGCAGTGGCCCGGCGAGTGGAGCAGTTGCACGAAGCCAATCCCATGCTTGGACACCGCGGATGCAGATTGTGCATTACATATCCCGAAATTCTTGAGATGCAGGTTCGAGCGATTATTGAGGCGGCCGTCGATTGTCAGAAACGCAAAATTAAAGTGATACCTGAAATCATGCATCCGCTTACTCTGGATAAAAAGGAACTTCAGATTTTGGACCAAGCGACTCGTCGTGTAGCAGATGAGATCATTTCTCGGTCCAAAGTAAAACTTCATTATTTGGTCGGAACCATGATCGAACTGCCCCGCGCCGCGTTGTTGGCTGACCAGATTGCGGAAGTCGCGGAGTTTTTTTCTTTCGGCACAAACGACCTGACCCAGACGGTTATGGGCTTGTCGCGCGACGATGCCGGGCGATTCCTGCCAGACTATGTGGATGAACGCAAGACGGGAATTTTCGCGACTGACCCGTTTCAGACCTTAGACGTGGAGGGAGTTGGTATGCTTGTTGAGTGGGGCATTATTCGCGGGAGGAAAACGCGGCCGCACCTGGAAATTGGTATTTGCGGCGAGCACGGCGGGGACGCGGAAAGTGTTAAGTTCTGCCATCGGGTCGGAATGGACTATGTGAGCGCGTCGCCATTTCGGGTGGCGATTGCACGGCTGGCGGCGGCGCAGGCAGTTCTGGAAGAACGGAAAGGGAGCGCATCACGGAAGGCGAAGAATTAGGATCCTAAAATCGGAAATGTTGAGCTAGGGAATATCCAAGACCTGACGCGCCTGAACGCAACAGGAGCAGCCATTCGAGATCTCGAATATAAACCGCTGATCATCGGCATCTGTGGAGGCACCGGGTCAGGAAAAACGACTATCACGCGGCGAATCATCGAAGCGCTGTCGTCCTCCAACGTGGTCGTCCTGCAGCAAGATAACTATTACAGAGATTTTCCGACGCTATCCTTCGAAGAACGCGTTCAGCTGAATTTCGATCATCCCGATTCGATGGACACTGCTCTGATGGCTGAGCACGTGCGACGATTGCGAGCGGGCGAGGCAATTCAGCGCCCCACATATGACTTCGCGAACTATCGGCGGCTGAACGAAACGGTGGAAATCCCGCCGCGGTTCGGCATCATCGTGGAAGGGATCCTGATTTTCGAGAATCAGGCGCTCCGAGATTTGATGGACATCAAGATTTTTGTGGACACGGATGCAGACCTACGATTCATTCGCCGGTTGGTTAGAGATATTCGCGAGCGCGGACGCACGATGGAGATGGTTGTGGCGCAGTACATGGCGACGGTGCGGCCGATGCACATGGAGTTTGTCGAGCCGTCAAAACGATACGCCGACGTGATCATTCCTGAGGGCGGACACAATGAAGTGGGAATCGATTTAGTGATCCAAAAGATTAAATCTCTGGTTCCGCGGGAAGGTAACTGAGGTGATTGAACGTTGCGAAAATTGTGAATGGGGGGCTCACCAGGAACCGAAAGCTTCTGAGACTTCGGTGATTAATGAACGAATTTGTCGTCTCGTGCGTATAGTATTGTAGCCGCAGTGAGGAGGTGCAATGGTGGGGTTCCTACTCTGGTGCATTTTGCTTGTGTTGTGCTGGCCTCTAGCATTGCTGGCATTAGTCATATATCCGATTGCGTGGCTAATTCTGCTTCCGTTCCGTCTGCTGGGGATAGCGGTCGATGGAGCACTTGAATTGGTGCGCGCGATCATAATGCTTCCGGTTCGAGTTTTGCGTGGGCCACGAGTGGCATAGAGTTTTTTCTTCGGGACTCTGCAACAATTCCTTCAGGTGTGGGACGGCCGACAATTGCGGATCCGCTTTAACGTTGGTCTCGGAACAAGGGAAGTTCTCTTCAAGTATAACTTCAAGTTATCCACAGCGCAGAAACCATTTGCTGCCGTAACTTCGATGCCGCGCTCGGAAAAAAACTAGGTCGGCATTTTCAGGAAGAAATAGACTGCGAGGAAACCGAAGATTGCGTCCGGAGCCCATCCGGCCAGCAAGGGCGGAAGTTGGCCGACCGAACCCATGGCTTCGAATAGCGCGGCAGTCGCCCAATAGACAATCCCAATTCCGACAGCGACCGCAAGACCGCCAACGGCGCCGCGTGTTCCGACTAGAAACGCAAAGGGCGCGCCGAGAAAGACGATAATGGCGGCGATTAGCGGGAACGCGAACTTCTTTTGCCACTGAACTGAGAGGCGGGACGTGTCAAATCCCGCTTGTCCCAGGCTCGCGATGTACTGACCTAATTGCCGCCAGTTCATTTGGGCGGACTGGCGTACTTCGCGGCGGAAGTAGCTGGGCGGCTCAGTGAATTCCGGAAGGGAGCTAACCTTAAACGGAGTGTAACGAGTGACCTTGCTGCCGTCGAAATCGCGGATCCAGCCTCCGGTAAGAACCCACGCGTTCTCGCTCTCCTCCCATGTGGCGCGGGTAGCAAAAACCCGACGGCGCATTTGGAAAGTGTTGGGGTCGAGTTCGAAGACGCTCAATCCGCCGAAAAGGTGGCGGTCCCAGTCAAAAAGTTCATAGTTAAAAATCTTGTTATTTTCGCCGAAGATCCACTGGTGAGCCGGTTGGAAATAAGTTTGCGCAGGGCGTCCCTTGATTTCGTTACGAAGCGCGTCCTGGCGCTGGTTGGCATACGGCAGAAAAGTATCGTCCAGAAGAAACATAGCGCCGGCGAGGATGCAGCCCGCCAAGGTCAGAGGAAGCACCAAGCGATACAAACTGATGCCACTGGCCTTGAATGCGATGACCTCGTTATTTTTCGCTAATACCGCGAGGGTCACAAGAGTGGCGACGAGCGACGCCAGAGGAGAAAGTTGATACACCATGAGCGGGACGAGATAGCGAAAATAATCGAGAACCATTGAAACGGGTATGTGGTTCTTGGAGATGTCGCCAAGCAGGTCGAAAAGCGTGAACGCGTCAAAGATGAGGACAAAGCCCAAGAGCAAGACGAGGAAGTAGTAGAAAAACTGCCGCAGGAGGTACATGTCCATGAGCATAGGGAATCCGACGGAGCTGCCGGCGCCGATTGCGTCGCGGAGAAAAGCGGCCGGTTTTGCAGCTATGCTCGGTTCAGCGGAAGCGGAGCCGTTGAAGGCGGGAAACGGCGCCGCGTCAGATTCAAGACGCTGCGTTTTTTGTTGGCGGGAGAATACGGATTCAAATGCCGCGCCGATTCGGCTTGGTTTTCGAATGTTTTCAATGCGCCGCAGGAAAAAGAGTCCCACGACTGCGGCCACGATGTTGGCTCCCCAGATGCCGAGCCATGGCGCGATGGAACCTTGTTGCGCCATGTGCGCCCCGGTAACAAACAGAAAGTAATAGCCTCCGATTAGAACAAGTGTTAGGACGAGACCCGCAGCCCGGCCGCCGCGACGCGGGCGAACGCCTACCGGGACGCCTAACAGCGCGAAGATCAGGCACGCCGCGGGAAAGGCGATGCGGCGGTGGAACTCCACTCGTGCGTCACGCCAGTTCGGTCCCTTGTCTGCGACGAGGCCGGAAACGGATTGCTCGGCATCAGAAAGGACGGTACTTTTAGCACTAGCGGTGGAGGCGGCAATATCAATTGGAAGGACGGTCTGCCCGAACGTGGTGACGCTATAACGGTTGGGTTCACGCGGATCGTAATCGTGGGTGCTGCCGGAACCCAGATGCAGCTCGATCTGGTTCTTTTCCGCGCCAGCGATGACCTGAGCGCCCTGCGCAAGCGTCAGGCTCGACGTGGCGGAAGATTGCGCAGAGGACGCCAGGAAAACGCCGCGCCAACGCGTGGCTGCAGCTTCGACATCTTGCACGTATAATACGAAGTGGGGGAAGCGCTCGTCGAATACGCGCGGCTGGACAGCGTAAGGCACCTGTGACGAAAGTATTCGCTGCTCCAACCTGGCCAGAGTGCGCCAGGATAAAGGAATAAGCCAGAAAGTAAGTATGAGGGTAAGCAGTCCGCAGCCGAGCGCGACAAAGCCGATGGGGAGAAGCAGCCGTCGCAGACTAATTCCCGAGGCATGGATTGCGACGATTTCGCTGTCGGCGGAAAGACGGCCAAGCCCGATGAGAACGCCAACGAGAACGGCCATGGGGATGGTGAAGGCGAGGACCGGCGCGAGCGAGCAAATGAAAAGCAGCGCGACGGTCCGAATGCCGCCCGAGTGGCGAACGACCAAGTCCATCAAGCGAACAAGCTGGGGAACGAAGAAAACGAATGTAAAAACAGCGAGGCCGAGTAGGGAGTGCGAGGCCACTTCGCGACCGATGTATTTATCGAGCAGGCGCATGTTTGCGCGACGCCATTCTAGCACGCTAAGGGAAAGCAGCGCAGGTGCGCTGAGGTCAAGGAAGAGGAAAGACATTTATGAAGCGTTCACGCAATTCCAAGGCCCTCACCGTTGAGCCGCGTTAACCTCGCAATTCTTTGGCACATGCACCAACCGCAGTACCGGGACCCCTTCGACGGGCGCTACATGCTGCCTTGGACGCGGCTGCACGCCTTGAAAGACTACTGGGGCATGGTGAAAATCCTGGGAGAATTCCCGAGCGTGCACGTGACTTTCAATTTTGTGCCCCTGCTTGCAGCGCAAATCGAAGAATACGCGAGCGGCAAATTTCACGAGCCTTGGTTTGAACTGGCATTCGCTCCGGCGGGTGCGCTGGATTCCGGGCAGAAACGCGAAATCCTGGAGCGCGCATTTCAAGTGAACGAAAACTTCGTGCGGCGCTGGACGCGGTTCGCTGAATTGCAAGCACAAGTGAAGTCGGCAGGGACGGAATCGTGCGTCGCGCGGTTCGAGTTGAGGGACTGGCGCGACCTACAGTTATTGTCACAACTCGCGTGGATGGATGAGGAATACATCGCAAAAGATCCCGTGGTGACCGAACTATCTCGAAAAGGCGCTGGCTTTACGGAAGACGACAAAGCAGCGTTACGCGAGAAGCAGCTTGAACTGCTGGGTGCCGTTCTGCCGGAGTACAGGCTAGCGGCTGAACGAGGGCAAATCGAAATCTCTACCACACCCTACTATCATCCAATTCTGCCCCTGCTCTGCGATACAGACATCGCGCGAGTGGCAAATCCTCACACGCCGCTGCCGCACCCGGCATTTCGCTATCCGGAAGACGCGCGGGAACAGTTGGTGCGCGCACGTCAATATCACGAAAGAGTTTTTGGAAAGCCACCGGCGGGTTTGTGGCCGTCGGAAGGATCAGTGTCAGATCAGGCGCTTGAGATTGCGATGGAGTTGGGCTTCAAGTGGTTCGCGACGGATGAAGGTGTATTAGGCCGTACGCGCAACATCGGATTCTGGCGCGACGCCGGGGGATATCCGCAAAATGGTCCGGAACTTTATACGCCGTGGAAACTCCAACGCGGTGGACACGAGATCATGGGGTTCTTTCGGGATCACTACGTGTCCGACCTGGTTGGATTTGTTTATAGCCGGATGGGCGCGGGTGCCGCGGCCGAAGATTTGCACCGCAGAATCCGCGCAATTGGCGATCGCGAACCTGCGGGAAACACAGCGACTGTGAGCATCATCCTGGACGGAGAAAATGCCTGGGAATTTTATGCGGAAAATGGACGAGATTTCTTGAGGCAATTTTACCGGCGCGTGCAGGAGGACCCGGAAATTCGCACTGTGACCATGAGCGAAGCGGCGGAAGCACGTCCTGACGCTCCGAAGCTCGAGGGGATTTTTCCTGCTTCGTGGATCAACGCGAATTTCGACGTCTGGATAGGGCACTCGGAGGATGTGCGTGCTTGGGATCTGTTGCGGGACGCGCGTGAAGCTTATGCGAAGGTTGCTAAACGTGTCGCGTCAAATGGCGCCTCCGGATCTTCAGAATCCATATCTTCTCCCGCCTTGGCGCGCGCCCTTGAAGCGCTGCTTGCAGCCGAAGGAAGCGATTGGTGCTGGTGGTACGGCCCGGAACATGGTTCTTCGAACGATGCTGAATTTGATCAGTTATATCGCCAGCATCTAACCGAAGTTTATACCGCGCTTGGCGAGCACGTTCCCGACGCGCTGCTGCACCCAATCAAGCGCGCGCCAGAACGTTCACGGCGCGAAACACCGGAAGCGTATCTGGACGTGAAAGTCGATGGTCGCGAAAGCAGTTACTTCGAGTGGATTGGGGCCGGGCTATATGCAACAGACCGGCGCGACAGCACCATGCACGGACGGAGTTACGTCCTCGGCCAACTCCGTTACGGATTCGGCCCGGAGCATTTTTATCTAAGAGTCGATCCCACCGAAGCGATAGCCGACATTCCGGACTTTCAATTCCGGCTGACCATGTGGGATTCGCGAGAGACGCGCCTCACGGTGAGAGTGACCGGCGGAAAATTCGCAGGCTGCATCTTGGAACAGGGCGGCGCATGCCTGCTGCATCCGGAAAAGTTGGTTGCGGCGGCGTACGAGAAAATTATCGAAATTAGTTTAGCGCGAGAATTGTTTGACCTGCACGACCGCCGATCGCTGCTCTTAAGCGCGGCACTATGGGAGGGCGGCTTGCCGATAGACGTCCTACCAATGGACGGAATGCTGGAACTCGCGCTAGGAGAAGAGAACTTCGCATGGAAGGCAGAATAGCTCCGTATTAATACCGCATCCTGATTCAGTATTTAACATTCGGCTTACATTTAGAAAACATAACTATTGAATTGACTTTCATAAAGGTGAAGACGATAGTCCGCTTAACCCTTTCAGCACACTTGGGACTGCACACCAAGAGCACTCGGCTCGGCAGTTTTGAGCCACAAAAGCAGGAACCGAATTCCAGTTCCCGCGGAGGAGCTCATGCGCTTAAAGGGTTATTTTTTCTGCGTTTTTTTGATTACTGCAATTGCAGGATTCCTCGTAACAACCAATCAGCCCGGCAAATTGGGCGCTCAGAACCTTTCGTGGCGAATTCGGCCGGCGGGAAGCTTGCGACCGGTAAGCACTGCGCCCGTTGGATCGCGAATAGCATGCGAGGGTGTTAGGAATTGCAGTTCGCCGCTTTCTCTTCCATTGCTTTTGGAGGCAAATGAAGGACAGGCGGATTCGCGCGTGAAATTCATCGCTCGAGGCGATGGCATCACGGCGCTCCTGACCGCAGAAGGGATTGATGTGGTCGTCGGATCACAGCGCAAGGGAGCGCAAACTCGAGTCGTGAAGATGAGATTTGGCGCGGAATCGGCGAACTCGGAGCCGATCCTGCAATCAGACCAATCCACCACCGAAAAAACCAGGCAGCCGCGTCGGGCTTCATCCGGAGCGCAGGGCAGGACTCACTCACAGCGAAAAAGGAGAAGCGGCAGCGCGGCGGGTGCGCCACGACGCCGACGGGCCAGGAAGAAGTCAGGGCGGCCTCGAACCCGCCGAAAACGGGCGGCGGGAGATTCCGCTCCGACGCAGAGACAGGTTCCGAATCGAAACGCCCCAGTGATTCCCACCGCGCCTCGCGAAAAGACTCCTCCCAGTGCCGACGCGGGCAGCTTGCGGTGGCAGGGCGAAGGCAAATTGACGGGGGAGACGAATTATTTTATGGGAAACGACCCCGCCAAGTGGCGAACACACGTGCCTCATTTCTCGCGTGTGGTTGCGGAGGGAGTGTTGGCTGGCGTGGATGTGGTGGCTTACGGAAACGGACGCTCGCTCGAATACGACTTGCGCGTGGCGCCAGGAGTGGACGCGCGGAAACTACGGCTGCAGATTTCGGGCGCGGATGAAATGAAGCTCGATGCGGATGGGAATCTGGTGATCCTCGCTGTGGGTCGGGAAATTCGGATGAAGAAGCCAGCGATGTATGAAGAAATGGTCAGTGAGCAGCCGCCTGACAGGCCTTCTTCAGGTCAAGAACTGGAACGACGGCCGGTTAAAGGGGGGTACGCGATCGAGGCGGATGGAACCGTAGGCTTTCGAATTGAGCCGCAGGACACTTTGGCTCGAGTGGGTCCAACGAGGCTTTCGACCCGCGGGACCAAGAGCCTTCCAACTCCGGCGACATTGGTGATTGACCCATCGCTCAGCGTCTCATACTCAACTTTTCTGGGCGGCGCCGGGAACGACAGCCCGTCCAGCGTCACAGTGGATTCTTCCGGAAAGATATATGTAAGCGGCACTACCACGTCCGCATCGACTTTTTCAGAAACTTCAACGAAGCTGGGTCTGGAGGGTGGAACCTCGGATTATTTCGTCGCGAAAATCGATCCTGCGAAGACCGGACTGAATTCTCTGGTCTACTTGACGTTCATTGGCGGCAGCGGGGACGAAGAGGGAGGGTTTCTCGCAGTTGACGCTAATGGAAACGCGGCAATTGCGGGCACGACGACATCCAGTGACTTCCCGGTTACAGACGGAACCACACGAACGGCCGGCACGAATGACGCCACAATTACAGAGATTAATCCGGCTGGAGCGCAACTCGTTTTCTCCACACTCTTCGGCGGGAGCGGCGCGGAAGCTACACAGGGTCCTGGAGGAATTGCCATGGACACCTCCGGAAATGTTTTTGTGGCCATGGACACGAATTCCACAGATCTGACGGTCACTACAGGAGCGTTTCAAACTGCTTACGGTGGCGGCATTAGCGACGGTTTTCTGGCGATTTTTCAGCCAGGGACTACGCCAACTTTGAAATATTGCACCTATCTGGGTCTCGACGCGCAAGCGAGTGTGACAGGAGTAGCTGTAGACGCGTCAGGCAACGCGTTCCTTGCAGGATTCACATCGAATCCCGGCGGAACGTTGATTACTACGAACGGGTTTCAAACCACCTACGGAGGCGATCCATTCGATGGATTTGTGATCGAAATAATGCCGACGGGGAGTGGCGCGGCCGATTTGTCATATGCCACGTTTCTGGGAGGCGGAAGTTCGGACAAGGCACTGGCCATCGCAGTGGGAACGAACTTGCCGGCGACGGCTTACGTAACGGGGTCCACACAGTCATCAAACTTTCCGACCAACGGCTCGATCACAGCCTTGCAGACCAGCCTAAAAGGGACGACGAACGCGTTTCTGTCCGTTATCACCCAGAACGCGACGACGGGGCTGACCTCGCTCGCGTACTCAAGCTATTTAGGAGGATCAGAGACTGACACGGGCCAAGGTGTTTTCTTCGCCGCTGTGAATCAGATTTATCTAGCAGGGACTGCAACCTCCTGGGATTTCCCGTGGCAGGACAATTTTCAGCCGTTCAACGGCGATTCGGACGCGTTCGTGACCATGCTAGATCCGACGTCAGCGGGAGGAGCTTCGCTGCTGTATTCCACTCCGCTTGGAGGGACGGCACCAGTGGGCGTCACGGCTGGAACAAACGGAAGTGCGATCGCCGCGGATGCATCCGGGAACGTGTACATCGCGGGAGCCACTACCACCGCGGATTTTCCTCGGGCAGGAAATCCAATGAACGGAATGCAGCCTACGTGTGCGAGCTGCCAGCTCTCGCCGCCCCAGAATGACGCGTTCCTTGTTGAAATCACTCCGAGCGGTGGAACTAATCCCAGCGTGTCGTTCGGTGCGGCCAGTTTGAATTTCGGACAGCAAGTCATAAGCATGCAGAACGACGCACAACTGCCAGTCGAAGTTATCAACACTGGCAGCGCGCCTCTTTCTATTTTAAGCATCGGCATAACGGGTCCAAACAGCAACGATTTCGCTGCTGTCAACACTGTGCCGTGCCTGGCATCTCCCATCAGCCCGGGTTCATTCTGCGACTTTGAGATGCAGTTTGCGCCGAACGTGGTCGGACCCGAAGGTGCGTTTCTGAGTTTTACCGATAACGCACCCGGGAGTCCTCAGGTTCTCGCATTGCTTGGGTTCGGAGCGGGTCCCTTGGCGGAAGTTTCGCCATCGAGCGTTAACTTTGGAACTGCACCGGTCGGAACAGAACCCTCACAAAGCGTCACATTGACGAATGCAGGTACTCAACCGCTACAAATCGCGAGCGTGAACATTCTAGGGAACAACGTCGCTCAATTTCTATTGGCGAACGGGTGTCCGCCAACCTCGATGCTCGCTGCGGGTGATAGCTGCGCAATTCTAATTACCTTCACGCCGTCTGCTGCCGGCACATTTAATGCCAGTCTGAACATCACCGACAATTCGGGAAACATTTCAGGTGCGGTGCAAGCGATTTCTTTGACCGGCGCCGGAACTTCGCCGTCACCGGTCGTAAACATTTCGCCCGCGGCACTGACTTTCGCGGCGCAGGCCGTCGGAACCACGAGCGCGCCACAGACGGTGACGATCAAGAATCAGGGTAGCGCTACACTGAACGTATCGAGCATTTCAATCACCGGAAGCGATGCGAGTAACTTTGGAATCTTACCGGCAGGGAGCGGGGCTTGTCCCGCAAGCGGAACACTCGCGAACGCAGCGAGCTGCACCGTGACGATAACCTTTGCTCCGGTATCGGGCGGCACAAAAAACGCGAGCTTGACTGTGGCCGACAACGTTGCCGGAAGCCCGCAAACTGTGTCCTTGGCCGGCACCGCTGTGGCGCCGGCCATTACGCTCTCTGCCACCAGCCTTGATTTTGGGCCGCAGGCCGCAGGAACGACGAGCGCTGCGCAGAATGTGACCTTAACCAACCCTGGAACCGGGACGATTGGAATATCTGGAATCGTTGTTACGGGAGCGAATACGAGCGATTTCATTGAGACAAACAACTGCCCACCGACCTTAGGAGCGAACGCATCGTGCCTCATCACCGTAAAATTCCATCCGGCCGCCAGCGGGCCTGCAAGTCGAGCTGCGTCGGTCAGCATTTCCGACAATGCCCCGCAGAGTCCACAGACAATCTCGCTCGCCGGGACAGCAACAGTTGCAACGGTATCTGTTTCACCTTCTACGATCAGTTTTGGAACTCAGGTTGTAGGAGCGACGCCGGGTTCGCCGGTGGCCGTCACGATAACAAATAGCGGGCAAGGCGCGTTGAGCGTGAGCAGCGCCAGCGTCACAGATACGGCGGACTTCGCCATGAAGAATAATTGTACGAGCGCCGTTCCGAGCGGAGGGACTTGTACCGTGCAAGTTACGTTTAGCCCTGCGGCTCCGGCCTCAGGCGCGCAATGTGGTTCGACCAGCGGGCCTAAGAGCGCGACGCTCACGATTGCAGACAATGCAACAAACAGCCCGCAATCGGCCACGCTGAACGGGACTGCGACCGATTTCTGTCCGAACCCGCCTGTGGTTGGCGGCGCTAGCCTAACTGTCACGCAGGGAGCGAAGGCCGTTTTCAACCTAGACATAACGTCGATAAATGGTTTTGCCGGAAGCGTCGGACTCGCGTGCACGGGCGCAGTTCCAGGAGCGGCCTCATGCACTACGTCCCCCTCAACGGTAAACGTCCCGGCAAACGGGCAGGCTCCGTTCATGGTAAGCGTTCCGACGGGAGCCGGCCTCGCGCGCCCAAATGTCAAAAGATTCAAATCCCCGCCAAGGAATTGGTACCTGATTGTGATTGCGCTGATGACTCTGATAACAGCGTTTGGGCCGACCACTCTGCGAGGTCGCGCGGTGCGCGGCTCTGCATCGTACCAGGAAGGTCGGAAGCCGGAGCCGGCTTCCAATTTCTCCTGGGGCAAAATGGTGCGGATTGCGCAAGCATGCTCGCTGCTATTGATCTTTGCGTTCGCGATCTCGGCTTGCGGCGGTGGAGGAGCGGCGCCCGCAGCTCAGGCGAGCACGTTCTCGTTCACCGTAACGGCGACATCGGGGGGAGCAACTCGCACAATCGCTTTGACGTTGACCGTGCAATAAGGATTCCGCACGCATGAGTAGGCCAGGCGGGCAGAGCAGACCTTTAAAAGACTTTCACGGCAATGTCCCGCGGGCGCCCGCCAACAGGAATGAGCGTAATCAGAGCGGAGGTTTTCGCGCGAATCACAGCGAGGTCATTCGACGTGCCGTCAACGACGAGGAGGATGTCGCCGCCTGGTGTAAGGAGGCAAGTCCGTGGATTTTGTCCCACTGTGATCGGGCGGGCAACCTGTCGAACATCAATCGCTATTGGAATCACGTGTCCCCCTGCGGAGTCAGAGACGTAGAGTTTCTGGTCGGGGGCAGAAAAAGCTCCGGAGGCGGGCGACATTCCGAGCAGCAAGAAATCGCTGACCTCGTTCGTCAAGGTATTGACGATGAGTAGACCGTGCGCGTCGCCCGAAGGTATGTAGAGCTCCCCGCCGTCAGTCTTCAGGATCAAATCGCCGGGTGTGCCGCCGAGAGCCAGATTGGCAAGCAGGACGGTCCTTTTTAAATCCACAACCGAAATCTCGTTCGCCGTGCCGGATGTGACGAAGACTTTCGAACTGTCCGGCAATATGGCCAGTTGCTCCGGCTGCGAGACCACTGGCACAACAGCGAGTGCAACGAGCGTTGCGGCGTCGAGGATCGAGATCGACGAATCGTCTCGATTGGAAACCACGACAATTTTTCCGGAAGGAGCAACGCGAGCAATCCAGGGCCGGCGCCCGGCATTTCCGCGTGCCACGATCTGGCGCGAAGCGCAGTCGATAGCAACGATTGTGTTCGATCCGGAAGCCGCGACGTACGCGCGACGACCGTCGGGCGAAAAATCCAGTGCATATGGTTCAGAACCGACGGGGATTCGCGCAACGATGCGATTCAGCTTTGCGTCGAGCACCCACGCGTACCCCCCCACGGAACTGAGTCCCCAGATTTCGTTCCGCGTGGGATGTGCGCGCAGGCCGCTCGGTCCCGAGCCCACTGGAATCGTCGCTACCGCGGACAGCTTCACCAGATCGACCGCCGTCAGGGTGCCTTCAGCCGTGTTGCCTACATATGCGAAAAGATGAAGCCCGGCGCGTAGAAACGAAGGGCGCAGTTCGAGCGCGACCTCGCGGAAAGCAAGACCGGCGAGAAGAATCAAAAGGAAAACGAGACGGGCGTTTACGCGAAGTTTCATGTCAACGGCAGAAGTATATGTGGAGAGTCGTCGAAACCGGCGCTCAATTAATTGTGCGGCCCAGGACACCCGCGATCTGGCGTACTTCGTGGATGAGCTGCTCGAGCTCTTCCGGCAGTATGGATTGCGGTCCGTCGGAAAGCGCGCGGTCGGGGTCGTGGTGAACTTCGACAAGAAGACCGTTCGCTCCAGCTGCCACAGCGGCGCGCGAAAGCGGCAAAACCTTGTTGCGGCGGCCGGTGCCGTGCGACGGGTCCACGACGATGGGCAAATGGCTGCGGCGCTGCACTGCCGGGACGATGCTGAGGTCAAGCGTGTTTCGCGTGTAATCGGAGAACGTGCGGACGCCACGTTCGCACAGAATTACGTTGTAGTTTCCCTCTGACATTAAGTATTCCGCAGCCATCAGGAATTCATCGAGGGTGGCGGACATTCCGCGTTTCAGCAACACAGGCTTCTGCGAACGGCCCGCGCGTTTCAGCAGCGAGAAATTCTGCATATTGCGAGCGCCAATCTGAATTACGTCCGCGTATTTTTCGACCAAATCGAGCGATTCGTTATCGATCGCCTCGGTGACTATGCCCAGGCCGAATTCGTCCCTAAGTTCCGCGAGGATCTTCATCCCGGGTTCGCCCAGTCCCTGGAAACTATAAGGAGAGGTGCGGGGTTTGTAGGCACCGCCTCGGAACAGACGGACGCCAGAAGCTTTCACGTGTCCGGCGATTTTAAAAGCTTGTTCGCGCGTTTCGATTGCGCATGGGCCCGCAACCATGGCGACCTCGGTTCCGCCGAACACTACATCTCCCAAACGAGTCGGAATCCGTACGACGGTGTCCTCATCTTTTACGTCACGGCTGACCAGCTTGTAGGGTTTGCTGACGGGGATGCATTCGGTGACGCCCGGCATTGATTCGAGCGTGGCAATATCCACGGTGCCGGTATTTCCGGTGATGCCGATTGCAGTGCGGCCTGCACCGGGAATCGGGTGCGCTTTATATCCCAGCGACTCGATGCGATCGCAAACCGCGCGAATCTGCTCCTGGGTCGCCTGAGACTGCATCACCACCAACATGGAAGCCCCCTGTGCTAAATCGAATCCAGCAGTTTACTGTATTGAGGAAGCTGGCTGCAAACGTTCACAGTGTTCAATCTGGATGATGCCTATTCATGTGACCGGCGGGGAAACGGCGGCAGTTGTTCAAGGTGGACTGTGCTGCGGTACAATCGTCCAATCAAAATGAAATTTGGCGTATACATTCAGGTGCCGTTCTGCCAAACGAAGTGCACGTACTGTAATTTTCATACTGGCGTGGTGGCGCAGGACCGCTACGAACCATATGCTGCGGCGGTGTGCCGCGAAATAACGCAGACGGCGGCGTCTCGGGCCTCCGAGATTAACGATCTCAACGTGGACACGATTTATTTTGGGGGCGGCACTCCCAGTTTGTTAGAGCCTGTTGCGCTGAAGAGGATTCTGGGCGCCTTAAACGATAGATTCGGGTTTGAAAGACCGGTAAGACAAGAATCGCCGCTGGTAGACGGCGCGGAAATTACGCTGGAAGCCGATCCTGAAACTATCACGCAAGCGAAAGCTGACGCGTGGCTTAAAGCTGGATTCAATCGCATAAGCCTAGGCGCGCAATCATTCAGCGATCAGGAACTGCAAGCCGCGGGGCGAATGCATCGCCGCTCCGATATCTTTGCCGCTGACAGGACTCTTCGCGAGGCTGGATTCCGCAACATCAGCCTGGACCTGATTGCCGGGCTACCTCATCAAACGCGCGAATCGTGGGACGAGTCAGTCGCGCAGCTTTTGCTCATTCGCCCGGAACATTTGTCGATATACATGCTGGAGATTGATGAGGGGAGCAGGCTGGGCAAGGAATCTCTTGCCGGTGGCAAACGGTACAGCGCGGCTGAGATTCCAGCGGACGATTCAATTGCCGAATTTTACGATTTTGCATGTGTGCGACTCGCTGATGCGGGGTACGAACACTACGAAATTTCCAACTGGGCGCTGCCGGGGATGCGTTCGCGGCACAATTTGAAATATTGGCGACGGCAGCCGTATCTAGGTTTCGGCGCGGGAGCGCATTCGTTTGACGGCGCGAAACGCTGGTCGAATATTCACGACCCGGCCCAATATACGGCTCTCGTTGAGCAGGGTGTATCGCCGCACGAACAAATTGAAACGGTGACAGTCGCGCAAGCACTCGAAGAAGAATTGTTTTTGGGTCTGCGGCAGCTTGAAGGAATTGATTTGGAACGCATTGAGCGTGAGTATCACGTGAGTCTGGCGGAGCGGATTGCTCCGTTGGCGCAGCACGGACTAGTAGAGCTAAATGGAAAGCGGCTTCGACTTGCTACGGACCGCTTGACGGTTTCGAATGAGGTGTTTGTCGAATTGCTGGGATAAGGAGCTAGCGTGTACACATCTTCGGTGGAAGAGAAGAACGCGGCAGATATTGTAGATTTGCGCAGCGATACTGTGACGCGGCCGTCAGCCGCGATGCGCCGCGCCATGGCGGAAGCGGAAGTCGGCGACGACGTTTACGGTGAGGATCCGACTGTCAACCGCTTGCAGGAACGCGCCGCAGAAATTTTCGGTCGCGAAGCGGCGCTGTTCGTTCCGAGCGGCTCGATGGGGAACTTGATCGCCATCAAAGTATGGACCCAGCCGAGCAACGAGGTAATTTGCGAACAGCGCGGGCACATAAATCAATATGAACTGGCTTCGATGTCCGCCGTTGCCGGATGCATGCCGCGCACAACTCCCGCGTCCGACGGAATCCTTACATGGGATTTGATCGAGCCGCTCATTCGTCCCAAAACCTACTACTACTCGCAGACAGCGTTGGTCTCGTTGGAAAATACTCACAACATGCATGGCGGCACGGTGTATCCACTGGCCGTAACGGAGGATATTTGCCAGCACGTGCATGCCGCGGGACTGCGAGTGCATCTCGACGGAGCGCGGATTTTCAATGCGGCAGTGGCGCTGGGGAAAACAGTCGCGGACATCACGCGCAACTGCGATTCAGTCATGTTTTGCTTGTCGAAGGGGCTTGGCGCGCCCGTGGGATCGATGCTAGTCGGTTCAAGCGAGTTCATTCAGAAGG
>Ga0209330_1000477_pt1 | contig 16759 bp, 12 predicted proteins | sample JacPinW_OM2H0_O3_FD_187969 | JGI IMG/M metagenome (GOLD analysis project Ga0209330, IMG submission 187969) | Forest soil microbial communities from Algoma, Ontario, Canada - Jack Pine, Ontario site 1_JW_OM2H0_O3 (SPAdes) (version 2) | ecosystem: Environmental > Terrestrial > Soil > Boreal...
GCCGGGAGTTTCCCGGCGGGACGAGCCTGTCGGTTTCGCCGTGAATGACTAGAGTCGGCGCTGTGATTTGCGCGATGCGGCTGTAAGCTTCCCAGGCGATAATCCCTTGAAGCTGAGACATGTACCCTTGCGGAGTGGGATACCACTTCATGCGGATGGCCATATCTTCGTCGATGCGCTCGCGCGGAGTACCTTGGTCATAGATAAACGGAATGATGGCTTCCTTGGCTTCTTCAGGCGTCATGCCCTGGCGCATGAGAGTTTGCAACGCCTCAGGCTCGGCCTGTATAGCCTGGGGCCCGCCCGAAGCTGTGCACCCCAAAATTAACGAGCGCACACGTTTCGGATATTGAAGCGCGAACTCCTGCGCAATCATGCCTCCCATGGAGACGCCGAACACATGTGCGGCCTCCACGCGCGCAGCATCCAGAACGGCTGCCGCATCCGAGGCCATCAAGACGATGGGATACACGCCCGGAGGTACATCGCTCTGCCCGATGCCGCGATTGTCGAAAGCTATGGTGCGATAGCTTTTTGCAAGCACCGGGCGAATGCGGTGCCACATGTAGGAGGGATAGCTGAGGCCCATGATGAGCAACAGGGGTTCGCCGGAACCTTGTTCATCCCAGTAGATTTTGGCGCCTTGATTTTCAACAAACGACATAGAACCTCCCGTCACGGCACGCAGCCGCAGTCAGTGCGCAGTGGAGGAACTCACAGAATGAGATAGTTACACACAAATGAATGTAACCAACGCGGCCGCCATTGTATATAATCCGACTCACTATGCCAAACCAAGAAACGCTTTATCAGGTGGCCGACCGAGTGGCCACGATTACTCTCAACCGGCCGGACAAACTGAACGCCTGGACCGCCGTGATGGAAGGTGAGGTGCGAGCCGCGATCGGCGAGGCGGAGCGCGACGAAAATGTTCGCGTCATCGTCTTGACGGGCGCGGGCCGCGGATTCTGCGCGGGCGCGGACATATCGCTCTTGTCCACGGTTGCCACGAAGGGACTTGACTCAGCGCAACGCGCCCAAGCGGTGCAACCTGCGGGGGATGTTGGCGCGGGTGCACGAGAGGACTTCCGGAAAAAATATTCTTACTTCCCGGCAGCTACGAAGCCGGTGATTGCCGCCATCAACGGCCCGGTAGTGGGTCTAGGTTTGGTGATTGCTTTGTATTGCGACCTGCGCTTTGCTGCCGATGGAGCGCGGTTCGGAACGGCTTTTGCACGGAGAGGGTTGATTGCCGAATACGGAATGGCGTGGATGTTACCGCGCCTAGTGGGACATGCGAACGCGCTGGATTTGCTGTTTTCAGCGAGAATGATCGATGCTGCGGAAGCGTTGAGAATGGGACTGGTGAATCAAGTTTTTCCGCAAGAAGTGTTTCATGCGAAGGTACGAGAGTATGCCGTGGACGTTGCGTCGAACGTCAGCCCCCGGTCGCTGCGAGTGATCAAGCGCCAAGTGTACGACGCGATGTTTCTAACGCTAGCAGAATCATTTGAAATTTCGGAGCAAGAAATGCTCGCGAGTTTGCGCTGCGACGACTTCAAGGAGGGCGTGGCGCACTTTGTCGAAAAACGCGCTCCCGTCTTCACCGGCAAATAAAAGAGACCTGTCCTATGGAATTTGAACTAAGCGCAAAAACCAAAGAACTGCAGAAGCGGTTGCAAAGCTTCATGGATGCGCACGTGTATCCGAACGAGCATCGCTTCCATGAGGAAATCGAGCGCGAGCGCTGGAAACCGACGCGGGTTGTCGAAGAATTGAAGCCCAAGGCGCGCCAGGCGGGATTATGGAATTTGTTTTTGCCGCACGATCAAAACGGCGCGGGCCTTACCAATCTGGAGTACGCGCCGCTTTGCGAGATCATGGGTCGAAGTCACATGGCGCCCGAGGTGTTCAATTGTTCGGCGCCGGATACGGGGAATATGGAGGTGCTGGCGCGTTATGGCACCGAGGCCCAAAAGGAAAAATGGCTGAAGCCATTGTTGGCAGGGGAAATTCGATCTTGCTTTTGCATGACCGAGCCGGACGTCGCGTCTTCGGATGCCACCAACATTGCATCGTGCATCGTACGAGACGGCGACGAGTATGTGATTAACGGGCGAAAGTGGTGGTCCTCGGGAGCAGGCGATCCGCGATGCAAGATCGCAATATTCATGGGTAAGAGCGATCCTTCCGCGTCGGCGCACAGACAGCAATCGATGATTCTCGTGCCGCTGGACACGTCTGGAGTGAAGATCGTGCGGCTCCTAACGGTATTTGGGTACGACCATGCGCCACACGGCCACGCTGAAATTCAATTTGAAAGAGTGCGCGTCCCAGCGGCAAACATTTTGCTCGGCGAAGGCCGCGGATTTGAGATTGCGCAAGGGCGTTTAGGTCCTGGGCGTATTCATCACTGCATGCGATGTATCGGGCTCGCGGAACGTGCGCTTGAATCGATGTGCGAACGGGTGCAAACGCGAGTGGCTTTTGGAAAAGCGCTGGCCGAGCAGGGAACGATTCGCGCTGGGATCGCCGAGTCCCGCATGGAAATCGAACAAGCACGGCTCCTGACGCTGAAGGCCGCGCACATGATGGACACGGTTGGAAATAAAGCAGCCCGTGCTGAAATTGCGATGATCAAAGTTATAGCCCCTAACGTGGCTCTGCGCGTGCTGGATCGGGCGATTCAGGCATACGGAGCGGCCGGAGTCTCGCAGGACACGTTCCTGGCTAGCTCCTGGGCGATGGCTCGGACGCTGCGATTGGCCGATGGGCCGGATGAAGTTCATGTGGAGTCGATCGCGAAGTGGGAATTGGCGAAAGGTAAGAAAAACTAATGCCGCCGCTCGTCATTCAGAATCCGCAATCGTTGAAAGAGCTAGTGGGCAGCGAAATTGGCGTCACGGAATGGTTTCCCGTCACACAAGAGCGGATCGAACAGTTCGCCGGAGCTACGGAAGACCGGCAGTGGATTCATTTAGACCGCGCCCGGGCGAAGATGGAATCGCCCTACGGCGACACGATCGCTCACGGGTTTCTAACCCTTTCTTTGCTCAGCCACCTTATGAAGGAAGCGATTCAAGTCCAAGGCGGCGTGCGCCTGGCAGTGAACTACGGCTTGAATCGCGTGCGCTTTCCCGCTGCCGTGCGCGCCGATTCAAGGATTCGTGCGCGGATCTCGCTCCTGGAATTGAAGGAGCTTTCCGACGCGGCTGAAGCGACCTATTCCGTAACCATAGAAAACGAAGGATCCGCCAAACCAGTCTGCGTTGCGGAGTGGATCGTCCGCTACTACTCGTGATCCCGTCGCGTTCAGCCGCTCCTTTGGAATCCTTATTTGAAAGCGCGACGTGCCCTAAATTCTGCCAGTCTGCGCACAGTGCAACGAGGCACGCAAAAGTATTTGGATTCTCTCGGGCATGAGCGCGAAGCGTTCGTCCTTAGTCAGACCCTGATGATAGCGATAATAAATTTGCTGGACGATGACGGCGAGTTTGAACCGCGCAAACGTGAGATAGAAAGCCATCTGTGAAACATCGCATCCCGTTTTTAGAGCGTAGTAGTGCACGATTTCTTCTCGCGTGAAACTGCCTGGATAGTTCGTGGGTCCCCATCGATTTTGATCAAGCTCATCAGGATCCGTTGAATCGATCCAATACGCTAATACCGCGCCAAGATCGGAGAGAGAATCTCCGATGGTGCACATTTCCCAATCGAGTACGCCCACAATTGTCGTGATGTCGTTCGAATCGAGAACGACATTGTCATATTTGTAGTCATTGTGAATAAGCGAAACGGCGCTCGTGGATGGCATGTGCTGCTGCATCCACGTGGAGATTTTCTCCACTTCAGGATAATCGTGGGTTTTGGAACCGTAATAGCGCTCGGTCCAGCCGCGGACCTGCCGTTCGAGATATCCGTCCGGCTTACCCAGGTCAGAAAGACCCGCTGCGGCATAATCGACGCGGTGCAGGCGTATGAGATTTTCGATAAACGATTCGCTTAGCCGCCGCGCTGTTTCCGAAGGAAAATCCAAACCTTGGGGCAGATGCCTGCGAAGAATGATGCCGTGAATCGGTCGCATGATGTAGAACGGTGCGCCGATGACGGAGGCGTCGTCACAATAAAGGAGAACTTCGGGAGCCGGGGCGTAAACCGAGTGAAGCTTTGAGAGCACGCGAAATTCGCGGCTCATATCGTGCGCGGATTTCACTTTGCTTCCGAAGGGAGGCCGCCGAAGAACCAGCTCTTTAGCGCCGAGATGCAGCGAGTAAGTTAAATTTGAATGTCCGCTGGGGAATTGGCGAATCTTGAGTGCACCTGTTTCGTTGGGAAAGTGGCTCCGCAAGAAAGGATCGAGCCTCACTACATCCAGCTCTTCGCCGGATCGGATGGCCGCCGGATGGTCCAGGAAGTCCGTCATCGGAGTCCTCTCTAGCGGTACGTCATCATCTCAGGATCTCTGAGATGTCCGTGGACATTGAACGCGCTGAGGTTGAACAACTCAGCAGAATAAAGAAATTCACTCCAAGAGGAGTTCCGCGACATCCAGCTAACCTGCAAGGCCCTTTCCGCGGAGAGATGCATCGCGCGTTGCATGGCAACTGCGATGGGACCGCCGGAAGTAAAAATCGCAACCCGTTCGCCGCGCGCCCCGGCAGAGAGAAACTTCGAGAGACCGGAATTAACTCTGGAGCAGAACTCAAGCCAGGTCTCCACACCCTGCGGAGAAATTTCTCCGCGGACCCACTGGCCAATGACGAGTTCGAACAATTTTTGAAAAGTCGCGCGCCGTTCAGCCGTGCCGGTCGAGGACTTAAATGCTGCATAGTGTTCTCGGATTTTCTGGTCGTTTTCAAGCAACCCGGGTAGGCTGCGTTTGATCACTGCCTCACCCTGATATTCATCGAACTCCGGCATCACCAGAGGCCCAGGGAACTTGAGACCCGCCTTGTCGTAGGCTTCGCTCACCAGTTTTAAGGTGTCTTTCTGACGGACACAAGGGCCGACGCAGGTGCGATCAAAAGTCACGCCACGTCGCACCCAGTATTCGCCGAGCAGACGCGCCTGCGCTTCTCCGAGTGTGGACAACTTGTCGTAATTCTCCTCAAGAAATGAAGCTTGGGCGTGACGGACAACGTAGAGGGTTCCCATAGTTAAATGAACATGCCGTCAATCGTTATACCGCAAGACGAATCGCAGGGAATGAAATTCGGGCAGGTTCGGACCGCGATGGCTGGCGAGCGAGACTCAACTGGCGCGCTCGAACAAAGCCGCCGCGCCCTGTCCTCCTCCAATGCACATGGTGACGACGCCGTACCGCGCTTTGCGACGAGCCATTTCGTTTGCGATGGTGCCAACCATGCGCGAACCTGTCATACCGAAGGGATGGCCAATGGCAATCGAGCCCCCGTTAACATTGAGTTTCTCAGGGTCGATACCCAGACGGTCGCGGCAATAAATCACTTGGACGGCGAAAGCTTCGTTCAGCTCCCAGAGATCGACATCGCTCGTTCGCAGGCCGCAACGGCTTAGGAGTTTTGGAACCGCGAAGACGGGGCCGATGCCCATTTCGTCCGGTTCGCAACCCGCGACTTGGAAGCCGCGAAAAATCAGTTTGTACGGAATTCCTAACTGATCGGCACGCTGGCGAGACATCAGCAACGTGGCGGATGCACCGTCAGAAAGTTGCGACGAATTGCCGGCTGTGACGGTTCCCTGGCCGCTCTCCGGATCAAAATGAGGTTTGAGGTTCAGCAAGCCTTGCAGTGTGGTATCCGGCCGGTTGCATTCATCACGGTTGGCGGTGGCGTCCTCCTTGCCAACGATTTCTCCTGTCTTCTTGTCGAGGATGCCGCGAGTGACGCGCATAGGCGCGATCTCGCCCTCGAAAAAGCCCTCTTGCTGAGCGCGTGCAGTGCGCTGTTGGCTCAGAAGCGAGTATTCGTCCTGAGACTCGCGATTCACTTTGTAGCGTTTGGCAACCACTTCCGCAGTATTGCCCATCACCATGAAAATGCCCGGCATTTTTTCCAGCAATACGGGATGCGGATTATAGTCTCGAGTGATCAAGCTGATGCTTTCCACGCCGCCGCCCACCGCGGCATCGACGCCCTCGTTCATGATCTGGTGGGCGGCTATCGTAATGGCTTGCAGACCGGATGAGCAGAAACGATTGATAGTGGTGCCGGCAACCGAGACGGGAAGTCCGGCCAGCATGGCGGAAGTGCGCGCTATGTTCTGGCCTTGTGCGCCGTGAGGCTGCGCGCAGCCGAGAACCACGTCTTCAATTTCTTTGACGTCCAACTTTGGAGTTTTGCCCAGCACGTCCTTGATACAGTGCGCGGCGAGGTCTTCGGGACGCGTCAAGTTAAACGATCCGCGAAAGGATTTGGCAAGGGGCGTCCGCGAACTGGCAATTACTACTGCTTCTCTCATGTTTTCTCCGGCCGTCGAACGAAGTTACAGACTTACGAAGGTTCTTCGGCAATTCTCTTTGGTTGCAGTCTGGCAAACGGAAGACTAGTTTGCTACGCCCTCTTCCTTGCCGAATTGGGCGAAGGTCTTGCCCTGTTCCGCGAGCCGCTTTAGCAAGGGGGCGGGCTTCCAAATCTCGCCGTGCTGGCGGTGGAATTCCGAGATGCGCTCGTAAACCTTCTTGAGGCCAACCGTATCGGAATACCACATGGGACCGCCGCGATGGGCGGGGAATCCATATCCGTTCAGATAAATGATGTCGATATCCGAAGCGCGCAGCGCGAAGCCTTCTTCAAGAATGCGCGCGCCTTCGTTGACCAAGGCATAAATGCAGCGATCCGTGATTTCCTCGGCGGAGATTTGACGTTGTGGAATTCCCGCCTCGGCTACCCACTTGCGAATGAGCTCAGTCACAGCGGGGTCCGGACTCGCGCGCCGCTGGTCGTCATATTTGTACCAGCCTCCTCCGGTTTTTTGCCCGAACCGGCCAAGCTCACATAGATTGTCTTCGAGGAACGGCTGGCGAATTCCCGGCACTTCCAGGTGGCGATATTCCTTGCGGATGCGCCAGCCGACGTCGAGGCCTGCGAGGTCGCCGACGGCCAGAGGTCCCATGGCATTGCCAAAATCGACCAGCGCTTGATCCACAGCTTCAATACTCGCGCCCTCTTCGACCAGGAACTGCGCTTCGCGTCGGTAAGGGCCAAACATGCGATTGCCGACAAATCCTCTACAGTTACCGACGAGCACGCCCACTTTGCCGAGCGTTTTCGAAAGCTGCATGCAAGTAGCGATCACTTCCTTTGAGGTAGCTTTACCTCGGACGATCTCCAACAGCCGCATCACATTCGCGGGGCTGAAGAAATGCGTGCCGATAACGAACGCGGGCCGCGAAATAGAGGCGGCGATCTCATCGATGCTCAGCGTGGACGTATTGCTGGCAAGAATGGCGCCAGGCTTGCAGACGCGATCGAGTTCCTTGAAAACTTCCTTCTTGAGAGCCATGCCTTCGAACACGGCTTCAATGACCAAGTCCACATTTGAAAAACCATCGTAGCTAAGCGTGGGCGTGATCCGCTTCAGACGTTCGTCGGCATCTTGCCGCGTGAAACGGCCGCGCTTAACGGAGTTCGCGTAATTCGATTTGATCGTGGCCAGGCCGCGATCGAGCGCCGCCTGGTCCGTCTCTTTCAGCAGCACGGGAATGCCTGCATTAGCGAGAACCATGGCGATGCCGCCGCCCATGGTGCCTGCGCCGACAACTGCGGCAGTTCTTATCGGAATTAGGGGAGTGTCTTTTGGAATGTCGGGAATCTTGGTTACTTCGCGCTCGCTGAAGAAAACATGGATGAGCGATTTGGATTGGTCGGAGAAGAGGCAGTCGATGAAGAGTTTTTGCTCAACCCTGCATCCTTCCTCGAAAGGCATTTTTGTGGCGGCTTCGATTGCTTCGATGGCAGCAACTGGAGCGAGCAGACCCCGCTGCTTCTTGGCAGCCGTTTCGCGCGCGGAGGAAAAGATGGCGGCATTGTCCGCCGCGTTCCCGAGCTTTTCGTTGCGCTCGCGCGTTTTTGGGGCAGGCTTGCCAGCGACCTCGCGTGCAAACTTAACTGCTCCGGCGAGCAGATCGCCTTCGATAATGCGATCGATGATGCCAAACTTCAGCGCTTCGTCCGCCTTCACCGGATTGCCGGCCATGCACATCTCGACTGCTTTGGCTACGCCGGCAAGCCTCGGAAGCCGCTGCGTGCCCGCGGCGCCGGGGATAAGGCCGAGCTTCACTTCGGGCTGGCCGACTTGGGCGCTCGAAACAGCAACGCGATAGTGGCCGGCCATCGCCAGTTCCAATCCGCCTCCGAAGGCCGTTCCGTGAATGGCTACAATTACCGGCTTGGTGCTGTCTTCCATTTTCAAAAGGAACGGAGTGAGCCCTGCACCGCGCGACTTGCCAGAAGAAGTCATCTTGCCGAATTCTTTAATGTCCGCGCCGGCCACAAAGGTGCGACCTCCGCCGATCAGGACCGCTGCTTTAACGCTGTCGTCCTTAGATATCCGGTCTAGCGCTTCTGAAATGCCTTCGGGTACGCCGGGGCTCAGCGCGTTGACCGGAGGATTATTGATGGTGATGATGGCGATGTCGTTGTCCGTTGTCAGTTGCACTAAATCAGTCATTGATGACCTCTGGTTTGGTAGTTTACGCGGTTTTCGCAGAGAAGTTGCCAGAGTCGATCACCGCGGCGGCGATGCGCTCGCGATGAAACGTGGCGTCTCCGAATGCCGTTTCCGATGCCTTCGCTCGACGGTAGTATAGGTGAAGATCGTTTTCCCAGGTGAAACCCATCCCGCCATGAATCTGGATGCCGCGATTGCCGACGGTACGGGCAGCGTCGCTCGCGTACATCTTGGCGATGGAAACGGCGGTCGCTGCATCCGGGGCCTTTTCTTCCAGTGCCCACCCAGCGTAATACACGGCGGAACGGGAACTCTCGGTTTCCAGATACATGTCGGCGCACTGGTGCTGCACGGCCTGAAACGATCCGATGGGTTTGCCGAACTGCTTTCGAGTTTTGGCGTATTCGACAGTAATATCGAGGGTCCGTTGCATACCGCCGACCAATTCGGCAGCCAGCGCCGCGGTGGCGATATCGAAAGCCCGCGGGAGCTGTGAGGCGGAGCCCAATTCTTCCGCCGGAGTGTTGCTGAATTCGACGACGTAGAGTTTCCGCGTCAGGTCCATCCCTAACATGGGCGATATTTTAAGGCCCGGAGCTTTTGAGTCCACTACGAACACTCCATTGCGCGCCACGACGACGATAAAATCGGCAACGGCGGCATCCGGCACAAAGAATTTTTCTCCCGTGAGTTTCCCATTGGTTGCGGTCAGTCGAATGTCCCGAGGGTTCCAACTCGCGCTAGCCTCCAGAATGGCGACGGTAGATCGAGCTTCTCCCCGGCATATGGGCGCGAGGTACTTACTTTTGAGCGCAGGCGTACAGACAGCATCCAAAACAGAGCCGGCCAGTACGACGGTGGAAAAAAATGGTCCGGGCAAGAGAGCGCGTCCAGCCTCTTCCATCAAGAGCATGAGTTCCACTTGCCCTAGGCCGACTCCACCGTACTCTTCAGGGAAAATGATCCCGGTGTAACCCTGGTGGGTAAGCTTGGACCATAGCGCGTCGTCGTATGCTGTGTCCGTTTCCATCAAGCGCCGCATTTCCGCGCTGGGACACTCACCGGCAAAGAACTTGCGCGCGCTGTCTTTCAGGAATTCCTGGCTCTCACTCAAACCGAATTGCATGGCGTATCCCCTTAGTAGCTTCTGGGCAGTCCGAGAACAAAATGGCCAATGATGTTCCGTTGCACCTCGGAGGTGCCGGCTTCGATGGTATTTCCGCGAGTGCGCAGGTAGGCGTAGGACCAGATTCCTTCTTCGATAGCGTGCGGGTCGCCGCCGAGGAGTTGGCCATAGGGCCCGAGAATCTCCTGAGCGATTTGCTGAAGGCGCTGATTGAGTTCGCTCCAGAAAATTTTCTGGATGGAACCCTCGGGGCCCGGTACGCCGGTAGCGGTGATGCGGCTGAAGGCTCGCATCTGGTTGAAACGCATGATTTCGATTTCGGCGCTGCACTGCGCGAGCTTCTGGCGAATGATGGGGTCCTGGGAGGCAAGCTTGCCATTGCGTTGTATATTTCGAGAGAGCTCGATGAGACGGGTGATGTAACCTTTGAAAATAAGATGTAGGCGAGCGCCGTACGAACCTCGTTCGTACATCAGCGTACTCATCGCCACGTTCCATCCGTCGTTCACTTTACCGAGGACATTTTCGGTGGGGACTCGTACGTCGCGAAAGAACAGCTCATTGAATTCCGATTCTCCGGTCATCTGGCGCAGGGGGCGAACTTCGACGCCGGGCGATTTCATATCCACGAGGAGGACGGTGAGTCCTTTGTGCTTAGCGACGTTCGCGTCGGTGCGGACCACGAGTTCGCACCAGTCGCCTACCCAGCCGTAGCTCGTCCATACTTTTTGGCCGTTTACGACGTAGTGACCATCGTCCAGCCGCGCTTCCATCTGCAAGCCTGCAAGATCGGAACCTGCGTTGGGTTCGGAGAAGCCCTGGCACCAAATTTCTTCAGCACTCAAAATTTTCGGAATGAAGCGCTTTTTTTGAGCTTCCGTTCCGCAGGCGACGATGGTGGGTCCAATAAGACCCAAGCCCAGCGAATTGGCCATGGGCGGAGCGTCAACTCGCGCCATCTCCTCCCAAAACAGAGCTTGCTGCATCAGCGTGGCGCTGCGGCCCCCATATTCTTTGGGCCATGAAACGGCTGCCCACCGGCCTTCATGGAGCTTTCGTTGCCAGGCGCGGAGATAGGGGAACGATTCCTCCATGGGCTTTTCGCGCCACTCTTTCCAATCTTTCGGAACGTTGGAAGCGAGCCACGCGCGAAGTTCGTCGCGAAACGCCAACTCTTCGGTGGTTAGATTTAAATCCATGAACGAGACTCCTTCGGGTTCTCAAGCATAAACTTCGCTCCGCTATTTTTGGCGGCTGCCAAACAAATCCCGGCCAATCAAACCGCTCAAGCGTTGGACTTCGTCTTGGAAGCCGGTGCGGCGAAGTCCGGGCGAATCGTATCTTTGCCCTGCCAATATTTCTTACGGAGATCCTTTTTCAGAATTTTTCCGGTTCCGGTCTTGGGCAAACTATCGACGAATTCAACCGAGCGCGGACACTTGTAATGTGAAAGGTGCGAACGACAGAACTCGATGAGCTCGGACTCCGTGACGGCAGCATTCGGTTTCAAAACGACCAGCGCCTTGGGAACTTCGCCCCACTTCTCGTCAGGGACTGGAATCACGCCCGCCTCAAGGACGGCGGGATGCGCCAGGATGGCCTTTTCAAGTTCGAGAGAGGAGATATTCTCTCCGCCGCTGACGATAATGTCTTTTTTGCGATCGACAATGAGCAGGTAACCTTCTTCGTTGAACGTGGCCATGTCTCCGGTGTGGAACCATCCACCGCGTAGAGCTTCGGCGGAAGCTTCCGGCTGCCGCCAGTAACCCTCCATCACCCCGTCACTACGCGCGATGATTTCACCGATGGCTTTCCCATCGCGAGGCACATCGCGATCGTCGGCGTCCACCACCCGTACTTCCGTGCCGGGAAAGGCGTATCCAGTCATAGCTTGGCCCGCGTAGCGCTGCTCGCCTTCCCAGCCCAGACCCGATTTCATAGGAGAAATCGTGAGCGACGGGCAGGTTTCCGTCAGGCCATACCCCGAAAAGCACTCGCAGCCCATGGCTTCTTCGACTTCGCGAATGAGTGTTGGCGACGAAGCAGCGCCGCCGATGACGATCCGGCGCAGCGTACTCAAATCGTAATTGTGGCGCTCCGGACAGTTCACCAGACCAGTGGCCATAATAGGAACGAGGCTGCAGGAGTTTACTTTTTCCTTTTCGATGAGCCGGAAAACTTCTTTGGTATCGAAATGCTGGATCATGACGTGCTTTCCACCGAGCAAGGTGAGGAAATGCGCGACACCCCATCCATTCGCGTGGAAGAGAGGAATGGTGTGCAGTTCAACGGCACCGTTTTCGATCTGGAATCCCATGCAGACGTTTAGCGCGTGAAGATAGATGTTTCTGTGTGTCAGCATCACGCCCTTGGGATTTGCGCTAGTGCCGCTAGTGTAGAAAAGCTCGGCAAGGGAGTTTTCGTCGATCGATCTGATATCCGCACGATGAGGCGTTGCCGTCGCGAGAAGGCCGTCATAGTTGCGCGAAGAGAGCCAAGGCGCTCCCGGCGAACCGTCAAGCTGGACGAATGTTTTTACCGTGCGAAGATTCTTGCGAAAGGACTCGACCAAGCCAAGAAACTGCTTTTCCACGAAGAGAATTGACGCGCCGGAATCGTTCAGAATGTAGGCTAGTTCTTCCGGGGCAAGCCGGATGTTAAGCGGGAGCAGAACAGCGCCCGCTTCCGGTAGACCGTAGTAGGCTTCCAGCAATCGGTGACAATTGGCGCCGAGGAAAGCGACGCGATCGCCGGCTTGAATGCCGGCCTGGCGCAGCGCACCGGCCAAACGACCCACGCGCTCGGCAAATTGCGCATAGGTGAAGCGGTCCTGATTGCAAACGATCGCGGTCCTGCCGGGATATTGCTGCTCCGCATAGCGAAGAAAGCGCAGAGGAGTGAGTGGAATGTTCATGTTGTGCCTCGCCTGGATCAGGCGGATTGGCCTCCATCGACCACCAAGATGTTTCCAGTCACAAAATCTGACGCGTCGGAAGCGAGAAAAATGGCGGCGCCCTTTAAATCTTGCGGTCCACCAAAGCGGCCCAAAGGTACATTCGCTAAAAGCGCTTCCTTGTTTCGTTCGATGAGTTTGCCCGACATATCGGTAGGAAACCAGCCCGGCGCGATCGCATTCACGTGAATATTGTGCATGCCCCACTTACAGGCCAGGTCTTTAGTGAAGATAATCACGCCGCCTTTACTGGCGCTGTAGCCGATGGCTGAGAAATTCGGGGAGGAACCGCGCAGCCCGGCGACCGAGGCGATGTTGATAATCTTTCCGCGGCGTTGCGCGATCATAACCTTTCCCACCGCTTGCGAAAACAGAAACGTTCCAGTGAGATTGGTTTCGATCACTTTGTTCCACTGCTCCAACGTCATCGATTCAACCGGAGCGCCCCAGGAAGTGCCGGCATTGTTGATCAGGATGTCGATGCGCCCAAATTGTTTCACCGTGGCGTCGGCAACCTCTTGGATGCTGCCAGGCTCTTTGACATCGCAGGGCAGAGCGAGAACTTCAACGCCCAATTTTCGGAATTCCTCGGCGGTTCGATCGCAGCGCTCTTTTTTGCGTGCGCACAAGACCAGATTCGCTCCCATTTCGGCCAGGCCTTCGGCCATCTGCCGGCCAAGGCCGACGGAACCACCGGTAACGATTGCGACGCGGCCGGTGAGATCGAACATTTGTCGGGTCTTCACTTTGTTTGGCGAGTACCGGAAAGTTCGTTCTTTATGACAAACGTGTGTTTATATCACATGTTAGTGACTAACGCTAGTTGTCGCGGCCCGGGAACATCGCTTCACTAGTACGTGCTTTGCTGCTCGAAAGTCCTTCGAGGATTCTCCACTAGCATGGTCCGCAACTGTTTTTCGCTCACTCCCTTCTGCCTCAAGGCTGGCAGCACATCATTGTGAATGTGCAGGTAGTGCCACCTTGGAAGCGCGGATCGCACCACGCCTTCCGGCAGCCAATGCCAAAAGCACATCGCGTCTTGAGACAGAACCATTTTTTCTGCATGCCCTCGCTGGCACATCCCTACTACGTCATGATTGCTGACGATCGTTACACGAATTTGTTTCGCGCAAGCCGTTCCCTAGAAGCCTTGAGGGCTTTCGCGGTTGGCTAGATGTGCAGAAGGCGGATTGCCAATCCTGCCAGTGCTCCGCCGGCTAAGGTGCCAATCACTGAAATCGGCGCATATCCCCAGTCGGAGCTGCCTTTTCCCGCAATTGGAAGAATTGCGTGGGCAATCCGGGATCCGAGATCACGGGCCGGGTTCATGCTCGTGCCGGTCGGCCCAGCCAGCGCGAGAATCAGCCCCCACACCAGCGCGGCAATCAGGACCGGGCCGAAGCCGGCCGGCAGATTGGCGCGCGTCAGAATGCAAACTGCAACAAACACCAACAGGGTCGTCGGAATAATTTCGCTGATGAGGTTAGTCACTTTGTGGGGAATGGAAGGGTGGCTGCAGAAGCAGCCCAATTTTAATGTAGGGTTTGGCGTGGCGGCCCAGTGTGGAAGGAAATGAAGCCAGACGAGAACCGAGCCCGTGAATGCTCCCAACATTTGAGCAGTGATATACGGCACGAGTTTGGAAAAATTGCCGCTGGCGACAGCCACGCCCAATGTAACTGCGGGATTGATGTGGGCGTCACTGCTTCCGCAAGCTAACGCGGTGAAAATTCCCGCCATCGCTGCTATAGCCCAGCCGGTCGATATCGAAATCCATCCGCCGCCTTCCGCTTTGGAGCGCGACAGAACCACGTCAGCGATCACGCCGTTGCCCAGCAGAACCAGAACCATGGTGCCCATAAATTCGCCGAACATCGGTGATTGCATTCGTTCCCCTAGAAAGCAGTTCCTGTTCAGCGACGGCGATCAACGCGATTTCACCGCGCGCGTACGCGTGAAATCTTCAGCAACCGCGGCCTACGCGCGACGACATCAAACGGCACACCCGTAACGTCAAGGAACTCACGCACTCTCACTTTGACATCAAGATTGGATCTTCTTCGTTCCGGTCTCGCATCGAGAACCGGGCCGCAATCGATCAGAAGGCGAATCGAATGCCGAGCTGGATTTGCCGCTTCGGAAAGGCCGAAGTGAAGGCCAGCGGAGTACTGGGCGTGACAACCTCGCCGCTCGGCAATACGGTGCCGGAACGGAGGCCGTGCACATTGAACGAAGTATTCCCCGTACTACACCGCCCTGCGATGGGGCATACACTCGGCGTCGTCTGGACACCAAACAAGGGGTTCACCTCGTTGTTCACACTGGCAAAATTCGTGCGGTTGGCGATGTTGAATCCTTCCGCCGTGAGGATCATGTTCACCCTCTCGCCCAGTTTGTGCTGCCAGCTCAAACGCATGTCCCAATCATAGAAGTTGGGACCGAGACCGGTGTCGCGCGGCGAGCCGATGGGACGCTGATTGGTTGTGTGATTGTCACCGTTGACTTCGCCTCCCGCCAGTAGATTGAAAGGCAGTCCGCTGTGATAGGTGAAAATGGGAGAGAGCTGGAATCCAGAAAGGAAGCCTCTCCACGGGCTGTCGAACACTCCGGCGACCACCACCTTGTGGCGCTCATCAAACTCCGAAAGCGCCCGATCCAGGCCCAGATTGGTCGGGTCCTGGGGCGAGTAGTCGGTGTTGAAGTCCGTGGAGGTGTCAAAGCCCTTGCTAAAAGTGTAGTTCCCGAACAGGGTGAAGTGGTCGCTGAAGCGTTTCCTCATTTCCAAAATCAACCCTTCGTACAGAGAGGACGACGCGGAAGTGTATTGGTTGTTCTGCACGACGAGCGTACTAACAAAACAGTTAAGCGGATTGTTTGGATTAGCCATCGTTGGTGCGCAGGGCAATCCCTCGGTGCCGCCAAGCGGGTCGGTCGCCGGGCTGAGGTTCCAGTTCTTGTAGGTAGTGGAGGTGCCGTTAGCCAGCATCACTGTAGAAGTAGGTGTTGTTGGCAATAGATTCGTATCGATCGCCACTGGCAGGTGTGTAGTGTGCGAGTAAATCCCGCTCACGCCGATGGAGAAACCGGGCGTGATCTCGCGCTCAATTCCCAACGAAGCTTGTTGCGACATGGGGGGCCTGTAGTTAGGCGGGTTGCTGAAGACCACATTGGTTGGAGAAATTGCTTGCTGGGGCGGCGTGGCGCCACCATTTTGAACGAATATGCCAAACGGGGCCACATCTGAGGGTTTGATGCAAGCATTCTGTCCCGGAAGGGCCGTCGTACACTGAATCAGGCCTTGAGCGAACAATCCCTGGAATATTTGGCCCGAGGTTGCAAGGGCCGGAAAGAGAGCTGTCTGGCCCAACGCGTCCGCATAGATAGAAATGAACCGTGTGCAGGGGCTGGTGCCAGAACCGGGGACGAGCACGTTTCCCGGCGGGAAATCGACGCCACAGGTTCCGAGTAGATTATTCACCTGGTCCGGAACTTGAGATTTATTGTGATTGTTCTCCACCGTGCTGCGATTCTTGTTCAGCACTCCGAGGCTCAAGTCCACGCCGGGAATCTGCGCATCGATGGGTCCGAAAAATATCCCGTACCCGCCGCGAACCACGGTCTTGTGATCCTTGAATGGGTCCCAGGCGAACGACACACGGGGGCCGAAGTCCCTGTAGTATGTATTCAGAGGGCGATATTGCGAGTCGATGTCGTACCGGAGGCCGTAGTTCAAGGTGAAATTGGACGTCATCTTCCATGAGTCCTGCAGGTAGAGTCCCGTCAACGGTCGAGTGTAAGCAGGGTAATCTGGGTTGCCGAAAGCTTGCTGATAGAAAAGCGGCAGCCCGAAAGAAGCCGTCTGTAGAGAAGACAGGCTGGGAAGCAAGGGAGAAAGTAAGGTTCCGTTATCGTTGAGAGGTCCAAAGACGAACCGGCCGGGAAGAAACGTGTGGGATTCGGTGTGATTGCCGCGCAGCAACTCGTTAACGCCGAATTGGATCGTGTGATGGCCACGAATCATGGTGAAGTTA
>Ga0209330_1000478_pt1 | contig 16701 bp, 15 predicted proteins | sample JacPinW_OM2H0_O3_FD_187969 | JGI IMG/M metagenome (GOLD analysis project Ga0209330, IMG submission 187969) | Forest soil microbial communities from Algoma, Ontario, Canada - Jack Pine, Ontario site 1_JW_OM2H0_O3 (SPAdes) (version 2) | ecosystem: Environmental > Terrestrial > Soil > Boreal...
CACTCCCGCAACCCGCGCCTATATTTTGTGTGTCGGTCGGTTCCTGCGGATGCCTTCTACACCTTTCGGTGAACACTTAAAACGCGAGCGGGAAATGCGAGGCGTCTCTCTGGAAGAAATTTCCGCCGCCACCCGCATCGCCCCGCGTTTTCTTGTAGCGTTGGAAAATGAGCAATGGGACCAGTTGCCCGGCGGCGTTTTCAATCGCGGATTTATCCGAGCGGTTGCGCGCTTCCTTGGCCTCGATGAAGACAGCCTGGTCTCCGAATATGCTCTGGAGACGAAAGGCCGCGCGGAACCCGGGGTGGTCGCTGACCCTCCTATCGAGCCAAACTCGCGCTACCTGGAGATGACTTTGGTAATTATTTTAGCGGCTTTGCTGATCGCAGGCGTGGTCTTCGCCGCAATCCATTTCGGGCCGCAACTCGCCGCCCGGTGGCATAAGCATTCGGCACAGTCCGCCACCGCCCCGGCGGCGCCTGGAGACTCCCATTAGCACTGATCTCCGCGAGAGCATACGCGCGGGCCACGCCACGCCGGCTCAAAAGCTCGCGGTTTTCTCCGGCGGAGCTTCGCTGGCAGCCGAACATCGCGCGGAGTTACTCATTATTCTTACCTCCGATCCCGATCCGGCGGTCGCCGAACGCGCTCAGAGCGTGATTTTGACCCAGCCCCTTGACCCTTTCCTAGTGGCTATCTCGAGTCCCGAGGCGGACCCGCGCCTGTTCTCGTATTGCGCTGACAATTTGTCTCAGAAACCCGGGATCGCCGACGCGCTCGCAAAAAATCCCTTTTGCCCCACGGGAGTCGTCGCCCATGTCGCCTCGCGTTTGAGCGCCGCCGGAGTTCAAGCTCTCCTGGACAATCTGGAACGGCTTAGTTCGGACACGCGCTTAGTTGTCGCGCTCACGCACTGCAAAGCCGCGACGCCCGAACAACAGGAGCTGCTCGTCGAAATACAAAAGACCGAGGGTTTGGCGGTGCCGGACCTAGAAGAAGCTGCCGCGGAAATCGAGCCGGATAAAAAGAAGAGAGTAACCCTGCTCCAGAGGCTTGCTCACATGAACGTGGTGGAGCGAATCCAACTCGCCCTAAAAGGTGGACGCGAAGAACGCATGCTCCTGATTCGCGATCCGAACAAAATTGTTCAAAGGGGAGTCCTGCAATCGCCGCGCCTCACCGATCTCGAAATTGAGAATTTTGCCGCCATGACCAACGTTTCCACCGAGGTTTTGCGCACCATCGCTGCTAGTCGCGTTTATATGAAGGCTTACACCGTTGTAAAAAACCTGGTGAGGAACCCCAAAACTCCGCTGGATGTATCCATGCACCTGCTTCCGCGGCTAAATGCTTTTGACCTGAAACTTCTGACCTCGAATAAAAACATCCCGGAAACTTTGCGTTCTACCGCCGTAAAGCTCCATCGCCAGCGCGCATCGCTTCGTCCGACCTCCTAGTGCGAAGTTACGTTCGGCGCATTACTCGTGGCCGAAGCTGCCAGCGAAGATGTGACCTTTTTCTTGTATTCTTGCGCTTTCGCCAGGATTTCTTTTTCGTCTAACGTAAGCATCTGCCTGTCTCGCATCACGATTTTCCCCGCGATCACCACCGTCCGAACATCGCTGGCCTTCAACGCATAAACCAGCTCCGAATATACGTCGTACATCGGCGTGGCGTGCGGCGCTCCGGTGTCCACCAGAATCACGTCTGCCTTCTTCCCCGCTTCGAGCGAACCAATAATTTTTTCCATGTGCAGCGCGCGCGCTCCGTTGATGGTAGCCATCTCCACCACCTGTTTTGCCGGCAACGCCCGCGGGTCCATTCGCGCCACCTTCTGCAGTTTTGCAGCGAGATCCATTTCTTCGAACATGTCCTGACTGTTGTTGCTCGCAGCGCCATCTGTGGCCAGTCCAATCGGCTCGCCTGCCGCCAGCATTTCCGGCACGGGCATCACGCCCGCGGCCGTTTTCATGTTGCTGGAAGGATTGTTAATGCAGCCGACGTTGAAATGCGCCAGTGTCGCGATGTCCGCCTGATCCACCCAGACGCAGTGCGCTCCAATCACGTCCGGACCAAGAATTCCGGCGCGTTCCAGATAAGCCACCGGCGTTGCGCCATATTTCGCACGGCTTTGCTGCAGCTCAAATTGCGCTTCGGCGATGTGAATCAGAATAGGAGCGCCATTGCGGCGCGCCAGGGCCGCTGCCTCTTGCAGCGTTTTTTCGGAGCAGGTGTAGATCGAATGCGGCGCCACCGCCGCAATAATCAGTGGATCGCCTTTCCAGTGATCCAGATATTTCTGCGTATAGGCAAAGGTTTGGTCGAGAGTCTTATTGTCCGGCGCCGGAAAATCGATGACCGTCTCGCCCAACACTCCGCGCATTCCCGCTTCTTTGGTTACGCGCGCCACAACGTCCTCGAAGTAATACATATCCGCGTACGTCGTGATGCCGCCGCGCAGCATCTCCAGCACTCCCAGCTTGGTTCCCCACTCCACAAAATCCGGGGTAACGTTGCGTGCCTCTGCCGGGAAAATATATTTCTGAAGCCATTCATCGAGTGCCAGATCGTCGGCCAGTCCTCGAAACAGGCTCATCGCCGCGTGCGCGTGGCCGTTTATCAGGCCCGGCAACACCAGCGCCCCATGCGCATCGATCGTTTGCGCGGCTTCGAACCTGTTCTCGATTTCCACGCGCGGCCCGACCGCTACAATCGAATCCCCGCGAATGGCTACCGCGCCGTCTTCAACCACTCGGCGTTGGCCGTCCATCGTGACGACAGTTCCACCGGTAACCAGCAAATCCACTTTTTCTTTAGCGTATGCCGTTGGCGGAAACAAAACAGCCACGATGCAAATGATCGTGATAACCAGTTCAACTTTCCGGCCGCCCGTTCGCAACCGAGACATCTCGCTGTTCCGCATTTTTCCTCTGGCGGTGTTTCTGGAATCTAAAAGTTGATTAAACGAGCGTCATGCTACTCGCCCACGAAAGTCTCTACAGAAATGCCGAATCAAAAGGCCGCGGCAGCAGCTTTGCAGCGCTCTCCAACTCGACTTTTCCCTTCAGGTTTGCGAGGATCACCGGCACATCGCCGCAGAACTCCCAGATAATCTGGCGGCAGGCCCCGCAAGGAGGCGTCAGCACGTCCGTATCCGTCACTACCGCGATGGCTTCAAATCCTCGCTCACCTTCGGAGACCGCCTTGAAAATCGCCGTGCGTTCCGCGCAACATGTTAGGCCGTAGCTCGCGCTCTCGACGTTGCATCCCGTATAAATCCTCCCCGATTTCGCGCGCACCGCCGCTCCCACGCGGAAATCTGAAAATGGAGCGTGCGCGTTCTCCCGCGCCTGCTTTGCTGCTAGAACTAACGCTTCATGTTCGCCCATGCTTTACCTTTCGGAGCCCCGCGATCAGGCGTGCTCCGCTTTTAATTTTTCTCCGCAGCAATTCGCGGAAGGACGGCTCGAAGCAGCGCGATGAATTGGCTCTTCACGCGCTCGCCGGTCTCAATCACTTCCGCATGATCCAGCGGCCGATTCAAGATCCCCGCAGCCATATTCGTGACGCAGGAAATTCCAAGCACGCGAATCCCCATGTGATTCGCAGCAATCACTTCCGGTACCGTGGACATCCCCACCAAATCCGCGCCGATAGTCCTTAAATAACGAATCTCCGCCGGAGTTTCGTAGCTCGGTCCAGTGAGCGCGGCATACACGCCTTCATGCGCTTCGATGCCCAACTTTTTGGCTTCCGCCAATGCAATTTCCCGGTACGAGCGCCAGTACGCCTGCGTCATATCCGGAAAACGCGGGCCGAAACGCTCGTCATTCGGACCGATCAGCGGGTTCGCGCCTTGCAAATTGACGTGATCGCGAATTACCACCAGCGCGCCCTGCTTGAATTCCCGATTAATTCCTCCAGCCGCATTGGTCAAGATCGCAGAACGGATTCCGAGCCGTCCAAAGACCCGCATCGCAAACGCCGCTTCGCGTGCTGAATAACCTTCGTACAGATGAACGCGGCCCTGCATTGCCGCGACTGCGATATCGCCAACTTTACCTATCGCCAGAACTCCCGCATGGCCTACCGCCGTCGAACGCGGAAAATTCGGGATTTTTTCGTAAGCGATGCGTGTGGCATCCGTCAGTTCATCCGCGAATGCGCCGAGTCCTGACCCGAGTACAAGCGCAACCCTCGGTCGAAGCTTCGTTTTCGATAAGATGAACTTCGCGGCACGCTCCGCTCGCGCGTATTCAGTATCCCGCGCGGCAGCCTTTGAACCACCCGGGCTCATCGCAGCATAACTCCCACGATGGACGCGGACATCAGATTCGCCATAGTCCCGGCCAGCATCGCGCGAATGCCAAGCCTCGCAAGCTCCGCTTTTTTGTTTGGAGCAAGAGCGCCGATACCTCCGATCTGTATGCCGATCGAACTGAAGTTCGCGAAGCCGCACAACGCGAACGTCGCAATCGTAAACGACCGTGGGTCCAGCCCGTCTCTCATCGGCCCAAGCCGCTGAAACGCGACGAGTTCGTTCGTCACCATGCGCAGTCCGAGCAGATTTCCAATGGTGTGGCAATCCTGCCAGGGAATGCCGATCACCCACGCAATCGGCGAAAAGAGCCAGCCGAAAATCTGCTCCACGCTGGACGGGAACCATGAAATTCCCACATGCGTAAGCCCGTTGTGGACCACACCAAAAATTCCGTCCACCAGATAAATCAGCGCGATGAAAGTAATTAGCATCGCGCCTACGTTTACCGCCAAATTCAAACCGTCAATCGTGCCGCGAGAAATCGCTCCCAACGCGTTCGTATCGCGTTCGAGCGGAGCCATTTCCACGCGGCCGGACGTTACGGGGATTTCCGTCTCCGGCACCAGCATCTTCGAAAGCAAAATAGTTCCCGGTGCGGTCATGATCACAGCCGCAAGCAGATGTTTTGCTTCAATTCCATAAGCGATGTAAGCAGCCATGATTCCGCCGGACACGTGCGCCATGCCGCTCGTCATCACCGTCATCAGCTCGGAACGCGTCAAATCCGGAAGAAATGGCCGGATCGTTAGCGGAGCTTCGGTCTGCCCCATGAAAATGCTGGCGGCAACGTTCAGTGATTCCGCGCCGCTGGCTGCCATCAATCGCGTCATCACTCGTGCAGCTTGTTTGATTACGAACTGCATCACGCCGTAGTAATAGAGCAGCGCGAAAACCGCCGCGATAAAAATAATCGTCGGGAGAACCTGAAAGGCGAAAAAGAAACCCATCGGCGAGCCTTTTTTGCCTAGATTGCCGAAAACAAATTCCGAGCCGAAGAATGCGTAATCGAGCACCCAGTTCACCGCAGCGCCGGCTTTTTGAAACAGCAATCGCCCGTATTCCCAGCGCATCACCAAAAACGCGAACACAATCTGCAGTCCCAAGCCCCACGCGACGGTCTTGTACCGGATGGCCTTGCGATCCGTCGAAAACAGAAACGCCAGGCTCATCATGGTAATCATTCCCAGAATGCCTACCAGGCGGTGCATTCGACGCACGCTCCTTTTTGTGCCGCGCCAGTCTACTGCGTTTCCGTCGCGCCAATAATTTTTCGCACCAGCGGAGAACTCGGGGGCGCCTTCTCGCCAATCTCAAAACTTCGGGACAATAACTCCACAGCGCGCGGCAGTCGCGAGTCCATGTTGTAGTGAATGGTGCAAAGATTCGCGTCCACCTCGACTTTATCGCCCACCTTTTTCTCCAGAACCAATCCCACGCCAGGATCGATGGAATCTTCCTTTTTTTCGCGCCCGCCGCCCAGCATCATGCTCGCGATTCCCACGTCCTCGCAATGAATTGCGCTCACGTATCCCGATCGCGGCGCCGTTATCCGCGCAGTGTGTTTTGCTCGCGGCAACCGCCCCGGATCGTCCACCACTCTTGGGTCGCCTCCCTGCTGGCGGATAATCTCGCGGAATGTATCACGCGCGCAGCCCGATGTAATCATTTCCGCCGCGAGTTTTCGCCCTTCGCCTACCGTTTTCGTTCGATTGCCCAGAAAAAACATCCAAGCCGAAAGCTCGTCGCAAAGCTCGCGCAGATCTTCCGGCCCCCCGCCGTGCAGAATCTCGATGCATTCCTCCACTTCGAGCGCATTGCCCACTTTGCGTCCGAGCGGCTGCTCCATATCCGTGATCAGCGCAACGGTCTTCGTCCCCATTCGCGTCCCGATCTCAACCATTAACTCCGCCAGATATTCAGCGTCCGATTGTTTTTTCATGAATGCGCCACCGCCCGTTTTTACGTCCAAAACCAGCGCATCGATTCCTTCCGCCATTTTTTTGCTCATAATTGACGCGCAAATCAGGTAGGGACTCTCCACCGTCGCGGTAACGTCGCGCAATGCGTAGAGTTTTTTGTCGGCAGGCGCGATTTCCGGCGTTTGGCCAATCAGCGAGCAACGGCACTTCTCCAGCACTCGCCGGAATTCCAAGAGCTCCAAGTGGACGTTGAAGCCCGGAATCGATTCCAGCTTGTCGAGCGTACCGCCGGTGTGCCCTAGTCCCCGTCCGCTGATCATCGGCACGTACGGCCCAGCGGCTGCCACGACCGGCCCAATCACCAACGATGTTTTGTCTCCCACTCCGCCGGTGGAATGTTTATCCACTTTTGTCGCAGGCAAATCCGACCAATCAAGAACCAAGCCGGAATGAAGCATCGCTTCCGTAAGAGCCTCAAGCTCCGCGCCGCTCATTCCGCGCCAAACTACAGCCATCAGCCAAGCAGCAATCTGATAATCGGGAATCCGCTCGCGAGTCACGCCTTCAATGAGAAACTCAATCTCTTCGCGGGAAAGTTCCGCGCCGTCTCGCTTTTTGCGGATAAGGTCAACAACTCGCATGAGGAAGGATACGCGGCCAACCTAGCATCGCGCGCAAATCACGTCAATGAGTCTAAGCGCTACCGTTAACGGCAGCTAGTTCAGGGTCTTGAAGTGAAGCGGAACAATTAGTTCTGGTGGTAAGATTTCGGCATGAATCCTCGAACGGCCCAGAAATGGCGCACTCTCTCACGCGTACTGAGGGTCATCGGGGCTGTCGGCTTCACAGCCACGTTCGCGTTTTTGATGTTCTTGACTGCCTACTACTCTGCTAAACGGCCACACACGCCACAGCCCGAACGCGGCTGGACGGTTGTCCTGACTTGGACTCACCCTCCCAGCTATGGGACAGCGCAGGAGGAAAATCGTCAGCAATGGCTGCTCTGGTGGGCCTTTCCGTTATTTGGTCTGCTGGCGTTAGGCGAGGCTATCAAGATTTACAAATTAGACGATCACTCTGGGATCGCCGGTTTCAAAAGGCGACCTCTTTCCTAAGCACCGTAATCGGAAACTGACATCCTACCGAGCACCTGCTTTGCCGCGAAAAGTATGTCAGAACTTGGGAGCGCGGGCAGCAATCTCCGCGGCAACGCGTCGCACTTCGTCGTGAATGAGGCCGTTGGATACCAGAACGGAAGCGCCACCGGGATGATACGGCTCGCCGGAAAGATCAGTGACCTTCCCGCCCGCTTCGGTCACGATGAGCATCCCTGCTGCTGTGTCCCACGACTTCAACCCAAATTCCCAAAATGCTTCGAACCTGCCGCACGCCACCGAGCACAGATCGAGCGAAGCCGCGCCATCGCGCCGCACTCCGTGCGAACGCAGCGTAAATTCCCAGTAGTAATGAATATTCAAGTTGTCGGTGCGCTTGTGCGTCGGAAACCCGGTGGACACCAAACTCTCGCCCAATCGTTCCACGGAAGAAACATGGATCGGTTTTTCATTCAGGTACGCACCCTCGCCGCGCGAAGCGTAAAACATTTCGTTCGCAACCGGATTGAACACTACCCCCGCGATCGGCTTGCCGTTTTCCAGCAATCCAATCGAAGCCGCAAAGCACGGATACCCGTGCGCGAAATTCGTTGTGCCATCGAGCGGGTCCACATGCCAGACGAATGCCGACGCCGCGCCATCCTTGCCCGTACCTTCCTCCGCCACAATTGCATGCTCCGGAAAATCACGCCGCAAACGCGCCACAATCGCCGCTTCCGACCGCCGGTCGGTTTCGGTAACCAAGTCCACGTCGCCTTTGTACGTAATCTTCTTCGGACTGCTGTGCCCGGCGAGAATGATAGCCCCTGCCTCGCGGGCAGCTTCCATCGCGGTCTCCAGGTATTTGTTCATGATTTTGAAATGTGGATCGCAAGCGCGCAGCCGCGTCCCTATCGCGGCGCGCCGGCAGTGAAATATTCTTTGCGGTAACGCACGATATCTCCCGTCTTCACCGTCACGGAGACGCGGCGATGGCTTCCCGGCGGTGGCACGGGAGTCGGATAGTATCCCAGCAAGTATTGCGTACGCAGTTCGCGATCGATGCGGTCGAACGTCGCGTCGAGCTGCTGCATTTCGTCCACCAGGAACATAGTCCCGCCCGTGCTGTCGGTAATCGTAATCAACGCATGCTCACCGGCCGTGTTTCTCCCGCTTTCATTCGCCGGGCGAAGCACAATAGAATAAAGCAGCGCCTCGGACGCGATCGCCGCGCGCCGCGCGTCTTCAAATTTCGATATGCTCGTCGTCTCTCCGGCATCCGTCACCATCACGATCGCCCGCCGCCTGTCTCCCGGGCGCCGCCGCAGCGAATTCGCACCCAACACAATCGCATCGTAAATCGACGTCCCCGAGCCCGAACTGATACGGCGCACCGCCTCCTGAAGTTTCGGCACATCGGCGGAATATTCCGAAAGCTGCGTCACCTTCTCGTCAAACTCAAAAACGCTGAGCGTGTCGCCCGGCCGCACCACTTGCCGCACAAAATGAGCCGCGGCTTCCGCTTCAAACTTCATGTCCTTATACGTGCTCATGCTCGAATCCACCATCAGCGCGAGGTCCAGCGGCCGATTCGTTTCCGCTTCGAAGCGCTCGATTTTCTGCGGCACGCCTTCTTCGGAAAGTTCGAACACATCCTGCGTCAGATCGGGAATCGGCTGCCCGTGTGCATCAAGTACGCTCGCGAGTATGCTGACGAGATTCGTCTGCACCCGAATCACGCTCGATTGCTTCGGTTGCTGCGCGTATAGAGACACTACCGCGCCGGTACACGCTAAAATTCCAGCCAGGATGCAAGTAACGCCGAATCCAGCGCGGTGGGTTTTCTTCATTTGTTTGTAGGGGAATTAGATTCATCCGGCCGCGAAATGGCTTCCTGAGAAGGTTTCTCGCCGTCTGCCCAAACCGCGCCGTCCGCAAAATATTCCTTCTTCCAGATCGGCACCGCGCGCTTCAAGGTGTCAATCGCGTAGCGGCAGGCGTCAAACGCAGCGCTTCGGTGCGCCGAGCTTACCGCAATCCATACGCTGGTCTCGCCGATTTCGAGCCGTCCCAGCCGGTGAATGATAGCCACTCGATGAACCTGGAATTTTGTGCGTATCTGCGCGCCAATTTCGCGCATTTTAACCAGGGCCATCGGCTCGTAAGCCTCATACTCGAGGTAAAGCGTGCGCCTTCCCTTGAAATTATTTCGCACAAAGCCGTCGAAAACCACAACCGCGCCGTCTTCCGGAGCTTTTAGATTTTCGAGAAGCTCGCGCGCCTGTATCACGTCGTGCACAAGTTGAAAAACATCTTCGTTAACCGCCGTTTCCCGGCCGCCGCTCACCGGCGGCAGAAAACCCACTTCATTTCCATCCACAAGCGGAGCCCGCCACTCCGCATATTCCTGATTTACAGACGCCGCAATCGCGTTTCGGAATTCTGCCAACTTCGGAAATCGCCGCGCGTAGCGCTCGAAAAGATCTTCCACGCGCGCGCCCTCCGAAAGCTCGGCATCCTCTTCCGCAGCGCCAACAATTTCCTTGAGTTGCCCAAAAAAAAGTACACGGACGCGCATCGAATTCATTCTATCGCGCAGAGGTCTTCAAAGCGATGCAAGACTCCCGTTCCCGACGGGCGGAATGAGTCCAAAAGATTAGGGGCTCTCATTTTTGCCTCCCGGAGCGGCGAAATTGCGATAACATTTGCCACCGACGAATGGATGCGGGACGCCGCGTCCAGCGCTCTTTTTCCCGGTTCATTGAAATACAGCAAACGGTGCGAACCTCTCAGCATTAACGAGCGGGTGATTTCTCGCTCCGAGGTCGTCCGGCTCGGGTCATACAGCGTTCGGATTTCGCGATCGACGCGGAGGCGATTTCATGAAGGTTCTGATTTCGGGTGGGTCCGGGCTCGTCGGGACGGCGCTGACGGAATCTTTGCTCGGCGAAAGGCACACCGTAGCTCATTTGGTCCGCCCCGGAGGCGCGGCTTCGGCAAACGACATCCGCTGGGACGCTGCTAGCGGGTTCATCAACCTGGATGCGATGGAAGCCGCCGACGCTGTCGTCAACCTAAATGGCGCCAGCATTGGCAGCGGCCGCTGGACGCCCGCGCGGAAAAAACTTCTTGTTACCAGCCGAGTGGACTCGACTCGCTTTCTGGTGGACTCCCTCGCGCGCCTAAAACAAAAACCGCGCGTGTTCGTTTCTGCCTCCGCAATCGGGTATTACGGCGACCGTGGTGAGGAAGTTCTCGACGAATCGAGCGCGTCGGGAAACGATTTCCTCGCGGAGGTGTGTCGCGATTGGGAAGCAGAAGCTCTCCGCGCACAAGCGAGCGGCATCCGCACCGTACTACCGCGATTCGGAGTCATTCTTTCCGCGAAGGGTGGCGCTCTGACGCAAATGCTGACGCCCTTCAAACTCGGTTTAGGCGGCAGACTCGGTAGCGGCAATCAATGGATGTCCTGGGTAGCGCTCGACGATGTGATCGGGATTCTGCGTAGCGCGTTATCAAACGAACACGCAAGTGGTTCGGTAAACGTCGTGGCCCCCAACCCGGTCCAGAATTCCGAATTCACGCGCGTGCTCGCGAGCGTTCTGCATCGGCCGGCAATTTTTCCTGCTCCCGCGTTCGCATTGCGCCTCGCCATCGGAGAAATGGCCGATGCGCTTCTCTTATCCAGCCAGCGCGTCCAGTCAAAACGTCCACCGGCCTCAACATACGCTTTTCGATACGAGAATCTCGAGCCCGCCCTTCACGCAATTCTTGCGAAGCATTAGACCGGTTTCCTTCGCTTCGCAATCGCCCGCACTGCGAAACTCTCCAATGCGCACCGCCTAATGCCCCTCCACCGCGCTATCCGCTTATTTCAAAACGGTAAGAACGACATCCACTTTAAGCACGCGCCCAGTAAGCGGATCCGTGGCCACTGTTGCTTCGGATTCCTGGCCGTCGCGTAGAAGTAGCGTCATGTCGCCACGAAATTGCCGGATCATCGGCTCGTCAAGGGGCGGGCGCTCCCCCGAAGTCCATTCTTTTCCCAGAACCGTACCGTCTTTGTCTTTAAACGGGACATATAACGAAGAGCGGTCGATCTTGATCTCCACACTGAATCTGCCCGAGGTCGCAAAGACATGATTCTGATTCATACGGTAGTCGATGTCGCTGACGTCGATGTTCGTACCCACGTCGACATACTGGAACGAAGCTTCCCCTGTCTTTGAGATTATTGAGTTGACCGGAACACGAACGCCCGTGCGCAGAGAGGACGTTAACGGTGAAAGGCTCAATACAAAGGGAATCGAGTAAGGCATGCTGCTGATCTTCTTGGTTCCGTCGTACTCAGTCAGGACAATCTGGAGCTTTGCCGGTACGATCACTTCGGGAGAGGCCGTCTGAGTGCCGGGTTTGTCCTGCGCTTTAGCCGCTGGTGCAGCAAATAAAAGGAGCGCAGCGCACACTCCGAGCCAGCCTGAAATTCTCATCGGTTGCCTCCGGAAAATCAGTTTTCGAGTGCTGTACTAGAGACGCCGCCGTGCGTGGTTTAGTTCAGAAGAGGCCAGGCCCGTTGTCCGAATCCGCCACAGGTTTCGCTAACGGTTCCAGCGGAGTAATTTCAATCGGTTTTAATTCAACCGGCTTCTGCGCTTCCTGTGCGGCGAAAAGCTGTTCGCTATCGACAGTTGTCGTGTGTACCGACTCATAGAACTGCACAACAGCAAGGAGTTCTCCTTTAGGAACGAGGACTTCAGGCTCGCGCTGAATCCGGGGCGAAGGTGCCGGAACCGAGGCGCGCTCCTTATGCGGCTGCTTTGGAATCGCGGAGGTCATCGGAGAGCTTGTCGCAACGCCGGGGGACGCGGATATCGTCGGAGTAACCTCTGCCACCGTCGGAACAGAAACATGCCGCCGCGGCAAGCCTATAACCAAAACTGCCAGAATCGTGGCAAGAACAGCAGCGCCCGATGCATAGGATAGAGGCTGGCGACATACCTGCTCCCAAATCCTTGACGCCTCCCAGCTCCATCGCCTAGGAGCAGGTTCAGCGGCAATTCGCGCGCGCAACCGCGCCATGAATTGCGGCGAAGGTTCTCCGGCTACCAGTGTCTCCACACCGCGATCCACTAACGAGCGCACCGCGTTGGCGTGATCGTAAGCTTCCCGGCACGCGTCGCACTCCGCCACATGCGCCAACAGCTCCCGTTCGCTCTTCGGATTCAGCTCGTCCAGAGCGAAATCGTTGATCCTTTCCCTCATCTGCTCGGATTTGTTTTGACATTCCATTCCAGGCTCTCCGCTAATTTCTTCCGCGCCAGAAATAACCGCGACTTCACCGTTCCTTCCGGCAATCCGGTGAGTTTTGCCACTTCGCTGGTGTTGTAACCCTCGATCGCCGCAAGCGTCATCACCAGCCGCAGCTTTTCAGGCAGCGCATCCAGTGCTTTCGCCACGTGGCGCTCCAACTCATGCGCGGCTGCCGCATTCTCAATTCCTACCTCGCGCTGGCTGTCCAGGTACGCAGCGTGTTCGCGCCGCTCGCGACGTCCGGCCGCTCGAATGCGATCCAACGCCAAACGCCATGCCGTTCGCACCAACCAGGCCCGAAAACTTTCGCGCTCCCGCAGGCGATGAAAATTGCGATACGCCCGCAGCATGGCTTCTTGCGCCACGTCTTCCGCTTCCGCTGTATTGCGCAGCACGCCCAGCGCGACGCGATAGGCCAGCGTAGGACAGTCCGCCAAGCGCCGCTCGAACTCCTGTTCGAGCGAAGCGTCCTGGCTCACTGCGCTACCCGGAAAACTGGCTGCCAACGCATCCATCTTGGTTCCACTAAGCCAGACGCCGGTAAAGGGGTTTCGGTTCACTTGTTTTGGAGAGAAGAAGCCGATCGATTATAGGTCCAGCCGCTCAAGCAGGGCTCCCAGATTTGACCCGTCCACCACCAGGTCCGGGCGCTTCGCGGCAAAATCCTCCACCTCGTCGAGCGCCTGAAATAAACGCATTTTTGCCGCCGCATACTCCTCGGTGCCGGTTAGCACTCGCCCCGTCCGCTTCGTCCACTGATCGAGCGCATCGCGCCGCACGAAAATGCGTATCGGGAACATCGATTTGCGGTCCGCGGACACGTAATAGATGTATTCGTTTCCCGCCGCGCCACTCTGTTTCGCGGGATGCACGTCCTGGAACTGATATTGGTAAACGTACCCGCTCTCCGCGGAGTACGCCTTGATTCGCCGCACTGTCTCTGGCTTCGCCATCCCGGCATTATTCGGCCACCCTCCCTTGGTGTCAATCTCAGCCTTACTCGCAACGAACCCATAGCGGGCGCTTCGTATTACGGGCTGGCTCCGAAAATGCTACCGTGTCACGTTCAAAGGTAAACCACGTGACCGAGAAGTGCGATTAGGACAAAAGTGAAGACTTCGGCGGATTCTATGTGGTCAAGGTCGTAAGAACCCTCCACCACTCCCGGCATTATCTCTCGATATCGAATGTGCATCTCCCGTGCGCCCGGTTCTGTCTCGATTGGGAACAAATGCTTCTGAACGTTTTGAAGGATGCTCTTGTCTCCTGAAAGATATGTGATTGTCGACGTCTTCGATTTGTCGGGATCAAAATAAAATGCCAAACCAATTGCCTGGTCGTCGGATATGAGCGAAGACTTTTGGCCAGCGAAAGGCGTGGTCGGGTCTGTTGACGCACCCTTTTTCTTGTAGTGCCGCAAGGCCCAAAATACGGCGTGAGTGTTCACGTATCTCCATTCCGGCAGACTCGCTGGCAAAGCTCTTTCACCGCGTTTGCCATTTATTCTCGCCAGCACTTCCCGAAGATATCCTTCGTTGGTTGCCGCAACAGCTATATTCGGCTTGGGAAACGCCACGAATGTTGTCCAGGTATCTTCTTCCAGTTTTTCCTGGAACACGGTCACTTGCTGCCCGTCAATTTGTTCCGTTCTCAAAACGGCATCTGAAGAGTTCTTCAGGAACGCATCTGCGCTCACTTTTATATCCGAAGCGAAGACGGCGATGTCACATCCTTGATACGGGCTTTCGCCGAGTCCGGCCGGAGTGCGGAAGTTTCGTGAGCCCTCAAGAGCCAAGAGCACTTTTTCGTTCTTAAAGTACTTGCCCAGGAGTCCCTTCTTGAAACCAAAAAGTCCGACAGGAATACCCTCAAATATTTCTCCTGTCTCGTCAGCATCTCCGTGGACTGGCGGGTTGCGTTCCTCCGGATTCAAATCGGGTAGAGAAAACGGACCATTCGCTGCTATCGCCGTCTCCGTGTCAGCCGGAAGCCAGGATAGCGCCTGCTCCACAAGTTGCGAGGGCGCCGCCATCTTGATCGGCGAGTCGGGTTGTCGGTGGGCTAAAGCAGATCGCGAGCTCGCATCATCATTGTCGCTAGAGCAATCTCCGATGCACTTTGTCGAACTACCGACTTCTGGCAGTTGATATAACTGGACGATGGGGCCGGACTTGACCGCCAGCAATTCGCCCTCCGGAGAGAGCGCCAATCCTCCCCAACCAAACCGTGTGTCCCCTTCTGGCGTCAGGAAGTTTGGGCTCGAACTGTAATGAGGCATAACGCGAAGCGTCAGGATTGGTTTGTCAGCGTCCAAGCCAAACACGCGTGCGATTAGTTTCTCGGGATCTTTATTCCCACCCGAACCCCAGTGCATTGTAGGCACAGCAAATCTCTTGCCGTTTTGCGACGCAACGGCGGGACCGTCCATCTGTTCTGATCCAAGATCGAATTGGTGGAGAATCTTTCCATCCGTCGAAACTACAGAGAGTTTCTTCGCAGCTCCGCCCGGACACATTGCAATCGTTTCTTTGTTGATGAAACTCCAGTCACCGCAAAACCATTCTCTGCCGGTAACCAAAGGTTTCGCGGCGGTGTCCGGCGTCTTTATGGAAATCGATTGGGGCGTCATCGAAGCGATTTCGTCACCCCACAGTATTTGGTTCATTTGCGGAGCAGATTTCCAGGACTTGAGCACGCTCAACCCCTCGGTTTCCAGCAGGTCGAATTGTTCAATCCACTGGCCTGATACCCGTTGAGTATCCCCGAGTAAGACTGTTTCACCAGAAGGACTTGCGATTCCTTCAACCCTCCCTTGCGCCGTGTATTGGGCGATGATCTTCAAATCAGGCGAGTACAGTGTCAGCGCATTTCCAATCCCGACAATAAAGTTTCCCTTGGTGGCAGGGGAAAAAAGAAAACCGTGTGTATCGACCGGTAAAGGTAACTCGAGTTTTTTAAGGTATTCACCTTTATGAATGTTGAGGAAAATGGTTTCCAGTCGGAAAGAGTCTGACGGCGAGGCTTTGGACTGTTCCGCTGAGCCGTTGGGCGGTTGATCACGCGCGACAAAAAATGCGGCGATCACATCCGGTTCGGTGAAAACCACCCCCTGCTTATACGTCCAAGACATGGAACCGGCATCCACGTTTCCCAGGAGAATCGGTGGCCTGCCTTGATAGCCATATTTTGTCAAATCAATTTCCCAAAGGGGTTGTGGCGCGTCCGCGCCAGCGGTGACTGAAAAGTTGGGTAGACGCAGATAGTAGAAAGCTGCCGCTACAATGACTCCTAGAAAGCCAAGCCTTAGGATTAATCGCATATTTTTGCTCTACATCTGCAAGCTATAACCAATTGACCCTCTTTTGAGATTCAGTTAATTGCTGTTTATACAGCGTATTTGACCGGAAGGGAATGTTTCGCTCGGATCTTCCGATGGCGTGCGAACAATCTCCCCTTAGTCCCCGACCGATCCCAAAATGGAATCGAGTCTTTGTCATTGCGGGAACGGAAGAGTTGAAAATCGCGCATTTCACCCGCTCGCAATTCTTGTCCGCCATCTCATGGCCCTGTGACCGGAGACTCGTAAATCCCTCGCCCATCGCTGGTTACATCAAGAATTTTTCTTCCGGCGACGAGTGGAAAAAATTGTGCTCCGCTTTGGCACACCCATTGCCCTACTCGTTTTTGTGATGACAGTTTTAGTTCAACCAAGAAACCCCGAGCCGGATCAACGTCGCGATTTGAATTTCAATTTGAGTGACGGCCATACGCTTGAACACGTCTTTGTCCGTAGAATTTGTCAATGCGTTGTCTCGATTCTTCTAATCGCTCTCGCGGGCTGCGGCTTCGCAGGTTCTCCCCCATCGCCACCCCCGCCCACCGTCACGGTCACGATCCAGCCCGCCAGCGCCAGCCTCTTCCTCGGCCAAACGCAGGCATTTCAAGCCACGGTTATCGGCAGCACGAACGCTAACGTCACATGGCAAGTGAACGGTGTTGCGGGCGGAAGCGCATCCGCTGGAACAATTTCTTCGGCGGGGTTCTTTACCGCGCCCGC
>Ga0209330_1000481_pt1 | contig 16616 bp, 12 predicted proteins | sample JacPinW_OM2H0_O3_FD_187969 | JGI IMG/M metagenome (GOLD analysis project Ga0209330, IMG submission 187969) | Forest soil microbial communities from Algoma, Ontario, Canada - Jack Pine, Ontario site 1_JW_OM2H0_O3 (SPAdes) (version 2) | ecosystem: Environmental > Terrestrial > Soil > Boreal...
CGAGCCGGGAACGGCTTCCTCATCGGCAGCGATCAGTGATCCCTCATACGAGGTCAATCTCTGGCTGCGGAACAACAGCTCCGCCGCGCGCAACACGAAGGCATCCTCGCAGCCATCCAAGATATTGCGCAAGATCACTTGTACAAGTTGATCGAGAAAAATGCGCGGAAATTTGCGCCCATGCCGTACGATCGCCAGATAGGCGGCCTCCAAAGTTGCATAACCCACCAGATGGTCCCGCCACTCAATCATCAATTCCCAGTTCTCGCGCGCGTCGGCGTCGGCGATCGCCGCGATCCGCCACGGTTCCACCGGCTGTCGTGGATGCGCCAGCAATGCCTGGTGCAGCGCTCGTTCAGCCTCGCACGCGCCCTCCGGCGGCACCATCTCAGGGCGCGCCAGGTAGGCTTTGAGGAATTCGTCCGTGGCGACCAAGCCGCCGTCCGGACTGCGATCGAGCAAATGATGACCGCAAGAAAGCCAGAAATCGCGGCTCCCGCTCATTGGCGCGCTCGATCCAGAAGTCCTGCCAGGTCGATGCGCTCGGGCGCCGCCGCGTCCTCGCCGACGACTTCTACAAAGCTGAAGACAGGCGCCGGTTTTGCGCGGGAATTCGCCTGCAGCGTCCTAAACGATTCGCGAATGGCCTCATTTTCGTAGCGGCGTGACACGGCGACCAGCATTCCCGGGGCGTGATCGCAAAGGGATGCCGCGAACGCCATCTCCTCCTCTGCGGCGGCCCGCCCGGTCGCAAGATCAGGAGCCCCGCAGCGCTCAACCAGTCCGGCCGCCAATTGTTCGACAGCCGTGGAGCGTTGCTCCTCGCTCGCCTCGACGATCTGCGCCAATGTTGACCAGCCGAACGAGCTGATTCCCAGAAAACCGCTGCGAAAGGCGGTACGGCGTTTACCACTCAACGTTGCAGAATCCAGATTCGCGAACAACAAGGCGCCGGATATGGCCCATTCGCCGGGCTCCGCCGCCTTATCAAAGACAAACGTATCCGAGGTATCCGCTCGAACGGTCTTCAGAAGTTTCACGCGCGAACTCGCTTATCCACCCCACGACTATAGCCCCGGACCGGTACGAAGAGACAGTCCCGGGCGATGGCGGCACTCAACCGCGCTTGGTATGCTCAAAACCATGACTGGCCCTCACAGGAATATCTTGCTCTGTACCTGCGAGGGCACGATGCCGCTCGACGCCGAGGCGCTGCGCCGGGGTTGCGGCGGCGCGCCGGCGACGGCCAATCGGCTGTGCCGGGCGGAGCTCGACCAATTTCGGGCCATGGCGACGGGCGCCGCCCCGCTCACCGTGGGCTGCACGCAGGAAACCGCGGTGTTCGCGGCGGCCGCCGCCGCGGCAGGCCGGAGTGCCCCCGTCGATTTCGTCAATGTCCGCGAGACTGCCGGTTGGTCCGACGACGCGGCATCAGCCGGACCGAAGATGGCGGCACTCATCGCGGCGGCCGCGGAAGCGTCGCCCCCAACTGCCTTGGTCAGCCTCAAGAGCGAGGGTGTCGCTCTCATCTACGGCCGCGACGCGCAGGCGGTGGAGGCCGGTAACTTATTGAAGGCGCATCTCGATGTCACGGTACTGATCACACCGCCCGCTGCGCTCGTTCCGCCGCGCATCAGCGAATTTCCGATCGCACAAGGCAAGATCCGCTCCGCCAAAGGCTATCTCGGCGCCTTCGAAATCGCCGTCGATGATTTCGCGCAGCCCTCGCCCTCCTCGCGTGGGACCTTGGCCTTCGGACCCCCGCGCCACGGCGCGCTGTCTCGCTGCGACATCGTTATCGATCTTTCCGGCGGGGCCGCGTTGTTCCCCGGCGTCGATTTGCGCGACGGCTACCTGCGTGCCGATCCGGGCAACCCCGCGGCGGTATTGAGTGTCGTATTGAAGGCGCGCGACCTCGTCGGTACCTTCGACAAACCGCGCTACATCAGTTTCAGTGAGCATCTGTGCGCGCATTCGCGCTCGCAAATCATCGGCTGCACACGTTGCCTCGACCTTTGCCCTGCCGGCGCCATTGCGCCGGCCGGAGATCATGTGGCGCTCGACGCCAATATATGCGCCGGCTGCGGCCAATGCGCCGCCGCCTGCCCCACGGGGGCCGCTGTCTATGCGCTGCCGCCGTCGGATGCATTGCTGCGCAAGTTGCGCGCGCTACTGATGACATACCGCGAAGCCGGCGGTGAACACGCCGTCGTGCTGTTTCACGACGAACCTCACGGGGCGCCACTGATCGACGCGCTGGCCCGCTTCGGCGGCGGTCTGCCCGCGCACGTGCTGCCACTGGCGGTCAACGAGGTCACACAAATCGGACTCGAGGCTATTGCGGCACTGTTCGCCTATGGAGCATCGGCCGTGCGATTCCTGCTGCGCGCGAAAGCACGCCATGATGTTCTCGGACTGACCCGGACCCTCGCGCTGGCGGAGCCGATCCTCTCCGGCCTCGGCTTCGGGCTTTCGCGGATCGCCACCATTGAAGTGGAAGATCCCGAGCTTTTAGGCGCGGCACTGCGCGCAATTCCGCTGACGGCTGGCTCACCACGTCCGGCGAGTTTCCTAGCCGTGGGCGACCAGCGCGGCGTGCTGCGGTTTGCATTGCGTGAATTGCGCCGCGCGGCGCCCGCACCTCAGGATGTGATCGCGTTGCCGGCGCATGCGCCATTTGGTGCGGTGGAGATCGATACGAGCGGCTGCACGCTGTGCCTTTCCTGTGTGTCGGTTTGCCCGACGCATGCGTTGAGCGATGATGCAGAGCGGCCGATGCTGCGCTTCTCGGAAGAAGCCTGTGTCCAGTGCGGCCTGTGCGTAGCGACCTGCCCCGAACGGGTCATGACCCTCAAACCTCAGCTCGACTTTAGAAATGGCGCCGGCAGCACGCGAGTCCTGAAAGAGGAAGAACCATTCCGGTGCATTCGCTGCCGCAAGCCGTTCGGCGTCAAGAGCACGATCGATCATGTCCTGGCGAAGCTCGCGGACAAGCATTGGATGTTTAAAGACACTCCGGAGCGCCTCGATCTCATCAAGATGTGTGACGACTGCCGAGTTGCATTCGTCACAGAAAAGGAATTCGATCCGCATGGGCCGCCTCGCCCGCCGGCGCGCACGACCGAGGACTATTTGCGCGAGCGCGAGGCGAGTACGGCACCGAAAAAACTCGATAGCTGAGCGCGGCGATCGCTATTTGGCAGGGGCTGCGCTGGGGTGGCCCGGCGGCTCCCCGGAGCGCTCTTTCGCAAGCGTCTCCGCCAACCATTGATCGTGATGCTCCTTGGCCCAGTTCAGATCCACTTCGCCCGTACCCATGGCCTCGAAGGCGCCCTCCATGCCGAGGGTGCCGATGTAGATGTGGGCGAGAATCAAGGCGATGAACAGAACCGCGATGCTGGCGTGGATTGCCTGCGCAATTTGCATCGAGGCAATGTCGGTCCCGTAGAACGGAAACAACAGGAGCAGCCCGGACACGGCAACCGCCGCGCCGGCACCCAGAGCCAGCCAGAAGACCATTTTCTCGCCGGCGTTGAAACGACCGGCGGGTGCATGCTTCGATTTGATGAAGCCGCCGCCCTGTTTCAGCCAATCGACGTCGACTTTTTTGGGGATATTGTCCTTGAGCCAAAGCGTCACGATCAGAAACAAACCCACCATAAAAGAAAACCCGACAAAGTTATGGGCATACTTGCCGCCTTGCGCCAAGGCACTGAACGCTTCGTGCCCAATGAGCGGCAGCAGAAGCAGCTTCCCAAACGTGATGTTCAAGCCCGTCAAGGCGAGCACGACGAAAGACACCGCCGTGAGCCAATGCGAGAAGCGCTCGAAGGCGCTGAAGCGCTTCACCTTCTTGCCGGAACGACCCCCCGAAATCCGGATCTTCCCGAACAGCCAATAACCCAGCGCCAACACGGCGATCATGCCGAGGATGATTATCGCGCCCAGCCAGTGCAAGGTGACTTCATGAAAATGATCCCAAACCCGCCCGGCCGGTTGTATGAGTACGCGGGCTCGCTTGTCGGGAATATCGATTCGACCCTGGATGCGCGACTCCTGCTGGAGCAGCTTCTGTTCCTTGACGGCGCCCGCATCGGGATCCTCCACCGGTGCGTTCGGATCGGTGCGTTGGGCATGCGCCGGCAGCGCAACGGCGAGCAAGGTCAAGAACAGCAGCGGTGCGAGCACATGGCGAGTCCGCGCGAGAATTCTCTTCATGACATTCACCCTCTACGCGTCCTCACACGTGATAGGCCGTCATCCAGCCCCAGGCGCCGGATCCGTAGCCGCGCCGGAGCACCCGCTCCTTATAAATTTGGGCGATGATATCGCCGTCGCCGGCCAGCAATGATTTGGTCGAGCACATTTCGGCGCAGAGCGGCAGCTTTCCCTGCGCGAGCCGGTTGGCGCCGTACTTCTTGAATTCCTCGGCACTACCGCTTACTTCCGTGCCGCCGCCCCCCGCGCAGAAAGTGCATTTATCCATTTTGCCGCGCGAGCCGAAGTTGCCGATGTGCGGATATTGCGGCGCGCCGAATGGGCATGCATAGAAACAGTAACCACAACCGATGCACAGATCCTTCGAATGCAGCACCACCCCTTCTTCGGTGGGAAAGATGCAGTTCACCGGGCAGACCGCGGCGCAAGGCGCGTCGGTGCAATGCATGCAGGCCATCGAGACCGAGCGCTCCCCCGGCAGACCGTCATTAAGCGTCACCACCCGGCGCCGATTGATGCCCCAGGGCACCTCATTCTCGTTCTTGCACGCGGTGACGCACGCGTTGCAGTCGATGCAGCGGTCGGCGTCGCAAAGAAACTTCATTCTCGCCATAGCTTTCCTTATCCCGCTCGGATCTGACAGAGAGTGGCCTTCGGTTCCTGCATGCCCGTGGCCGGATCGAAGCCATAAGTTGTCAGGCCATTCACGCTCTCGCCGAGCACATAGGGATCCGCGCCCTTGGGATATTTACTGCGTTGATCGACGCCCTGCCACCAGCCGGCAAAGTGAAAAGGCATCCATGCCAAACCCTTGCCCACCCGCTCGGTCACCAAGGCCTTCATGCGCGCTTTCGAATGGCTTTCGGGTCCCGTTACCCACACCCAACTGTCATCGGTAATGCCGCGTTCTGCCGCATCCGCCGGATTGATCTCGACGAACATCTCCTGTTTCAACTCCGCCAGCCATCGGTTCGAGCGCGTCTCCTCGCCGCCGCCCTCGTACTCGACCAGCCGGCCCGAACTCAAGATCAAGGGGAAATCCTTGACGATGGTCTTGTCGACCGCGGCTTTCTGAACAGTAAATCCAATGTTGGGCACGCGAAACTGCCGCGCATCCGGCAGCGTTGGATAATCCGACACAAGATCGGGTCGCGGCGTATAGATCGGCTCGCGATGGACCGGCACCGGATCCGGCAGATTCCAGGCGATCATGCGGGCTTTCGCATTGCCGTAGGGGCTGCAGCCGTGTTTGATCGCGACGCGCTGAATGCCGCCCGACAAGTCGGTCGACCAAGATACGGTGTCCGGTTTGGCGCCGCCCACGCGTTGAATGATCGCCATCTCCTGTGTCGTGAGATCCTTGTCCCAGCCGAGCTTCTTCAGAACCCCGAGCGTGAACTCAGGATATCCGTCCTTGATTTCCGAACCTAGCGAATAGGATCCATCGGCAAGCAGATTTTCATGAACCTCTTTCTCGATCTCTTGGCCGTTCTCCACAACCTTACGCTTGACGACGCGCTCGACGCCGAAGCGCGCTCGGAACGTACCGCCGCCATCGGCCACGGACAGATTGGTGTTGTAGAGCACCGGCGTGCCGGGGTGCCGCAGTTCGGGCGTTCCCCAGCACGGCCATGGTAGTCCGTAGTAATCGCCGCCGACTTCCGGATCGCTCTTCGGCGCTCTCATGGTCACCAGGTCGAATTTGCTTTGGTTTTTCATGTGCGCCTTGAGGCGCTCCGGCGACTGGCCGCAATAGCCGGTGGACCAACCGCCGCGATTGATCTCGCGCAAGATATCCTCGGCGGACACCGCGCCATTCTCGACCTTGATGTTTTTGAACAGTTGCTCGGCAAACCCCAGCTTACGGGCGAGCATGTGCATGATGTCGTAATCGTTCTTCGATTCGAATACCGGTTTCACGATCTGCTCGCCCCACTGCAGCGATCGATTGGAAGCGGTGCGCGATCCCTCCATTTCGAAGCTGGTGCAGGCCGGCAGCAGATAAGTCCCGTTTTTCCGGCCCGAGAGCACCGCCCAGCTGGTTGGATACGGATCGCAAACCACCAGCAGGTCCAGCTTCTCAATGCCGCGCACCGATTCGGGCATACGGGTAATCGTATTGGCGCCATGTCCCATGACAAACATGGCCTTCAACGTATCCGGCTGGCTCACCTGGTCCTTCGGCAGGAGCGTGGCATCGAACCAGCGCGTGCTGGGAATGCCGGGAGTCTCCATGAATTTCTTATCGACGAAGCGAGAGAGCACCCAGTTGTAGTCGACCTCCCACACGCGGCACCAATGCTGCCACGCCTCTTCGGCAAGGCCATAGTAGAGCGGGAGACTGGTCACATCGAGGCCGAGATCGGTCGCGCCCTGAACATTGGTATGACCGCGGAAAATATTCGCGCCCGCGCCATAGCCGCCCACATTGCCGGTGGCGAGCAGCAACAGGCAGCTGGCGCGGACGTTGGCCGTGCCGGTCGCAAATTGCGTCTGACCCATCGCCCAGATCAACGTCGAGGGCCGTTCGGTTGCGAAAACTTCAGCAACATGCCGGACCTGTGATTCCGGCAGGCCGGTAACGCGTTCGACCTCGGCCGGCGTCCACTTCTCGACCTCCGGCATAATATCTTCCAGGCCGTACACGCGCTGACGCATGAACTCCTTGTCTTCCCAGCCGTTCTTGAAAATGTGCCAGAGCATGCCGTAGATGGTGGCGATGTGCGTGCCGGGCCGCACCCGCAAAAACTCGTTCGCGTGCGCCGCGGTGCGCGTCAGCCGCGGGTCGATGACGATCATGTTGGCGCGGTTGAGTTCCTTGCCCTCGAGAATGTGCTGCAGTGAAACCGGATGCGCCTCCGCCGGATTGCCGCCCATGATCATGATGGTCTTGGCGTTGCGAATGTCGTTGTAGCTATTGGTCATCGCACCATAGCCCCAGGTATTGGCGACGCCGGTGACGGTGGTGGAATGACAGATGCGAGCCTGGTGATCGGAATTGTTCGTTCCCCAAAAGGCGGCGAACTTGCGGTTCAGGTAGGCCGCTTCATTGGTGAACTTGGCCGATCCCAACCAGTAGACTGATTCCGGTCCCGACTTCGCCCGTACCTCCAGCAGTTTGTCGCCGATTTCATCGATCGCCCGATCCCAGGAAATTCGCTGCCATTGACCGTCGACTAATTTCACCGGATAGCGCAGCCGCCGCTCGCCTACCACATCGTCGCGAACGGCCGCTCCCTTGCAGCAGTGCGAACCACGATTAATCGGGCTGTCAAAATCCGGCTCTTGCCCGATCCAGACGTCGTTCGCGACCTCAGCAATAACCGAGCAGCCCACCGAGCAGTGGGTGCAGATGTTCTTGCGGCGTGAGACTGTGACGCCGGGCGGCGGCGGCGCACCGGCCGCCGCTTTGCGCACGCTGTAAAGCGGCAGCGCGCCGAGCCCGGCGAGACCCCCGGCGACAAGACCCGAACGACGTAAAAACGCCCGGCGATCAAGATTACCGTGAGCTTCGGGTGCGATTGCCGGGGTGGCTGCTCCGGGCCGTTGCCGGCCTTCTGTTCTCTTGATGAGCATGAGGTCACTTCACCGGATAACGGTTGACTCGGTAAAACGTCTGAACTTCCGGCGAGTTCGCCTGATACTGCGGCTTGCGTTTGTCGCGCCTAATCTCGCTGGGAGTCAGGCTCGATGCGGTGCCCATCGCGACCACAGTGCCGGACACCGTCACCGCGAGAAGCAGGTCACGACGACGAATCAAACTCTTGCGCTCGTCCATGGGATTCCGTCCATAAACTTGCCATCGCTGATGATGCACTCGCCGGCGAAGCGAGAATGCCGCACCGCCGAAGCCAATATTCGGCAGCCGTCAGTTCGAAGTCAATCGAATAAGTAAAAAAAATGTACCTGCACCTGCGACGTTGCTGCGCGACGCGCGAGGCTGCTTCGTGGCGCGATGCGGCCTGCACCTAGCAGGTATAAAGTTTTATCAACTCGTAACCGAAGTCGGAGAATCGATGGATTGCTGCGATATCTGGCCTGAGGTCTGTCTCGTTAAATCAATCGCTTACGATTCTTTTTTCGACCCCGGCATCAGCAAACGGCGACGCTGATCCGGTGAGCAAGCGCTTCGACTCATGAGTATCATGTGCCGAACCGGCGCGGCGTGCGAAACGGCGCCGGGTTGCGGCAGTTTGAGCGGCCGGGCCGGCGCTTGTTTCTTCTCGAGCGCGTAGTACTGGGTGAAGTACGGTGGGCGGAGGAGTCTAGGTCTAATGCTCGAGACGAATGACGTCCTGTTACTGGCGCGGCTGCAGTTCGCGTTCACGATCTCGGCCCATATCCTGTTCCCAGCAATCAGCATCGGGCTCGCGAACTATCTCGCGGTGCTCGAGGGCTTATGGCTGCGAACCGGCAACGTCGTCTATCGCGAACTCTTTTTCTTCTGGTCGAAGATTTTCGCGGTCGGTTTCGGCATGGGCGTCGTCTCCGGTGTGGTGATGAGCTACGAATTCGGCACAAACTGGGCCGGCTTCTCCCGCATTGCCGGCTCCGTCAACGGGCCGCTGCTCACCTACGAGGTCCTGACAGCGTTCTTCCTCGAAGCCGGTTTCCTCGGCATCATGCTCTTCGGTTGGAAGCGGGTCGGCGCACGCCTGCATTTTCTTGCCACGGTCCTGGTCGCACTCGGTACATTGTTCTCGACGTTTTGGATCCTCGCTTCGAACAGCTGGATGCAGACGCCTCAAGGCTTCCAAATCGTGGACGGCAGAGTGGTGCCGCTCGACTGGCTGAAAATTATCTTCAATCCATCGTTCCCGTTCCGGCTCGTTCATATGTCGCTCGCGGCTTTCCTCGTCGCAGCGACCATCGTGGCGGGCTGCGGCGCGTGGAATCTACTCAACGGACGCCGCGGCGAGGGCGTCAAGAAGTCATTCTCGATGGCGGTCGGCATGATTCTCGTGGCCACGCCGCTGCAAATGATCGCTGGGGACCAGCACGGCCTCAATACACTCGAGCACCAACCGGCCAAGATCGCTGCGATCGAAGGTCTTTGGGAAACAGAGAAGGGGGGCACGTCGCTCAATCTCATCGGGTGGCCAGACATGCGGGAGGAGCGAACGAAATACGCCTTATCGGTGCCCCATCTCGGCAGTGTCATCCTAACCCACACCTGGAGTGGCGAAATCCATGGGCTGAAGGAGTTCCCCCGGGAGGACCGTCCCAATTCGACGATCGTGTTCTGGAGCTTCCGCTTCATGGTCGGCTTGGGCCTGCTTATGCTCCTGCTGGGTGTGCTCGGACTGATACTTCGCTTGCGCAAGAAACTCTATGACACGCGCTGGTTCCAAGGCTTCGCCCTGGCGATGGGGCCGTCGGGTCTGATTGCATTGCTTGCGGGCTGGATCACCACCGAAGTTGGACGCCAACCCTGGGTCGTCTACGGCGTCCTGCGCACCGCGGATGCCGCCTCGCCTTTGTCTTCGCAGCAAGTCGGGACGTCGCTGCTGATCATCATCATCGTTTATTTTCTCGTCTTCGGTACGGGCACCTACTATATGTTGAAGCTGATGGCGAAGGGACCGCACGATGGCGAGGAGGCAGCCGAGGTCGGCGACGACTTTGGCAAGAGCATTGCAGGCCTCGACCACCGGCCGATGTCGCGCGCCACCGATCCGATCGACGAGTGAGGCACGCATGACGATCGATCTTCCAACCATATGGGCCGGCATCATCAGCCTCGGCGTATTCCTCTACTTGCTGCTGGATGGCTTCGATCTCGGCATTGGCCTTCTGTTCCCGTTCTTTGATCGCGAAGGCGAGCGAGAGGTCATGCTGAACACCGTCGCTCCGGTCTGGGACGGCAATGAGACCTGGCTGGTGCTCGGCGGCGCCAGTCTCTACGGGGCATTTCCGCTCGCCTACTCCACGCTCCTTCCGGCCGTCTATCTTCCAGTGATCGTGATGCTTTGCGGTCTGATTTTCCGCGGCGTCGCTTTCGAGATTCGCGCCAAGGCGCGACGCACACAGAACCTGTGGGATCTCGCCTTCATCATGGGGTCCGGAATGGCGACGTTTTGCCAGGGCATGATCCTCGGCACGCTGCTCCAGGGCATCAAGATAGTCGATGGCAAATTCGCCGGCGACGCATTTGGCTGGCTGTCACCCTTTTCCGTGTTTTGCGGGCTGGGACTCCTCGTCACCTACGCGACGCTCGGCTGCAGTTGGCTCATCATGAAGACTGATGGCGATCTACAACGGCGCGTGCGGATACTGTTAAAACCTGCGTCCTTGGTACTGCTCGCGATCATTGGAGTGATCAGCCTGTGGACAGTGCTCGGTCAACCAGCCGTTGCGCAACGCTGGTTCAGCGGACACAATTTCGTTTACTTTGCGCCGGTACCGCTGCTGGTGCTGGCCTGCGTCGTGGGCATCTTCCGCTGGGCGGATTCGGGCCACGACGCCCGCGCGTTCATCTTGATGGAAGCCATCATCTTTCTCGGCTACAGCGGCTTGCTGATCAGCATCTATCCGAACATCGTGCCGCCTACCTTGAGCATCTGGGCCGCGTCGGCACCGCGCTCGAGCCAGATCTTCGAGCTCGTCGGAGTGGCCATCATGCTGCCAATCATCCTTGCCTATTCGGCGCTGTCTTACTGGGTGTTCCGCGGCAAAGTGCGTCACGGCGACGAGGGCTATCATTGATGAAAAGCGTGCCGGAACGATCTTCACTGCGATCGCGGCTTGGCTGGTTCGCGCTGCTGTACGTCGGCGGCGTGCTGGTGGTGTTCATGTTAGCCGCAGCCTTTCACTTCTTGCTGAGCGCGCAGCTCTAGAAACCCCCGCGTGCCGTCTCACCAGAGTCTCACTCGGGGGATCTGCCGCGCGCAACGGCTTTTTGGTTGGCTGCTCGCCACCACCTTGACGGCAATCTCGCCCGTAGTCCTGGCGCAGCAGGCGCCGCAGGACGCGCGCGATCTTGACGAAATCGTCGTCGTCGGCGTCACTCCCGTTCCGGGCTTCAAGCTCGATAAAGACAAGGTCCCTGGCAACATCCAGACATTGAGATCAAGCGACCTGACCCGCAATGGCGCCGCCAGCGTGCTCGGCGCACTGGACCAACAAGTCAGCGGCGTCAACTTCAACGACACGCTCGCGGACCCGTTCCAGCCTGAAGTGCTGTTTCGCGGCTTCGAGGCGTCTCCGGTGCTCGGTACGCCGCAGGGCATGGCTGTCTACCAGAACGGCGTGCGCGTCAACGAGGCTTTCGGCGACACGGTTAATTGGGATCTGATTCCGGACATCGCGATCGACAGGATCGACGTGCTGAACGCGACATCGGTGTTTGGCCTGAACGCACTGGGCGGCGCCATGACGGTGACGATGAAGAACGGCTTTACGTACCAGGGATTCGATGCCACGGTATCTGGCGGCTCGTTCAATCAACGCCAAGCGCAGGCCGAGTACGGCGTCAATGACGGCACCCTCGGCGCCTATGTCGCGCTCAATGGGCTCAAGGAAGGCGGCTGGCGCCACTTCGCGCAAGATCGGGTCAAACAGTACTATCTGGACTTGAGCTTCCATGCCGATCCTATCACCTCAGACTTGAGCTATTCGCGCGCCAACAATCGGCTATTCGGTCAAGGCGCGGCGCCGGTGCAATCGTTGGCGATCAGTCCAGAAAACGTCTTTACCGGTCCGCAGAACAACATCGATAACGTCGACATGATAACCCTCAACACGGCGTACAACTTCACGCCGACGCTGGCGCTGTCGAACGTGGTGTATTTCCGCAACTACCGGCAAACGGTCGCCAACGGTGATGACAGCAACTACGCTGCCTGCGACGACGCTGTCGGCCCCGGCCTGTTGTGCGACGGTGATTACGTGCTAACCGATACCGCCGGCCAGAATATTCCCGACATCACCAACGGCGGCGCGACGATCATCGGCCAGAACGACTATGAGGCCATTCACTCGCAAACCTGGGGCGGATCGCTACAGTTCTCCAGCACCGAAAAGCTCCTCGGCCACGGCAACTCATTCGCCATCGGCGCGACGGTCGATACTTCGAGCACCCACTTCTTCTCGGGCACGTGGCCCGGCGTGATCGATGCATCTTTGACGGTATTGCCGTCGCCGTATTTCGTTGCAACACCCGAAGGCGTCGATAGCACCGCCACCCCGGTGATTCTGAACGCCAACAACAAGTACTACGGCATGTATTTGACCGACACATTCGATGTCGTCGAGGCGTTGTCCGTCACGGTCAACGGCCGCTACAATATCGCCAAAGCGAATCTTGCCGATCGCAATGGTGACGCGCTGAACGGCAACAATCGTTTTACCCACTTCGATCCGTCCGCCGGCGTCACTTACAAGGTCATTCCCGCCTTGACGGTCTATGGCAGCTATGCGATCAACAATCGCACTCCCACCGCCAGCGAACTGGAGTGCGCAAATCCGGCCGCGCCGTGCTTGTTGCCCACGAACTTAGCTTCCGATCCGCCGTTGAACCAAGTCGTATCGAAGACCGCCGAAGTCGGCGCGCGGGGCACTTTATCCTACGCGAGCCTCGGCAAATTCGGCTGGGACCTCAGCATCTATCGCACCAACTCCGAGAACGATATCTACGGCATCTCGACGACGATCGCATCCGGCTTTTTTCAGAACGTCGGGTCGACGCGCCGCGAAGGCGGCGATCTCGATCTGACCTATCAAATGGGAAGGATGTCCGCGTATTTGCAATATAGCTACCTCAAAGCCACGTTCCGATCTGCATTCTTGGAACCCTCACCTGCCAATCCGTTCCAGGACGCGAACGGCAATATTCAAGTGAATGTCGGCGATGAGTTGCCCTTGATACCGAAGAGTCGCGTGAAGCTCGGTGCAGACGTCAAGGTGCTGCCGCGCTGGTCCGTGGGCGGCACGCTGAGTTGCATCGGGCCGTCTTTCTATCGAGGCGACGAGGCTAATTTGAATCCGGAATTGCCGGGCTACACGGTGGCCAGCATGCGTACCTCGTATCAAGTCAGCAGGCACCTGCAGATCTTCGCCAACATCCAAAACGTGTTCGACCGACGTTACTCGACGTACGGTATCTTGGGCGACCCGACGGGCGTCGGCGCGCCGGGCGTACCGGCCGGCGGCGAATTGGGAGATCCGGACGTCGATCCGCGCTTTCAGAGCCCGGCGATGCCCCGGGCCTATTTCGGCGGAGTGAAGATTTCGTTCTAGCGGTGTTGAGTAGGGCGAGTCTTACAGGGCTTCACCCCAGCTTGCGGTAGCGCTGCAGGCCAAAGGGCTCTATGGTGGTTTGATACGTAGCCATGGCTTATGGCTGCTAAGTTTCTTGCTCAATGTTCAAAGACGTCAAGCAAAGGGATATGCGTCATGACTCTCAGCCCGTCGCTCCCCACTTCAGTGCCTCGAAAAAAGGCGGTGGCACCAATGTCTGCCTCAATTGAGGAAACGCTGCTCGAAGCTCAACGGTTGGTCACGCATTTACAGAAAGCCGCCGAACTAAAAGACACCGCTCTCGCCCATCAGTTGCACGATGATCTCGGCGGACTCATGGGTGCCGCTGTAATGGACCTAGATGCGGTGCGCCGGGTGAAACCAGCGCTAAGTCAAAACGCGCTCGAGCGGCTCGACCGAGTGAAACGAACACTGGAACAAGCGATTGACTTGCGGCGTCGAGTAATCGAAGAATTAAGGCCCAGCACACTGGACGATTTTGGCCTGTTCGCGGCACTTCGGTGGCAGCTGAAGAAGACTTGGGGCGATTCGACAGTCATATCCACCGAAGCCTACCCGGATGTCGAACCGCTATTCGAATCCGGCACCCCTATCGTCCTCTTGCGGATCGCTCAAGAAGCCCTGTCGATTGCGCTCATGCGTGTAGCAATAAAATCCACTGACCTCACTGTGCGGGCGGACCCCACCAACTTTTGGATGAGGTTTTCGGATGACGGAGCACCGGATGCAGAAGAGCAATCCGAAGATCCGGCGATGGTGCTCTCGTCAATGCGACATCGGATCCGCGTTATCGGCGGCAAGGTTGAAATATCCCCTAATAAGTTGGGTCCCACCGCATTGACCGTATGGATACCCTTGCGTCGGCCCGGCACGGCCATTGAGAACTGAGACGCTAGTTCACTGACCGATCGGATCCTTGTGCGGGCAAGTCGATGGTAAAGATGCATCCGACGCCTGGTACGTCGCGAACTCTTAATAGGCCGTTATTCGCCTCAACGCTGCGCCGACAAATGTCGAGGCCCAGCCCAAGCCCCGATCGATCTTCGCCGTTTTGAACGAACGGTAACAGCAGTTTTTCGGTGCTGCCGGTCGCAAGGCCTCCGCAGTGATCCTCCACGTCGATCAGAACTCGGCCCTTGTCCACGCGCGCATGCAAGCGCACTTCCGTGTGGCGCCTCGTGAACTTAAACGCGTTTTGCAGCAAGTTGCCCACCGCCGCCGCGAGCATCTCCGTATCCACGCGCACCCGGATGTCCTCGCTCACCGGAGTGACCGCGAATTTACATTCGCGCGCCAGCGGATCCAGCGATGAGGAGGCTGCAACCTCGCTCAGGAAGTCCGCAAGTCGAACATCCTTGAGGCGTGGCGGCAGGCCCGCTGTCACCCTGACCTCAGCCAGCGACCGATCAATGAGATTGCGCATTCCAATGAGGCTACGATCGAGAACGGCGCCGGTTGCACCCGATATGCCGACATTTCCGGCCTTGATTGCCTTCACCGCATAGCTCGCGATATGCAGGTAGTTTCTCAGTTCGTGTGCCAAAGGCCCCAGCCTCGAGTTTAGTGCTTCAAAGCCGTCTTCCGTTGTAATAGCAGCTTGCCGGTAGGCGTACTCGGTAACGGCGCCTGCGATCGCATTGTCGAGACAGCGGTTGAAGGTGCGAAACTCATCGACCTCGATCGACGCACCCTCCTGAAAGGCGAGATTTGTGACTGCCTGGCAGACATCGCCATAGTCTCGAACGACCTGCTCCAGCGTGAATCCGCGTTCAAGTAAGTCGCGCCCGTGCAATGCCGCCATCGATCCAATATCAGAAGCATAGGCACGAGCGGAGCCTCCCTCCGCGCGGCCTCGCAGCGACTCGGATGCTTTCTCGGCTGACAGCGTTTCAATGAGCTGGTCGAGAAATATCGGTATGCCGTGAGCCAGATCATCTTCCGTGGGCTTAGGCTCAGATCTGCTCGTCACCATGGCCCGGCACTGATCAATCAAGACAGCGCGGTTCGTCTTGATAAAGTCGTGCAGCATCCTCTACCTTACTTTCACTGCCTCCTGCACGTCTGTACGCTGGGACACCCTGGGCCCGCGCCGAGCATCATTTATCCCAAGGTTTCTTCCAAGGTTTCGCTACATTTTCTGGAGCGCTCGGATTGTCGCGTCGCCGCTGTTGCAGGGATTGCATGTCCAGCGTAATGGCGGGTAAAGGGGTAGTAGACCGAGTTTGCGGGTAAAACACCGCGAGCGCGAGATCGCGGAGTTCAACGCGACGTCGAGGTTTAATGACTTCCAAACTTGTCACTTTTTCGTCGGCCATGCATACGCGTTCCTTATGTTGCTGCCAGGTTTGACACCCTAACACTCCGATTAGTTAGGCATAGTGCATTAATAATGAACAGAATGAGGGTTTGCACTACACGGTTGCGTATAAATCGCTCATTGCGCAGTCTCGCGGCGCATTTTAGCGATCTCGGTGGCACTCAGGTTCGAGGCACTCGACCCGAAGCGGGTCGTGACATAGTTCGCAACCGCCGCTATGTCCGAATCCGAATACGCCGCTCCGAAGCCCGGCATTTCGGTGATTCCGGCCGGAGTTGAGCGCTTCATGCCGGCGAGCACGATTTGCGCCACGTTGGTGGCATGCGGATCGTTGACCGCGCGCGCCCCGGTCAAAGTGGCGTACTCACTGATATCGCTAATGCCGCTCCACCCATGGCAGCTGACGCAGGCGCCTTCGTAGACCTGCTTGCCACGCGACTCTGCCGTCGCGAGGCCCTCTTTGTGCGAGTCCGGGGCAGCAGGAGCCAGGGTCGTGGGCAGATCCGAGGAGACGCTGCCCGGAACGCTGCGCAAATACGCCACGATGGCGTGGACGTCTTCGGGTGCCAATTGGCTGAAGCTTTCGTCCACCGCTTCGCCCATCGGACCCGCCGCAGATCCGTGACCGGCAGCATGACCTCGCGCCAGATACGCAATGAGTTCCTCGTCATGCCAAGCACCGACGCCGCTCTCCTTACTACTGCTGATGTTATACGCGCGCCAACCGGCGGTGAGTGCGCCGCCGAATTTTTTGCGGTTATTGAGCGCGAACGCAAGATTGCGCGGCGTGTGACATTCACCGCAGTGAGCCAGGGCCTCAACG
>Ga0209330_1000482_pt1 | contig 16604 bp, 17 predicted proteins | sample JacPinW_OM2H0_O3_FD_187969 | JGI IMG/M metagenome (GOLD analysis project Ga0209330, IMG submission 187969) | Forest soil microbial communities from Algoma, Ontario, Canada - Jack Pine, Ontario site 1_JW_OM2H0_O3 (SPAdes) (version 2) | ecosystem: Environmental > Terrestrial > Soil > Boreal...
CGATTGCATCGACCCGTGAGGGATAAAACGCCAGATGATCTTTAATGCTGGCGACTGCCTCATAAGGTTTTTCGTAGGTCCAAACGGCATATTCCGATTTCGTTCTGCCAATGGGAATGCTTTAATACGTGCAATCGCCTTTGTACGGACAATAGGTGTAGTGCGTTGTCCGTTCCAGCACAAGTAACCCGAGCACCACAACCGAGCGGAAAAAACGAGCAGCGAGAAACGCACATCACCATTACCGCTGAGGAGATGTGCCTGTGCGATCCTTCCGCTCAATTAACAAGACGTCGCTCGCTGAAATGCCTCTACTTGTGGAAATGCTCTTGAGCGCAGGTCCTTCCGATGGAACGCTCCGGTCAATTGGCGTAACAGTGCGCCGTGAAAGGCGCTGGACTTCGGCGGATCCGACTCCCGCCCGGAAACTAGTTCGCTCCATCCGGTGGCAGTGGACCTTTTCAGCAAGTCACGCCTGTTAACAACAGTTGCCGAAGACTTCAACGGTTGCGTCTTCTGGGCATCATTGAAAAAGCCCTCAGAACACGCAAATGGGAGCGACTATCAGTGTTGGGAGACCGGAATATCCATATAAATCTCTTGTCCCGGTTCAAACCTCAGGGAAGCGATCGGTCGCTGTTCATCGAAGTGCGACGACACGGCTATCACGATCAAGGTCACATTTTTCCCAGCCGGCAATAGTGCGCGATACCGGCCATCGACGAAAAGTTTCACGGCGTGTCCATCTTCATCGCTGAAAATTAAGATGGCCTTCGCGCCAGTACCACTCTCACTGTCGATAACCCGCCCTGCAATCACCCCGGCTTTCTCCCCCAGTCTTACGCTCACTCTTGCCGAGCGATGTTCTGTGAGATCAACTGTAGGCGTTGGGGAATTCGAGTTTGCGTAGAGCGGCGTGAACGGGTCAGGGTAACCGTCTTCGTCTTTTCGCGTGTAGAGTTTGTACACTGCTAACTGCAAACCCCCGCGAAAATCGAATTTCCCATCACCGTCCGTCTTGACCGAACGAGGAGCGATGTCGTCCAAGGTGAGGCCCTGCGGTACTGCATAGACAGTAGCGCCGAGCACGGGGTTTCCACTCGCGTCTGTAACCGTACCTTTGATCTCGCCGTTTTGCTGATCTCTGGTCTGAGAGAATGCAAAAATACTTGCGGCAATCAAGGCTAAGGAGAGGAAATGCCTCATTCGGCCTCCTGAAGAGCTTTATTATAGGTCCGAATTGATCCTTCGTGTGAGCGTTTCACTCGGCCGAGAGGCGTAATTGACGATTCAATCGTTCGGACTGCATCGCATTTCGTGTAGCGGCTTCCATCGCCACTCTGAATTTGCAGGACTTATACGCTACCTGGGAGCCTCAGACTGGCGGTACTCGAATTGACGGGTACTTCGACCTCGGACCAATCGAGCGGCTATCACTTCGCATCACTCTAGTCGTGATGCTGGTTCTGTCAGTTGTCGGCGTATTGCTGAATGCCCTTGACCTCACTCGTGGCACTGCTTTCACGAAAGACCCGAAGGTTGGCATCGTGATAAGCAGATTGCTGATTCCCTTCGCCGTTGGGTTCCATCATTTTATGCGCCGGCTTGGCTCCCGAACTGACGACCGTCTGTTGGCGTTCATAGAGACGACACTCGCAGCGAGGCTCACGGGATAGTTGGCGATAAATTGCGCCGTGAATGGCGCTGGATTTCGGCGGCGGGCAACATGGGAAATCGTCTCCTCGTCAGTCATCGCAAGATGTCCCTCACTGGCGCGACAAAACGTAAGTGTTGACCGCTCGAAGAACACGTTCGATGACGACGGAATAGAAGCGCGATGCATTGAAGCAATTAGCTTCCACGACTCCTAGACGATCACCGCTGGCTGCGAGATCGAGGCAGTATAGGTCCGCAGGTGACCAGCGCAACGCGAGGTCTGCCGCAAAATCAATTGCCATGCGAGGTACAGAGCCATGACAGGAGGGGCGGCCCCAGCGTCGGTATTCGGAACAGCCCACGATTTCTCGATTCACGACGAAGAATCGCCATTCGGCTTCGATGTTAAGCGGCGAAGCGACAACGACTGGAGTCGCACTGGAGATCGCTGATTGCTTCATAACCGCTTCGAGGCGAAACGCATCGTAAACTGCGCCCTCGAAAACTTTGGAATCCGAATCAGGACGGACAAATGCCGTCGCTCCGTTGTGGAGAAAGTTTCGCGCATCCGAGAGTGCCATGACGCGACCATCGGATGAGAGGACCGCTCCCTCCCAGCCTGAACGGAAGGCTTCCCAACGGAATGTCTCGGGATCAAAGAACAATCCTGCTTTAAGGCGAGGATGATGTGTTACTCGGGTAACGAATCCCTGCCCATGGCAAACAATTGGAGCATCATCTGGCAGGTCAGGTATCGGCGGCACGTCGAGGCCTCTGTTCAGCCACACTAAATGCGGCACATGACTGTCGGATTCGAGCGCCTGCACCATGCGCCGCACCGCGGTGGAGTCTCCTTGGTTCTCCTGAATAATCCAATGAACAGGTGTCATTCTGCGGCGCTGATCCAGTCTGCACGGCCAAACACTGAACGGGTACTATCTGGAAAACGCGAGGCCAGTTTAGTTCATGTCGAATGGTTGGCGTAACAGTGCGCCGGGAAGTCGCTGGAATTCAGCGGGTGCAAACCGCCGCCGCGGCCTGGGACCGGATCGTTCCCCCCGATGGCAATCGAAGTCGGTTGTTTCTAAGCGACAAAAAGCACAGTTTTCCGGGATTTCGCTGCGAGCAGCAGAGGCACCAGTTTTTGCCGGGGGGGTGAGCGTGAGCGCTTGTTGCGTCAGTCACCTCAGATTCCGAGGCTCATCTCGGAAAGCATTTATGATTACGAATGCCGTCACTGATAGGACATCGTCCAATAGAGGAGGTACGTGACCACGCACGAGGAACGCATCCGGCAGAGCTTTGCGAAGCAGGCCTTCATGTCCACTTTGGGGGCCGAACTTACAGCAGTGGTTCAAGGTGGTGTGGAGATTCGCCTGCCATTTTCGCAGAATCTTACGCAACAGAACAGCTACCTGCACGCGGGTGCGATCACTGCGGTGCTGGATTCTGCTTGCGGTTATGCCGCCTTAACCGTGGCACCAGACGATAAAGAGGTCCTCACCGTGGAGCTAAAGGTGAACCTCCTAGCGCCCGCTGCGGGCGAGGTCTTCGTGGCCAGGGCGCAAGTGAAGAAAGCAGGGCGGACGCTCACAGTTTGTACGGCGGATGCCTTTGCCATCAACGGCGGCAAAGAGAAGGCGGTTGCAACCATGCTGGCCACAATCATGGCTGTGCCGATAAGGGCCGAGAAATAGCACGGGAGGAGTATTCGCAGCCTGCCCGCACCAGTGGACTTCAAAACAGTGGCTTAAGTGTGGCGGCTGGTCGCCGGATTCCGAGTGGGATGCTAACCGACTTCTCATACTGGCACTCAACAGGAAGGCGGCACTAGCTCTGAATCCGAGGGCCGCCTTCAGTCTCACCTCGGCAGCAAACCCCGAAATGCCGCCACAACCGAAACCACGGGCTATGCGCGAGCATTTCGTCGTGCCGCCGATTAGCAGCCGAGATGTCGTTTGCGCTGAATGGCCTCGTATCCGGCGCTTCGAACATTTCCTGTAACTGCTGAATATCGTCGATGATGCGTTCAATGTCCATTCCGTTTCAATATCTGACATGAGCATGCCAATCGTCAAACGGCGGTATTGATCTTTCCTGAGCGATTCATGCGCGGCCAGTCAAGCCGCCAGCGACCGCGAGTTGATCCGTGACGCTGTTTGCCGCGTGCTTCACCGTTTACGGCCAACGCATGAGCAACGCGCATCAAGAGTCTGATGGTCTGTCTTTAGCAAGAGGATCGGCCGAACCTATCCCAGCAACTCTCTCACGAGGCTAAGCCATTCCGCATGGAGCGGCTCTCGGCAAACGGGCTTTCCCAGCCGACCATATCAGTAACTGGGTTGCTCTGATCGCCTTCTTTGCCATGTGAGCTAACCTCTTCGCCGCCTCCTCGTTGCTGCCGTTGCGGATTAGAATCATCCAACAGAGTGTTTTCCGCGACTGACATAGCGGGTTTTCTTGCTTGCCGGCACACGGCAACCCTTGCGCATGCCGAGTCGAAAAACGAAATCACCAAACCCTTCTTCAAGAACGCGGCAATCGATCTGCTGCGAACGCTGGGACTTGAGCACGAGCAGCGGTACTTGCAGGAATTAGCCGAGAATGGCGGTCTGTCGATTGCCCAGATCGCCATCGGCGGCAGTTGGAAAGACGCAGTTGCCGAGACCGTCGAAGCCCTGCGCCAAGGAGTCGACGCCGTCTATCAAGCAACATTTCTGGACACTCCGTGGGGCGGTCGGGCGGACTTTCTTGTTCGTGTCAACACTCCCAGCGCCCTCGGGTCTTGGTCTTACGAGGTCGTGGAAACCAAGCTCGCGCGCTCCACCAAGGCCACCGCGTTGGTTCAGCTTTGCTTTTATTCGGACTTGCTGGCCCGGATTCAAGGCACAGAGCCGCAGTGGATGCATGTTGTGTTAGGGGGGAGCACTGGTTCCGAACGATTCCAAGTTCAACGCTACATTGCTTATTTCCGAAAGGTTCGGGGTGAGTTTGAAACTGCGTGGAAGACCGAAACGGATACCTACCCCGAGCCCGTGGAGCACTGCAATGTGTGTTCGTGGTTCTCAGTGTGTGACACCCGTCGCAGGGCGGATGACCACACATCTCTGGTCGCGGGAATCTCGCGGAACCAACGGAAGGCGCTAGCCGAGCATTCGGTAAGCACCGTAGCCGCCCTCGCCAAGCTTCCTCTTCCACCAGAGCCGAAGATTGAGCGCATTGGAGACGCCGCCCTCCTTCGAATCCGGGAGCAGGCACGCCTTCAGGTGCACGGTCGTGAAGAGGGGCGGCTCATTTACGAGTTGCTTGATGGCGTCGAGGACGATAACGGGCTTGCCGCACTGCCCGCCCCGTCATCAGCCGACATATTTCTTGATCTCGAATCGAATCCCTACGTGCTGGATCAAGGCCTGGAATATCTCATTGGCATCGTGACGCCGCCCGCGAATTCGGGCGGGGAACCAGTCTACGAAACCCATTGGTCGTTTACCCGCTCGGAAGAGAAGAAGGCATTTGAGACCTTCATCGCAAAAGTGATCGGGCGTTGGCGTCGGAACCCGGAGATGCACATCTACCATTACGCTCCATATGAGCCAACCGCCATCAAACGATTGGCCGGAAGGCACGGAACCTGCATTGATGAAGTGGATGAACTCCTGAGGGCAGGAGTCTTCATTGACCTGTACCGCGCGGTTCGGCAAGGCATTCGAGCCTCGGTCGAGAGCTATTCCATCAAGAGACTCGAACCACTTTATGGATTTACCCGCTCTGTACCGCTGCCAGACGCAAATTTCGCCCTCCAGGCTTACGAGGCGGCGATGGCGCTTGGACATGATCTGGGGGAAATCAGCGATTTGCTCAAGACTATCGAGGGCTATAACCGAGATGATTGTCTGTCGGCCCTGCGACTGCGAGATTGGCTTGAAGATCGCCGCAAAGAACTGGAAACCAGGTGCGGCCGTAAATTGTTACGACCGATACTCCAGTCCGGCGAGCCCCCTGAAAAACTGAGTGCCCGCCTTGCGGAGATACGCGCAATCATGGCTCGGCTCCTCGCCCCACTCCCTGCGGACGAGACCGGGTGGTCGGAGGAACATCGGGCCATTTGGCTCCTTGCACAGATGTTGGAATGGCATCGACGAGAAGAAAAGTCGGCTTGGTGGGAATATTTCCGCCTTTGCGCACTCTCCGACGAAGAACTCCAAGAAGACAAGAGTGCTCTGGGTGGACTGGTCTGCATCGGAGAGGTCGGTCGCATCAAGCGGTCTATAGTCTATCGGTACACTTTTCCACCGCAAGACCACGCTATCGACCGGGCACTGGAAGCCCGTGATCCGAGGACTGGGAAGAATGCCGGGGCGGTCGTTGCCATCGACGAACGCAATCGGACGATTGACCTAAAGCGGGGCGCGTCGTCCTCCGTCCAACATCCGACTGCTCTCGTCCCCTTTGACATCGTGGACTCCACGGTGCTGAGCGACAGCATCCTCCGCATCGCGACTTGGGTCGCCGATCACGGCATCACCGGAGGGGGAACATTCCAGTCCGCACGGGAACTCCTCCTTCGTGAACACCCATCCGTTCTGCGGGGCACAATAGGTACGTTGATCGGCGAGGGCGAGCAATTAACGGGCGCCGCAAAAGCTCTTGTAGGATCGCTTGCCCATGAAGCCTCAGTGCTCCCGATCCAAGGGCCTCCGGGCTCGGGCAAGACTTTTACCGGGGCTCGCATGATTGTCGATCTGGTAAAACAGGGTCATCGGGTAGGCATAACTGCGGTCAGCCACAAAGTAATTGGCAACCTGCTCGACGAAGTGTGCAGCACCGCCGCTAAAAATGGTATTCCCCTCAAAGCGGTTCAGAAGGCGAGCGAGGGAAACTACTGTCAACATACGGCGGTGATCGCAGAGGACAACCAAGGTGTTCGCGATGCCTTGAGCACAGGGACCGCACAGGTCGCCGCAGGATCGGCTTGGATGTGGGCTCGCGATGATATGGCCGATTCCGTGGACGTGCTCTTTGTGGACGAGGCAGGTCAGATGGCTCTGGCGAACGTGCTTGCGCTGTCCCCGGCCGCGACCAGCATTGTCCTGCTTGGCGATCCGCAGCAACTCGACCAGCCGCAGAGGGGACTACATCCGCTGGGTACGGAGGTCTCGGTACTTGGTCATCTCTTGAATGGGCGTGCAACGATAGCCGCCGATCAAGGGGTTTTCCTGACCGAAACACGCCGCCTCCACCCCGATGTCTGCGCGTTCACATCGGAGCTTTTTTACGAGGGGCGGCTCAGGGCACGTCCCGAGAACGCGAAACAGCGGCTCAACGCTGGCGCTTCGCTCGGAGGCACGGGTCTGCGCTTTGCGTCGGTTGAGCATAGCGGGAACCAGAACGAGTCGCAGGAAGAAGTCGAGCGTGTCGCCACTTTGGTTGATGGTCTGTTACGAACGGGGGCAACTTGGACGGATAAAAAGAACGAAACGCACCGAATCGGCGTCAGGGATATCTTGGTAGTGGCTCCCTACAATGCGCATGTATCGGCGCTTCTGGAAAGGCTCCCCGCAGGATCGAGGGTGGGAACCGTGGACAAGTTCCAAGGACAGGAAGCGCCTGTCGTTTTCTACTCAATGGCGACATCGACGCCCGAGGACGCCCCGAGGGGGATGGAATTCCTGTACAGTCTGAATCGCCTGAACGTTGCGGTATCTCGTGCGCGATGCGTGGCCGTCATTGTCGCCAGCCCTGCTTTATTCAACGTGCAGTGCCGGACTCCCCGGCAGATCGAGCTTGCCAACGCATTCTGCCGCTATCTGGAGATGGCTCGACTTGTTTGACACCGCGCAGGATTGGCAATTCGCAGGTCTTTGGACGCGTTCGCAGCTTCTTGGTCGGAAGCCTTGGGCACGTCGATGATCGTGCCAAACTCCCTACTTCTCATCCTTCTCCCCTAGCCCCAGTGGTTCATCCTCTTCGCTGAAAAAGTCGGAGTCGATGCGCTTGACGGCATAACTGTTGACGCCTGCCACGCCGACGTCGTGATCGAACATGAGTTCAGTAAGCTGAGCGCCATCGATCAGAATCACCTTGGTTTCCAACCCCACCGCATACTCGGCTGCCGCTTTCGAGAAGGTCGAGGTCGTTATGAATATGCCTTTCCTCGCCTTCCGTCCGTGTAGGGCTCCAACGAACTTCTGGATTTCGTGATGTTCTCTCGGAGATGGGCGCAAACAAGTGGACGATAGCCACGTACTTTCAATTCCTCGCGAGTGACGGGAAGCGGATGTTCATGAAGCCATCGGCTATGAGAAGCATGGCTGATTCGCTCAAGATCGTGCTGAACTACAAGGCGCAACCCAACTGGCTGAGATATCTGAAACTCCAAGAACTGGCTAACCGGGTCGATCTTGAGCTACGCAGTCGGAATTTGAACCCTCGTTCCGGTGTCGATGTGCAGGGGTTCATCTGGACATCCATCCAAATTGAGAAAGGCAACTACCAGAAGACCGAGTAGCCGAGATTCGAATCCACTTCCCACAATGTCCCCTTCACTCGCCAACTTGCGACAAGTGCGCCAGTCGCGGCGCACAGCCTTGAATCATGCAACAAGCCTGTGACGAGGGGGAACCAATGGGAAATTTATCTGGAGTCGCAGGCCATTTGGAGAGAGAACTGAGCAGAGCACAGCAAGAAGTCCAACGTTTTACCGCCGTACTCGCGGCTTTGGGAAGCTCGGCATCGAATCGTCAGCGGGCTCTGTCGGCGTAGGCTCGTAGGCGGATCAGCGCCGCACAAAAATTGCGATGGGTAAAGCTGCGGAATGGATCGAAGCCAGCAGCGAAGGCAGCGACGGGCTCGGCTCTTGCAAAGCGTAACATTTCGGCGTCTGCCCGCCCGGAAGATCGCAGCGGCACAGCGGGCACGGTGGGCGAAGTTTAGATTTAGAGCAGCGAAGAAGAAGGCGGCTTAGAGCCAGCGGAGCCAATCACTCGCATCGTTCTGCATAGCTACTCTTCAGAAGAATATCGGCAGCTTTGCTGCCTTTGGTCGATGCCGTCTGTAAAAGCATGTGCGCCTGTTCACAGCTTTGAGGAACCGACTTCCCCTGCAAATAAAGATTGGCTAGTGCGACCTCTGCGCTAACATTGCCTCGCTTGACCGCCTTCCACAACTCGACGGGATCATCCTCCTTCGCTGCGTCGGGTGTCTGGACGGCTTCCGATTTTGGCGGGATGACATGCTGAACTCGTCTGACCGGATTGCGGGCGATGTGTCGCTGATCAGCGTTTTTTACCTTGGGCTGGGCCGATGTGGCCGTAAGTTCGGCTGCTGATCCGGATTCTTTGGCAAGGTCGCGTTTGTGAACCTCGTAGAGAACCCATGAAACCACCACGAGTACGATCGAGACAACAACGATGGGGATCAATCTCCTGAGCCTCGGATGGGGAGGTCTTGGTTGACTATTGAGACTCGACTGGAAGGTTTTGTGATCGGTTCTGAATTCGTCAGGAACGGGTGAGGGCGGCGGAATGGGTTCAACGGCTGGCGCGGCGGTCCCGCACATCGGGCAAATTTCTCTACTCCGAAGATAGCGATATTCACAGGAAACGCAGGTGATGGGTTCGTCGCTTACAGGGTTAGGCACGTCATTCTCCTCGGGCGGGAGTTTTGGTCGTCGTGGCAACTAGATTGTAGTCAGCCCGGTGGAAGAGTACTCCGTAACGGAAGTAATGTCTGGGGGAGCCGGACGACGAGAAAGTCAGAAGACTGGAGGGGTGGATTTTCGGGCAAAAGCGTCATTGTAGGCGCTTGTAGGCGCTACACCACGCTTGCGATAGCTCTACAGACTGGCCCGAAAACCCCGCAATGCCGTTTGAGATGGCCGCAGCGACCTGAACCCTCCCCGCAGCCAAATCACCGCAGAATCGCCTTCCTGACGGAACACCCGCGAGAGTCGTTCGTAGGAAAACAGCTTCGCTGGAATCACGACTGCCGCGCACGATGGAACACGTAAAAGAATGGAGCTCCAGCTTTACCATCGTCACATAACTGTTGGCGAAAATATCCCGATGTCACGCCTTGACGTGGCTCTGGGCGCTTGTCCTAATTTGAAGTTTCCGTTACCAATGGAATGTGGATGCCACTCAGATTCAGATACGACGCTTAACGCCAGCCGATGCCTCCTTGTTTCGAGACATTCGACTGGAAGGCCTTCGATGCAACCCAGAAGCATTCGGCAGCACATTCGAAGCTGAAAATGCCCAACCTTTGACTTTTTTCTCGGAACGGCTTGGCGGTACTGCGTCGTTTGGAGTTTTCCATGATTCGGAACTCGTCGGTATCGCTGGGTTGTTGATCCGCGAGAGACAAAAAGAGGCTCATAAGGGGCGGCTCGTGGGCGTGTACGTTCGGCCCAGCGCGAGAAAGGCTGGACTCGGACGGCGACTGGTCGAGACCACAGTCGAATTTGCACGCCAGCGGGTCGAACTGATCCAACTGTCCGTGGTCAGCGACAACGAACAAGCGCGGCGGCTCTATGAGCGGCTGGGTTTCTTGGAATATGGAATCGAAAAGAAGGCGTTAAAGCAGGATGGTCGATACTACGACGAGGTGCTCATGGCAAAGGACCTCAATCCAGATTGAGCTCAGACATCACTGACACCGAGCGCACCGCTCCAACAAAATCCGTCGGAACGATCCGTGTCCCTGCGGCAGCCGCAAGAAGTGCAAGCGGTGCGGCGGCGAAGTGAGTGCCTATTCGTTGCTCCTATTGCAGTTCGACGCGGGTGAATACTTTAAGCATTTCTTCTTCTGATGGAGGACGCAGGACGTACCGTTCTGCAAAATCCCGAGCCTGCGGATAGGTCGTTTCTCGAATGCGCTCGGCAGCTTTCGTAAAATTGTAGGGCGTATGCCGTAGTTGAACGTCGGGGCCAAGTAAGAGCCAGTCGGCACCTGTATCGCCAAACGGCATTCCCACACTGCCAGCGTTCACAACTCGAATCCGTCCGATCATTCGATCAAACTGCATGTGGGTATGACCACAGACCACCACAGATGCGGTGAGTCCTTCAAAGATTGGTAAGAGGCGGTCTTCCGGCGTCAAGCGAGTAAAACACTCATTCTCGTTTCGCGGGGTAGCATGGCAAAACAGCACTTCGCCCAGTCTGGGAATTTGGACGCTGAGGGTTTTAGGCCAGCCAGTTAACCACCGCTCGTCTTCGGGATGAAGCTGCTGAGCCGTCCAGCGTATGATCGGTCGATACTGCTCTGCGACGGCGGATGGCTCTCTGCCCGCCATCTGTTCGAGTACCGCGACCTCGCCGTTGCCATAGATAAACTGCACGGGAATGCCGATGTTCAGCAAACACGCGAGCGTTTCACACGGCAGTGGCCCCGGAACCACATCGCCCCCAACTATAATGAGGCCCACTTCTACTTGACGAATCTCTTGAGCTACAGCCTCCAGCGCAGGAAGATTGCCGTGAATATCGTAGATTGCTGCGACCCGCATGACAGACTTTCCTCCCTAGAGTCCCACAGCAGGGTACAGAAACTCAAATGCCGCACGGGTCGCCCTTGGACGGATTCCTGAGGATAGGCCCAAACCCAACGCCCGCCTGTTTCGGCATCTAGTCTGGGCCCCCCATCGGGAACTTAACATTCCCGTCCCATTCGATTGCTAAACTGGCACCCGCCGCCTCTGAGGTCGTGCTGCTGATCGGGGACTGTCAACCGCGTCATGCGTGCCAAGCTCACTGGGGCAAAACTCAACGCAGCACCCTGTCTCCGAATCGCTGTTGTTTGGGTCGCTGCCAAATCTGTCTGTTCTGGCACCATCGTCGGGTCTCGGAAACTATCAACGACTTACCGTCCCTGATAGAATCCCCGCGAGGCGGCTCCCTGAATGAATGCCAATGTCAGAGAATTCTTTGATGGCTATGGAAAGGCGAACGCCGAATTTGAGGTTGCTAAAATTGTTGCCTTTTACGCCGACGTTTTCATGTTCGGGGGGCCACAGGGCGTCCAGTGCGTGAAGAAAGAAGACTTCGTAAGAGTCCTTCCCAAGCGAAAGGAATTTTTTCGGTCGGTGGGCTTGGTATCCTCGCAGATCGAGTCTCTTGAAGCATCGAATCTGGACTCCAACTACGTTTTGGTGAAAGCGGTTTGGAAAATGCGCTTTGAGAGCCGCACCGGATTACCCATAGACAGCGAAAACTCAACAACCTATATTCTAGCGGGGACGGGCGATTCCTTTCAGATTGTTGTTCAGCTTGACCATCAGGATTTGATGAAGAAGGTGCAGGAACTCGGTCTGAAATAACCGCCCGTCTGGGGACACAGCCGCCCGTTGCAGCACGGAACTAGTGCTCCGGGCGGCTGATCTGCTACTGCTTGCTGCACCATTCAATTAATTGTGAGAGCTAACCTATTACTTACGTCAGTCGGCTTCTGACCCGATGGTTCGGCTCAAGGCCTCAACGTGCATCCAGTGGTCCAGCCGCTACGGTAGTACGAGCCAGTCCGTCATGGCTCGGGGTTAAGATGGGGGTTCGCAATTCCGCTGGTTCCTTGAAAATCCTGTACACTCCTTCGCCGAAACGGAACGCGATATCGAGAGATGCTGTGCTCCGCCCAAGCAGGTCAACGGGTAGGTCTTTTTCGCACGAGGTTTGTTCTCGCAGGTGACACCTTGCGTATGTAACTCGACGCTCGTGATCGTGATCGGAGAATCCGATGAGTCTTTGACCTCGACCTCGGTATCGTACCAACCTTCACCGGTCAATTGATGTGCCGTTTTGACTTGGATCATGATCTCGGGAGTAACAACAGCGGCTTTTTTCTTGGGGTCAGCTGTGGAATTGATTTGCCGTATGGTTATTCCCGGATCGCACCCTGCGAATAGAGCGAACGTGACGACCAACAGAGAGCGGGCACGGGTTTCATCGCGCATTTCCGCAACATTGGTTCAAGATTGTCTCTCGGATGCGCAGCTGTTGCAATGTCGCCATGTTAGTCGTCGATGGTGCTCTGGATCGTATCCCGGCCCCGCGATGGGTGGCAACCCGCATGGGGGCTGTCCCTCACTTGTGGAATTGAGATTTAGAATCACAGCATGAAACGAATCTGCGTTTTCTGCGGCTCCAGTCCGGGTGGCCGTCCGGAATACGGCGCTGCCGCCGAGGAGATGGCTGCGGAATTGGTGCGAAGGAAAATTGGACTGGTGTACGGCGGCGGCAACGTGGGTTTGATGGGGATTATCGCGGACTCCGTGCGGAAGGCTGGTGGCGAGGCGCAGGGAGTCATCCCGGAACACCTTATGGCGCGGGAGGTCGGGCACAAGGGGCTCACGAAGCTCCATGTTGTGGGCTCAATGCACGAGCGCAAGGCGCTGATGGCTGACCTGTGCGTCCACGTCACCACCTCGCAAAACTCCTCCAGCGTCCCGAATCCGCCCGGCAGAGCGACGAAGGCATCCGATCTCCATGCGAAGCCGTGCGGAATGCTGAATGTGCTCGGATTTTACTCGCCACTGCTCCGGATGTTCGACCATGCGGTGGAAGAGAGATTCCTGAAGACGGAGAACCGGGCGTTGGTGCTGGCTCGGGACAAGCCTGCCGACCTCTTACAAGCACTGGAGGACTGGCGTCCGCTACATGTTGAGAAATGGCTTAGTCGGGAGACGCGATGAATCCGCGCTATGCTCCCAAGGTCGTGAACTGGCAGCCCGCCGCTAGTTGCCGAATAGATAGCGCCAGACTACTGAGATCGATGGAGCAAAAATGGCTGCAACGCCGGGCGCAGTCTCACCGACAAATGATGATGTCCTAACGGTGTGCGCTATCAGCCTGCTGTCGGGGATGCTCGCTGATGTGTTGCACGAGGGGCTGGGACACGGTGCGCTGGCGCTGATCACCGGAGCCCAATCCGGAGTGCTGACGACGGTCGCATGGTCGAGCGCATTCGATTCGAAGCTTGTCGCTGCGGGTGGAACACTGGCCAATTTGGCGGCGGGAATTGTGTTCTGGATCGCATTGCGTACCGCGAAACGAGCCTCAGTTCAACTTCGTTTTTTTCTCCTCACAAGTGCCGCCTTCAACCTTCTCGCCGGGACCGGATATTTCTTTTTTTCGGGCGTCACCAATTTCGGCGACTGGGCAGTCGTGATTGCCGATTTGCCTGCGCACTGGCTGTGGAGGACGCTGCTCATCGTCATCGGAATGGCGGCGTACTATGTCTCCGTCCTGGTTGTGGGAATTGGGCTCGTGAGGTACGTGGGCGTTCCGCGAGCCGAGCAGAGGCGGCTGCGAAGGCTTACGTTCATCCCCTACTTCTCGGCGGCACTCTTATTGGCGGCCGGAGGACTCTTGAACCCGATTGGAATTCAGTTGGTTTGGCAATCCGCTCTACCGGGAGCGGCAGGCGCACACAGCGGGCTTCTGTGGCTGCGGTATTACATTCCAAGAAAGACGATTCCCGAGCGCGGCTCGGAAGGCATTGGCAGAAACTACGTTTGGATCATCGTGGCGACAATCTTTTCGCTGGTTTTCATTTTCGTGTTGGGGCGCGGGATTACTTTACATCGTTAGAAACAGCATCGGAGTGCGTGCGTCTCCGATTCGGAAGGCCCTGGGCATCACCCCAATCATGCAAATCGCGGGCAAACTACGGCGCACCGCCCCCAAGGTCGGCGGAACGATCCGTGTCCCAGCGGCTCCGGTAAGAAATACAAGCGATGCTGCGGCGGGGCGACGGTGAACTGAATCTCAGCCCGCGAAAACCTTATCAATCTTCCGCATGATTGCCTCTGCCCATTGAACTGAAGCGGCAATCAACTGTCAGAGCAGAGCGTGGACTTCCCATCGGCCCTCCGAACCGGTCGTCTGGCGTCTGCATGTGCAGACTCGCAAGAAATGGCTGCCATGATTCCGAGCACCCGCTTTCAACCTTCATCCATTCTGGGGAGCACCTCGCGCCACGGCTGGGTTGAGTTAGCAGCTTGAATCTACCGCGTTCTCCTTATTCTTCTAACGTCAAACGCGCCTATGTCGGAGGTTGGACGCTGAGTCGAATGGCGATGGCAGAGCCACGCCAGGTTGGCCCCAAAGAGTCTGCTGACGTTCAGACCGCGGAGGTGGCATCGCGCCTTAACCATGTCCCAATTTATCCCAGTTTTGGCGGTTACATCGGTTTTAGTTGGGATTCACGCGATTTGAAGATACGTAGAATCAATAACTTATAGAAAACATTTGACCGCCGCTGGTACTTTGGTAACTCGAACCTTAATCCTGCGAGCGGTATCCTAACCATACCTTTCCCCGGGTTTTGAACCCATGCAGCTTCTCACGGGGAAACTGCGCGGCTTGTTTTCTGTGATGAGGCACTGAGCAAATGTCCAATATCGGCCACTTCGAAATCCTGAGTGAACTGTCAACGTCTGGCACCGGCACGGTCTTTAAGGCCAACGATCCTCAAACCAACCAGACCGTCGCGCTGAAGGTCATCCAATTGTCGGCCTTCGGGGAATCGGCGGCCGAGTTAGAGAGCTGTCTCTTGCAAGAGGCGGAGACCACTAAGGTTTTGAGTAACCCCAATCTCGCGCCGGTTTTTGGCGCCGGAGTGATCGACGGTCAGTTCTACGCTGCCATGGAGTACATCCAGGGCAACAGCGTGGCTACGATGCTGGCCCGTAAAGAAGGGTTTTCCATCTGGGATCTGCTCGATATCGGAAGGCAAGTATGCAGCGGTCTCGATCATGCCCACTCCCACAGCGTTTTCCACTATAGTCTTGAGCCTGCGGAGATTATGTGCGGGTGGGATGGCACCGTCCGAGTTCTAGGATTCGGGGTTTCCAGCGTAGGCAAATTTGCCGCCCAAATGCCCGGCATCCCCTTGCTCCTGCATTACATGTCGCCGGAGCAGGTTCGCGGAGAAAATATCGATGCACGGTCAAACCTCTACAGTCTCGGTGCTTTGTTTTATGAGATGGTAACCGACCGCAAAGCTTTCGATCGCGAGGATTCAGAATCCTTGCGCCAAAGCATTCTCGAAAGCACACCTGTTTCGCCGATGCAGGTGAATCCCAAGCTTCACCCCGTCCTGAGCGATCTCATTATGAAAGCTCTGGCCAAGGATCCCGCCGAACGCTACCAGAGCGGACGCGCGCTGCTCGACGATTTGGAGAAATGCAAGGAGTCCAAGCCGCAGGCTGCGAAAGCTCCGGCCGCTCCAACCAAGGCGCCGACGATCGCAGCTCCAGTGAAAGCTCCGGCTCCAGCAAAGTTTGCCTCCGCTCCGAAGCCGGTAGAGAAAAAAGCCGCTAGCCCTCAGCCTCCCGGGGCGTCGAGATCTTCAGCACAGGCGGCAGTTGCCAAACCGGAGCCCGCTTCGAAGGCGGCTGCCGCAGCGGCGGGCTGGGGCGGCACCGAATCCACCTCCTCAGCACCCAACCTCAAGGCGTTCAACGAACCTTCCGCATCGCGTGCCCACGCGACCGGCGAGTCCACGGCTCCATCAGCTTCCATGTCGTCGGCGGTCATCGATGAGCCAACATTCGAAGCTCCAGTCACCGAACCGCCTAGAATTTCTGTCGATCCCATGATGGCGGAAGCTGCTCCATCGCGCGGCAGTGCGGGCATCAGCTTCTCGGAGATGACCGAGCTGCCTCCATTGAAGGAAGACTACATTACGACGCCTTCGCCCAGTCCGGCCGCTGAGCAGCAGCCTTCTCCGGCGCCCAATTTCAGATCGGGCGGTGAACCGGAGAAACCTAGAGTTCAGCCTCGCGAGGTCGCCGAAAAGGCAATCAAGGAAATCAAGAACGTCCCTCCCCGCCTGATGGTTTATTCCATCGCCGGTGCGGCCGTCTTGATTCTCATTATCGCGATCGCTCTCGTCCTTCACATTAACCGTTTGAACAGTGACGACGGTTCGCCTCGTCCTGCTGTGCGCGA
>Ga0209330_1000484_pt1 | contig 16513 bp, 12 predicted proteins | sample JacPinW_OM2H0_O3_FD_187969 | JGI IMG/M metagenome (GOLD analysis project Ga0209330, IMG submission 187969) | Forest soil microbial communities from Algoma, Ontario, Canada - Jack Pine, Ontario site 1_JW_OM2H0_O3 (SPAdes) (version 2) | ecosystem: Environmental > Terrestrial > Soil > Boreal...
CGCCACAAGGCGAAGGTCCGAATACCCAGGGTCTGCGCCGCCCTCATGTGATTCAGCGCCGTCACTGCATCCAGAAACCAGACGTCGTGGCGGAGACTGCGCTCATCCAGATAACTGAAATGCGGATTTAAAGCATCGTCATCGAAGCTGACGTCTTCATCGGAATCCCGCGCCGCCAGCCAGGCTTCCTGCACGCTGACGGAGCTGTCATGAGCATCCGGCGGAAGCTTGCCCTTCTTCGGCTTGAGCACCCAGTCATAGCCGTAGTTGGCGATTGCGCAGATTAATTTTTCCCGCGGAATCATTTTTGCGGCGAAGTTGAGATTGTCGACAAACCAATCCTGCGATGCCACCGGTCCTGCCGCGGCGCCGGGATAGTGTTCGTCGTAGTTCATCACGATCACGCCGTCCGCGGGCGCGGAGATGGCGGCGTAATCGAATTCCAGATTGTGTGCGGGCACGCTCACATAAAGCTTCATCCCACGCCCATGTAGGTCCAACGAGAGTTCATTCAATAAAGCAACATAACCCTTCTGGCCCGAGCTGGGGAAAGCCTCGAAATCCACCATCAGCCCGCCGAAACGATCGGAAGAAAGAAACAGGCTTACCTGCTTCCGGAAAACCGCGCGCGCGTCCGAGTTGTTCAGAAACCCCGCGACGTCCACCCAGTCAGTGCCGTTGAAATTGTTGACCATGGGGAAGACTTCCATGCTGGAGTCTTCTGCCTTGAGAAACGGCATCACGCGGTCGTCGACGGAGCGCACGCGATCGTCCTGGATCACGTCGAAAAACTTGTTGGTTTGATCATCCACCCCCTGCAAGCGGCCGTCGGTGGTGAGCACGTGCAGCCAGTCCGGATAAAGCAAATCGATCTGACGGGCGAAATCGCGAAGCGACGAAAAACTCGCCGCATCCCAGGGAGCATAAAACGCGGCTCGAATTCCTTCTTCCTGGTTGAGCTTGACCTCAGAGGCCGGCAGTTTCGACTTCCGATGGGAACGGTTCGCCAGCTTCTTCTGACGGTCGCGGGCTTTTTCTTTCTCGTTTTCTTTCAGGGCCTTGAAGGCGCGCTTCTGCGGGGAAAACAGCAGTTCGGGCAGGCGCTCGTCGCGCAACGTGGTGTACACGAAGAAAATAATCAGTGCGGTGAAAATCGCTACCAGAATGTCGACTAGCCGTCTTAGTCGCTTCCAGCGCGCGCGTTTCGGATCGTAGAAGACAGGTTCGGGCATGAAAGGTTAATCGCTCATGGTATGCCGCAAGCGGCGAGTGGTCAATTGTTGAAGGTACGAAGACAGGGTACAGGCACGCAGCAAGTGATGCTTGCCAACTAAGATGCGCCGGCAGCGCACAAAGTTGACTGCAACGCGCTATATTCTCTTCGTGCTGGAACTGGTCCGTAAGGATGTTCGATTCTTTTTTGCGGCTACCCTGGCCGCTCTGGCATTGCGGCTGATCTTCCTGGTGCACTTTCCCGGCATCGTCGACGATTCGCGCCTGTACGCCGATATCGCCATGAACTGGCTGCAGTACGGCGTCTACGGGATTAGCAATTCCGGCCAGGTTGTGCCTACCCTTTCCCGCCTGCCGGGCTATCCCGCATTTCTCGCGGCGGTCTTCGCCGTGTTCGGCTGGAGCAATTTCCGCGCCGTCTTGCTGGTCCAGATCGTGTTCGATCTGGGCACCTGTCTGTTGGTGGCGGATCTCGGACGCCGCATGCTTTCTGATCAAGCGGCGAAAGCCGCGTTCATGCTTACCGCGCTGTGTCCGTTTCTTGCGAACTATTCAGCCGCAGTTCTCACGGAAACTTTGGAAGTCTTCTTCACTGCACTCGCCCTGGATTGTGCGATCTGGGGACTTGCCGGCTTGCGGCGAGAGGACGCCTCACCGACATGGTCAAAATGGGTCCCGTGGCTTGCATGCGGTCTCGCCGTCGGAGCCTGTCTCTTGTTGCGGCCCGATGGCGGAATCTTGCTCGCGGCGCTCGGAGCATATTTGTTCTTACTTTTTGTAAGCGTAATTCGCGAGCAAAGTCGAAACCTCGACCACGCGCCTGTGCTCCTTCCAATACTGCGCGCGGCAATTATTCTCGTGATCGGCGCGCTTGCACCGCTCGTTCCGTGGACCTTGCGCAATCTCCACACCCTACATCGATTCCAGCCCCTCGCTCCGCGCTATGCCAACGACTCCGATGAACCGGTGATGGCGGGATTCAATCGCTGGACCAAAACGTGGATGGCGGACTATACGTCCGTGCAGGAGATCTACTGGAACGTGCCCGGTTCCGCTATTGAAATCTCGCGGCTGCCACGACGCGCTTTCGATTCAGCGCAGCAACGGCAGGAAACCGCAGAACTATTCGCCGACTACAATCAGGATCACGACATAACTCCGGAACTCGATCAGCGCTTTGCCGCGCTGGCGGCCGCACGCATTCGGGCCGCCCCCCTGCGTTACTACGTTTGGCTTCCGGTGCTGCGCATTGCCGACATGTGGCTGCGTCCTCGAACCGAGCTGCTGCCTTCCGATCCGCGCTGGTGGGAGTTCAATGACGACCGCACCTGGCTTGCGGTCAGCATCCTGTTCGGGCTGGTGAATCTGGCTTACGTCGTCGCGGCATTGGGCGGGTTCTTAGGCTGGCGTGGAATTTACGGCGTCGGATTATTCGTTTTATTTCTGATCCTGCGCTCTCTGTTCCTCGGGACGCTGGAAAATCCCGAGCCCCGTTACACCTTGGAATGCTATCCGGTAGTCATAATTGTGGCTGCCGCGCTGTTCATCGGCAAAACGCATCGCATCCATCGAAAACCCGCTGAAAACCCGCATGAACGCTCCTGAATCTGGAACGCCGTCTGTGAAAAGCCGTATTCAAACGTTTCACAAACCCCGAAGACATTGAAAATTAAGCTTGAACTTTGTGGCCCCGCAGTTGCACAATAGCGCCCCAACGGGTCCCCCAGGGTCTCGCTTTCGTCGCTAACTTCCTGGGCAAACAAAATCGATGGTGACGCCCCAGCGGGGGAGGAGATCTCTATGCGTAGGAGCGCACGTGTAGTTACTCTGTTGGTTGGATTCTTACTTGCGTTGGGCACTCTAGTCGTTGCGCAGACTGCAACCACGTCACTGCGCGGAACGGTCTACGACGCTAAAGGCGCAGTCATTTCTGGCGCCTCCCTTACCCTCACGAACCCGGCCACGGGATTCAGCCGAACGGCGAAGAGCGACACTCAAGGCAATTATCAATTTCTCGAGCTCCCGCCGGCGACCTATACCCTGGATGTCGATGCCGCCGGCTTCGCCAGATTGAAACAAGACGGCTTGGTACTTCAAGTCGCTACTCCCGCCACGTTGAACGTAAACATGCAAGTCACCGGGGGAACCGTCACCGTAGAGGTGAGTGGGACCGCCCCGCTGGTTAACACGCAAGATGCCAGCATGGGGCATGCTTTCGGAGCCGACCAGATTGCCGACCTGCCATTCGAAGGACGCGATCCCGGAGGAATCCTAAGCCTCCAGACAGGCGTCGTATTCACCGGTAACAGTACTCATATTTCTAATTCAGCCGACAGTCGCGCCGGAACGGTAAACGGCGCACGCAGTGACCAAACCAATATCACCCTCGATGGTGTCGACAACAATGATCAACTTCTGGGCACGGCCTTCGCGGGAGCAATCCGTGCGCCTCTGGATTCGCTGGAGGAGCTCAAGGTAACCACCAGCAATTCTGAGGCGGATTCCGGCCGTTCCTCGGGCGGACAGGTATCTCTGGTTACCAAGAGCGGCACCAATCACGTTCACGGCTCTTTTTACATTTATAACCGCCCCACCTTCACCGCGGCGAATGATTGGTTCAACAAGGCCGCGCAAATCAGCCAGGATGAGCCCAACACTGCGCCGTTTTTGTTACGCAATACGTTCGGAGCGAACGTAGGTGGGCCGATCATTAAGGACCGTCTGTTTTTCTTTGCAGCTTACGAGGGCCAGCGCAAGCGGGAAGCCCTGCAGGTTTCCCGTGTGATTCCAAGCGCGGGGATGAAAGTCGGCTCGATAAGTTATCCTTGTACACAGGATCCAACCTGCCCCGCGGGCGGAGTGGAAACATTGAACGCGGCTCAGATCGCCGGCATGGACCCGAACTGTTCTGGTAATGGCACTTGCCCGCTGGGACCGGGGCCAAATCCGCTCTTGGCGAATATCGGCGGAGCCAATCCGGGCGCTCTCTTCACCCAATATCCAAATGCCAACACGAACACGGTCGGCGATGGCTTCGACTATGTGGGATACACTTTCTCTTCGCCATTACCGGCAAGCCAAAATGCCTATGTCGCGAAGCTCGATTACAACCTCACCAGAGACGCAAACCACCGCCTGTTTCTGCGCGGCATCATGAATAATGATCGGACGGCAGAGCGCAACCTCAGCACTCCATTTTCGATAACCGGGGACGGTGGCGAGCAATTTCCCGGCCAGGCCGAGCAGCAAGTCGAGCACGATAATAACAAGGGCTTTACCGCGGGCTACACGGCGACATTTAGCAGCACCCTGATTAACAATTTCCGTTTCGGCTACATCAGCCAACTTATCAACATTCAGGGACTGCAAAGCCAGCCCTTCGTTCATTTCCGTGGCATGGACGATGTCACCGGCTTCACGCCGACCCTGAACACCCACGTGCCGGTCAAGAACATTGTCGATGACCTCACGAAAGTGGTCGGTAACCATAGCTTCCAGTTCGGGTTAAATTATCGGCAAGTGGATAACTTGCGCGAATCAAACGCGCAGAATTTCTTTTCTGCGGAGACCAATGTCTACTGGACAAACAATTCCGGCATCGCAAACACGGGCAGCAGTCTCGATCCGGCGGCCTTCGGTTATCCGGCAGTCGATTCGGGTTTCGCCGCGAGCTATGACTTTGCCATGGCCGCCCTGGTGGGGCTCGTTCCCCAAGTCAACGCCAATTACGAACTTACCAAGACCCTGAGTTTGATTCCGCAAGGTCAACTGGTTCCCCGGCATTTTCGCGATCACGAATACGAGTTTTACGGCCAAGACCAGTGGAGGATCAAGCCCAACCTCACATTCACCTATGGCCTTCGCTATGCGATCTTGCAGCCGCCTTTTGAAACCACCGGCACGCAAGTTGCGCCCACCATCAGCCTCCACGACTGGTTCTTGCAACGCGGCCAGGCTGCCTACCAGGGCCAGGTCTATGACCCGACCATCGGCTTTGGTCTTGCGGGCCAGGCGAACGGCAAACAACCTTACTGGGGATACGACTACAAGGACTTCGCTCCGCGTGTTGCCTTTGCTTATTCTCCCAAAGGTGAGGGCGGCTGGGCCAAGCGGTTGTGGGGCGGCCAAGGAAAGACCTCGATTCGCGCCGGTTACGGCATCTACTTCGATCACTTCGGAGAGGGAATTACTAATACCTTCGACCGCAATGGCTCCTTCGGCTTGACCACCTCCGAGGTCAATCCAGCCGGAATTCAAAGTGTGGACGGTTCGGCACGCTATTCGGGGCTCTATAACATTCCTACGACCAGTGCTGACGGCTGCAGCACACCGCCCTGCTCGCTTGTCGGAGCGCCGCCCACCGGTCCGTTTCCTGTCTTTCCCCCGAGCGGCGCGTCGACCCCTGGCGGATTCGCGATTACCTGGGGGCTCGATGACAAGCTAAAAACTCCATATTCCCACGTAATCGATTTTTCGATAACCCGGGAGCTGCCCTCGAACTTTGTCTTTGAAGCTTCCTATGTCGGACGCTTCGCCCATCGTCTCTTACAGGAAGAGGACTTGGCCGAACCCACCAATCTTCGCGACCCGGCCAGCAACACTACCTATTTCCAGGCGGCGCAGGCTTTGGCGAGGCAATACTATTCCGGCACGCCGATTCAAAACATAAGTGCAGCGACGATCGGCACCAAGTACTGGGAGAACGTCTTTCCTTCTGCTGCCGGTCCGGCTGCTAGTCAACTGTCTGGTTCCACCGACGCGACGACGGGTATCACTTCTACTTGCACGGGTGGAGGGATCCCGGGTACGACGCAGTTATCGGCCACCCAGGCGATGTACGATCTTTTTTGCAATTTCTCCGGAAATGAAACTACTGCGCTTTCGATCGCTGATGCGTTCTGCTTCCCCTCTTGCGCTACCCTTAAAGGCCAAACAACGCCCACTCCTTACGCCTACTACAGCCCACAGTTTTCTTCACTGTTTGCTTGGCGGAGCGTCGGTAACAGCGCCTACAACGCTGGCCAGTTCAGTCTGCGCCATCGCTCGGGTGGTTTGGAATTCGATTTAAATTACACATACTCCAAGTCAATCGATGACGGCTCCAACGCCGAACGAGTCAACGAGTTTGAGGGCTTTGGTTTCGGCAGCCAGATCATCAATTCATGGATCCCGCAGCAGAATCGCGCCGTATCCGATTTCGATACCACCCACATCGTCAACGCAAACTGGGTCTACCAACTGCCATTTGGCCGCGGAAAGCGATTCGGTAGCGGCATGGGCCGAGTCGCCAACGGAGTGTTTGGCGGATGGACAATATCCGGTCTCTGGCGCTGGTCCAGTGGATACCCGTTCTCGCTATTCAGTCCAGAATGGGCCACGAATTACCAGCTCGAAACCCCCGCCGTGCCCTTGAGTAGCGCGCGTCCTAAGACTGGGAGCTTCATCGTTGCTCAGGCGAGCGGCGGGACCGGCCCGAACGTGTTTCAAGACCCTGGAATTACAGACGCCGGCACCAACCCCAACGCCGCTATCAATCTTTTCCGGGCGGCATATCCCGGTGAGGCAGGACTGAGGAACGGCTTGCGCGGTCCCGGTACGTTTAATATCGACACGGGTGTGGCAAAAAGCTGGTACATCACGGAACGCCAGTTCGTTAAATTCTCCTGGCAGATGTTCAACGTAACCAACTCGGCACGTTTCGACGTGGGCACGATGTCGATAAACGGAAACAACTCTCTGTCCAGCAGCAGCAGCTTTGGAAACTTCAGTTCCACACTCTCCAATCCGCGGGTGATGGAGTTCGGCCTGCGTTATACCTTCTGATCGGCTACGGAGATTCATCCAGGGGCGGATTTTCCGCCCCCTTTTAATTCTCGCTGCAGGATCTAGAGCAAGCAGCAAAGCCAGATTACTTCGAGGGATTGAGGTGTGGACTCGCTTACGATAATGGTGAGTCGCTCATCCTGAAGCGCGTCCGAACGTGCTCCGAAATCAGTTCGATCGCGGCACGGTTGGTGACTGGATCGGTTTGGGCCAGATACCGCATAGCCTCCACCAGCAGCCGCTGTCCGTCAACGTAGCGAGGATCGGAGGCGCGTTCTCGTTTTGTGGAACGACCCAACTTCGGCGGGACTGGGATGGTGAACACTTTGGCCATGCGTGGACTCAATTGAGCATTCTCAAGGCAGTATAGCGCTCCAAGTGCATTTTCCAGAACAACATTCTTCTGCTTCCGATTCAACTACTTAGCCGCGAGGCGAGACAATCTTCGTCTTGCCTGTGGTTTTCAAGCGAAATACGTCGTTGCTGATCTTCGCATTTACCTTTACCGCGGAATACTTGGCCAAACGATAATCGCCCTGGCTCTCCATGAATTTCTGCTGCAGCGAGATGCCGCGGTTAAGGTCGATCCATAGGAATGCTTCCGTGAAGTAGTTCCGGACTTTCTCGCTCTTGGGAATCAGGTGGAGCTTCGCCGTCGCTATGTTGTCAATGGTCTCCTCCCCCTGATAAGTGATGTCAAATGAGTTTTTCAAATCCTGCCCACTGCCCCCAAAGCCCAGAACCAGATAGCTTTCTATTTCGTTATGGTTTGCGCCTGCCGTATATTGAATGACCTGTTCGATCTTTGGCTGATACACCTGCAGCTTGCCGTCTTTGTAGAGGAGAAACTTCTGCTCGGGTTCCTTGATGTCAGCCATCATTTCAATTTCTTTTCCCGAGCGCCGGTAATAAACCGTGCCCTTCTGCGGGTCGGTTTCATCGACCACTTTCTGATACTGATCCCAAACGAAATCGGCTTGCGTGGTTTGGAAATTGGCGGCTGCCGCATCCATCTTTTGGAGCACACTGTCGAGAGTAGCAGCGCCCGGCTCTTGTGCTGTTCCGATCGAACTCAGCAACGTAATCCAGGCGAGGCCGATGATCCGCAAGAAAGGTTTTATCACTATTTTCTTTTCACCCAAACCCGGTAGTTCTGCACTTTCCCGTCCTGATCCGGTACTCCCTCATAGTTCACGATCGACACCGCGCCCGAAATCGGTTCAATAACACGCAGCAATTGGTCGGGCACGGAGCCGCTATCACCCGGCGAAAGCGCGCTGGCGGAAATCTCATACAGCAGGCCGCCTTGCGCGTCCGTTGTGACAATGACATCAGTCTGATGCAGCTTGCGGGGAACTGGTTTGTCGTTGTAATTAATCCAGTACGGGGTAGCAAAGATGAAGATAAGGATCAGCGTAACCATGACGTCGTAATGCAGGGTGCCACGCTCATGCTGCCACAGAATATAGCTGCGGATTGTTCGCCAAACGGCGTTCATCGGTAGGGAAGGCGCGCCGCTATTGGTCGTGCTGATGTCCACACTTTGCAAGTCTAGTGACCGCGTCCTTTCTTGGCAATGATTAAGCGATTGAGCTTCTAGCTACTGGCTTTGAGCGATCTCCCGACAGCGGTGATTCGCTCGGCGCCGATGTAAGGCCGCAATACTTCGGGAATCACAACACTACCATCCGCCTGCTGGTAGTTCTCGACAATCGCCACCCATGTGCGGCCCACGGCCAATCCACTTCCGTTCAGCGTGTGGACAAACTCAGTCTTGTTCCTACCTTCCGGCCGGTAACGTATATTAGCCCGCCTTGCCTGATAGGATTCAAAATTCGAGCACGACGAAATCTCGCGGAATAACTGCTGCCCCGGCAGCCAGACTTCAATGTCATAGGTCTTCGTCGGAGATGCTCCCATATCACCCGTGCACAATGCCACCGTGCGATAGTGCAGCCCAAGCTTTTGCAGAACGGTCTCGGCGTTTCGTGTGAGCTTCTCATGTTCGTCATACGAATTTTCCGGGTGCGCAAACTTTACCAATTCTACTTTCTGAAACTGGTGCTGACGTATGATGCCGCGCACGTCCTTCCCGTAGGAGCCCGCCTCGCTGCGAAAGCACGGAGTATATGCCGTCAGTGAAATCGGCAAACGTGCGGAATCAAGCACTTCATCGCGGTACAGGTTTGTGACCGGAACCTCCGCTGTCGGAATCAGCCAGAGATCTTTTTCTCCATGCGGAACGCGAAACGAGTCGGCGGCAAACTTGGGTAACTGCCCGGTTCCGTACATGGATTCGGAATTAACCAGGTAGGGTGGCAGAACTTCGGTATATCCATGCTCGCGGGTGTGCAGGTCAAGCATGAAATTCGCCAGCGCTCGTTCGAGCTTTGCGCCCATGTCCCAGTAAACCGCAAAGCGCGCCCCGGTGAGCTTGACGGCTCGCTCCAGGTCGAGAATGCCGAGTTCCGCTCCCAGCTCCCAGTGCGGCTTTGGAGTGAAGTCAAACTTTGGCGGCGCGCCCCATTGCCGGATTTCCACATTCCCTTCCGGGCTATGGCCGACTGGAACGCTCTCATGCGGCACGTTGGGGATTCCAGAGAGAATCTCCTGCAGCCGCGCGTCGAGGTCGGCAGCAGTTTTCTCCAGGATCTGAATCTGCTCGCGCAGCTCTTTCGTCTCGGCAATGGCAGCCGTTGCGTCCTGGCCCGCCTTTTTTAGCTTGGCAATGTCCTCCGAGGCCTTGTTTCGCCGAGCCTTCATGGTCTCCGACTCGGTAATAGCCTGGCGGCGCTGCGTATCGACCGCTAGGAAATCTTTCAGCACGGCAGCCGGGTCGGCGCCGCGCTGGCGCAGCATTTCTTCCACCCGGGGCAGGTTGTCACGAACAAAATTCAGATCGAGCATGGGAACTCAATACTGTATCGGAAACCATGCAAGGAATGCACCCAAGCACAGTCGCGGCCGTGAATAATCTTGCTGCGGGAGGAGTCTCGAACCCCCAAGAACCGAAGGGCGGCGGATTCTTAGCCCGTTTTTGGGCATTTTGCGCTGTCGCGATCTGTCGCAGATTTCCGCATAAGAGCTTTATAGTCAACATGATATGGGGAACACTCGTCTTGCAGTAAATCGCAGCGAGATGCACAAAAGTTGGAAACGAACAGCCATCAAAACAGTTACTAGAACTGCACTAGATGTAGCCATGTCGAGGCCGCTCGACATCGTGGTCATGCCCAAGCTTTCGCTGCTTGTTGCGGATGCGGTTGATGACCTGACCGGCCGAAGATCGACCTGCCTCGAATTGTCGCATCCGACTGGATCGTCCGGCATAACCGATTGCTCCCGGGCACCGATTGTAAACCGACGCCAGAATCCCCTCCCCATTCAGATCACTCAGACTATATGAAAAGTGCTCGGGGTGAAGGTGGTCTATTGTTTGCTAGAGCGTGAATCCAGTGGGGCGAGCAGCACCGTCACTCCGTAAAGGCGGCCGTTTGGCTTGGTTTTGCCGACGGCACCGATCAAGCTGATGATGTGCGCGTTAACCTTCTCAACCCCGGCAGGGGTGAGCCAGCCGGTCTTGCGGAGCCCCCATAATTCACGTCGTCTGCCAGAAACAGTAATATCTTGCTGCAAAAAACCGCGCTTGAAATCTCGTAGGCCGAGACGGAGCATCGAGCCTATAATCGCGTTGACTTGCGGGCTGTTTCCTTCGCTACCAGTGCGATATTTGAGTCCGAATTGCGGTGCGATTGTCTTGAAGAGCGACTCCCTACGGCCCTTGGAGAGTCGATGGCCGGCCCTGGTAACCAATCCGACTTTCAGCAATACGCGAAGGTGATAGTAGAGGGAATCTGCTGGCTTTCCCAATACGCTGGCGAGCTCAGCAACGGACACGGTTCCAATCTGTGAGAGGGCGTCCAACACTTCCTGACGCGGAGCGGCACAAAGCGCGTTCAGCTGCTTGACATCGTCAATCCAAAACGTCTTCTTGAGCTTGGCCATTCCCTGTGAACCCTCATTTTCCGGTATTCCATCAATTCAGCTTTTGTTTTCCTTGCTGCAAAGCGACCTGTGACCTCGCGTCACGGAAACGCCCGCATTCGGCCACACTACAGCTTGAAGCGACATATTGAAGAGTTTGCAATATATTCAACGAGTCATTTACACTTCCGTCGCAGCCACTGTATCGCGACGGGCCCAATCTCAAGCTAATAGGAGCGTCGGGTCGGGAGTAGCGAAATGAAAACTGTCTTCCGCATCCTGGTTCTCGGCGTCTTTGCATTGAGACTTTGCCGAGCACAACCTGAGGACACTCGGCTGGTCGACCGGCTCGCGCAAGCTCAAACTGAATCGCAGGCCCTCTATGACAGGCATGAATTCTCCCAAGCGGCTGCGGTGCTCAAAAAATTGAGCGCGGACCCTGCGATCGTACTCCTGCCCGCCTGGCCCGATACTCTTTACAACTTGGCCTGCGATCAATCACGAGCGGGGCAAGTGGAGCAAGCGCAAGCAACACTCCAACAGGCGGCGCAATTGGGAGCGGCCGTTTCATCCGATCAGTTGTCACAAGATCCCGATCTGGTCTCCTTGCACAATCAACCAGCGTTCCAGCAGCTCGTCGAGACGCTCAGGAACCAGGAAGGCTTATGGAAAGAAACTGCGGCTCTCGGTACGACCTACAAACTCATCCTGAGCGAGGATGAAAAGGTGGCGGGGCTGTCCAAATTCTGGTCAGAGACTCGTTTCAATTTCCCGTTCTTCACTCGAATACCGGGGACGGATTGGGATGCATTGTACATGGCTTATCTCGCCAAGGTGCGAGGCGCCAAGACGACGGCGGACTATTACCGCGTCTTGATGCGCTTTGCGGCAGAACTGAAGGACGGCCATACCAATATTTACCCTCCGCCCCAGTTGTTCAATACCATCTATGCTGCTCCGGGCCTTCGCACGGCACTCGTCGAAAGCTCGGTGGTTGTCACTCAGGTGCTGGACCCGAATTTGCGCATCGCCGGGTGGAAAGTTGGAGACGTGATTCTTAAGGTCGGAAGTCTCGACATCCGCGAGCATGCTGCGACCAATGTAATGCCATACGTCAGCTCTTCGACAGCTCAGGATCGTGATGTTCGCGCGTATAACTATGCGCTCTTTGCAGGTGACATCAAAGATCCATTGGTTCTGACGGTTGAAGATGCCTCGGGAAGGCGTGAAGTACGCAAGATCATTCGGCTTTCCACTGAAACCGTCGGTCCCATGTTCAAGACTGCGGAGAGCGAGTTTAGAATTCTTCCCGGCAGCGTCGCCTATGTGGCCGTCAATGAATTTGAGGATGACAGCGGAGTGAAGACTATTGATGCCCACTGGTCTGAGATTCAGGCCGCCAAAGGCTTGGTCCTCGATGTGCGGCATAACGGGGGCGGCAACAGCCAAAATGGCGTCAGCATTCTCCAGATGCTCGCTTCTTCACCTTTCGAATGGGAGAGCGAGTGGACTCCCGACTACAAGGCCGTGTACCGCGCCTATGGGTTGGCCCAGAGACCGACTGCGCTCCCAAAGCCGGCCTTCCGACCCGACGCGCAACATCACCTCGGGTTGCCAGTCGTGGTGCTGACAAGTGCAGAAACGTTTTCTGCGGCGGAGGATTTCGTGGCTTTGTTCGAATCCATGCACCGCGGTCTCGTCGTTGGCGAACCTACCGCTGGCAGTACCGGCCAGCCCTTTTCGTTCAAGTTACCAGGAGGCGGAAGCGCGCGGATCTGCACAAAAGAAACCCGCACACCCGACGGGCGTGTCTACATGGGCGTCGGAATTCAGCCTCAGATAATTGTCAAGCCGTCGGTTGCAAATATTCGGGAGGGTAGCGATGCAGCTTTGGATAGAGCGGTGGAATACCTATCGAGGAACAGCGTGTCCCATTAGAAAGCGAGGTCGTATGTTGCGCAAGCCAATGCCTGTTCTGTTCCTTCTGACTTTACTCGAGCTGCTGCTGTCGGTCTGCCCCGCGCAGCAACAGGCGAGCACCACCGCAAATGCGCCCAAAGAAGGAGTGGCCGCTCCGAATGAGCGAGGGCGAATCCTGGGGATCGGCGGAGTATTCTTCAAGTCCGCGAATCGACAACAGACGCGTGAATGGTACGCCAAGCATCTCGGACTGGCGGATAAAGGCGCGGGCGCCATGCTGCCATGGCGGGAGAAAGACAACCCCGACAAGGAGCATGTGACCGTCTGGACCGTGTTCCCTGGAAACACCACCTACTTCGGGCCCGGCCAAGCGTTCATGGTGGACTATATAGTTGACGACCTCGATGCGCTGCTGGAACGGTTGCAGAAAGAGGGCGTCAAGATTGATCCCAAGCGCCAGGACGCAGATTATGGCCGGTTCGCGTGGATCTACGATCCCGACGGCAACAAGATCGAATTGTGGCAGCCGCTGACGCCCAAGGGGAAGTAGCGGAATCCAAAGTGTCAGCATGGCAACGGAATTGAACTGAGATCCCCGTGGCGACGCGATCCGGCCTTAGAACGTGGATCGCGCGGGGAGAAACCCTCGCGCACCGACGCCCAAACGCGGAGTAGTTACTCCGATGAACATCCTGTTGTGGGTCCTGCAGGTCTTAGCCGCGCTCATGTATGGCGCGTCGGGAGTCATGAAGGTCTTCATGTTCGACAAAGTCAGCAAGGACGTCCAGTCCTTTGGGGCCTTGCCGCGGGAAGCCTGGACGGCCCTCGGCATTCTCGAACTCGTGTGCACGGTCGGGCTCATCGTTCCCGCCGCTTTCCACTGGTACCCCGCGCCCACGGTCATCGCCGCCACTGCCCTCGCGATCGAGAGCCTTGTGTTTGTCGGGGTGCACGCCACGTACCGCGAAATCACGACCATCTTCATGAGCCTTGTGCTGGGTCTCCTCATGGCGTTCATCGCGTACGGCCGGTTGGTCCTGAAACCGATCCCCTGATCGGCGACCCCTGCAGGTCCACTGAACGTTGACTATAAGGCCGGAACAACGCTGCGGCGCGTGTTGCCGCGTAAAGTTTCAATGGATTGAACGATTAGATTATTCAGTTCCGAACAAGGCGTGGCGACGACGGTAGCTCCTTGAGGCTCCAACCGCGGAACCCGTCGTCGAAGCGCTGGGCCCCTGCACATGACGCGAAGAGGCGGCCTTCAGAGCATGAAAGCCCGGAGGTGTGGGGGTTGCCTTGCAGCAAGGATGGGACTTCGCCATCCCCATGTCCCCGCACTGCTCCGCCATCTTCATTGCAACACTCGCGCTCGGCCGATGTCATTGCTGCACCCGGCAATACACACGCCGTGACCGGCAGCGCAGGCAACATCAGCGCCAGAGCGGAGACACCGAGTTTCATCAACAGTTTCAACATCACCCGTCTATCTACCACTGACAGTGAGACGCAACAGGCGGGGAAAAACTTCACCGTACCCGTCAAGTGCCTCTCGGAGGAGCAACTGGCGCTCAATCGTGTCGTGACACCGGATGCCGACCGCCTCCCGGAGTTGGGCCGACAATATCAAAAGAATTTGGCTCGGGGAAGGACGCGCATCCTGATTGCTTACCTCAGGAGCGTTTGCTCGGGCAAAAGCATGGGCGAAGGGGAATGTAGTACAGGATGTTTGCTTTTCACTGATTTGTGCTGGTGCCGGGAGGGGGAGTCGAACCCCCAAGACCCGAAGGTCGGCGGATTTTGAGTCCGCTGCGTCTGCCAGTTCCGCCATCCCGGCGCTTCGTGGAAATGCTTGATTTTACAGCTTATTTCACACCGTACGTCTTTTTCATTCGCAGCAGCGAATGTGAAACTGTGCAAGTGAATGTGAAAGTATTCATGGGCTTTCACAGATCCTTGCGACACCCATGAAGTGCTTTGGGGCTCTCCTCGGGCGACGATGTCCCCTAGCCAAGCAATACAAGGACATCCGTGTGAGATTTTACCACCCAACGCAGTCATAGCCCCATCTCTAAATGATGACCCGCCCCCATTCGGACGTTCGCGCCCGAGCACCTTTCCGGAGTCGTTGCGGGCATTGCAACGGTCAGCGCATCTTTTCATCGTGGCTTTTCGAGCGTTACGAACCACCGGGGGACGGTTTCACCCGTGCAAATAGCCAAGCTCGCTATTTTCGATTATCATGGATTGTGAAAATAGCGCAGAACGCTATTTTCGACCATAAGAAGGCGGATGTGGGCCACGCTACTAACATTCCCGGCCAGAAAGTATCGCAGGGCAGCTATTCCGCCTTTGTGCCGGCGCCCCTGCCTCCTGAACTGAACTGGACACCCCGGCTGATTGGGGCACTCTCGGACGCAGACCGGCTAGTCGGAAGATTAGCGGGCGAAGGTGGTCGGCTGCCCAACCCTCATATTTTGATCCGGCCTTTCGTACAGCGAGAGGCTGTTCTATCGAGCAAGATTGAAGGCACACAGGCCACGCTAGGTGAGTTGCTTGCCGCCGAGGCGGGAGCGATCGTGGATCGAAGTCCCGAGGATCTTCGGGAAGTCGGCAATTACGTGGTGGCTCTCGAGCACGGAATTTCTCGCCTCAAGAAACTTCCGCTTTGCGTAAGGCTTGCCCGGGAGTTGCACGAAAAACTCATGACGGGCGTTCAAGGGAATCGGGCTGCGCCCGGACGTTTTCGGAAAATCCAGAATTGGATTGGCAAGCCTGGCAGTACGATCGCAACTGCTTCCTACATCCCGCCCCCTCCAGGCGAGGTCGAGCCTTGCCTGGCGGCATGGGAAAAATTCCTGCATGAATCGACCCTTCCGCCTCTCGTGACCATTGCACTCGCGCATTACCAGTTCGAGGCCATTCACCCATTCCTCGATGGCAATGGCCGCGTCGGACGTCTACTCATCACCTTATTTCTGATCGAGCACCAAATCCTTCCGACACCGCTACTTTATTTGTCGGCGTTCTTTGAAGCTTCGAGGCGAGACTACTACGACGGTTTGCGCGGGATCAGCGAACGCGGGGCTTGGAACGATTGGTTAGAGTATTTCCTACTGGGCGTCGCTCGCATGTCTGAGGATGCTTTGAGTCGAGCTATGCGCATCAACGGACTCCTCTCCGAGTGGCAGAGGAAAGTTTCCGGAGAATCAAGCGGCAACCCGTTGCGTGTGGTCGAACTCCTGGGGGCAAATCCCTTCATCACGATAAATGGCGCGGCGGACAAATTGAAAATCGCATTTACGACCGCGCAGCGCGCTGTCGAACGACTCGAACGGGCGAAGATTGTAAAACGGATGGGCGATGCGAAGCGCGACCGAGTCTATTGCGCGACTTCTCTCTTGGATATCCTCGAAGAGCCGTCCCGCCTCAAGCCACCCGACAACAAATAACTCTAAGTGCTGTGGAACTAGAAATGCGTATCGCAACTGTTAGGCTCTTCAGCCCCAGTTCAGGGCGGTAGCGCCAAATACAACTCGTATAATCCGACCAT
>Ga0209330_1000485_pt1 | contig 16508 bp, 12 predicted proteins | sample JacPinW_OM2H0_O3_FD_187969 | JGI IMG/M metagenome (GOLD analysis project Ga0209330, IMG submission 187969) | Forest soil microbial communities from Algoma, Ontario, Canada - Jack Pine, Ontario site 1_JW_OM2H0_O3 (SPAdes) (version 2) | ecosystem: Environmental > Terrestrial > Soil > Boreal...
GGTATCTCCTGACGGGAATTGGATTGCATATCTCTATGAAGAAGCGCGCCCGGCCAAGGAACAGATTGCAATTATTCCTGCAACAGGCGGCACACCGGCGCACCTGTTTCCGCTGCCGGAGGATACCAATGCATTCCGTTGGTCGCCGGACGGAAAGGCTGTGCAGTTTGTACTCACTCACAATGGCGCCGCCAATATCTGGGAACAACCGATCGCTGGCGGCCCACGCCGCCAGATAACCAATTTTACCTCAGGGCACATCTTCGATTTCGACTGGTCGCGCGACGGCAAGCAGTTGTTTTTGGCGAAGGGCGAAATCAACAGCGACGTAATCCTAATCAGCAATTTCCGCTAGACCGGTGTGTGCTGAACCGGAAAAACAAGTTACGAGAGTCTCGGACTGCCAGCGTCACTTCAGGCCATCCGCAATCAAGAGGTTCGAAAGACCGCGATTATACGTGTAAGCATAGGCCTTGCCGTCGGGCGTGATTCTCAGCGGCACCAAACCGTTTACGCCCGCGGTGTCCTGCGGCGCAACCTGCATGATCTGTTGTCTCTCTCCCGTCGTCAGGTCCAGCCGAAACACCAAATCGTAAGTTTTCATGTTCTGGTAAACGTAAACCGATTTTCCATCGCTCGCCCAGTTACCCCAAGTATCTTCCATCGCCATCCCCGCTACAGCCGTCGGTCCTCCACCCGCCAGCGGATAGATCAAACCCTTTCCGATTAAATCGCGTGCAAAAATATATTTCCCATCGGGGGAAACCAGATCAGATTCAATAGCTCCCCCTTTGGGCAAAACCGCCGGCGTAACAGCGCGAGGCGCGCCGGCCGAAAGGTCTTGAAGGTACACGCGCCATTGCTCGCCGTCGTTCCCCACAAAATAAATTCGATTGCCCTCCGGCATCCATCCGATTGACGAGATTTGCTGGATACCGGTCGCATCGAGCTGCTTAGTTTGTCCCGAATCGGTCGAAAATATTAGAAACTTGGAAAACGGTATGCTACACGCCAGCAGCCATTTTCCGTCCGGTGAAAATACGGGATTGTTTCCTCTGCCCAGCTTGACTGGCGAAGACCCGTCTGTCGCGCGCATGTTCATTTCCACTCCATTCGCCGCGGCGGACTCACCTTCTTCCTCAAATGCGAGATTCGTGCCACTGGGAGAAATATCCGTCACTACGGCAGCGTCAAGCCAGGAAAGATCGCGCTCCTTCGCGTCTCCCGGCCCCCGAAATTGCAAGCCAGTAGTCCAGATTTCGGTGGACATCAGGACACGGCCGTCACGCGACACGTCGTGGAGCCGAAGCATGCCAGGCAGCCGGAGCAGGATGCGTGTTTTTGCCGTGAACCCGAGAGCCTGAATCGAATTTGCCCACGCGTCATTGCCGGCCGCTGCCGCGAACCAAACCTCCTTCCCGCTGGGAGGCCACGCGATTCCTTCCACGCTGGGGAACGATGCCGAGCGCGCAATCTGTTTTCCGGTGCGGTCCAGTATCACCACCTGCCCGACGTCTCCTTCCGTATACTTAAATTCCGCGAACGCGGCCAGTTTGCCGTCCGGCGAAACACGCAAGAAGTTTAGCCACGCAGAGCTCTCGTAGATGATGTTTCCCAGCGGAAATTCCACGCGAAACTTTCCTTCCACATCGCGAATTGCTGCCATCTCGCTGCCGTCCGCGGTCCAGTCCGCGGAGACCACATTTTCCGCAACCTGGCGTGGAGTCCCGCCCGAGATGGGCACGCGAGCCAGCGCGCCTTCACAATCGCCGAAAAATAAATCTTTGCAGCCGATTGAGATGGCCATCTCCGCCGAAGAAACGTCAAACAAAGCCGAGTGCGTGAAGTTCAGGGCACGCGATTCGGGACTGTTGGGGTTCGTGGAATAAAGCTGTATCGGCTGGCCGTTCCACGCAGCGCTGTAATACACGGATGGACCATCCACGGCAAATCGCGCGGAATAAATAAGCCCGCGATCGAAAGTCAGTTGGTGATAAGTCGGCGCTCGCACTGCAGCACCGCGGCCGAAAAAATACCCGGCAAGACCCGCCACAAGCAGCCCAGCCATGCCCACTGTGGCGAAAAACAGCCTGCTCCTGGGGCGCTGCGGCGGTTGCGCTCCGATGATCGCGCGAGCGCTCGTAGTGGAACTTCCGGCAAGCGATTCGAGGTCGAATGCGAGGTCGCGCGCGGATTGAAATCGCTCCGCCGGATTTTTCTCCAAGCAATGCCGCACCACCCGTTCGACTGCGGGAGGGATTTTCTTACCTTCGCCCGCAAGCTCCGGTGGCTCTTCATTCAAAATCGACGCCATGGTATCTGCCGACGAATCCTTCTCGAACGCGCGCTGGCCCGAAAGCATTTCGTAAAGAATCGTTCCCAACGCGAAAATATCCGAACGCGCGTCGGCAGGTTTTCCGCGCACTTGCTCGGGGGACATGTATCCCACCGTGCCGAGCACCACGCCGGCTCCGGTTTGCGTTACCGGGTCCGCAGTCTCCGTCGGCGACTGTGTTTCGCCAATCCCTACCAGCGCTTCCGGCTGGATTAATTTCGCTAAACCGAAGTCGAGAATCTTCACGTGCCCGTCATTCGTGAGAAAAATATTCGCAGGTTTCAGATCGCGATGAATGATGCCGCGATCATGCGCGGCCGCCACGCCGCGAACGGTCTGAACCGCGACATCGAGGGCTTTGCGCACCGGTAGCGCTGCGTCGCGCAACCGGTCGCGCAGCGTTTCGCCTTCCAGAAGTTCGGTGACGAGATATGGTGCGCCGTCCTGCACGCCCATGTCGTAAATAGCGAGAATATTGGGATGATTCAGCGCTCCCGCCGCACGTGCTTCCTGCTCGAACCGCCGCAACCGCTCGGCATCCTTGGCGAAAGATGCGGGCAACACTTTCACTGCGACGTCGCGTCCTAGCCGAGTATCCCGCGCGCGGTACACCTCGCCCATTCCGCCCGCACCTAGAGGCGCGACAATCTCGTACGGCCCGAGTTTTGTTCCTGCTGGAAGTGGCATCGGAAGCACGCGAATTATACTTTCCTCACTCCACATTTGCGCTCGGAAATCATAAGCATCTTTATCGCTTGTTTCTTTGCCGCCAAGTGCGTCTCCCGAATATCGTCTGCCGCAGGGTGTACAAATATGAGACAGAACATGACTACTGGTACTGTCTATTGGCGCAGATAGCTATTGACGAATTCGGCTTACCCATACATAGTTCCAAAAAACACGGCGGCTTTCGCCGCTGCGCAGCACGGTTCGGGGGAAGGCGCCCTGATTGCGCCGACCCTGGTATGTGCTTGACAAATTTGATGCTTGAGAGCGAGAGCTCTCATGAGGGTCCCTATGACAAGGAATCGCCCAGCCCTTCCTGGTCTTTGCTGTATTGTTGTCTTCATTCTTTTTTGCGCGATTCAGACTGGCGCGCAATCGCCAAACACCGTAGCGCGGATCACCCAGCCGGTTGATGAATCGAACCTCGTCGTGCTTCGCGGCAACACGCATCCGCTCGCACTCCCGCAATATGACCAAGGCGCGGCGCCCGCGAGCCTGCCATTGCAGCGTATGCTCTTGGTTCTGCAGCGCAGCCCTCAACAAGAGGCTGCCCTCGACCAACTCCTCGAGCAGCAGCAGGACGATTCGTCCCCTAACTATCACCGCTGGCTTACGCCTGAGCAGTTCGGCGCGAGTTTCGGTCCCGCTTCCGCGGACGTGCAAACGATCACGGCCTGGTTGCAATCCCACGGTTTCCAAATCACTCGCGTAGCAAAGGGAGGAATCCTAATCGAATTTTCGGGCACGGCGGGACAGGTCCAGCAGGCGTTTCACACGGCTATCCATAAATATGTGGTCAACTCGCAGCAGCAATACGCCAACTCAAGCGATCCTCAAATTCCTGCTGCGCTGATGCCCGTGGTTGCGGGAGTGCGTTCGCTTAACAACTTTCCAGCGCGTGCGATGAATCACCCGGCCGGCATTTTTCACCGCGACAAGGATTCAGGAAAGATACTGCCGGTCGGACCGCTGCCCATTCCGCAGTTCAACGGCGGCACCGGCTGCGGCATTTTGGGCGGACCCTGCGAATTTCTTGGGCCTTTCGATTTGGCGACGATCTACAACGTGCTGCCCCTCTGGACCGCGACAACACCTATCGACGGCACGGGGCAAACGATTGCCATCGTAGGCGACAGTGATATCGTCCCCGCCGACTGGGCCGCCTTCTGGAATATGTTCGGCGTGGCCACTCCCAAGGGAACTCTGAACATCATCCACGATGGACCGGCCCCGGGAATAAACGGAGACGAATCCGAAGCGGACATCGACACACAGTGGTCCAGCGCTGTTGCGAAAGGCGCCACCATCGATTTCGTGGTTTCCGAAGGGACGGAGACGACTTTCGGCGTGGATCTCTCAGCCGAATACATCGTGGACAACAACCTCGCGCCGGTAATGAGCGAAAGCTTTGGTACCTGCGAGCTTTTTGTCGGGACAACCGGGAACACATTTTACAACGCGCTTTGGCAGCAAGCCTCCGCTCAGGGCATCACCGTTTTCATATCTTCCGGGGATCAGGGATCTGCCGGCTGCGACCGCGGCGCCGCGGACGCGACGTTCGGTCTCGCGGTCAGCGGCTTCGAATCCACGCCGTTCAATGTCTCCGTCGGCGGTACCGATTTCAACGACCTGACAGACTCAGCTAGCTTTTGGAACTCGACTGACAATGCGAATCAGGCCAACGCTAAGGGATATATCCCGGAAATGACCTGGAACGATACCTGCACCAATTCCGAAATCTTTCCTTTTACCGGCACCACGACCGCGGAACAGACTTGCAACAATTTTCAGGTGCAGCAAGACGGGTTTTTAAGCGTCACCGGTGGAAGTGGCGGCGTGAGCAATTGCACATCGTCAACAGGAGGTCTGCAATCTTCGTGCACTGGAGGCTACCCTAAGCCATCCTGGCAAGTAGCCCCGGGTGTGCCGTCGGACGGTAAGCGGGATGTGCCGGACGTCTCGTTGTTCGCAAGCAACGGTTTCAACGGCACTGGCTACATGGTGTGCCAGTCTGATCAGACTCAGGGCTCTTGCGGCATCGATGGGCAGTTTTTGGGTTTTGGCGGCACTTCCGTTTCTTCGCCCGCCTTTGCCGGAATCATGGCACTGGTCAACCAAAAAACCGGCGAACGCCAGGGCAACGCCAATTACGTTTTCTACAAGATGGCCGCCACGGCCGCGAACAGTTGCAATTCCAGCACGGTTCATTCAACAGGTGCGAACAACTGCATTTTTTACGACATGCCCCAGGGTTCCACAATCGCGATGCCCTGTGCCAAGGGAAGTCCGAACTGTACCACCTCCACGTCCGGCGATGCGATCGGCGTCCTCTCCGGATTCAGCACCACTACTGGCTATGACCTGGCCACCGGACTTGGCAGTGTTAACGCTGAAAATCTGGTGAACCAGTGGAGCACGTTCGCCGGCCAGTTCAAGGCCACCATGTTTTCGGCCTTCACGCTCGGTCCGCCCATTACGATTACCCACGGCCAATCTATTCCTGTCGCCGCCACCGTGGTGCCCCAGACCGGCACTGGAATTCCCACCGGCTCAGTCGTTCTGATCGCAAACACTGGTTCCAGCCTGAGCGATCAGCAAGTCGCGCAGCAACTTCTCCCACTCACCAATGGTTCTCTGGCTCCCATGGCGACCACTACCTTCCTCCCCGGCGGTACCAGCTACACCGTCACCGCGCGTTACTCGGGTGATGGTACTTTTGCGCCCAGCACTTCCTCGCCGGTGACGGTTACCGTAAATCCGGAAGCCAGCAAAACCCAGACCGAAATTGTTACGTTCAATCCCAATACTGGTGCGGTCTCCAGCACAAACGCCACCTCCCTCCCGTACGGCAGCTCTTACATCTTGCGCGCGAACGTCACCAATTCCAGCGCAAGCCTTTGTGCGCCAAACGGGATCCAGGTATACGGCTGTCCGACCGGAACGGTGACACTGACGGATACTTTCAACGGCACTACCAAACCGCTTGATGGCGGTGCTTTCGCGCTGAACGCCGCAGGATATGCAGAGGATCAGCCGATTTTCCTGTTGGGTGGACAACACAGCATCGCCGCATCTTACGGCGGCGACAAGAGCTACAACTCCAGCACTGCCTCTCCCGACGCCGTCACTGTGACCAAAGCTCCGACGACGATTAGCCTGAACCCGGGCACCGGAAAGACCCAAGCGGGCGCCCTGACCGCCGTAACGGCCACTGTCAGTACGCAAACCGTGCTGCCCTCAAATGCTATTCCGGCTGAATTTCCCAGCAACAACGTTCAGTTTTTTGTGGCTGGACAGGCAATTCCTTTGTCCCCGACGACTTCTGTGGCCTACGCAGACGGAACCGTTTCAACTACGGGATTCGCTCAGCTAACCGCAGTGCTCCAAACCAGCACGCTTCCTTTGGGCAACAACACGATCACCGCGCAGTTTGTCGGAGATTCAAATTATTCCGCATCCGCCGTTTCGAATTCCGGAGTAGTCGACAATCAGGAACTGACCTTCCTCGGACTTTCATCTTCGAATTCCAATGTTCAGCACGGAACGAATGTCACTTTTACCGCGGTGGTCACGCCGAATCAGACAGGTGGCCCCGCGCTCACCGGAGCCGTGCAATTCAATAACAATGGCGCTGCTCTCGGCAGTCCGGTCACTGTGGTAAACGGACAGGCGCAGATGTCGATCTCAACGCTGCCTGGAGGAGTTCTCACTATCGGGGCAACCTACAGCGGAGATGTGAACTACGAGAGCTCCTTTAGCACTGTTTTCGAAACGGTCTCGCTTCTGACCACAACAACGACCGTGACCACGTCCAATGCTGCGATACAGGGAGGCGCGAGCGTGACCCTCACCGCGCACGTCGCTCCCAACGCAACCGGAGGGCCCGCTCTTACCGGCACCGTGCAGTTTCTCTCCGCGTTCAGTGCTCAAGGCGAAGGCTTTCCCTTCGGCTCGCCGGTTACTGTGACGAACGGGCAGGCCCAGGTAACAACTACTTCCGTACCGGTAGGTACTCAGTTCGTACAGGCCGCCTACAGTGGAGACACGAACTATGCTACTTCCCAGGCTAGCACTGCCGAGGTTGTAACGGCGGCCCCGACCTTTACTGTTGCGAACAACCCGGGAACGGTTGTCGTGAGCAGCCCCGGTGCGAGCGGGTCAGCAACGATCACATTTACGGCGATGAATGCGTTCAGCGGCACGATCCCGCTCTCGTCGTCCCTCTGCTCTGGGCTGCCATCGGAAACCTCGTGCAGTTTCAACGTATCTTCCGTGGCTCTCAGCTCGACCACTACGACAGCAATGGCCACCGTGACTTTCCTGACCACCGCACCTTCGACTACATTGCCGCAATCGGACAAGCGTCCAGCGGCGTTTGGGCGCCCAACTGTCGTCGGGAGTCTCGCGGTAACATGCCTCTTGTGCATGGGAGTTTTGTTCGCCAGTTTTGGTCCTCGCCGGCGCCGCTGGAGCACAATATTTGCCGTGCTCGTGCTCGGTTCGGTGATCGTGATCGGATCATGCGGAGGCGGGGGCAGTTCCACCCCAAAGCCGCCAGCCAATGCGGGCACTCCAATGGGAGCAGACCCCAACGTGATCATCACCTTCAGCGGAGCCGGCGTCACTCCACCGCCGACAGTGAACCTAACCATCAACGTTCAATGACGGTCTAGCGAGCCAGCATTTTGTTACACTCTTTTTGAGGGTAATGATGCGCCAAGTTCGAGTTCGGCTCGCTCTGCTGTTTGCCCTGGCATTAATCGCGCCCACGCCTTCGTTGCGCGCGCAGGACGCCGCGAAAACTCCGCCGCCCGCAGCTCAGAGCCAGCCGAAGACGATTACTTGCACGATCGATACTTCGCCCAAACTTCTTTCGGCTCCGCTCGCGGAAGCTCTGCACCTTTACCGCACCGGAAAATTCGATGACTCTGTCGCGGCGTACAACGCCATCATCGCTTCCGGCGGGCCCGACGCGGTGCTGGCCTACACCGGACTCGCCCGCGTTTACTTGAAGCAAAACAAAGTGAATGAAGCGTTTGACTCTGCGTCGAAAGCTGTCGCGCTCACTCCGGGTAAAACGCCGGCAATCACCGCCATGGGAGAGGTGTATTTTCGTCAGGGAAAAATGCAGCAGGCCGAAGTATCGTTTTTGAATCCGCTCGAAGCTTGCGATGTGGATCCGCGTTCCTACCTGGGACTCGCCAAGATCTACCGTGCCACATCCAATTACAAACGCGCTGCAAACGCTGTCGCGCAGGCTTACAAGATCGACCCCGACGATCCCGACGTCGAGCGCGCCTACATGAGTACGCTGGCCCGCAGCGACATGATCAAGTTTCTTCGCGATTACCTAAGCCGCGAAACGAATGACGATGCCGAGCGTCGCAAGAACCTGGAGCACCAGCTTGCTATTCTCGAAGACGAAAGCGGGCAGGCTAGCCGCCGCTGCCGCCTCACTTCGAAAGTTACTGCCACCCAGACAAATCTGGAACAATTGCTCTACGGCCCCACGCAGCTTCGCGGTTACGCGCTGAAGGTCATGGTAAACGGCGCTACAGCCAAACTTCGCTTGGATACTGGAGCAAGTGGAATCGTGATCGACAAGAAAATCGCAGACAAAGCCGGCGTGAAGAAAATCGTCGAGCAGAACGCCGGCGGCATCGGCGATAAAGGCCCCGCTGCGGGCTACATTGGCTTCGCCGACTCCATTCGTGTCGGCGATTTGCAGTTCGAAGGTTGTTACGTGGACGTCATCGAGAGAAATTCCGTGGTGGAGGACGACGGCCTGATCGGCTCAGACGTGTTCGGCAGCTTCTTGGTGGACATCGATTTGCCCGACTCAAAATTCAAGCTCACGCAATTGCCGCCGTATCCCGACGAGGCCCCCGCCGAAGCCACGCTCGAGTCGCGTCCGTCCGCGGCGTCTCATCTGCATGACCGCTACATCGCGCCGGAGATGAAAGATTACACCCAGGTTTTTCGCTTCTATCACTCCCTGCTGATTCCCACCAGAGTGAATGATTCCGCGCCGATGCTTTTTTTGATCGATACCGGAGCTTTTGACAACAGCATTACTCCCGCTGCCGCCAAACAAGTGACTAAAATCAGCCGCGACGACGATTTTAAGGTGAAGGGAATCAGCGGGGAAGTGAAGGACGTTTATCGCGCGGACAAAACAAACTTGCAGTTCGCGCATCTCAAGCAGAAGCGCGAGGATCTGATCACTTTCGGAATGGACAACATCAGCAATTCCGTCGGCACCGAGCTTTCCGGCATCCTCGGGTTCCGCATGCTCGTCATGCTCGACATCAAAATCGATTACCGCGACGGCCTCGTCGATTTCACCTACGCCCCGCCCGGATCCAAACACTAGCCTCCGCGCAATTTGCTTCGCAGAAAGCTAGTTCGGCGCTGCAGTGGATTGCTTGTTATTCTTTCCGTCGTCTGCCTTCTGCATCTGCGCGATCTCATCATCAACGCGCTGCGTCATTTTCGCCATCATCTCTTGCATCACGCCCGAAGCAGCCTGCATGGATTCCGACATGATGGCCGGCATTTCCTTCAGCATCTTTTCGCCAGTAGGACTCGAATAAAATGCAACGAGCCCGTCCACGTCGCCTTTCGTCAGGTGCTTTTGATATACGGGAATCATGGCATCGAGCAGTTCGTCGATCGGCATGTCCTTGTAGACAGTCCCAACCAATTTGTTCAATCGCTCTTCCGCATCAGCAGGCAGATTCGGCTCCTTGAGTATCTGCTCGTGAATCATTTTATGCATCTGCACGGTCATCACTTCCATCATGTCTTTCATCATTGTCCGCGAGTGCATCACATCCAAATATCTCTCGATGTCGGCCTTTGAAGCGGGCGCGTTAGCGTCAGTCTGCTGCGCGAAGCTGATGGACGCAAGTAGCAAGCAGGCGAGCAACGTAAGAACTGGGCGTTTCATCGGTCACCTCCGAGGATGCTCCAATATACTCCATGGAGCCTTCTATCCCGCATGAATTTACCGCGAAGCTGACGTTGCTGCTTCGTAATCTATCCAGTCCAACGGCCTCCAGCGGACGAAGACGTGGCGAAAGCAAGAACAAGTCCCCGCACTCCATAGCCGAGGTCTCTTTGGAGTGCGGCGGCTTGCCGCCGCTTTGCACTACGCGGGAAGGGCGATACCTGGACTGCACACCAGGGTGTCCCTTTTTGAAACCTGTCCGCAAGTCCAGTAGAACCTCTTCGATATTCTTTTGCGTAACTGATTGACGCGCGTCTTCGTTGAAATGCCCTCGCGCGTCGCTACGAGGAATAAAATTGTGCCATAGCAGTCCGCAGGGGCTGAACGTGTCGTCAGAAGCTACAAAATTTCGGAAGTATCCTCGCATCCGCGCGCCTAAAGGGCTGTGGGTCGCCTGGAAATCGTCCGCGCAGCAAACCACTTCGCGCGCGGAAGTAATGGGCCTCGGCGGCCTCTTTCTGCAAGCCGCACAGGCTCCGAGCGACGGCTCGTACATTGAATTGATCTTCGATCTGCCTACCGGACAAGTGCGCGGACGCGCCATCGTGCGCGATTCAAAGCCCGGAAAGGGGATGGGTATCCAATTCGTGCAGATGAAACCAGAGGACCGTGCCAAGCTGCATCGGTTTCTTTCCGCGCTGGAAGTTGCGCCACAAGCCCCCGCCGTGGTCGCCGCTGCAAACGCCGCGCCCGCTGTTTCGCATTCCGCGGCTTCTCACGCAACGGCTTCGCGTCCCGTTAGTTGGCAACTCGCCGTTTCCCCCATCAGCGAGAAAATGGCTCGGCGCCGGTTCGAAAGCGAAGTGAAGCAATTGATCGAGCTGACCGGCAAGTCCACCTACTATCAGCTTCTGGAAGTTTCGTCCGACACTCCGGGCGTGCAGGTGAAGAAAAACTATTACTCGCTGGTCCGCAAATTTCATCCCGACAACCACATGGGCAATCGCGAGCTGATTACGCCGCTCAAAAACCTGATGGTCGTCATTTCGGAAGCGTACAAGACACTCGCCAACGAAGAGCGTCGCGCCGCGTACGACAAATCACTGGCTTCCGCAGGCGGATTCAACATGCAACGAGAAAAGACAGGGGCTGAGGAATCCATCGACGGATGGATGAATCGCGCCAACGAATGTTTGCGCGCGCAAAACTTCGTGGGCTCGATCGTCTGGCTGCGCAAGTGCCATGAGGCGGCGCCGGAATCGGCGCTGTACCTGGCCATGCTCGCGCGCAGTCTGGGCACCATCTCCCAGTACGAAAATGAGGCCGTGGAACTCTTCCAAAAGGCCATCGATCTCGATCCGTGGAAGGTCCCGGTGTACCTCCAATTCGGCGAGTTGCTCGAGGAGATGGAGCTTCCCGAGCGCGCCTGCGAGGTTTACTCCAAGGTTCTGGAGATCAGCCCCCTGAATGCTAAGGCTCACGAACGCCTCGCACTATTCCAGCCGGACGAAGGCGTGGAGAAGCGTTCATCACGCATCCCGCATTTGTTCGGCCGGAAAAACTGATCCGTTCGCAACCCAAGTTCCCCAATGTTCTTGAATTTGTAGCGGCGGTCTTCGGGCCGGCAGCTTTGCCTTTGATTTGTCTAACGCAAATCGCCCGCCTAAAGGCGGCCGCTACATAAACAACTGCGCCACTCGCTCGTCGCTCGCTGTTGAGACGCATTTGCGTAGCGCCGGGCTTTAGCCCGGCAGCCTTTGAATTGTCTTGCCTTGGATTTGCATTTTTCAATCGCTCGATCGATCCGCTACTCGGTTTTCTGCACGAACAATCCGGAAAAATATTGGCGTTCGCGATAAGCGACGATGCACCAAAGCATCGCGACGACGATCGCCAGCCCCAGGCCGGTATGGTTCAAGAGAATGTGAAACAGGAGAATGTTCACGATCACCGGGCCAAGCAGCGTAAGCCCAAGCGGAACGTAGCGATTTATCAGCAGGAGTGCGCCGCCGAGCACTTGAATGGCGGCTACAAAATGAACGTAGTGCGACTCCATGAGCGCGGTCACGAACTGCAACGCCAACCCGGTGGGCATCGGCCCCATCGGAATGAAATGGAGAAACGCGTTCAGCCCAAACACCAAGAAAACCAAACCAAGAAGAATCCGCGCAATCAGCACCACAATTTTCATTTTTGTCCTCTCTGTAATACAGCAGCCCGGTGGACTGTCCGAAAGCGGGAGCAAGCTCCCGCACTCCACAGAGCCTGGGCCCCTTTGGAGTGCGGCGGCTTGCCGCCGCTTTCGCCCAAATCGCGCTCCCCCCCAAGATAGGCTCGCGCAATCAACGTAACAATCGTCATTTTCTGTCTTCTCTCAAAAAAGCTTAGGATTCCTGCTCTTCGAACACCTTTGCGTAGGTCTTGCCATAGGGGTAGAAGCGAGTCTTTTCGCCGCGTTTCCACGCAGCTTTCAACTCCGGGCTGCTGATATCCCAATCCGGGCGGCACTTCTTTAGTACCGCCCGCAAATCTTGCCGAAGCTCTTCGATCGTCGGCCGGCCGAAAAACCAGTAGCCCATGTAGATTTTGTATATGACGAGCCCGGGCTCCAGAACAAGCGTGTGCGGGATCATCGGATTGTTGGTCTCATCGGTGTATTCGGCGATATCGAGGTCCTTTTGCACCACGCGCCCGGCGTCGGACAAAAATGTCCAGTGCGCGTCCACTCCGGTGCGAAATTCGTTGGTCGCGATTAAGTTATCCGTGCTGATGGTGACGAGGCGGCAGTAGCCTACTTCCATTTCGCGATGGAGTTGCACCAGCCCTTCAGCTTGCCGGCGATCTTTCGGGCAGAATCCGCCGCGGCTGAGCACAACGATCATCGGATCGGCTCCTTGCAAGTCGGACAGCTTGCGATGTTTGCCGGTGTGATCCGTCAACGCGTAATCGGGGAACGCTGCACCGGGAATAATGTCTGCTCGCATCGGTTATGCCTCTTTTGTAGCGCCGGGATTCAGCCCGGCAGCTTTTATCTTTTTTGGATTTACGCCTTGCGTCCGAGTTCGTCGATCTCCTGCATGGTCTTTTCGTCCAGCTCCAGAGCGGCGGCAGCTACGTTTTCTTCCAGATGCTCGACGCGCGAAGTGCCGGGAATCGGCAGAATTACCGGCGAGCGCCGCAGCAGCCATGCGAGAGCGAGTTGCGATGGAGTGACCTTCAATCGGGTGGCGATGGCTGCAAGCTCGCTTCCTGCCTTGGACACATCGCCCGCAGCCAGCGGAAACCACGGAATAAAACCAATCTGCGCACCCTCGCAATATTTCAGAACGTCTTCGGCGGAGCGGTCGAGCACGCTGTAGCGGTTCTGCACCGTGACGACTTCCACGATGGTCCGCGCGTGTTCGATCTGCGCGACGCTCACTTCCGAGAGCCCGATGTGTTTTATTTTGCCTTCGGACTGAAGCGCTTTCAGCGTTCCAAGCTGATCTTCCGCGGGAACTTTGCTATCGATGCGGTGAAGCTGGAACAAATCAATTCGCTCGAGACGCAGCCGCTGGAGACTTCTCTCGCAAGCCGCGCGCAAATATTCGGGACGGCCGTTCGTCACCCATTTATCAGGACCCGGACGTTCGAATCCCGCTTTCGTTGCGATCACCAAGCCCGCCGGGTATGGGTAGAGAGCTTCGGCAATAATTTCCTCGCTTACGCCAGGGCCGTAAGAATCGGCGGTGTCGATAAAATTAATTCCGAGCGCGACGGCATCGTGAAGAACGCGGATGGCTTCGTCGCGGTCCTTGGGCTCGCCCCAAATTCCTTTGCCGGTGATTCGCATCGCGCCGTAGCCGAGGCGGTGGACGCGCAGGTCGCCTCCAATCTTAAATTCTCCCGACTTTGCCGCGGGAAGTTCGCCCTGCGACTGTTTTCCGGTTGCCGAGCTCATATTTGCTCCTCCTCACGCCTGCACGTATTGAGCCACGCCGTTGCCGAACGACCAGTTTTCCTTCCTCACTTCGACCAGGTTGATGAACACATCCTCGCGCCGAAGCTTGATGCGCTCGTGAAGTCCGTCGGCGATGGCTTTATAGAAGGCCTGTTTCTTTTCGATGGTTCGCCCGTCGCTGAGCGTCACCTGAATGAATATGCAATCCGCGGTTCTCTGAATTCCGAGATAAGTGCGGTCGAAGATGAGGCCATCGGCGGGATGCTCCGTAATAACCTGGAACCGATCATCTTTCGGGACGCCCAAGGTTTTCAGCATGGCGTCATAGATTACTTCGCCGATAGCTTTGCGGTAGTCCGCTGATTTGCCCTGCACGAGATCAATGCGAACGAGCGGCATGGTAGAACTCCTTCTCTCGACGAATGTGACAGCGACTTTTTCATGCTATTGATTTCGCGGGTCGTCCTTTGGATCAAGGTACTGAAGGCCGAGCGGGCCGTTGGCGTTTACTTGCGTAACGTATTCGCCCGATTTCGCCCAATGAAAGTGCGGCGTATTTCCCGGGAGGACGATGACGCTTCCGGGCGCATGAGCTTTCAGTTTTTCGGCATCGAATGTCGAACCGAGGCCAATGTAGAACACGCCGGAGATCACCGTGTAGATTCGATCTTCGGGATGCGTGTGCGGCATCAGCTTTACGCCGTCGGGGACTTTCACGCGGATGACATACGGCCCCGCTGTCGCGGTGTCGCCGACCAGGATTGCGATGCGCGCTGACGGCGGGAATTCCGCGAAGGGTATCCATGGGATGTTTTCGGAAGGGATTTCGCCAAATTCTTTCGGGTTCAAACCTCGTAGTCCGCTGTGAGCCGCGCCGGTGGTCATAGCGCCTCCGTTGGAATTGCATTTGCGAGTTCTGCTAGTCGGTCATTCATGTGTTTCTCCTCATAGGAAATGGATGCATTGTACCTGCGTGAGGGTTCATGCGAATGCTATCGCAAAATTCGCTTTTGTTCAGCGGCATGGGTTGCTCGCCTAACTCTTAACTTGGGCCAGGAGCTTGAGCATGGCGGCGGCGATTTCGTTGGGGTGAGTCTCCAGGGCGAAGTGGCCGGTGTCGAGGAACTGGACGGTGGCGTTGGGATTGTCTCGGCGATAGGCTTCGGCGCCAGGAGGAATGAAAAACACATCGTTCTTTCCCCATATGGCGAGGAAGGGAGGCTTGTACTCGCGGAAGTAGGCTTGAAATTTCGGGTAAAGTTTCACATTCGACGCGTAGTCGAGATACAGATCGAGCTGAATATCTTTTAGGCCGGGGCGCTCGAGGAGAGCTTGATCGAGGTAGTAAGTTTCGGGCGCGACGGTTTCCGGATCGGCGACGCCTTCGGTGTATTGCCAGCGCGTGCCGCGGAGAGTGAGGACTTTGCGGCGGAGCAGTTCGCGGTTACCCGGCGAAGGATTCTCCCAGTAGCGGCGAATGGGGGCCCATGCGTCGCCGAGTCCTTCTTCGTACGCATTGCCATTCTGCGAAACAATCGCGGTGATGCGTTCGGGATGTGCGAGTGCGAGACGGTAGCCGACGGGCGCGCCGTAGTCGAAAACATAAAGTGCGTAGCGCTTCAAGCCGAGCGCGTCGACGAAGGCGCCGATAGTTTTCGCGAGCGTCTCGAATGAGTAGTGGTAGTTGCGCTCCTTGGGCACATCGGTGAATCCGAAGCCCGGGAGATCCGGAGCAATCAAGTGGTAATGCGTGGCGAGGCGGGGAATCAGTTCGCGAAACATATGCGACGAGGCAGGGTATCCGTGGAGCAGGAGGACGACGGGCGCGTCTTTCGGGCCCGCTTCGCGGTAGAACACCTTTACGCCGTCGGCTTCGATGTTGCGAAATGTGGCGCGGATGATCGAGGGTTCCATGGTCCTAGCTTCTTTGGGTTCTGGCATGGGGCGCTCCGGGGAGGTGGATTTTTGGGTGGATATTTAGCGATTCGGGAGAGTGACAATGGCCAATTCTAGTGCCGGGTAGAGGGGGTTTAGTCGTTTGTTTTGTGTGACTTCTACTTTTCGACCAGTTTCGGGTAGAAATGTGGGGAAAGTGCGCAATTTTAGGAGCGAAATGTTGCGGTATGGAACCCACGTTATAGGGTAGCGGGTCGGCGAAAGCTCGCATCGAGCGGGCGTCGGCTAAAGGATAGCGTTGATCGGCCGCGCTGGACCGGGCGCAGCATGCTGCGCCCCTACGAAGAGAGCGGTCGGCGAGGTTTTGCGTGGGAGGCAACACGTTCGAATTGCGTGATCGGAGCGACCAAGGCGAGATCGGATCGGCGGTGCGATGTTGACGCGGCGACGGCGGATTGACGGAGGAGTCCTGCTGCGGCGATTGCTCGCCGCTCTGCTCCGCTTCCGTTCTGAGCCCAATTTTCATCGCAACAATCATAGGAAGTCGGGAGAGGGAATGCAAGGACTTGGAGGCGGTGGACGTTTCAAATTCTTCTCGATTTGAACGGAAGTCCGACCGGCGCGCATCAAGACGAAAGATTAAGATCGCAAGTCAAACCCGC
>Ga0209330_1000487_pt1 | contig 16429 bp, 14 predicted proteins | sample JacPinW_OM2H0_O3_FD_187969 | JGI IMG/M metagenome (GOLD analysis project Ga0209330, IMG submission 187969) | Forest soil microbial communities from Algoma, Ontario, Canada - Jack Pine, Ontario site 1_JW_OM2H0_O3 (SPAdes) (version 2) | ecosystem: Environmental > Terrestrial > Soil > Boreal...
ACCTCCATTGCGACTGTTGCTCGGCAGCGATGCGTACAACGGGGCGGAGAAAAACGACCTCGCACGCCTAGAAGAAGCAAGGTCCTGGAAAGAACTCAGCCTGTCCACTGATTTCGAATCGAAGTCCCCACACCCGGAGCGACCAAAGTGAACCTTCCTTCGCGGGCGTGCTCTTCGCCATGCGGAGTGGAACAAGAGCAACGCTGTGGAGCGTCCAGGTATTCATCGCAGGTTTCTTTACGAAAAACTCCGCGAGCACAAGATCCAATAGTAGGCTCATTATCTTGGAGGAAACGCCATGGCTGACAGCAAAGATGTCGTGGTCACCGGGGTCTCCACCGGAATTGGTTGGGGAACCACAAAGGTGCTTGTTTCAAAGGGATTTCGCGTGTTCGGTTCTGTCCGCAAGCAGGCTGACGCCGATCGTTTGCAAAAAGAGTTCAGCAGCGGCTTCGTGCCTCTCCTGATGGACATTACGGACGCCGACGCTGTAAATCAAGCAGCCCAGAAAGTCGGCTCCATGACAGGCGACAGGAATCTGGTCGGCCTGGTGAACAATGCAGGAATTGTGGTGAGTGGGCCACTGCTTTATCTGAGGCCCAGTGAGTACAGGCGGCAGTTGGAAGTCAATATGATCTCCCCGCTTGTCGTGATCCAAGCCTTCGCTCCTCTTTTGGGAACGGATAAGAAGAGGCAGGGTCCCGCCGGCCGCGTCGTGAACATTAGCTCTACCGTCGCAAAAGTTGCTATCCCGCTTCTCGGTGCTTATAGCTCCTCCAAATCTGGTCTCGAAGGATTGTCGGACGCGCTGCGGCGAGAACTGATGTTATTCGGCATCGACGTCGTAATTATTGAACCGGGGACCGTGAATACGGCGATGTACGACAAGGGCGCAAAAGAAGATCTGAGTGAGTTCAAACAGACCCAGTATTGGGAGGCGGTGCAGAACTTCCAGAAGTTCATCGTCACCGAAGCACGTACTAACGGCTTATCCCCTGAGCGACTGGGCGAAGCAATCCATGTGGCACTCACCACGGCGAAACCGAAGGCACGCTACGCGGTCGTGCCGAAGCGTTTCAAGAACTGGACGCTGCCGAGACTTCTTCCTGCGAGGATGCTCGACGCCCAGCTCGCAAAGATGCTCGGACTCACAAAGCCATAGGCGTGCGGCACATTTTTCCACATCACACCGGAATTCAATGACATCAAGGATTTTGCTTTTCGGGTGGCGGCGGCCAACCCTTCGGTTTTCGTAGCGCAAGGTCAAACCCGCACCCATTCAAGAACCGAAGGGATGCGGCACCCTCACGCGTGTTCAGCGCTGTGATTGACGTGGGTCGTGATGCGGAAGGGTGCGCCACCCGCCCGGCGCTACGAAAAACGGGGCGGTGTGACGCGGAAGGGTCGTCCACCCGCCTTGCGACATTTTTCTATGTTCTGCTCAGATGCTCGCTGGGGTGAACGGACCTTCTACTTTTGGCGGGATTGTTTGCCTTCCGTAACCTGGGTCCAGGGTTCGGAACCGCGGGCCATCTCATATGTGTAGGTGGCCATGTCCGAGTTCACGGTCTTCTTGTAAAGCGACCGCGAGTGATCTTCGAATCGTCGATCCATACCCAGATGTCGCCGTCAATCGTTCCCCGCGAGAATCCGCCCTCGCCGTTGCTGTGCGTCTGAAAATAAGTGTAGGTCTTTTCGCCTAAGTCGTAGCCCATGATGCTCAAGGCTCTGGGCGCGCCGTTCTCGTAATACGACTTGCAGACGTGGCAAACTCGCCTTCGAACCATTCGCATGATTCGGTATATACATATTTTCCGCTGCGACTATAAGCGGTTGGTTTGACATCTTCCTCGTAAACCCATTTCCCTACGAAATAGGCGAGTTTTTCGTGTTCGGCACCGTGTTTGGGCGGGTGACTTTGCACACGAATCGCTGGAATCAAGATCGAAGCGGAAGGACCGCGAACAGATAATATATTGTCTTGTGCACGAAATCCTCCGGCGGGTCGCCAACCCTTCCACGCTGAACGCTTCGCCTTTGCCGGTGGCGGGTGGCCAACACCTTCCGCGCGGGCACCCGGCGTGTTTTAGCAGGACATGGCAGTTCGCTGAGTCAGGTGTTCCAGCCTCTTACTTCGGTGCTGGTGCGGGCTGGTTTTCACTTGTCGGCGGCACGATGCCCTTGAGTCGCAAATAAGTCACCATATTTCCATAGTGCTCATCCGTGTGCGCCGTGTTGATCGAGAACACAGTCAGCCTCGCTATGTTGAAGTTGAATAGTTTAATCATCTCACTGCCTTTTGCATCGGTCATGCTGTCGAATGCCTTGTTGCAATACGCCACTCCGTCTTTGAGCGCCGCCACCAGGTCGGCCTTTGACGTTTTCGTTTTTTCGATGTCCTTTACTGGGTTTGCTTCGCCAATGGCTTGCGAGCAGAACGAGTACGAAGCGTCGGCCACATGGCCAACGAGCTGGCCAAAGCTGCGAACCGCCGGCGTCGGTTTGAAGGAGTAGTTTTCTTCCGGCATCTTCTGCGCGGCACCGACCACCGCTCCACTCACAAACGAATAAAAACCTTTTTCGCTCGCGGTAATCGGGTTCGCCGGCGGAGTAGACTTCGCCGGTGCCTTGTCCTGCCCAAGCAGAGCAACAGGAACCAACATCAGTGCAACAAACACAAAACTAAGTCTTTTGTTCATGGAAACACCTTTCCTTTGGTGGAATCATGCCACCTGGCGGGCCGCCAAGGAGCCTCCGAACACCCGCAACTTACTATACGCATCAAGTCTCAAATTATTTCGGTATTTCGGCAATCGTTCCGCCCCGAAAATGAGCAATGAGTTGTGCACCAGACTCGCGGCGACTCGTCGGCCCTTCCGGTCCCTTCAGTCGGCTAACTCCTGGTAAGTCGCCTCATTATCGGAAACTGAACACTACCAGGTTTTTACCGAGCCTTCATCCGACAGTAACAAGGTGCGTGCAGAATGCCCCTGCCACTGCGGGAAAGAAATTCTACAAGACTTTCCGCGGTCCTTCATCACATACCTCCTGGCTCGGCCGCCCCCCGTCGGTCCGAGCCAGTTTTTTTTTTTGCGCATCGAACCGGGCGTTTCTCGGATGTATGCTAAGAACCCGCTCTTCAGCCGTGAGCGTTCTCTGGAGCTACCCGCGTGGCGCCTAAAATTCGTAAGCTTAATCTCACGCAAGTTTCTGAATGGGACGACGGACAGCTTTGTCGCAAGGACGATTACCTCGCAACGGAAGAACCGCTCGAAATTCGCATCGGTGACCAACCGCTCAGTGTCACTATGCGCACGCCCGGCCACGATCTTGAACTTGCTGCCGGATTTCTGTTCACCGAAGGATTGGTTCAGTCCCGCGAACAGATCATTTCACTTCAGCCGGTTGTTCCAAGCGAGGGCGCCGATTCCGGCAACGTAGTCCAGGCAACGCTAACCAGGGAAGCCACTCCCGATCTTGCGAAAATGCGCCGGCATTTCTTCGCGTCTTCAAGCTGCGGTATTTGCGGCAAAGCTTCGATTGACGCAGTTCGCTCGCGCCTGCTTACGGCGCCAAACTCTGATTTTCGATTCGACCCGGAGCTCCTGGTGGGCCTCCCGGAAGTTTTGCGCTCGGCGCAGGACGTTTTTCGCCGCACAGGCGGATTGCATGCCGCCGCGCTTTTTGATTCCAAGGGTGCGTTGCAAGTTTTGCGCGAAGACATAGGCCGCCATAACGCGGTGGACAAAGTAATTGGGTGGGCCCTGATGATCGGCCGCGTCCCGTTGACAGAATCTGTCCTGTTGGTGAGCGGCCGGGGCGGATTTGAAATTGTACAGAAGTCCATCGCGGCCGGCATCCCTATCGTCGCTTCGGTATCTGCGCCTTCCAGTCTCGCGGTGCAATTGGCACGCGAGTTGCGTCTTACTCTGATTGGATTCTTGCGAGGAAGACGCTTCGTGATTTACTCGGGCGACGAACGGATCGGCAAGTCACAACATCAGGATGGCGGCTGAAGAAATTAAATCTGTGCGCTATTTCCGATTGTGGTCACAGATTGTTGTTCCGGAAGCTTCTTCACCTCTAGAATCATTTCCCTGAAGGCGGCGTACAGCTCGCGATCCCACCATCCGCGTTCCGCTTCCGCGTCCATCATCAAAAGCGCGGTCTCCCAGGGAATCGCGGTCTTGTACGGACGGTTAGTGGTGAGAGCATCAAATACGTCGGCAAGCTGCAAGATCCTCGCGGTCAGTGGAATGTCTTCCCCCCGCAACTTATCAGGGTAACCGGACCCGTCGTACTTCTCGTGATGGTGCCGAATGATCGGAAGCACGATGCCAAACGTTTTCAGCGGCGAGCAGATACTTTCGCCCACCGCGGCATGTTTTCGCATCTGCATGGTTTCTTCGTACGTCAGCGGGCCGGGTTTTAGCAAAATCGAATCGGGCACAGCCACTTTACCGATGTCGTGTACTATTCCCGCCCTGCGCAGCGCCTTGATGTCTTCGCCTGAAACGCCCAGCCGTCCTCCCAACTGTGCGGACATCTCGGCCAGCCGTTCGCAATGCCCACGCGTGTAGGGATCGCGCGCCTCAATACTGCGAGCGAGGCTGAACAGCACTCCTTCGGCGTTTTCCAACTCGTCAGTGTAATTCTTCACCTTCAGCAAAGAACGCGTCCGAGCCAGCAGCTCATTCATGTCGATCGGCTTGCTTAGAAAATCGTCCGCGCCGGCGTTAATTCCTTTAATCCGGTCCTCAGTTTCAGAAAGCCCGGTGATCAGCACTACCGGAGTCAGCCGGGTTTCCGGCGTGGCTTTGATTCGCCGGCACACTTCGAACCCGTCCATTCCGGGCATCAGTATGTCGAGAAGAATCAGGTCAGGGCGGAACGCAGCGCATTCCGCCAGCGCCCCCTCTCCGTCGCTAGCGTCGCGCACTTCAAAACCTTCTCGACGCAGCAGCACTTCCAGCGCTGCGCGTGCCGCGGATTCGTCGTCAACAATTAGGATCTTTTCAGACACGGGTCTTTAGGTAAGACGCTCATTCCTTGCGTAATGTCGCTTCGATCAAACCCTGGGGTTCCTCAGTAGGCAGAAAAACTTCCGCCGAATTGTCCATTCCAAACGGCGAAAGATCAACAAGATTGAAATTCTTATCGGCAAATGAAAGATGAATTTCCCGTATCCGGTCAAAAGTGGCGAGGACTGCTTCGCCCATGGCGTACAGCGTGTGCTGAAGTGAAAGGCTGTCGTGCTCGGCAAATGTTTCGAGCAACGTTTGTCGTACGCTGTGCCAAGTGGGACTGAATTCTATTTCATCGTCTTCGTAAAGCCATTCCGCGCGAATGGTCGTGGCTAGGATACGATTGCGATCTTCCTTCAAAGTAGTGTACGGATCGCGCAGAAATCCCTCGAAAGCCGATTTCGTCGTTTTCAGTACATCCAGATCCTGGATTCCCGCGCGAATTGTGGTTCCATCACGAGTTCCATTCAGTATTGCTGTACGCTTTTCCTGTCCTGAAGCGCGTGTGAACGCGAAGGCATGTGGTTTCGTTCCATGTGGAATGCGCGACCACAGATGTTCGGACGCCTCGACCGTTACCCGGGAAACTTGTTCGTTATACGTTAGAAAGTGTTCAATCAGATGTTGCGCAAAATCCTCGACCGCTTCGACCGGATACTGACGCGCTAGCGCATACACCGTGTTTCTCATCGTATCGGCCGGCAAAATCCTCCTGTTCTCGCCTTTTGTGTGAGCCAACTCGAAATCGCCCTCGAAGCGAATCGCGACCGTCAGTTCCTTAATGTCGTGGCGCCCTTCTCGCCGCAAGACGCGTAGCAGACGCACGCGCGAATTCCCGTAGCTGTTTTCGCCGAGCTTTACAACCATGTTTCAGCCTCACCGTGAGATAGCGCGCACCTGCGACGCCGACCCGTTACCGGCTATTCCGTTTATTGAATGTAAGTTATGCTCGCATGCTTGAACCATGAACTACAAGATTACAATGCCGGCGCTGATATTCTTCGTTTTGGCTCCCATTTCGGCTGCGGAATTCGACAATCAGAGCACTGGCACGGTCGTAGTGATCGGTTGGACCCAAACCAAGATTGTCATCGCTGTTGACAGTCGAGGCTTCGACGACAAGGGTAAATATCGCGACGACATTTGCAAGATCGTGAGGCTCGATGACCATTCGGTCTTCACTGCCGCCGGGACGATCATTCACGCTCACGCTGGGCAACCGCTCTGGAACGCGCAGATGGAAGCCTCCAACGCCTTCAAGGAAGCGCAAAAAGCGCGCAGTCCGCGGATTCTGAAAGCCGCAGCCAGAAACTGGGGCGGCCACATAGTCGCCAACATCAATCAAGCACTTGCCGCCGATCCCTCAGGCTCGAAGCTCATGTTGGAGAACAATATATTCGTGACCGGTGTTTTCATAGGTTTCGAAAACGGTCTTACCGCAATGTATCAGGTAGAAATTGCATTCGATCCACGCACTCGACAAGCCACCCAGAACTTTTATATCGAACGTCACCGCTCAACAATTCAATTTGCCGCTTTGGGGCGAAACGAGATCGTTACCGAAGTGGTCGCGGACAAGACCCATTTTGCAAGGGTCGAGCAGAGGAAGTGGGCCGCTTTCGAGCGAAATGTTCCCTTCAGGGATAGAGATGCGCGCTGGGCAATCCGCTTGGTCCAGCTAACCATGGACTATCACCCGAAAAAGATTGAAGTGGGAGGCCCAATCGACGCACTCGAAATTACACGAAAAGGAATCCGATGGTTACAACGCAAACCGGAATGCAATCCGTGAATGGGACTTTTGCCAGGTTGCAAACTTTAACTACTAGTAGCCGATTTTGTCCGGCTTTTGCTCCCACGCGCGAAAGGCCGCAAGCGATTCTTCTCGCATCAACTGGATCATCGGAATTTTCCGCTCTGCATGAGGTCGCTGGATTTCCTGGTAGATAAGGGAATCATCGAACCCTGCCTTCGCCGCATCCGCCGCAGTGCTTGCAAAATAAACGCGAGCGAGTCGCGCCCAGTAAATAGCTCCGGTACACATCGGGCAGGGCTCGCAACTAGAGTACATCTCACAACCGGGGAGCTGGAACGCTCCCAGCTTTTTGCATGTTTCGCGAATCGCGATTATTTCCGCGTGCGCGGTCGGATCGTTCGTCAAAGTCACGCAGTTAGCAGCCTCGGCGAGAACTTCGCCGTCTTTCACTATAATCGCCCCGAAGGGGCCGCCGCGATCCGACTGCACATTTTCGAGCGCAAGCGCAATGGCGCGTTTCATGAAAATCTTGTCAGGCATCGTTCGTTAATCAGTATGCAGTATCGCGGCCGTCAACGGAACTCTCTGCGTCGCGAATGACCGCTCTTTGCGGCGCCAAAAGTAAAGAAGCGCGCAACCAATCAAAATTAACGCTACGCACAAGCCGGTCCACAAGCCGGCCGCGCCCCATCCCAAACGAAAACAGAGGTACGCGCCCAAAGGCAATCCTACCAGCCAATAAAAGATCAAGTGACAGATCATCGGAGTTCGCGTGTCACCAGCCCCGCGCAGTGCTCCCGTGGCTACCGTCTGCATTCCGTCAAAAAGCTGAAAAAAACCGCCTACGAATAGCAAAGTGCTGGCTGCGCGAAGCACTGCCGGATCGGACGTATAAATCCGCACGATATACTGCGGCGCCGCCAAAAAGAGAATGCTCATGATTCCCATGAACCCGGTCCCGAGAAGCATCGCCGTCCATCCCGCGCGGCTCGCGCCTTGCGCATCGGTGCGTCCCAACGCTTGCCCCACTCGAACCGCAGCAGCCGCGCTGATTCCCAGCGGAACCATATAAGTAAAACTTATCGTGTTCAACGCTACTTGATTGCTAGCCAGCGCCACTGCGCCCAGCTTAGCGATCATCGCCGTAGCCACCGCAAAAACTCCTACTTCCATCCCGAATTGTGTTGCGGCAGGCAAACCCAATTGCACGAGCCGCCAGATACGGAAAAAATCCGGCAGGCGGCGAGTCTCGCGCAAACCCGTCTTATAGCGACGGTCATAATAAACGCAGTAAACCAGCAAAACGCACATCATATAAATTCGCGCAACGCACGTGGACCATCCAGATCCCACCGTGCCCATCGCCCGCAATCCCAAATGACCGTAAATCAACGCCCAGTTCCCCGCCAGATTCACCAGATTCGCGGACACCAGCGCGAACATCACCGGCTTGGCCTGATCCATCCCTTGCAGGTAGCGTCGAAAGACAAAATAAAGCAGCAGCGGAAGCGTCGACCAGTTCAACGCATGCAGATATGAAATCGCCTGCCCCAGCACGACGCTTTCAATATGAAGCGAGCGCAGAACCGGGCCGAACAGCCAGACGAGTCCCATCAGAAAAGGGGATATCCCCAGGCTCAGGTAAACACCGTTCACCAATACGCGATGGCACTCCTCTAAATCGCCGGCCCCGTAGGCGTGCGAAACGAGAGTGTCCAAGCCGAGCATCAAACCCGTGCCGAAAATCGCGACGGCGATGTAGAGAATTCCCCCCAGGCTGACCGCGCCAATCGCCACCGCGCTATCCGCCTGGCGCCCCACCATCATGGTGTCCACGATCGACATCGTCGTCCAACCCAGTTCTGCGCAGACGAGCGGAATTGCGAGTCGCAGCATGGGCTTCGCCTCTTCCCCGATGTAATGGACAAACAGTCGCTTTAGCATGTTTTCGCGTCCCGCAATCATTGCACGAGATCAGTCCGGGAAACAGTTACGTCGAGTGGGGTTTCAAGCTGGTTGGCTTCCTTACGTCTTTCGCGAACAGACCACGACGATGGCTGGATGGCGCTACTTGATCGCTCCGACGGTGAACCCAGCTATAAAGCGGTCGAGGAACAGATTGTACAGAAGCGCGATGGGCAGGCTGGTGATCAAACAGGCCGCCATTAGCTCGCCCCAGAAGTAAACGTCTCCGCGAATCAGAAACGTCGGCACGCCCACGCCTACCATCTGGTTTCTCTCCGGCGCGATGAAAGTCAGAGCGTAAACAAATTCCTGCGTTACGAGTGTGAAGGTGAAGATTACAACAGTCAGGATGCCCGAGATCGAAATCGGCACCACGAGCCGCACGAATGCGCCAAAGCGCGTAAGCCCATCGACCATCGCGGCGTCTTCCAGTTCGCGCGGAATCGATTTGAAGAACCCCATCAGCAACCAGGTGGAGAATGGAATTGTGAAACTCGGGTACACAAACACGAGCGACCAAATCGTGTCTTGCAGGCCAAGCATTGCTACGACACGAGATAGCGGAATGAAGAGCAAAGTGGGCGGCACGAGGTACGTGAGAAACATCGCGATGCCCATGCGCTCGCCCCATTTTCCCGTGAGTCGCGCGAGAGCGTACGCCGCGGGCAACGAAAGCACCAGCGTGATCAAAACTACGAGCGCGCCGACCAGCGCAGTGTTGCCCGCCCAACGCAGGTACATTGTGTCGCGAAAGAGCACCTGCAAGTGCACCAGCGTGGGTTTCAAATTGAATATGAAAGGATTGTTCGCAGTGTTGTAGAGATCAGCATCCTGCTTGAAAGTGGTAATGAACATCCAGTAGAACGGAAAGGCCAGCGCAACGGAGAAGGACACAACGACGATCCAGCGGCAGGCGGCCATCAACAACTCGCGAGCGCGACCTCGTGCCATCAGGTTATCTCCGAGCGGTTCGCCGTGCGCAGCATCATGTAGGCGACGATTACCAGGATTGGCACCATGAACAGCGAAATCGCAGCGCCTTCCGATAAATCTCCTCCCAGCACGCCGGTAAAGAACGCCAGAGACGGCACCACCTGCGTGGTGTCGTACGGGCCGCCGCGAGTGAGAATGTAAACGACGGTCATATCAGTAAACGTGAACACAATGCCGAAGAGCAGCGCCACATTCAGAATGGGCAGTAGCATCGGAATGTTGATCTGAAACATTTTTCGCCAGAATCCGGCGCCGTCAATTTCCGCCGCTTCCGGGATTTCTTTCGGGATCGCACTCAGCCCCGCGAGCAAAATGACCGTAGAAAAGGGTAGCAATCGCCAAGTGTGCACCAAGATGACAGACGCCATGGCCAGCGTAGGTTCGCCCAGCCATTGCGGAGGATTGAACTTGTCCATATGAAGGATCGGAATACGAACGAGCACCCAGTTGATTACGCTGTAAAGCGAATCGAGAATCCATTTCCAGCCGATCGCACCGATCGAAACAGGCGCGACCCACGGCAGCAACATTAGAAAACGCACGAGCCCGCGACCACGAAACTTCTTCTCCAGCGCCAGCGCCAACAAAGTGGATCCCACCAACACCAGAATCTGCGAGCCCACCGTGAAAATAAATGAATCGTAGAGTGCACGAAGAAATGTAGCGCTGTGTAGAATGCTTTTGAAATTCTGCAAGCCGACAAAATGGTAGCCAACACTCCCAACTTTGATATCGCTGAAGGCGTACACAACGGCAAGCGCAAACGGAAGTCCGATTACCGCGAGCACGTAGATCATCGCGGGACAAAACATTCCCTGGCCGAGCCACCAGGCACGGGATTCCGGAGTTGAGCGGGAGCCCAGTGTTATTGCCACGAGACGACCCGCGACTCCGAGCGTTTCTCCGTCGCACGATCGAAAAACTTCAACTCATTTCGCGGCACGGCGAATTCGACGATCGAACCAGGTGCGAAAGAAGCCTCCACGCGAGAAGGCAATCGCGAAATCACATCTTTGCCTTCGAAGCGTTTGTCCGCAAGAGACCCATAGAGGAGGCGTTCGGCTCCCAGGTATTCCTCGTGCGAAAAATGGAAGTGCATCGACACGCGCTGGTCGGGAGAAATCAGGGAAGCCGGCAGGAGATGCTCGGGACGGAAGCCGACGATGTCGCGTTCCTCGGGGATCAGATTCATAGGCGGCGAACCAAGGAACGTGGCCACAAACGTATCGGCCGGATCGTCGTAAACTTCTTTCGGTGTTCCGATCTGCCGCACGACGCCCTGATGCAGAACTACAACGCGATCTCCGAGAGCCATGGCTTCCACCTGGTCGTGAGTAACGTAGATGGTGGTCGTCTTGATGCGAGCGTGAAATTCTTCCAGCTCTTCGCGGGCAGACGTTCGCAGTTTGGCATCGAGATTCGAAAGCGGCTCATCGAGAAGAAACACGGTAGGCTCGCGAACGATCGCCCGGGCCAGCGCTACGCGCTGACGCTCTCCGCCGGAAAGCTCGCGCGGCTTGCGATGAAGCAACTTCTCGATGCCCAACAATCCCGCCGCCCACTCCACCTTTGGCTTGTGCTGTTCCTTCGGGACTTTCTGCGCTTTGAGCGGGAACGCAATATTCTTGTAAACGGTTAAATGAGGATAGAGCGCGTAGCTTTGAAACACCATGGCGATGCGGCGCTCGCGGGGCGACAGATGCGTGACGTCCTGCCCGCCGATCAGGATTTGGCCCGAGGTGGGTGTCTCCAGACCCGCGATCATTCGAAGAAGAGTTGTCTTCCCGGAGCCTGAAGGTCCGAGGAAAACAAGGAACTCGCCTTCTTGGGTGAGCAGATTAACGTCATTAACTGCGCCCAGTTCGCCTTTCTTGAAGACTTTGGTCAGCCCCTTGGTTTCGACAACCGCCATTTTGTCCCGTTCCGCCTTAGCCCGCTTTGCGCCGCTCGAAGATTCGTTTGATCTCAGCTTCCGCAGCTTTCGCGGAATCTTCAGGGCTCATCTCACCTTTAGCCACCTTCGCGAACATTGTCGGGATCACCCAGGTGTTGAATACTTCGTCGATTCCCGCTGAACAATAGCCTGGATAGCCGATGTTGGTCGCCCAATCGAGAACGTCGGTGAGCACTTTGTACTTGTCGGGCGGGTCCGCCGTCGGATCGTTCGCGATTTGCTGCGCGAGGTCCGGCACGGTCGTCGGGAAACAGGGGAAATTGTAATACTTGCCGGCCTTGAAGCCCTCGCTGAAGTTGTCAATGTAATCCACAAGGAATCTCTTGGCCCCTTCTTTATTTTCCGCAAAGTTCCAAATCACGTAGCAATCCATCACGTGCTCCGATGCTATGCGGCGAACCGGACCCTTCAGCGCTTTGTTGATCATGATCTTCTTGGACATCTCCGCCATCATCGGGTTCGTGGCTTTCTCTCGTTCGGCCTGCCGCGTGATGGAAATCGCGTTTGCTACGTACGAAACCTTTCCGGCGAGCATCGCCCGGTTATTCGACGATGGATCCCAAGTAAAAACCTCCGGCGTCTCCGAATCCGTGTAGATCGCGCGCATGTGCTTCAGAGCTTCGATTGTCGCTTTGGAGTTGATCGTGACCTTTCCTTCTTCATCCTGCTCGGCGCCCCCAAACGACCACAACAACGCGCGCGATGCCATGCTGGTGTCCAGCTCCTGCGCCAGTCCTAGCCCGCAAGGGTTGCCAAGTTTCGGATCCTTGCGGATTTTCCGCGCGCCATCCAGCAAGTCGTCCCATGAGTCCGGACCATTCGGGTAACCGACCGCCTCCCACAGATCCTTGCGCCAGTTGCCCGGGTCCGGCACATAGGAATCGCTAAACGCATAGTATCGTTTCGTGACGGGGTTATACGTCGACCTGTGCGCCAAATTTATCTTTTTGCCGTGCTTCCGCTCGACTTCCTGATAAATTTCGCCGTGGTCGATGGCCTGTTTTTCGTACGCTGCGGGCGGCGAGAGGAACATGACAAGATCGTGCCCTTTTTGAGCGGCCACTTCCGAAGCAGCGCGCGCGGGGATTTCATTCAGCGAGATGTGGTCCACTACTACGTTGGTATCGTGCTTCTGCCCCCACGCTTTAGTGTAAACGCCATCGAACCACTTGTCGTAATCGGGAACGAAGTGGCTCCACTGCAAAATCTTCAGCGTCTTCTGCTGCGCCTGAGCCCGACCAGGAAATAAGAATGCCGGCCCCACTCCGGCAGCGAGTGCTCCGGCGCCCGTCAACCTGACAAATTCCCGCCGAGAAACCCCGCCGACTCGTTTACTCGCCATCCCAGTCTTCCTCCTTGAGTGAGGGTCCACTGCACCCGGACGACTTGCTGGATCAATCGATCAATCGCTGTGAGTTTATCTCGTGAATATCAAGTGAGAATCCACTTCATATAATGATGGCCATCCCCTTTTCCAAGACATCTCTCGGTGGAATGTAACATAGTCCGGCCAACTACCGGATAGTCGGCTAACCGGAAACTGAACTGAAGCGTTTTGAAGATTCTCCGAGCGATTTGAGCAAGAGTATAATCGGCTATGTGTCGCCCCCACGCCCTCTGGCACGCGCTCGTCGCGCGAAAGACAACTTGCGGCGCCCGCCAGCACGCTGCTTCGAGGAGACATCATGGTGAAACAACAGAATCGCGTCGAACTGAAAACTAGCGACCGCACTGAATTCCCCGGCGCGCGCAAAGTCGGTCCTGCGGATCCGAACGAACGCATCGAAGTTACCGTCGTTCTTCGCCGAGGTTCGGAGCCATCCGCCTTCCCCTCGATCGATCGCTTGGGCGCTACAGCTCCCAAGGAACGCGAGCATCTTTCCCGCGAGGACTTTGCCGCTAAATTCGGAGCGCGTGCCGCCGACATCGCAAAGATTCGCGCATTCGCTGCGGAGTATGGTCTCGATGTTGTTTCCGAAAGTCCTGCGCGACGTTCTGTTTTCTTGGGCGGCACAGTCGAAGCCTTCAGCAAAGCTTTTGGCGTGCAGCTCAGCCGTTACCAGCACGCGCGAGGCACCTACCGCTGCCGCACCGGTACGCTCCAAATTCCCGCCGAACTCGAGGGCATCATTGAAGGTGTCTTCGGCCTCGACAACCGGCCGCAAGCCCAGACGCATTTCCGCCGACGCAAGGACCAGGATTCGGCAGGACGTGTGCGCACACACGCTGCCGCCGTTTCCTACACTCCACTCGACGTTGCCCAAGCTTACAATTTTCCGGCCGGAACAGACGGAACCGGACAGTGCGTGGCAATCCTGGAATTAGGCGGAGGCTATAACTCCGCGGACCTAACGAAATTTTTCGCAGGCCTGAAAATTTCTCAGCCCAAAATTACGGATGTCCCCGTTGATGGCGGCTCGAACTCTCCCACCGGAGACCCCGACGGACCCGACGGAGAGGTTGAACTGGATGTCGAAGTTGTTGGAGCCATAGCTTCCGGCGCTAAGATTTCCGTCTATTTCACGACAAACACCGACCAAGGCTTCCTCGATGCGTTAACCACCGCTGTCCATGACACAACGAATCGCCCTTCGATCATCTCCATCAGTTGGGGCGGTCCGGAAAGTTCGTGGACGCAGCAGGCCATGAACTCTTTCAGCTCTGCCTGCCAGGACGCGGCTACGATGGGCGTAACAGTTCTAGCTGCCTCCGGAGATAGCGGCTCGACCGACGGTTCCACTGACAATCAACCCACGGTCGATTTCCCGGCCTCGAGTCCTTATATCCTTGGCTGCGGCGGCACACGGCTAAGTTTATCGGGAGCGAAAATCACCGCAGAAGTAGCTTGGAACGAGACTTCCAGCGGCGAAGGTGCAACTGGCGGCGGAGTCAGCGGATTCTTTGCCATTCCGACGTATCAGCAACAGGCCAGCGTGCCGAAATCGCCGACCGGCTTTGTCGGGCGCGGCGTGCCGGACGTTTCTGGAGACGCGGACCCGGAGACCGGCTACAACGTCGTCGTGGACGGAAGCGCAACCGTCATCGGCGGTACGAGTGCAGTCGCGCCGCTCTGGGCTGGCTTGCTCGCGCGCATCAATCAGTCGTTGGGAAAAAGTGTGGGCTACGTGAATCCCCTGCTGTACGCATCCAAGACCGCGTCGACGTTTCACGACATCGTCAGCGGCACTAACGGTACCTACTCCGCCGGCCCGGGTTGGGATGCTTGCACCGGCCTCGGCACTCCTGACGGAACAGCCCTGCTCAAATCTCTCGGCGCCAGCTCAACTGCTGGCAGCGATTGATCGAGCGCGACCAATCGGGGCGATTGATCCGCCCTAGCGCCTCAAAAACTCAGCCGGGCGGCGACACATTCGCCGCCCGGTGCGCTTTCCACGAGCAGAAAACTACCTCGGCCTGCCGCCAGAGCGCGGAGCCGACTGCCTCTGCTGCATTTGCTGAGTCTGCTGCGCGTGTCTTTGCTGTAATTGTTGAGTCTGTTGCGCGTGCTTCTGCTCTAGTTGTTGCGTTCTGGCGTCATCAGCTTTTTGTTTCGCCAACTGCTGATGTTCCTTGTCCTGCTGCGCCTGGAGTTTCTGACGTTCTTTGTCCTGCTGTTGAGCCAGCTTGTCCTGTTGCTGTTGATATTTCTTGTCCAGCTTTGGGTCGCCTGTGTTAGGAGCGGCACCGCGTTCCCTCGCCGGAAGATCGTTCGGATGCACTACCGATCGAGCAGCGCCACCTTCTGCGCCGCGTCCCGCATCGGCTCGCCCCGCGTCTGCGCGGCCCGCTTCTCCGCCTCTCACCACGCCATTGCCCTTAAAATCTCCGGGCCTGGCGGTCGCAACAACTTCCGGGCGGCCGTGGTTGACCGATGCGCGCTGGTGCTCGTCTGCGCGCGCAGCTTCTATATGTTGAGTCTGCGCGGCTACCGGCCCGATGTGTCTCTCATGCGCCGCAGCCTCTTCTTCCCGCGTTGGACGCGCATCGACTCCGCCGTGTCCGTTAAAGCTCACGTGCGTATCGTTCCTTATGTCGACGTGCTCGTTGTAAACGTTGTGAAAGCCTTCTCCCACGTGCCACACTGCTGTGTTGTAGAAGAAATGCCCGCCTTCCCAACGTCCACCGACGAAGCCGGTGCCGAAGTAGCCGAATCCGTAATTAATCCCGCCATAGAAACCGATCGTCGGTCCCCAAAATCCCGCGGTGAAAACAAACGCGCCATTGTTCCAGCCCCACCACGGAGGAGTCCACAGGAAGCCCACTTCCGGCGCAAGTACCCACGTGCCGGGCACCCAATAGTAGTCGGAAACATCGTAGTTATAATCCCAGTACCCGGGCGTCCATATATAACCGTCGCCGGGACAAATCGGCTGTTCGTACACCGGCAGCACCGGCGGCGCTACCGTAATCGCTACGCGGACTTGTGCCATCGCCGCGCCCGACACAGACAGCACTCCTATCAATAGTATTGCGACCAGCATCGAACGAACCACTAAACCAAAACGCATTTCGCTTCCTCCTGGCCGATCATCCGTCGCTTACCCGCTCCAGCTTTGTTCCAACGGGCTTCGCGGACCGAGCGGCTCATTTTTGGCCCCACTTCTAAATAAGCTGGCTAAAGGTTGTAACCCGGTATACCGCGATAAGTAGCAAATCACGCCCCGCCTCCCAGAATCCATACATCAATCCGTGTATTCGCGCCCAGAACGCGACTGATTCTAAACAGGGTTGTGAGAC
>Ga0209330_1000488_pt1 | contig 16420 bp, 14 predicted proteins | sample JacPinW_OM2H0_O3_FD_187969 | JGI IMG/M metagenome (GOLD analysis project Ga0209330, IMG submission 187969) | Forest soil microbial communities from Algoma, Ontario, Canada - Jack Pine, Ontario site 1_JW_OM2H0_O3 (SPAdes) (version 2) | ecosystem: Environmental > Terrestrial > Soil > Boreal...
CGAAATTGACTGAGGCGCTGGCGGCTTTGCCTGAGTGGAATCATGAGGCTTGCGATGCGGCTTTGCGCGGAGTGGCGGCGGCGGAGGGCGTGAAGGCCGGGTTGCTGATCAATGCTACGCGCGTGGCAATTGTGGGACGGGCCGTGGCGCCGCCGCTTTTTGACACGATGGTGGTGTTGGGTAGGGAGCGCGTGGTCGAGCGGTTGCGGCGGGCGTTGGTGTTTTTGGCGTCCCGTTAGAATCCTCAGTGTTCGACAAACAATTAAAAAAGAAGGCTGCAGGGGCGAAAGCCCTTTTCATCGCTAGCTTGACGGCGGGGCCCTTCGATCCTGGCGCTGCCAGGATCTCAGGATGAACTGAAGCCGTGCCCTGACGCACGACTCGTTCTTACACAAATTTTGAAACCCTTCCTTCCTGTTCAAACCATTCCGTTTGATGTGACGTCTTTGCGAAAGTGTGCGTGGACTCGCGGAAATTAGTTCGCTGGGGGCGTGGAGAAAATTTCTGGGTGGGCGGCGTGGGTTGTGGTGCCGGCTGCGGCTATGTCCACGCGGACATCTACTGGAACTTTTACTGGGGGTAGGCAGGTGGTGTCGTTGCAGGCCTGGTAGCGGAGGGTGACGGGGAAGGTAACGGCGCCGATGGGGGAGTCGTTGTGGGCGATGAGGCGGAGTTTCAGAGTTACGCTGGCGGAATATACGTCGAGGCCTTTGTCGGGCGAGAATGAAAATTTTTCGATGCGGCCGGCGGGGTAGATGGTGTCGAGCAGTTGGAAACCGGTGGGGAGTTTGGGCGTAAGAGTTGTGGGGATCAGATATTTGTCGGTGGGGTGGTTCGAGTTCATGTGGTAGCCGTGGGCTATTTCTACCGCGATGGCGACCTGAAATTCCTTTCCGCGGGGGACGGGGGCGAGCGAGACGAAGGCGCGGGGTTTTACGATTGCCGCGGGAGCCGTCGGGGCATCTGCTGAACTTTGTGCGGCAGCAGAGGTTGCATTCGGCGCAAGGTCGCCGGTAATGTACGCCAGCAGTAATGCGCAGGAAACGAGTGCCCGAGTGATCCGCATGTTGGTCTAAACCTCGATTGGCGTGCCAAGTTTTTCGGTGAGAATACGGCTCATGACCTGATTCAGGGTTTCGCCGGTTTTTTCCTGGACGAAGGCTTGCGCGGATTCTGACCAGCCTAGTTTGAAACTGGTGGTGAGCGCGGAAATCCAGATTTGGCGCACGGGGGCGTTGGGGCTGATGACGAAGCGGGTTTCGTCTTCGTCTTCGAACTCGATTTCGAGTTTTCCGCTGCCGCCTTCGACTTCGAAGTCGTTGGCGTCGCCGAGTTCGAGGAGGCGATTGCGCAGGGTTTCGAAAGTGGCGTCACATTTTTTTTGGAATTCGTGTTCGTTCATCATGATTGTGGTCACGGTAAGGGCAGGTTACCGCAGTTGCGCGAGCCAGGGCAAGGAACGCGCGCGCCGAGATGCTAGAGCAGCGACTGGATTAGTTTGTCGAGGTCGGCTTCGGTGGCGAGACCAATGTAGCGCTTGGCGACTTTGCCGTCGCGGGTGATTAGGTAGGTGGTGGGCAGGCCGAGCAAGCCGCCGAATTTTCCGGCCAGGTCGTCGTCGCCGAGGACGATGGGGTAGTTCATGGTGGTGGGATGGCCGTCCACATCGAACTGGGTTTTTTGCACGTAGGGCTCGACGACGCTCTTGCCTTCCTCGTCCATGGCGACACCTAGCAGAGTGAAACCTTTGTCCCCGTATTTTTTCTGGAAACCGATCATCCAGGGGATTTCTACTTGGCAGGGCTCGCACCAGGTGGCCCAGAAATTCACGACTACTACTTTTCCCTTCAGGCTGGCCAGGGAGACGTCTTTGCCCTGGAGATCTTTGAAAGTTACGTCTGGCGCGTTGGGCAGGGGCTTTTCGGTGCCGAGGGCTGCAGCCTGGCTCCCGCCGGATTTGCAGCCGGTAAAAGCGACTGCTGCTGCGGCTGCCAGGATGATGACGATCATGGAAAATTTCAGAGATACGCGCATGCGCAATGCTCCCGTCACAGAGAAAACTTATTTAGAAAAGCCAGTTTGCCTGAAAGCCAGGTGAGACGGTTCAGGAATACCAGGCCGCCGACGGCTAGCAGCAGGACACCGCTGAAGACTTCGACCGTGTGCAGATGGCGGCGGAATTTTTGATAGAAGCGCAGGAAGCCGCCGATGCCGAGCGCGGTGACTAGAAACGGGATCGCCAAACCCGCGGAATAAACCGCCAGCAGAAAAATTCCCTGCCATACCGTGTCGCGCGTGGCGGCGACCGCGAGAACGCTGGCGAGGATGGGGCCGATGCAGGGCGTCCAGCCAAAGGCGAAGGCGAAACCCATCAGGAAACCGCTGGCGGCTCCCGGTTGGCCGCCGAGATTTTGGAAACGAACGTCGCGATTCAGCCAGCGGGTTAGCGACGGACCCAGCAAGAAAATCAGGGCGATGGCGATGAAGTGTATGGGCTTCAGCCACGCGGGAAGGAGGCCTGCGCGGAGGCTGAGCGCGATTCCGGCGGCGACGAGCGCGATGCCGACGAGCAATCCGGTGCGAACGGAAATTTTTGCGAGCAGGCCGGTGAGGTGCAGGCCGAAGAGGACGATCAACGCGCCGGCGATGGGCGCAAGCGATGCGCGATTGCGCAGGAGGAAGGAACCGACCGCGCTGGCGGACGCGCCGAAGGAAATGAAGACTACGGAAAATCCGGTGACGAATGCCAGGGCGGAGGCGAGCAGGCCGGCGCGGGGAGTTTTTCCTTCTTTGAGTTGTTCGACGCCGATGCCCGAGAGCATGGAGATGTAGCCGGGCACCAGCGGAAGGACGCATGGGGAGAGGAAGGAAACCAAGCCTGCGAGAAACGCGGCAAATATGGAGACGTCCATGCGATTAGTTCGAGTCCTTGAGCTTCAGTTTCGGTGCGGCACGAGCAACATCGGTACTTCAGCGGCTAAAGCCGCACTGAGCTCGTTACGTTGATGTCGTGGCTGAAGCCACGACCTACAAAGCTTCCGAAATTCCCACAATCGACATTCGTTGCGCGCCATTCCGGTTTGTTGGATGTGCTGGACGCGGCAACGATGCGATTGCAATGTGCAATTTTCCCACATCCTTTGGATGCGTGCGCGCGAATTTTCGCAGTCTAGCGGCGGCGAGGGAAAAGCCGTCAGGTGTCGGCAAATTACAGCGATCGGGGACGGCTGTGCCTTGGCGCGCTCCCGCTAAGTATCTGACAAAACACGACTAAACGCCAACGCGGTGGTGGCACGGCGGGTGCAATTACGCGCAGCACGGGCCCGTCCGCCGGAGCCGGGAGCGGCGGTAATTTTGCCGATCGCGGTGGCGGGCCCAAAAATTTATGCGCGAGATGGTGGACGGAGGGCGCGATGACACCCAATCTGGTGACGGCGATGCGAGTGGCTGCGGCGTTTGCGGCGGTGGGGTTGTTCACTCTTTTCGGCCGCGTGCTTGCGGCGGACATCGTGGCTGTGGCGCTGACGATTGCGGCGATTGCTTTGGATGGGGTGGATGGGTATTTGGCGCGGAGGCGCGGGATGGCTACGCCGCTGGGAGCGCAGCTGGATATTCTGGGCGACCGCGTCGTCGAGAACTTGTTCTTCACATTTTTCGCGGTGGCGGGATTGGTTTCTTTGTGGCTGCCGATTCTATTTTTTGTGCGCGGGACGGTGATTGATTTTCTGCGGGGGCTGGCGGCACGGGCGGGCCGCAGCGGATTTGGGAATCGTTCGATGCAGGAGACTTCGTGGGGGCGGGCGCTGGTCGGATCGCGGGGGAGTCGCGCGGCTTATGCGATTTTGAAGTGCGTGTGTTTTTGTTATCTGGGATTGCTGGTGCCGGTGGGGCGGTGGCAGGCGAGTTGGTTGGACGCAAACGTTCGTTATTCGCTTTTGCTGGCCGGGCAAATTTTGGCCGGTGCGGCGGGAGTTTTTTGCATCGCGCGGGCTGTGCCGGTGGTGTGGGAGGGGCGGCGGTATCTTGATCTTGCGGCGGTGGAACGGAAAATTCCGAGGCGAAGGACAGCGGCGGCGATTGAGGGGATACGGTGATCGCGGAGGAGGCTGGCGCCGCGAGTGTGGGCGCGTTTTTCGATCTGGATGGCACGGTGCTTCCTGCGCCGTCGCTGGAGTGGCGGTTCATTGGATATTTGCTGGAGCACGATGAAATTTCTGGCGGGCAGGTGGAGCGGTGGCTGGCGCGATTTGCTGGAAGTGCTTGGCGGGACTTGCACGGCGCTACGGTGGGAAACAAACGGTATCTCTGCGGGATCAGCGAGGGGTTGGCGGATGAGTGGGAGCAATCGCTTGGGCTGGAATTTTATTGCGGGGATTCGCTGGGATTCTTTGAGGAAGCGCTGCAGCGGATCGTGTGGCACCGCGCGCAGGGTCATCGCGTGTTTGTTGTTAGCGGCACTTTGGCGCCGTTGGCGCGGGTGGTGGCGCGGAGGGTTAGCAGGTTGGTTTCCGCGGAAATCGAGGTGTGCGCTACGGAACTGGAAATCGTGGCAGGTGCTGCGCGGATTTGGAATGGGTGCATTGCGGGAGAACATATGAGCGGTGGCGCGAAATTGCGGGCGGTTACGGGTATTGCTGCGCGTTACGGGATCGATCTTGCACGGAGTTATGCGTACGGCGACAGCGTTGCTGACCTGCAGATGTTTGAGGCTACTGGAAATGCTGTTGCGGTGAATCCTACGCGGCGGCTGGCGCGCGTGGCGCGGGAGCGCAGGTGGCAATTGTGCGTCTGGGAGAAAACGGTTGGCGAGATTTCGCATGCGGCGGCGCGGCCGTTGGCGTCGAGGGTAGCGCGATGAAAGTAGCGCGCGGCAGCTTGATCTGCAGGGGCGAGTCTGAGACTCGCCCCTACAAGTGCAGCTTCACGCAGCCGCACTCGAAATCCGCGTCTTCAGGGGCTAAAGCCCCTTCTTTTCGGAGCTCGACGGCGGGGCTGAATCCCCGCCCCTCCGAATCGGCCGTTTGTGAGATGGCTTCCGCCGTGGAAAGGTTTGGCCCCGCGACGGAGGGCGCGGCGTGGGGCGCCGTGCGACGTTGGCTGGCGGAGATTTGGCGGGCTTGCGGGGCGTTTGAATGGGTAACGTTTGTTTATTTGGGTTGGATGCTTGGGTTACTGGCGGTATTCCACAGAAATACTCCGCATGCTGGGCGTTATTTTGCGATGCATTGTGCGATTGCGTTGGGAATTGTGCTACTTGCGTGGGCGGTTGCGCGTTCTGAGAACCGAGCTTTGCAGTTCGCGCGGCATTGGTATCCGCTGGCGATTTACATTTTCTTTTTTGAGGAGCTGCAGGGGTTGGTACATGCGATTTTTCCGGGGTGGTTCGATCGCTGGCTGATTTTATTCGATTACAACTTCGCCGCCGTGCAACCGGCTGCTTGGCTGTCGCGATTTGCGACGCCTGGGCTGAATGATTTCATGCAATTTTCTTACATGACTTACTTTTTGTATCTGGTGATTCTGCCTGGGATTCTTTATGTGCAAGGGGAGCGGGTGGCGTTCTGGACTGTAATGGTTGCGACGGCGATCGCCCATTATTCGGTGTATGCGATCGCGGTTTTGTTTCCGGTGGAGAGTCCTTACTTTGCGTTGGCGTCGTTGAATCTTCAGCCGCTTGAGGGCGGCGCGTTCACATCGACGATTGAGTTTATTGAGCGATTTGGGAGGGTGCATGGCGGGGCGTTTCCTTCGGCGCATGTGGCGGGTTCAATGGTGGCGCTGCTGGCGGCGCGGCGGTACAAGCCTTGGTTATTTTGGATTTGTTTGCCGTTTTTTTTGAGCATGTGTGTGGCGACAGTATATGGACGGTATCACTACGTTGCGGATGTGTTGGCGGGGATTGTGGTGGGCGCGATCGGGTGGGTGGCGGGACAGTGGGTGATGGAGCGCGAGGGAGCGGTGCCAGAAATTGGGTAGCGCCGTCGTGGTCACGTCGGCTCTGCCGTTTCCTTTTTCTTATCGTGTTCCAAGGGATTCTATTACGCCGAGAATCTTGAAGAACCTCATTGTGGTCTGGTTATTCATTTCCGCTCTTGCGCCAGCGGGTTTTTGTCAGACGGAACCCATTCTCACGGTCAAGGTGCTGGACGCCAGGAACGGCAAGCCATTGAAACACATGCGGCTGTGGCTCGCACGGACGAATCGCCCTCAGCTGCCAAATGTACGAACGAACGATGGTGGGATCGCAGTTTTCCACCTTCCCGACCCGCTCCCTAACGGCCGCCCTTGGCTCAGTTCTCCCTTTGTCGAGATCCGTTCCAGTTCGAAGGATTCGAGTGATCAAGTTTTCCTCCAAGGTATAGACGGAGAAAACAGTGATGGCACGGTGAAATTCCCAGGAAATCCCAACCCAGGGAAATTAGTGCTTTTTGTCCGGCGCCTGAACGTATTTCAGAGAAGGTACGATTTCTGGTATTCAAGCTAGCCCAGCGCTGAATGCCGCTGATGCCGCATGCCTGCTTCCGGGTACCTCCGAGGGTTTCGTGACAGTTTGCTCGCAGATCATTGCTGCAAAGTCAGATTTACGCCGATCAGAATATTTTTTCGGGGCGGAGGAGGGTGCCTACGGAGCCGAGGTTGGAGATGCGGAAGACCCAGAGGTATTGATTTTCACTGCGGATGTTGCCGAAGGAGAATTTGCGGTAGCCGACGCCGATGCCGCAGCAGGAGCCATTGTAGATGGCTTCGGCGACCTGGTTTTGAAATTGATGCTGGGTGAGGTCGTAGCTGGCGCCGAAGGTTACATTCATTCCGCGGCGGGTGAGGTCGCCGTAGCCGATTAGCGCGCGGACCTGATTGGAGCGCGGCTCAAAGTCAAAATCGGGCGGATTGAACTGCGGAGGTGTGGGGAGATTCACGGCGGAAAAATGGGCGAGGGTGAGGAATGTTTCCTTGTAGGGCTTCAGCTTGAGCAAGGTGCCGACGGCGGTGAGTTGGCCGTGGCGGGGATCGAAATTGACGATGAATTGTGTGTCGAAATGTTTCCCCGGTTCGAAGCGCAGGTCGCTGACGATGGGCGAGAATTGGTACGGCTGGCTAGCGAAGGCGAAGGGCGTGAGCGCGTCGGTGGTTTGAAACACGTTGCGTTGGCCGATGACCAGCGCACCGCCGAAATTGGGATCGAAGAAATATTTCTGGGCCAGCTTCCAACTGAGAATTTCCTCGGCGGAGCCGTCTTTTTTGCGGCGGTAGAGGCGCTGAGTTACGCCGTATTCGAACTCGTTGGTGTTGGTGAGGGTTTCGTCTTCGTCGAAGCGCACGAAGCGGCTGAAATCGGTGACGCCGTTCACATAGTTGTAAACAATTTCCGGCTCGATGACGTGCTTCCATTTAGTTCCGGAATCGGAAGAGCCCCAAACGCGCTCGATGGTGGGAGGGCGAATATCCACGGAAAGTTCTTCGGTGTTGCGGAAGAAGCCCTGATTGACGAACGAGCCATTCTGAATTTGTCCGCCGTAGTAGGTGGAGCGCAAGGTGAAGGTAGGCGTAACGTCCAGCCAAGCGCCCCAGTGCAAGGGCACGGTGACGGCGGGCGCGATCTCACTGCGTTCGACGAAATTGGGTGTGCTGAAATTAGTGACGGTATTGGAGCTATGCGCGGCGTCTGAAAATGCTTCGAACGAGAAATAGAACGGCAAGTTCCGCCACGGGGCCTGATCCACAGAGCCGAAACGGACTTCGGGTGCGGTGCGCAGCGAAACGAACTGAGAGGGCGTGGCGTTGACATAGTTCTGATAACTGAGGGCGGCGATATTCAAGCTGAAGCCGCGGAAATTCTTGGTGAGGAAGGCGCTGTTGCGGACTTCGGAGTTGACCGCTTGCACGTAAGTCTCGCTCCACGCCAAGCGATAAGTGAGCGAGGAGAGGTCGTCGAGATCGGCGACGGCACGCCATCCGTCGGGAAGAAGCGCGGTGAATAGCAGGCGCGCTTCGTGGCCGCCCTGATTGATGGGAGGAAGACCTCCAGATTGCGGGAGGCCGCGGTCTTCCACGCCGGAGTAGGAGACTTCCAGGACCGCGTTTTCCCAAGGACGCATGCGCAACTCACCGCGCTGAGCCCAGCCGCGGCGACTGTAGTAATAGGCGCCGATGGTGAGGTCCGCCCAATCGGTGGGCGCCCAATACACGGCGTCGCCGAAGATATAGCCTTTGCTGGAGCTCTCGCCGAAGTCGGGGAGCAGGATGCCGGAGGCGCGTTGTTTTTCCGCAGGAAAGGTGGCGTAGGGCAAATATAAGACGGGGACGGAGAAGAGGCGGAAGTTGCCGTTTTCCAAGCGCAGAGAGGTCTTGAGGTGAACGGTGGCTTTGGGAGCGTAGAACTTCCACGTGGGCTTGTCCGGATCGCAGACCGTCATCCAGGAGCGGTGGACGATGTAAGTGTTTTCGTCAATGCGCTCGGCTTCTTCTGCTTCGAAATAAATTGGATTGGGACTGAGGAGGAGCGTTTGCGCGGGCTGGCGCTGCATGGCGTTGACTTCGCGCTGAGGCGCGGGAGGGCGGCGCTGAACGGCAAAGGTGGCGCGCACATTGTGGAAGGTGCCGCGTCCGGTGGCTAGTTCATAGCGGGCGTCGCTGGCTTCGAGGTGCTGCGTCAGGTAGTCGAGTTGCACGTGGCCGCGCGCGATGACGACGCGCGTGTCTTCGTTGTATTCGACGTGATCGGCACGCAGGCGGGTGTTCTGGTAGCGGACATCCACGTCCCCGTCGGCGAAGTAGGTTTGGCCGACCTGGCGCTGTTGTTTGGCTTCGAGGGTGGCTTCTTCACCAGGAGTTGCGGGCGCATTCTTGGCGACAGGATTTGCCGGTTTTTTTTGTGGGACTTGCTGGGACGCGGCTGCGGGATTTTGGGCGCGCGTTGGGGACGGGTTCGCGAGCACGAGCGGCAGCAGCAATGAGAGAAGAACGTATCTGCGAAGAGGTTGCAAGACCGTTGCTTTCGGCATGCCTCGTGAAAATTACATTCCTGTGATGAAAAAAGAAATTCGAGCCTAACACGCGTGCCGCAGGGCCGCAATCAGCGAGGTGCGGCGATGCGCGTGCGCGCGAGGCGGTCCGGCAGCGCTATGGTGCGACTGCGGCCATGCTTCAGATCGGCAGCCGGCGTGTCGCTCCGGCAAACGCGCGACGGGCCCATTTCCAACTCAATCAGAGCAAGGCGCAAGCTTGCGGGTTGCCTGATACGCAACACTCGGCAGGTAAGGCAGCGCGGGAGGGGCGCGATGCTTGGGCCGCGTGCTAACATGGTGGCGTTCCGTCACTGGAATACCGCAGCGCAAAACGGACCAGTGATACAAATATGCTCGCATTGCGGCGCCCTGTTGCTCGAGGACGTCGAAAACTGCTCGTTCTGTGAAGCACCGCTCGCCGAGCCTGCCGATGACTCAGAGCCCGTAGCTGTAAGTGTGTCCGCGCCAGAAGGCTTTCATGGCGCGACCGACACGGACGACGAAACCAACCTTTCCAGTTCTGCTGAACCTGAATGGCGGCGTGAAGTTTCGCGGCGCCTGGAAGCATATCGCGTGCGCCGCGGACGAGCGCGGCCGGACGATTCTCAAACAGGCTTGCCATTTTCGCGCGCAGCTACTGCATTGGAAGCAGACGAGGGCGAAAGCGAAGAGATCGAACTTTATCAGCGGCAGCGAGCGCGCGCTGTGCAACGACCGGTGCAACGGGCGGTGCAAAAGAAACTGCAGAACGAGCGCGTGGAGATCAATATCCAACCCGAGCTGGATTTTACGAGTTTTCCGGACGACCGGGCGCATCCCCAAACGGCGCTGGTGCCGGTAGCCAGCCTCGCCGAACGCCGGCACGCCGGCGCGCTGGACCTGCTATTTCTGGCGTTGACGTATGCGGGATTTCTGGGATTGTTCCGATCGCTGGGGGGCCAACTGGTACTGGAAAAAGTGGACGCGATCGTGTATCTCGCAGTTTTCTATCTTTTCTACGCGCAATATTTTTTTCTGTTTACTACCTTTGCGGGAGCTACGCCTGGAATGCAACTTTGCGGGCTTACCATCGTGAGGCTGGACGGCAGCTTGCCTGACACGCGGCAGCTGTTGTGGCGCAGTTTTGGTTACTTGCTTTCGGGCGCGACGGTGATGCTGGGATTTCTGTGGTCGCTGTGGGATGAAGATCGTTTCACCTGGCAGGACCGGATTTCGCAGACGTACGTGACGGCGGCGGCCCCGGTGATGGAAGCGAGCGAGTTCCAGGTGCAGCCCGCGCAACGCCAGCGTTTCGCACACAAATAACCTCGAAAAAGCTCGGCCTCGTTTCGATTGACCCGTCCGGGTGGTCTAATCTAAAGTGGTTAATAGCTGATGTAAAAACGTGGTAGCGCGATTGCCTGCGATGCTTAGATTGCACAGGGCGGCGTACCAGTTCTCTCGCAGGTTTGCCAGCGGCGACTTTTGCACGGCGCGTAACGGCCAGCGCACTTTGACCGGCGCGAACGCATAATTAATCTGATGAAAGAGATCATCGAAAAATTTATCGGCTATCTGCGCTACGAGCGCAATGCGTCGCCGGAAACCGTGGACGATTACGGTGGCGACGTGCGGTTGTTCGAGGAATTCCTGACTCCGCCGGGCGGGGCAACGCTGCCGCTGGAGGAAGTGGACCACCGGGTGATACGCGAATTCGTGAGCTGGCTGTACGACCGGAAACTGCAGAAGGTGACGGTGGCGAGGAAGCTTTCGGCGCTGCGGACGTTTTTCAAGTTTTGCGTGCGGGAGAAATACACGCGGACGAATCCGGCGGCGCTGGTGAGCACGCCGAAACTTCCGAAGCTGGTGCCGCGAGTGCAGACGGCGGAGGAGATCAACAATTTTCTGGATGGGTTGCCTGGTGGCGCGGCTGCCAAGGCTTTGCCGGCCCGCAAGAACAGCGGAAAGACCAGAACGCGTAGAGCCACTGCCAAAGAGCAGCTGATGCCGCGGCGGGACCGGGCCATGATTGAATTGCTGTACGCGTGCGGGCTGCGCGTGAGCGAACTGGTGGGGCTGAACCTGGGGAGTTTCGACCGCGCGGGGCAAATGCTGCGCGTGCTGGGCAAGGGTCGCAAGGAGCGCGTAGTGCCGTACGGCGGGAAGGCGCAGGAGGCGCTGGAGGCTTACTGGCCGGTGCGCAACCGTATTTTGGGGGAAGCGCGCGGCACGCCTAATGCGGAAGCGGTATTTTTAAATCCCGTGGGAGGGCGGCTGACGGATCGCGCCGTTCGTTACATTCTGAAAAAATATTGCCTGCTGGCGGGGAGCAATCTGGATCTGCATCCACATTCGTTGCGACATGCGTTCGCCACGCACCTGTTAAATGACGGCGCCGACCTGCGCGCGATTCAGGAGCTGCTGGGCCACGCTTCTCTTTCGACGACGCAACGCTATACGCAGACGAGCATCCGGCAATTGATGGCGGTTTACGACAAATCCCACCCGCACGCCTGACGCGGGGCAGGCGCCAACTGACGGTTAGGATTTAATGCGCACGGCGCGGCGTGGCGTCGAGGGTCTCGCGAACTTTCTGCAGAAATTGCTGCGGCGTGTAGGGCTTGCGTATGAAGGCGCTGTTTTCGGGCAAGCCTTGGCGGACCAGCACAGCATCGTCGGTGTAACCGGACATATACAGGACGCGCATTTCGCCGCGGGCGCGGCGAAGAATGTTGGCGAGTTCCGGGCCGCTCATTTCCGGCATGACTACGTCGGTGATGAGCAAGTCAATCGGTTTGATATGTTCCGCGGTAGTCTCCATGGCGTCGGCTCCGGAGTTTGCGGAGAGGACGACGTAACCGCTTTCCCTCAGAATTTCGCAAACCAAATCGCGCACGACCGCTTCATCTTCGACGAGCAGAATAGTTTCCGTGCCAGTGCTGGATGCGGCGCCCGGCTGCGCGGGAATCCTGCGTTCCGGGAGTTCGCTGGCGCGCGGCAGATAAATTCCGAACGCTGCGCCCTGGTCCGGCTGGCTGGAGACCGTGACACAGCCGCCACTTTGTTTTACGACGCCGTACACCGTCGAGAGGCCGAGACCGCTGCCCTTGCCGATTTCCTTGGTGGTGAAGAACGGCTCGAAAATCCGCGGCATTACATCGGGGGTGATGCCGTGGCCGGTGTCTGTGACTGATAAACGGACGTAGAAGCCGGGAATCAGTCCGGGGTGCTGGCGGGCGAGCGCGGCGTCTACTTGGATGTTGCAAGTTTCCATTGAAAGGGTGCCGGAGCCAGGCATCGCGTCGCGGGCGTTGAGCGCGAGATTGAGAATGACTTGTTCGAGTTGGGCGGGATCCGCTTTCACATGCGCGGTTCTTGGATCGAGGCGCAGGATTACATGCACGTCCTCACCGATGATGGGGCGCAACAGCCTCTCGCATTGCCGAACCAGGACATTCAAATCCAGAACGGCGGGCCGCAATACCTGGCGATGGCTGAGGGCCAGGAGCCGCGAGGTTAAATCGCGGGCGCGCATGGCGGCGAAATTGATTTCGTTGGCCATGCGCAGCAGCGGGGCTTGCGCGGCGAGTCTTTTCTTAAGCAGTTCGCTGTAGCCGAGAATTCCGACCAGCAAGTTATTGAAATCGTGGGCCACGCCGCCAGCGAGACGGCCTACTGCTTCCATTTTCTGCGCCTGGCGGAGCTGAACTTCCAGAGCGCGGCGGTCGGTGACATCGCGGATAATCGCGATCATGCAGGGCTGCCCGGACAATTCGATGGTGTGGGCGGAGAGCTGCAGGGTGCGCACTTCCCCGGATTTTACGGACATGCGGACTTCGAGATCGCGGGCTTCGCCAGAACGTTTTAGAAGCGCGACGATATGGTGGCGATCTTTGGGATTGGTCCAGAGGCCCAGTTCCACGGAGGAGCGGCCGACAATTTCGCCGCGGGAAAAACCGGTGAGGCGGAGAAAATTATCGTTCACTTCGAGGAAGCGGCCGTCTGCCATGGTGGTAATGGTGATGGCGTCCGGGCCGAGACGGAATGCTTTGGAGAATTTTTCTTCGGAGACGAGCAATTTTTCTTCGGCGTGTTTACGGTCGGTGACGTCGCGCACGGCTAGACACAGCGTGTATTGGTCCTTGTCGGCGGAAGGGACACGGTTCATGCGCGCGAGAAACCAGCGCTTGCCGGCGGGGACGTCGAGGGAATATTCAAGTTCTTCGCCGCGACCGGTGATGAGCACTCTGTCAAAAATCAGAGCAAACGGGCGGAAAAAATCTTCGCCGATAATGTCGGAGACGCGTTGGCCTTTTAGTTCGTGGCGGGGACGATAGAGAAGCTCGTCGTTGGTGGTCCAGATGTTGAGGAAGGTGCCATCGCGCGCGAGCTCGAACACGATTTCGTCAATCGAACCGATGAGGGCTTCGAGGCGCGATTCGTTTTCAGTGGGGTTGGCGCGTTCGGGAGGCTGGGCAGGCGCGCGCCTGGCGGCCGGGTCTTTTTTTGCGGCGCCGGGTTCTTGGGGTTTCGGAACGCTTTCCACGGGGCTCCGAAGGTTACGCACGATGACGGAGAAATCTAGAGGTTGAGGGTTAAAGATGTTTCGGGAATGAAACCGTCGCTGCGGCCCGGCGACACGCGCGGGGGCGGCATGGGATTTTTGACGCGGTCCACAGGATTGTACAGGGTGTCGCGTTCGACAGGGACGCGGCCAGCGGCGCGGATGAGGCGCTCGAGCTCGGCGCGAGTCATGAACTCGGGCGTGGTGGCGCCGGCATCGTGATAAATTTTTTCCTCGACGACGGTGCCGTCGAGGTCATTGGCGCCGAAGCGCAGGGCCACTTGCGCGATGCGCGGCGTGAGCATGATCCAGTAAGCCTTGATGTGATCGAAATTATCGAGCAGCAGGCGCGAGACGGCGATGGCTTTCAGGTCGTCCATGCCGGTAGGCCCCGGAAGATGGGCGAGGCCGGTGTTCGCCGGATGAAACGCCAGCGGGATAAAGGTGACGAAGCCGTGGGTGATGTCTTGCGTGGCGCGCAGCTGGAGCAAGTGATCCACGCGCTCTTCGTCCGTTTCGATGTGACCGTAGAGCATGGTGGCGTTGGAGCGCAGGCCGAGTTCATGCGCGGTGCGGGCGATTTCCAGCCAGCGCTGGCCGCTGACTTTGTGATCGCAGATGATTTTGCGGACGCGCGGGTGGAAAATTTCGGCGCCGCCACCGGGAAGCGAATCTACGCCGGCATTTTTCATGGCGAGGAGCGTATCGCGGATGGAGAGCTTGGAAATGCGGGAGTAGTAGCCGACCTCGACCATGGTGAAGGCTTTCAAGTGCACTTGCGGGAAGCGCTCTTTCAAGCCGCGGATGAGAGTGAGGTAATAATCGAAGGAAAGGTCGGGATGCAGGCCGCCGACGATATGAAATTCGGTGGCGCCCTCAGCGACGCCGTCACCGGCACGCTTGTAGATTTCCTCGAGAGCGAAGTTGTAGGCGCCGGGAGAATCGGGCGAGCGGCCAAAGGCGCAGAGTTTGCAGTGAGCGACGCAGACGTTGGTGGGATTGATGTGACGATTGACGTTGAAATAGGTGACATTGCCATGCTTTTTTTCGCGGACGAAGTTCGCGAGCCAGCCTACGGCGAGAAGATCGTGAGATTCATACAGCGCGAGACCGTCCGTGGCGTTGAGACGTTCGCCGGCAAGAACCTTTACGGCTACCGACTCGAGGCGAGCGTCGTTTACTTGCAGAGTGTGTAGTTGCAGACCCATTTACGTTTCACGATTCCTTCGCCGCGCTTTCAGGGGCGATTTACGAATGTGGCAGCGCCCCAGAAGAGCAGGAACAACAAACTAATATAGCCATTCACAGTGAAAAACGCAGCATTCATTTTGCTGAGGTCGTGGGGATGGACGAGCGAGTGTTCATAGCCTAGCAGCGCGGCTACTACGGCAATGCCCACCCAGGCCGGCCACGCTAGATGGAAACTGACGGCGAGCCAAATGAGAAGCGCGATCATTATTAAGTGCATGGCTCGCGCAATGAGGAGAGCGCGGGCTACGCCGAATTTTTTTGGGATGGAATGGAGGCCTGCGGCTTGGTCGAATTCGACGTCCTGGCAGGCGTAGAGAACATCGAACCCGCCGACCCAGAGGGTGACGGCGGCGCAGAGGATCAGCATGCGCGGGTCGAGCGAGCCGCGAATGGCGATCCATGCGGCTGCGGGCGAAATGCCTAGAGCGAAACCTAAGACAAAGTGGGACGAGGCGGTGAAACGTTTTGTGAAGGAGTAGAAGAAGAGGATGGCTAGCGCGACGGGAGAAAGTTTGAGCGCTAGCGGATTCAATTGCCATGCGGCGACGACCAGCACGGCGGAAGCGATTACAGTGAATGCGGCCGCGAAACCGACGGAGAGTTCGCCTTTGGGGAGGGCGCGATTGGCGGTGCGGGGATTGCGGCGATCGAATTCCAGGTCGGCTATGCGGTTCATGGTCATGGCAGCGGAACGTGCGCCTACCATGGCGACGATGATCCAGAGGAGTTGGCGCCAGGTGGGGAAAGCGCCGGCGGAGCGAGCGGCCAGCAGCGCGCCTACCAGTGCGAAGGGTAGGGCGAAAATGGAGTGCTCGAACTTGATCATTTCGAGCACGATGCGGATGCGGTTCTTGGTCACGAGTTTGTTGGCCACAGCTTCACAGATGCACGGAGACAGGATAGCAGAGGATTAATCCTTCCCGCCTTTCCAGCGATATTGTTTTTCTTGCGGCAGGCCGAGCTGCGCCAGGACGCGGAAGGCGAATTGTTCGATCAGGTCGTCTATTTTTTTCGGCGCGTAATAGAAGGCTGGCATCGCAGGCATGACCGTGGCGCCGGCGTCGTGGACGCGCAGCATATTTTCAAGGTGGATGCGATTCAAAGGGGTTTCGCGCAGGCAGAGGACGAGAGGGCGGCGTTCTTTGAGGCAGACGTCGGCGGCGCGGGTGAGCAGATCGTTGGCGATCCCTCCCTCGGCCAGCCCTTGTGAGTTGTGGAAGACGAAGCCGAAGCTGAGCGACGAGGCGCCATGGATCGCCACGCCGGTGACGACGATGACCAGCACCGCGACCGCGGCCACTGCCGCGGCAGTTGCGACGACCTGGACGACCCAGTCGACCACAAGGCGACGGCGGAGGTTGCCCGACGCCGTCAGCGGCGCGCTCGGGTCGAACAGCCCCGACTCGCCCAGCGTGATCGGAGTCGTCGTGCTCATCACGCCTTGGCCAGCATCCCCGCGGCGACGTCGAAGCGCCCTGCGATTCCGCGCGCCGCGAGACTCGTGAGCAGCGAGATCACGACCAGCACGAGCCCGGCATAGAACATCGCCGCCGTGTGCATGGCGTTGACCGGAGACGGGAACTGATTGGCGATCGTCTCCGCGAAGGTGGAGCCTGGCTCG
>Ga0209330_1000489_pt1 | contig 16405 bp, 9 predicted proteins | sample JacPinW_OM2H0_O3_FD_187969 | JGI IMG/M metagenome (GOLD analysis project Ga0209330, IMG submission 187969) | Forest soil microbial communities from Algoma, Ontario, Canada - Jack Pine, Ontario site 1_JW_OM2H0_O3 (SPAdes) (version 2) | ecosystem: Environmental > Terrestrial > Soil > Boreal...
CTCGAACTCGAAGCGCTCAAGATCCAGCAGCCGCATCTTTCCGCGTTGCGCGACCTATACGCCGAACTCGGATTCACCTCCCTCCTGCGCGAACTAGCCCCCGCACCAGCGCAGGACGAAGAGAAAACCGATTACGCCACATTCGATTCGCGCGACGAATTCGTTAAGTTCTTCAAAACGACGTCTCTCGGCACCGAAACATCCGCCTGGCTTTCTCTTGACTCAAATGACCCGGACGAAGAAGGCTATGGCACCTATGTCTCTGGCGTGGAAATCTCTTCCAAGCCCGGGAGTGCGCGCACCCTGGCCAACGACGCCGGGAACAAAAATCTGGCCGTGTTGAAAGAATGGTCCGAGGATGCCAACCGTCCGAAAATAGTCCATGATCCAAAGCTCTTTCAACTTCTGGCTCCGTCTCACTCTGCCGAGAGCTCCAATGCAGTCTCTGGAATCCGCCATGCCACCATGCTTTATTCCTACCTCTTGCGGCCCACTACCGCGAACCACGAATTCGCGGAAGTAGTTCTGCGCCATCTGAATAGAACCCTCTCAGGCGCTCCCGGCGAGCGAGCTGATTTCCTGCTGCGCCTGGCGCCGATCCTTCGCGCTGAAGTCGAAAAACAAGGCCTCTCGGACGTTTACGAAAAGATCGACCTGCCGCTGGCCTCCGTACTAGCCCGTATGGAAGCTGCCGGAGTGCGGGTCGACAAAAAGGAATTGGACATCATTTCGCAGAAGGCTCAGGAAGAGATCACGCGCCTTGAAACGGACATTTACGATCTGGCCGGCTTCGAATTCACAATCAATTCTCCTCAGCAGCTTGCCGAAGTGCTCTTCGACAAACTAAATCTGCAGCCGCCGCGAAAAAGCCGCGTCAAATCGCGTTCTACCGCCGCGGAGGTATTGAACGAACTGGCGCTAGTGCATGAGTTGCCCAAGAAAATTCTCGAATATCGCGAGCTCGCAAAGCTGAAATCCACTTATTCCGACTCTTTGCCCAGGCTGATTCATCCAATCTCCGGACGCTTGCATACCCGCTTCTCCCAAACCGGCACGGCCACCGGGCGTCTTAGTTCGTCTAATCCCAACCTGCAAAATATTCCGATCCGCACTGAATTGGGTCGCGAAATCCGTGCCGCCTTCATCGCCGCGCCCGGCTCCAAACTCCTTTCGGCGGACTACTCCCAAATCGAGTTGCGAATCTTAGCGCATCTTTCCAAAGACCCTGTCCTCGTCGAAGCCTTCCGTCGCGGCGAAGACATCCATTCTCGAACCGCTCAGGAAGTTTTCGGCGTAGCGCCTTTCGCGCAAACGCACGACCATCGTCGCGTGGCCAAAGTCATCAACTTCGGAGTCATTTACGGCCTTTCACCCTTCGGCTTGGCCCAAAATTTGGGTATCGATACCCGCGAGGCCGCAAAATTCATTGCCGCTTACTTTGAACGCTACAGCGGCGTTAAAAAATATCTCGATGCCCAAATCGCCGAGACGCGCAAGACTGGTTTTACCAAAACGATTTTCGGACGCATTCGTCCCATCCCGGAAATCAATTCGCCTCAACCCAACATGCGCAACTTCGCCGAGCGCACCGCCATGAACACGCCCATGCAAGGCTCTGCCGCTGACCTCATCAAACTTGCCATGATCGAGCTGGACCGCAGACTGCCGAAAGAAAAGTTCAAATCTCGAATGATTCTTCAGGTTCACGACGAATTGCTTTTTGAAGGTCCCGAAGAGGAAATTCCTCGCCTCACTAAACTAGTCAAAGAAGTAATGGAAAACGTTTACACGCTCAGCGTCCCTTTGCTAGTCGACACCAAGGTCGGCTCCAACTGGCGCGACATGAAGTAGAAAATTAGTTTATTCCGTGCCCGCAGCTCTTTTTACTATTATTAACCTGCCGATCTTGAGGAGGAAAAAATGGATCACCCCGAAGGCTTTCTAAAGCTCGTTAAGGACGCGAAGAAAAGAATCAAAGAAGAGGACTACCGCGAAGTAAAAAAGAAAATCGACTCCGGCCATCCCCTGATTCTTGTTGACACTCGCGAAGACAGCGAATGGGCCCGCGGCCACATTCCCGGCGCCGTCCATTTGAGCAAAGGCGTCATCGAACGTGACATCGAAAAAGCCGTGCCCGATAAAAGCGCGGAAATTGTGCTGTATTGCGGTGGAGGATTTCGTTCCGCCCTGGCCGCCGACAACCTTCAGAGAATGGGCTATAGCAACGTGATTTCAATGGACGGCGGCTGGCGCGGCTGGACCGAATCAGGTTTCCCGGTAATCAAAGACTAAGTTTTTTGCGCCTTCCGCAGGTCGCATATTTCGGAAGTGGCTGGGGCGGGTGGATTCGAACCACCACCGTCTGCATTAACAGTGCAGCGTCCTACCAATTGGACCACGCCCCAGCGGAGAACTCCAACCATGCGGTCGCACCGGAATTATTGCACAACGACACGCTCGCCGCGCATCCCCAAACACTTTGCCGCTGATCATGGCGCCATCTCGCCTCTTCTGCTGGCACTTACTGGCGCTGCCTTGCCCGAATTCAAATAACCTCAAGAACAGGCCCCACTGCAGTCTCGACCCTCTCTCCTTGACAATCTACCTATCCACGAGGTATATATGTCGAACGTCTAGGAGACACCATGCCTATAGAGAAATCCGAACTGCTGCAAGGCACTCTCGACATGCTCATCCTTAAAATTGTCGCTCTGGGCCCGGTGCATGGCTACGGTATTTCGCAACGAATCCGCCAGATCTCCAAAGAAGTCCTGCAGGTTCAGCAAGGTTCGCTCTATCCCGCTCTTCATCGCCTGGAGAAACGCGGGTGGCTCGCCGCCGAGTGGGGCGAATCCGATAACGGCAGAGAAGCCAAGTTTTATAAGTTGTCGCCCAAAGGCCGCAGGCAGTTAGCGAGCGAAGAGCTGAATTGGCATCGCTTGGCCGAAGCCGTAAGTCACATTCTTCAGACCGCCTAGTGGGAGACCGACATGCTCTGGTGGAAGTCCCTGTTTCACAAACATGACCTCGACGCGCAGTTCGACTCGGAGCTTCGCTTTCACATTGAAACCCTAGTCAACGAAAACATCTCGGCCGGGATGGGAGCGCAAGAAGCCCGGAGGCAGGCCATGCTCGAATTCGGCGGTCACCAACAGATCAAGGAAGATCTGCACGACGTTCATCGCAGCAGCATGATCGAAGGCACGCTTGCAAATGTGAAGCTCGCCCTCCGCCTCATTCGCAAATCCCCGTCATTCTCGCTCGCTGTTATTCTGACGCTTGCTCTTGGCATCGGCGCGAACAGCGCCGTATTTTCAGCGATTGACGCTATCCTCTTGCGTCCCCTGCCCTTCCCCAACGGCGACCAGCTTATGCGAATCGATCAGTACAATCCGAAGGTCAAGAGCCCGCAAATTTTTGTCGCGCCGATCCGAGTCGAAGATTGGAACCGGATGAATTCCACATTCCAGGCAATCACGGGATACTACACTGAGGACGTCTCGGAAACTTCCGGTGCTCTTCCGGAAAAAGTGTCGCAGGCTTGGGTAGCTCCTCGATTTCTGCAAGTGTGGGGAATTTCCCCTGCACTCGGCCGCGATTTCGATTTCGACGAAGAAACATTTGGCGGGCCGACCGCAGTCATTATCAGCGATCGCTTCTGGCGGCAGCACTTCAACGCCGACCAGAACGCGGTCGGAAAGACACTGATGCTCGGCAGCTATTCCTGCAGCATAGTCGGCGTTATGCCTGCTTCGTTCTTGTTTCCCGACCGCCGCGTGGATTTGTGGTCGCCGATTCCAACCAATAGCCCCTATAGCCAGAGCAGGGATTCCACTTGGTACACGGTGATCGGGCGGCTCAAACCGGGCGTGAATGTGGAGCAGGCGCGCGTAAATCTGGCGACAGTCCAGGCGCAGCTCGGAAAAGCCTATCCAAAAACGGATGCTGACCTGGCTGTCAAAATCCAGCCGCTCAAAGAAGTGACCATCAACGGCACGCAATCCTCGTTGTGGATCCTGTTCGGTTCCGTTTCGCTGCTGCTTCTGATTGCCTGTATCAACATTGCCGCGCTGCTGTTGGCTCGCGCAGCGGAACGTCAACACGACATCTCCGTGCGCTTCTTGCTTGGTGCATCCCGAATGGCTCTCGTAATCCAGCTGCTGACTGAAACTTTTGTACTTGCGCTCATTGGTGCCGCGCTCGGCTTACTTATTGCAGGCGGAGCGGCGGCCATATTTCGGACCTTGGCTGCCGGGTTGCCGCGGGTCGAGGAAATCCACCTCGATATGCGCATCGTGTTCTATTCGCTCGTGTGCTGCATATTTGCGACCCTGATTTGCGGGTTATTGCCGGCGATTCGCGCCACGCGAACGAATATCTCCGGTATCTCCGGCTCGCTGGCGAAGGGCAGTCGCACGCAAGTCTCAGCACGCCATCCTTTGCAATGGCTGCTCGTGAGTGTTCAAGTGGCCCTCGCCGTCACGCTGCTCTCCGGCGCCGGATTGCTCCTCAGAAGTTTTCAAGCACTCGGTCACGTCTCGCCTGGGTTTGAAGCCAGTCACGTTCTGACCCTTCATATCAGCGCGTCGTGGGGAGAAACTGCCGATATGAAGGGACTCACCCAACGAATCGACCGGACTATTGATTCGTTACGCAGCCTGCCAGGCGTTGAGGCAGTGGCGACCACTGCGGTACTACCGGGAGTGCCATCTCAGTTTCAGACGGAAATGAAACTAGCAGAAGGGCAAATCGATCCGCAGCGCAAGATCGTCACCGAGAGCCGCTGGGTTTCCTCCGGTTATTTCGCTGCCCTCCAGATTCCTCTGCTCGAAGGCGAATTGTGCCGCGCAGATCCCGATAGAACTCAAATTCTTATCAATCGTAGTTTTGCCGACACTTATTTGAGCGGTTCAACAGCCCTCGGACGCCACCTTGAACTGGTGGACAATCCTTTCCATCTTCCCGCGGCTGAGATTCGCGGAGTGGTTGGAGACGCCCGCGAAGAAGGCCTAAACCGCGAACCCGGCCCAACCGTGTACTATTGCTCAAGCGCTCCCCTTCCCGACCCCTTCTACATCATTCGAACGCGCACGGCTCCCATGGTTATGGCTCAAACTATCCGCCGGAAGGTTCACGAACTTGAGCCCGACCGTTCAGTCTTCGATGTCATGCCCCTGGAAAAGCATCTCGACGAAGCATTCTCGGAAAATCGTCTGCGAACCGTTTTGCTGGCTTTCTTTGCCCTTACGGCCGTGTCTCTCGCCTGCGTGGGGATATACGGCACGCTGAGCTACTCGGTGAGTATGCGAAGGCGTGAGGTAGGTTTGCGCCTTGCGCTCGGAGCCTTGCCTGGGCAAATCGTTAAGCATTTCCTTCTTCGTGGTCTGGGAGTTTCGCTCATAGGTTGTGCGGTCGGTTGCGGACTGGCGGTTGCCTTCGGGCGTGTGCTTTCCCAGATGCTGTACCGAATTTCCCCGTCAGATATCACCACTCTGTCATCGGTGGTTCTTATGATGTTGGTTGTCGCGGTGCTTGCGTCTCTGATACCTGCAATTCGAGCCGCCTGTGTGGATCTTATGGATGTGCTGCGTGAAGAGTAAGTCCTACGATCCTAGAGGCATAACCGGGGGATATAGCTGAAAGTGAAGCCGAGGGAAGGAAGCCGGCCCAGCCCTCAATCCCCGAAGGGATCCTCGGCTTTCCTTCCCTCTGACGTCAATCCGAGTCGCACGCCGAGAACCAAAGCTATCCCGCTGAAAACACTAGTCTTTCATATCGTGCGGCGAGTAAAAAATCCAGAGACCTGCTAAAATTTCCCGACCATCCGCCTTAAAGGCTCCCGAGCTTTTTGCTTTTGTTTCGGTTACCCAGTCCTGGCGATAGACCTCAAACTTGACCGCAGCGAGCCCTCCTTGCTATGTTGGTAGATTACCTTAGGCGAGTTATGCCCAGTGTGTGGCAGTCTGTGCCTAGGAGCCGTCCATTCTCAACATGAGCCTGAAGAAAATTGTCATCCGGGGCGCCCGGCAGCACAACCTGAAGAACATCCACTTAGAGATCCCTCGCAATACCCTCACCGTGGTCACGGGGCTCTCCGGTTCCGGCAAATCCTCGCTCGCGTTTGACACCCTCTATGCCGAGGGTCAGCGACGGTACGTTGAATCTCTTTCAGCCTACGCGCGTCAATTTCTTGACCAGATGGAGCGGCCCGATGTCGATTCAATCGAGGGGCTTTCGCCTTCCATCGCCATCGAACAGAAAACCACCACACGATCGCCCCGTTCTACCGTAGGCACCATTACCGAAATTTACGACTACCTGCGCGTCGTCTACTGCGCCATCGGCACGCCGCACTGTCCCAGGTGCGGTAAACCTATCGCTCGCCAATCCACGGAACAGATTGTGCAAGCAGTCTCAGCGCTAAAACCCGAAGAACGCATCATGGTGCTTGCGCCGGTGGTGCGCGGCCGCAAGGGCGAATACAAAAAAGAACTCGAAAAATATGCCAAGGAAGGCTACGTGCGTGCGCGGGTCGATGGCGAACTCGTTAACCTGGACGAGCCGATCCCGCTCGACCGCCGGAAAAATCACACCATCGAAATTGTGGTTGACCGCCTATTGCTGAAAAACGGAATCGCGCAGCGCCTCGAGCAGTCGGTGGAAACCGCATTGAAGCTTACCGGCGGACTGGTAACTATTGCCGTCGTCGGCGGCGAAGAACACGTCTACTCCGAAAAACTTGCCTGTCCGGATTGCGGTATTTCCGTACCACAACTCGAGCCTCGCTCGTTCAGCTTTAATTCTCCGTACGGCGCTTGCACCGAATGTCATGGCCTGGGTTCGAAATATGACTTCGATCCGGCCAAAGTCATCGTGGACTGGAGCAAGCCGCTTTTTGAGGGAGGACTGGGTCCAGGCTCCGGCTCTTCATCGTTGCAGCGCACTTTGCGTATTGCCGCAGCCGCCCATGGGTTCGATCTCGATACTCCGTTCGAAAAGCTGCCGAGAAAAACACAAAACTTGATACTGCACGGCAATCCTTCCAATGGAGGCTCGAACAAGGGTCTCAACTTTCAAGGCGTTCTGGGGCATCTCGAAAGCAGTCTGGAAGAGTCCAAGTCTGACAACTATCGCGAATGGATTGCGCAATACTTGTCTCCTACGCCTTGTGCCGCTTGTAACGAGCGCCGCCTGCGTCCCGAGAGTCTGGCCGTAAAAATCGCGGGACTCTCTATCGCGGACTTTACATCATTGCCTCTATTGCAGGCGCGCGCCGCCGTCGATAAAATCCGCGGCCAATTAACTTTGCGCCAAAGGAAAATCGCCGGTCGCCCGCTAAGCGAGATCGCAGAGCGACTTGAGTTCCTACTCAACGTTGGCCTCGGTTACCTTACCCTGGACCGCTCCGCAGCAACTCTCTCGGGCGGGGAAGCGCAGCGAATACGCCTAGCCACGCAAATTGGCTCGCGCCTCCGCGGGGTGCTCTACGTGCTCGACGAGCCATCCATCGGATTGCATGCGCGTGACAACGGCCGTCTGCTCAGCACCCTCGAAACCTTGCGCGATCTCGGTAACACGGTGCTTGTTGTCGAGCATGACGAGGAGACTATCCGCCGCGCAAACTATGTCGTGGATCTCGGCCCCGGCGCAGGAAAAGCCGGCGGACATTTAGTCGCCGCTGGACCGCCCGACGAAATCGCCGCTAATCCTAACTCGCTTACGGGCCAATACCTCTCCGGGAAAGTTACGATTCCGATCCCCGAGAGCCGCCGCAGCCCGAACGGAAAATCCCTCGTAATTCTCGGCGCGCACGGCAACAATTTGAAAAATATCGACGTCACTTTTCCGTTGGGTCTGCTTACCGTCGTGACGGGTGTTTCGGGCTCGGGAAAGTCCACATTGGTGAACGACATTCTTTACCGTGCTCTGGCCGCAAAGCTTTATCGCTCCATGGAAAAGCCCAGCGCGCACCGCGCTATCGAAGGAATCGAGCACATTGACAAAGTCGTTCAAATCGATCAGGCGCCCATAGGCCGCACGCCCCGCTCTAACCCGGCTACTTACACCGGAGTCTTCGCTCCCATTCGCGAACTTTTTGCCATGCTGCCCGAATCTCGCGAACGCGGCTACCGTCCCGGCCGGTTCAGCTTCAACGTGAAAGGCGGCCGGTGCGAAGCTTGCCAGGGAGACGGCCTGCGCAGAATCGAAATGAATTTCCTGCCCGACGTTTACGTCACCTGCGAAGTTTGCCGCGGCAAGCGCTATAACGCCGAAACTCTGGCAGTGCGTTATAAAGGCTATTCCATTTCCGATTTGCTCGACCTTCCCATTGAAGATGCGCTGAACGTAATGGACAAAATTCCTTCGATTCAGCTGAAACTGCAAACGCTGGTCGACGTGGGTCTCGGTTACATTCAGCTCGGCCAATCGGCGACGACCCTTTCCGGCGGCGAAGCTCAGCGTACAAAACTCGCCCGCGAACTTTCTCGCCGCCAAACCGGTCGCACGCTCTATATTCTCGACGAGCCCACCACCGGCCTGCACTTCGATGACGTAAAAAAATTGATGGGCGTGCTGAATCGCCTGGTCACCCTGGGCAACACCGTCTTAATCATCGAGCATCATCTCGACGTGATTAAGCAGGCCGATTGGATCATCGACCTCGGCCCCGAAGGCGGCGAAGAAGGTGGCCGCATCGTCGCGCAAGGAACGCCCGAGCAGGTCGCGCGCGTGAAGAAATCTTACACCGGCCAAATCCTTGCCCGCGCATTGAACGGCAATGGTTCCAATGGCATTCTGGCGAATGGACGACGCGCGAGCTGAAACTCCGATGAATCCTGACGAAAGCAAATTGTTCCATCAAGAGCTTCCCCCGTCCTCCAATCAATCCGGAGGGCTCGACTCTTTGCCCGTCGTCTCGTCTCCTGAGCAATCAACGGAACTTCTTCCCCCCACTAGCAATCCCATCCCGGAAGATTTCCGCGTGCCCTGGGGCTGGGCGGATCTGGCCGCCTTCGTGGTGCTTGCAGTCGCCGGTTTTCTCCTTCTCAGCATCATCATCACCATGGGCCTCGCGATGTCCGGCGTTGACATTCGCCGCATTCAGAGTTCTCCGCACGAAGTAATTCTTCTGAACATCCTTATTCAGGTAGTACTCGATTTAGGACTGCTCGCCTATCTCGTCGTTCAGATGCGGCTCCGGTTTCGTTCGCCCTTTTGGCACACCATCGGCTGGCGCAAACTTGGGACGAGTCGGTTCCCGGAAGGCGTCATTTATTTTGGACTGATTCTCACCGGGTTCTTTCTGTCTGTGATTGTCTCGCTGGGTTCCACGTTGTTTCCCCCGAAGAAGGATCTGCCCATAGAATCTTTGTTTCAAGATCGCCACACGACGCTTCTATTCATGCTCATCGCGGTTCTCCTCGCCCCTGTCGTGGAAGAAACCATATTTCGCGGCTACATCTATCCTGTAATCGGGCGCAGCTTCGGAAAGGTTTGGGGAATCCTCGCCACCGGAGCCCTTTTTGGCCTGTTGCACGCCGAGCAGTTGTGGGGCGGATGGGGACAGATCGCTCTGCTGATTTTCGTCGGAATCGTACTGACATTTGCCCGCGCGGTTTCGCGAACTGTCGTCGCAGGATTTGTGATTCATACGAGCTATAATTCAATACAGGTGATCGGTCTTCTTATTGCAACGCACGGACTGCGCTATATGCCGGGTGCGCGTTAAAATGCTGTCCACAGTCTGGATTCAGAAACATCACGAGTTTCAGAGAAATTAATTGCACACTGTTGAACCAATTCGCTGGACATCCGACGGCGTCGTTCTGTTGGATCAACGCCGCCTCCCCGGCGAAGTAATCCATCACACTTATACCGATTATCGCGAGCTCGCCAGGGCCATCAAGGACATGGTCATTCGTGGAGCGCCTGCCATCGGCGTCGCCGCAGCGATGGGCATCGCCCTCGCCGTTCAAAAGTCCAAAGCAAAATCACTCGACGAACTGCGCGCCGAGTTCCCAGTCATCTGCGAAACCTTCGCGCACACTCGCCCCACTGCCGTTGATTTATTTTGGGCCATCGATCGTTTCAAGCAGCGCTTCGAAGAACTCGCGCGCGTAGCTTCCAAAGACGAAGCCGCAGGACTAGCGCGAATACGCACCGAGTTGATCAGCGAAGCCCTAAAAGTCCACGAAGAGCGTCGCGAAGGCGACAAAAGTATCGGTCGTTTCGGCGCCGAACTCCTCCCCAAGAGCGGCCGCGTCATGACGCAATGCAACGCCGGCGCGCTAGCCACCGCCGGTATCGGCACAGCGCTGGGAGTCATTCGCATGGCCGTCGAAGGCGGCTACCGCATCGAGGTGATCGTCCCGGAAACCAGGCCCTATCTCCAAGGCTCGCGTCTCACCGCCTGGGAACTTCACCAGGACCGCATCCCTCTCACCTTGATCACCGACAACATGGTGGGACATTTCCTGAAGACCGGCGGCGTCGGAGCGGTGGTAGTCGGCGCCGACCGCATCGCGCGCAACGGCGACACCGCAAACAAAATCGGGACTTACGGAATCGCCGTGATCGCGCGTGAAAATAACGTACCCTTCTATGTCGCCGCGCCGCTTTCCACCATCGACTATTCCATTTCTTCCGGCGATCAAATTCCTATCGAAGAACGTTCTCAAGAAGAAGTCACGCATCTCGCCGGCGTGCGCATCGCAGCCGACGTCCGCGCAGCGCATCCCGCATTCGACGTTACTCCCGCCCGCTACATCACCGCCATCATCACCGAACGAGGCGTAGCCCGTCCCCCGTTCGAAGCTTCGCTAAGCAAATTTGCCGTTCAATCTAGACTCTCACCACAGGAGTCTTCTCTTCTTCCTCCGCGGTGATATACTGACCGCGATTCAACAGAATTGGGGTGGCTATGCCCCGGATTTACATCGCAATTTTCGCGCTGACTTCGATTTTCGCAATCCCGCAAAATCTCTTTGCCCAACAGCCTCTCAGCTTCGCTGGAACGATTTATTCCGAGGCCACGAAACGTCCTGTCCAGCAAGCTTCGGTTCACCTCACTGATCCAGGAGGGAACCTGCTCGAAGAGATGGTAACCACGGATTCTGGCGAATTTGTTTTCCGTCAACTCCGCCACGCCGAATACATCGTCACGGTCACCGCTTCTGGCTATCAGACATACGATCTGCATGTCGATCTTAGTTTTACTTCGGACCGTGGCATGTCCATTTACCTGAATCCGAACCCAGGTGACCCGGCCGCCCCCTCACCCGCGGGAAGTGTTTCCGCGCACGTGATGTCCATGCCACAGAAGGCTCGCGATTTACTATCGTCGGGCGAAAAGAAATTGTATTTTGACAAGAACGCTCAGGCAGCTCTCGCCGATTTTCAACAGGCTGTCGGAATCGCGCCTGGTTTTTATGAGGCCTATTACCAGATCGGAATGGCCTATCTCACTCTTGGAACGCGGGACGAAGCAGAGAAGAGCTTTCGCAAATCCATTGAAGTGAGCAATGACAAATATGGCGAACCCGTCATCGGACTCGCCTCATTCTTGATCGATACCGGAGATCTCGCCCAGAGTGAGAAAATGACCCGCCATGGACTCGAGTTGAGTCCGAACTCATGGTTTGGCCATTACCAACTCGGCCGGATTCTATTCAACGAAAATAAGATTGCAGACGCTCAGAAATCGGCAGAGCAAGCCCGCTCTCTTGATCCGAATGCTCTGATTGTCTATCGTCTTCTTTCCAACATTCATATAAGCCAGAAAAATTATCCCGCCCTGATTCAGGATCTTGATGCCTATATCAAACTGGACCCCGACAGCCCCGCAGGAGTGAGAGCGAAGGAGATTCGCAAACAGGTAGAGGAAAAAATCTCTAAGAATTAGCTACACTCCGCATCAAGTCGAAGCGTTTTCGTATGTTGCATTTCTGACGTAGCTCCTTCCCGCCCTACAACGATGAGCCAGAGCCCAAAGTCCCGGCGACGTTTTGGTAGGAGCACAATGGTCGCAGCCAAAAAAAAGGGCGGCCCATTTGGGCCGCCCTTTTACTGCATTCTCCCTAAATGGAGGGTTAGAAGGTTAGCTTCCCTTGGATCTGAAGCACTCTCGCGTCGGCATTCCCGTTGGCGAACGCTCCAAACACCGACGTCGGGGGCGTGACCGTCGAGATGATCTGCCCGAATACTCCCGGGCCATCAGCTGTGTTCCCAACAGGCGCCTGGAAGTTTACGTGGTTCAGAACGTTATAGGCGTTCGCACCGACCTGGAAATTGAACCGTTCGTTCAGCTTGAAATTCTTCCTTATGCTGAAGTCTGTGTTGAAATATCCGGGTCCGCGAATGGAATTCCGACCGACGTTGGTGATGAATCCGGACGGAGTTGAAGCGAAATCCGCGTTCGTAAAACACGGAGTGGCTACTGCACTGTGGTTGCACGACGACGGTATCGGTGCAATGGCCTGCGGCAATACGGTGACGTTGTTGTTGTTCTCCGGCGCAAGACCTCCCGCCGTTATGCCATCCACGAGAGTGAAGGGCAAGCCTGTATGATAGTAAACCGTACCCGAGATCATCCACCCACCGATAGCGGCGTTCACCAGGCGACTTTCGCTCTTGAACGGCAGCTCATATACGTAACTCCCGCTGACGTAGTGGCGAATGTCGTAATCTGCGTTGCCGTACTGTGCCTTGGGATTGAATGGGTTGATCTGCTCGGTGATACTTACGTTGCTGAACGCCGAGTAGGGTTCGATCGACCCGCCGTTGGATATATTGTCCAGAGCGTGGCTGTAGCTGTAATTGATCCGACCGCTAAAGCCATGCCAGGCGTTCTGTTGGAGAGATAGCGTCAAGCCGTTGTAATTCGAATAGCCGTTGTTCGTAAGCTGAGTCACCTCCGCTACTCGTGCATCGGTGGCCGCCGTTGGCAGTCCTCCGAAGCCGGCAGTGTCGAAGGCGTTCAGGTACGGATTGAATAGGAAGATGTCATATCCGCGATTGCCGACGTAGTTCGCACTGAATACGGTATGGTTTCCGATGCTGCGCTGAACCTCGAAATTCCACTCTATGAATTTGGGGTTCTGGGCGTTGTTGTTCGGATCGTTGAAGTTCGCCACCAGTGGATTGTTATTGGCGTCCACGCATTGGCCGTGACTGGCGGTCTGATAGTCCGCCAAGGTTCCGCCCGCGGCATACGTACTTGCAAATGCAGCGTTGCAGGTTGCCGCTAACCCAGCTCCGGTGGCCGTATCGCCAGCGGCAGCGGGATTTGTAAACGCTAGAGTTCCCGCAGGAATCGTGAATCGATTCACCTGCGGGAAGTTTGTTGTGTAAGCGTTCAGGATCGCTACCGGATAGAGATCAGTGAAAAGGCCTACGCCGCCGCGGAATACAGTCTTGTCTCCGAAAGGAGTCCAAGCAAAACCAAATCGCGGTTCGGGTACGATCTTTTCCACGTTAGGCAGTATCTGGTGGAATCCACTCAGGAAATTCTGGTCGAACGGAACGTTGACGGCGTGCGGCATTGCATCGAACGGAGAGCTTAGACGTGTCGCGCAACCTGACGAACAACCTCCGGGCGAGTTACGATCTACTCGCAGTGTTAGCGTTAACGTCAACCTCGAACTCACGCGAAGCTGGTCCTGGAAATACAATCCAAAACTGTAATTCGAAAGAGGTTGCTCCGGGCTGACCGCAAAGTTCTGCACGAGAGTGCCGGAACGCGTTTGATTGGGGGGCGTGCCAACGAGCACGTCTACCTCGTTCTGTTCGAATGCAAGCGACGGCACCGACAGGCCGGGATAAAAAGTATTTTGCGCCGCGGTGTGATCGCTCCAGTCCACTCGTCGGAAGTTGACACCCATCTTGAAAGCGTTTCTCCCGTGCGTAACTGAGACGTCGTCCACGAGTTGGTACTGAGTGACCGCTCGGCCTTGTGGGAAAAAGAACGCAAAGGGAAAGTCTCCCGATGTTGTGCCCAACGGGGTCAGCGAAGAATCGTTCAAAGTTAAAATCCCGGGAAAAAGCCCCAACGCAGCAGTTTGGTTGGCATTCTCGAAGATCGCCCGGTAGTACAGTACCGACCCTACGAAGCTGTTCACTACATTCGGACTGAATACGTGCGTGTAGTTCAATTGTCCGTCGTCTTCCGGTTGGATACTCAGCGCGTTGAAGGTAGGACTAATCGGATCCGTGTATGTCGGCTGAGACCCGCGATCAACCTTCACTCGGGCGAAAAGCTTATCCTTGTCGCTCATGACGTAGTCCACGCGGCCGTCCAATAGCCATTCCTTGTTCTGATTTGCCCCAGATTCCTGAAATTCGTTCAAGCAGGCGGTGTTCACTCCGGTCGGGTCGCCGGAAAAAGCCGGAAAACCGGACGAAGCGCCGCAGCTGCCGAGCTGCGGAGCTGCCTGGGGATTTCGCGCAGTCGTTGCGTTATACAAGCTGAAAGCGTTGTTGTAAAACGCGGTCACAGTCGGAGACGAAGCGATCGGCGCCTGAGACAGGATATAGTTTTCATATGCCGTTGTGGGAGTGAAGACTCTCGTGGACGTCGGAAGAATATAGCGGAGCCCTTCAGTGTTGGCAAAAAAGAATAGCTTGTCCTTCTTGATCGGACCGCCAAGGGAAGCCGCCCACTGGTTGTTATTGGAAAACGGCCGCGGCAAATCACCCAAGTTGTTGAAAAAGTCGTTAGCGTTCAATGCCCGGCCAGTCCAGTTGTACACCACATCGCCGTGGAAGCTGTTGCTGCCGCCCTTCGTCGTGTAATCAATCTGAGCGCCAGCTTGCCGTCCGTATTGCCCAGTGTATCCGTTGACCACCACAGCCACTTCCTGCAGTTCGTTGCCCCCCAGCAGCAGGTTGCTCGAACCGGAGTTGTTCAAGTTCAGGAAAGGATCGTTGTAGTCGTTGCCGTTAATCGTAAAGAGGTTCGCAGTTGCAGGCAAACCGAATGCGCTGAAATTTCCGAAGCCGTCGCCCGTCGTATTCATCGTCACGCCGGGAGCAGTCTGTGCGATGTTCGTGATGTCGCCGCCGGGGTTCGGAACGTTTTCAACCTGACGCGTATCAAAGTTCGTTGAGATGTTCGCGTCTTCTGTCTGTAGCAGCGCTCCCTGTCCCGTCACTTCCACGGTGACCGAGCCGGCTCCGACTTCCATTTTGAGGTTCACTGTGCTGATTTGGCCCAGGTGAACTTCCACTGATTCGGAACTTTGCTTAAATCCACTTTGAGTTACCGCCAATGTATAGGTTCCAGGTTGTAGCAGTGTGAACTGAAAACCGCCAGTCGCGCCGGTAATTGTCGTGAGGGCTTCGCCCGTGCCGGGATTCGTCAGAGTCAGGTTTGCGCCCACGATCACGGCGCCGGATGGATCAGTCACCGTGCCGCCTATGGCGCCGGTGGTGATACTTTGTGCCATGGAAATGCTTGGCAGGAGTAACAACGCCGCAAATACTGCGACGAGAAAACGCTTCCAATTCATACAACCTCCTAGGAATTTAACTGAGAAAATTGGTGAGACCCCAATAACTTCAACTGCCCCCGTTGCAAAAATCCAAAATAGAATGGCGGCTATACCAACCGGCGCTTATGGCACGTTCGTTTCCATGTAGCACAAAGAATATACCCCTTGTAATCAAGTGGTTGCGGAAATATGAAAACTCGCGATACGTTTTACATACCGTTTTCCATATGAATTCATATGAAACGGAATGTTCACGTGTATATGAAAAATAATATCTCACGCAACTGAAAGCATTCGTTCTCGTGCAAAACTGCAGGCAAAAGTAAGTCCGGGATCCCCCATTTTGGAACCCACTCGTACGGGTCCACCCAAATTCTGCTTGACTTGTGTTTACCATTATGGTAACATACGTGTAGGTACTTTTTGGGGCCTAATAGGGACGTGCATGTACGACGGCGTTGGCGTTTGGCGCAGGGAGATTGTTTGGCGTTTCAAGATGCAGGCTCCAACCCCGCCGATCCCGTACGGCCTCGCCTTTATCCTGAAGAGCCTTGAACAGGTTCTGACAAACATTCATGGCCGCATTCTTGCATTTCTAACCGGTTCTGGCTCACAAACAGAATGCGATGTAACTCACTCAAAACAAACGATCGCGCAATTTCTAACCGGGGCCAGAACTCACATTAAGGAATCTGAATCCCGCGGCATTTTTTGCCGCTTTTCTCTACCCGACTATGCAATCCTCGCCAACTTCTCGTCAATCACTGCCTCTCGGTTGTGCACGATTTTTTTCTAGGATTAATGCTTGACTCCCAAAATGTGTTTCTGTAGGATGGGGGTTCGTCTGTAGTTCTTCCAGTTGACCTGGGAGTACCTGCTCTTTGACAATCGGATGATACATGCCAGAACCCGTTTGG
>Ga0209330_1000491_pt1 | contig 16379 bp, 13 predicted proteins | sample JacPinW_OM2H0_O3_FD_187969 | JGI IMG/M metagenome (GOLD analysis project Ga0209330, IMG submission 187969) | Forest soil microbial communities from Algoma, Ontario, Canada - Jack Pine, Ontario site 1_JW_OM2H0_O3 (SPAdes) (version 2) | ecosystem: Environmental > Terrestrial > Soil > Boreal...
GCAGTTTCCCTTGTGTCACCCCTTCTACTTCGAGCTGTCTCCTGTAGGGCCGGTCACGTGGCCCGGGCTACAATCCACATCCACTCCACCTGTATGTAGAAGAAAAACGCCAGCGTGACGTATAGCGCGCGCCGGCGCCACGCGGAACTCCGCAACGGTTCCATCACTTCCCCCCACGACCGCTTTCGCACGGCTTCGATGAAAGCGACAGCGAATACCGCGAACAAAGGAACTATGGGGAAGTTGTACCTCGGCTGGGAACAAGTGAGGAAGAATGGCACGGCATAAATGAACAGGACACCCAACACTGCGCGCGCGTCCCCTTGTGCCGCGGGCGAGGGACTTGCGAACCAGAACAGAATTGCCAGTACCATGATCGGCCAGTAGAAGAAAACAAGCTCAACCGCTGTGATGGCAAGTCCCATGATGGCCGGCGCTTTCCCCGTCGGCGATAGCGGCTCGCCGTGATGAATCGGAAAACAGAAAAACGCGCGAAAGCGATTAAAGGATCTCAGCAAGAACAGGTCCGGCCGGGAGGCAATGTGTTCGAGCGCGATACGCCGGTAAATCGGCTGGCGCTCCGCCGCAGGCTTGCACTCAATCTCGTGCTCCAGCTTCGTGAACTCGGGCGGTACCGTCCACTCAACCGCTCCACAACAGCAGGTGTTGTACAGGGGCGTCCAGGGGTTATTGCCCTGGAAGAGGTTCTGCGCGTTCGAGTCGTTAATCATAATGAACCGGCCGGTCATGGTGTGCGCTTTCAACAGCCACCCCGAGATGGGCGCCGCCGCGACCAGCAGCACTGCCAGTGCCAGCCCCGCTTTCCGAGTGCGAAACCACAGCCACACGGGGACCGCCAACGTCAACCCCAGGCTGTTGGCACGGACCAGCGCCAATACACCCAGCACCAGCCCGAGCGCAGCCGCGGCCCACCAGGAGCGCTGCCGCGCAGCGACCAGGGCCAGCAGCGCAATGGCCGCCAGACACATCGCCGTGGGGTACTCGGTCGAGGGATAGTACGCCCAGCGCACATAGGAAGGGTAGAGTGCGAATACAAGCACCGTCAGATTTGCCGCCCATCTCGACGCGAAGCACTGAACCAGCGCGTACAGCGCATAGCAGAAACCGGCGTAGACAAGCAGCATTGAAGCTCGCGCGATCAGGATTCCCGGGCCGAAGATCCAATGGAAGAAGGCCAGATAGTAAGGCACTCCCGGCGGCCAGTATGGATCGAATTTCGCCCCGGCGAGGAGCTGGAGCCCCATCTGGTCATAGGCGGGGTTGTCGTAATACAGGAATCTCCCGCCTACGCGCGCGAGCGCCGCGATCCGGATCGCCAATCCGAACGCGACTGTGAGATGGACCACCCATCGGGAACGCACCAATGGATTCTAGCCAACCGGTTTGAAATCTTCCAACAATCATCCGGGCGTAGCGCCTCTTGGTAAAGTTGATAAGGGCCTGCATCTGCGCAGCTTACCGGACCTTGCCCGAAAACTGCACGACCTGCCCCCTGAATCTTCCGCTCTGCAATCTGGGGACATTGCGATGCTGGGCTGGCGGGGAGCGGGGATCACGAAGTACGCAGGGCTGCGCGGGGTGACGCAGCGTCGTGAACCTCATGCAGTCGCGGTACTAGGGCGCAACTGGATGTCTCAAAATTGGGGACCATACCAACCTCATTTCGCGGTAACGGTCCAATGTGCTCCATCACAGTAGGCTAGTACATGATTGCTTCCGCCCCCTTCAACAGTAGAGCCCCACGTATTGACGCTAGAATCGGTCACGGTGGCCGTCGTGCCTTCCACTGTCGATCCACATACCGCTAAGTTAGCAAATACTGTGGGAACCTGACGGATTGTTCCAAAAGATGCTCCTGGAGAATTGCCGGAACTGACCTCCAAAGAATTGTGTGGATTTGCGCGAATGTTGGTAAAAATGTCAGTCCCGGAGGAGTTTACGGAGTCAAATTGCATAGACTGCGAAAAGGAATTGGCAACGTGGCCCAAGTTGTTGGCTACATCGGCGAAATAACATATTCCGGCTCTGCCTGCCACGAGTCCATGATGACAGTAAAAATCCCCAGAGGTCCCGCTAATCAAACCGATACTATATGCTTCGATGCCTGCGAGGGAGCCGGTATTCGGAATGAACTGAACCGTACCTGATGCTGCGCCGGTTGAAGATGGATTCGAGAAAATTTTCATGGTTTGACCGACTCCGTCAATCAACAGAACCCCAGCTGGACCACCTTGCACCTGGCCGGTTACCGTGATGTTTCCCGTCACCCTCTGATGGCCGGTGAAGGTATTGGGAGCGCTCAACACCGGAACTTTGGTTGTGTCCAGATTCAGCGAGACGTTGCCGCTTCTGCCGCCGCCGGTAAGATCCTTGCCCGCCGTCACGCCGGTGATCGTGCCCCGCGGGGCAGTGATCGGTCCAGTCGACTTGTTACTGGCCGCGACGGCAGTACCCGGCGCAGCTTGCGCGAAGGCCGAAGGCGGCAGCCCACCTATCGTCTCCGCGTCTTTCGCCTTCAGGGCATAGGGTACCGCCACCAGCATCGCCCGGGCTTGCTCGGCGTGACCTGAAACCTGCACTGCCAGCCAGCGCGCTGCTCCGCTCACAAACAAATCAGCCGGAAGTCCGTTCGCGGAAGTCGCTCCCAGTTGCACCGCGTAGTGTCCCGAATTGTCGGGGGTGACATTCTGCGTCTCCATCCACAGCGGGGCGCCCCCCTCCTGGTCCGCGTAGAGCAGGAACATCACGCCAGTGATTCCAGTGGCGGGTCTGCCGTTTGCGTCTTCGAGTACGCCGACGTAGTTGATTAGGTTCGGCACGGCAGTGGAGGGCACCAGATCTGGTGCGATCGTACTCTGCTGCGCGGTTAAAACCAGGGATGCCACGCAGGCCAATATAGTCAGGCTGCCGACGCGAAAGAACTGGCGCTTCATGTTGCCTACCCTCGAAGGGAGTGAAATCATGCGAGAGTTTATACTGACCTGCCGGATCTGTACAGAAGGGAACGGGTTAGCGCATTTTTCAGTTGGCGGTCTGCTTCCTGCCAACCGCAGGTGAACACTCATTTAGGATTGCGGTGGCTGAACAGTCTATGGGATAGGACTGGGATAGGACTCCAGATTGGGCAGCGATACCATCGTAGCTGTCGCAGGAGGTCAACACAGAACCCACAGGGTGTGTTGAGGTTACAAATCCAGGCGCCGAGGGTTACGTGACCAACCAGGAGGTAATTTCGTTAATTCAGGCGCTTAAGGCTGGTCGAAAACCCGACATCGCAATTTTCTGTAGTGGCGTTAACGAGTCGTTGGTAGCGGTTTTTCGCCGGGGAACCCAACCGAACATTGGAACTTTTCGATGATCAAAACACGAGTTGAAAATAGCGGGTATAGCAAGCTGGCCTGGCTAACTGATTCCCACTTTTTTCAGTTGATCGAGTTGCTGGTGGGAAACGACGATCAAAGATGATCAAAAGGGGATCCCAAGGATTTCGGACGGAGAGCTGGCTGCCAAAGCAAAGGCTACCCTGCGGAGCTGTGAAACAAACATGAAGCTGGTGCACATCCTCGCGACCGCTCTCGCGACCGCTTATGGGTTCAAAACAAGGCATTCGGCGCCAAGCCGCTGATGCCTTTCGAACAGGAGCCAGAGAAGGCTCGCGGCAAGGAGCTAGGGGGACGAGTTCACCGCGGCCGCAAAGCCGTCTATCAGGAGGCGGAAACTTGTTCCGCAGCCTTCACGAGTTTTGTCTTCCTGGGCCATGTCTTTGACAAGGTACGAGAACCGCTTTATATCGACGAGTTCCACCTAGACGCCGCGGCAATTCCGCACGAGCCGGCAAGATCTGAACCGGACACCCTATCAAGTACAGCTCGGCGCGGTCTCCGGCTGTAACCTTTTGGCGTCCACGCTCGGCTTTGGCAGTTTCACGATGTTTTTCAGCTGGCGGTTAATCCACAATTCAACCGGGAAGTTGTAGAAGTCGTGATTCAAGCGCACACGGGCCGGGTAGGCAGTGAGATGTTGAATGGCTTTCGCAAAGCGGCTATGGCCTGTCGTCGCAATGGGCGCGCGATCGAAAGCGATACGCAAGTAATCTCGCATGGTTTGAACACGCTGATGATCTTTTCCCTGAAGCCAAGGCAAGACCGTGTAACGGGGGAAATAGTCCACCCAGCCTTCAAAGGATTTAGGGACTTCAATGCCAAGTTTTGCCGTCTGCTGAAAAATAGGGGATCCCGGATACGGCGTGAAAATGTTGGTCCAGAACTCTGCGCCGGGAAATTTCTGGCAGATGTCCATCATGAAGCTGACGGTCTCGCGCCGTTCTTTCGGACCCTCGCCCGGGAAACCGAAAATGATGTTGAAAGACGGAATCACTCCGGCTTTTATGCAGCGTTCAGTGGATTGGTAGATATCCCCCAGAACCTGGAAATCCTTGTTCATCAGCTTCATCACCGTGGGCGATGCGGTTTCTATACCCTGGCAGATTTGGTGCAGCCCGGAGCGGCGAAGCAGAGTCAACTCCTCGATGGTAAGCCGCGCCGTCAGATTGGTGGTGGCTTGCACGCTCCACTTGAAAGTGCTTCCGGCACGAACCAAGGCTTCTGCAATCTTCAACGACCGGTCAAGATCGACTAGGAAGTTATCATCAGCCATCCACAGCAACTCGAGCCGGTAACGTTTCGCGAGCTCCATAGTTTCTTCCACCACTTGGTCCACCGGCAATGCATTCCACTTGCGTCCATAGACTCCGGCGTTGGTGCAGTAGAAACAATTGAAGGGGCACGCGAGACTGGAAACATACATGGTCCAGCGGCGCCCGCAAACTTTCTCGTAGGCGTCGAAATCCGCCAGGTGATAGGCCTTGGCGGGCATTTTGTCGAGCGTCTTCAACGGACGCTCGGGCGTGAGCTGCAATTTGCCATCGCGCTTGAAGCCGATGCCCAGCACGTCGTCGAGAGGCGCATCATCGCGCAGGCGGTCGGCAACCTCTAGCATGCTGTCTTCGCCCTGCGCCCGCACGATGATGTCCACGTAGGGGGCCTCGAGGGTCTGGCCCGGCAGAAGGGACGGATGCCATCCCCCCAAAATTATGGGGAAGTCAGGGTCCCATTTCTTTATCATCTTGGCGACATCCACCGTCTCCCGGATCATTGGTCCGGTCACCACGGAAATCCCCAGGCACAGTGCGTCCTTCACTTCTTCCATGATCCGCTTTTTGTAGTTGGGCGTAATCGTCGAGTCGATAATCCGAATGTCGTATCCCGCGTTCAACAAGGGAGTGGAGATGGCAAGAATACCCAGGGGAGCGGTCGCTTCAATGCTTGAAAAAGAAGCGACAAAAAAAACAATCTTCTTCGATGATTTCACGGGAGTGCCTTTCAGCTTTTCACCTTGTCCGGACCTGCGTGTCCTGGACAAATTACTTTTACTTAATATTTAACACTGGCCTCTGGTCGTGCGCTCAACGATGTATTGCACGGTAGTCCGTATCGACCCGCGATGCGGGCTACGGAGTTTCCGGCGTAGGACCCATGGTCAAGTAGCCAAAAGGTACCAAGCCCGATTGCGAGAGTTGTCTCTAAATTGTCATCATTCTGCAAAATCCGGTTTAGTCCCGTCTTCGGCTCGCGGTTGGACCCTCTCCTAGCCCCGTTCAACTTCAAATACATTTTGGAAAATTACAGATATTTGACAATCGCGTGACAAATGGCTTTTGCCAGAAATCTAGGCTTAAAATTCCACCGCCGATGCTATTGTATTGAATTAAATGTCCCGCAGCAGAAAAGTCGTACTGTTTTATCCGCCCTACGACGGACCTCCCCTTGGGGCACCTTTGTGCCTGCTGGCGCTGGCGTCTCCTCTGCTCGAGGCAGGATTCGAGGTCAAGTTAGTTGACAATCTGACCTCGCCCGACTTCGAAAATGTAATCCTGCGCGAGGCCGAGGACGCACTCTGCCTTGGCATCTCCATCCTCACCGGCCCGATGATCGGCTCCGCGATCCGAATCGCGAAAAAGGTAAGGCTGACCCGCCCCAGCCTGCCAATCGTGTTTGGCGGTTGGCATCCCACGCTGGTTCCCGAGCAAACGCTCAAGCCGGATTTCGTGGATGCCATTGTGCGCGGACCAGGCGAACTGACATTACTCGAACTGGCTCAGCGACTGGCGGACGGCCAGGAGTTGCACGGGGTGCGGGGATTGTCGTTCAAAGATGACGCCGGCGCGCATCATGGGCCGGAGCGACCGGTTGCGAACATCAACGACCTGCCGGCGCCCGCATATCACCTGGCAAATGTGGATGTCTATGCCTCGGCCAGCGGCATCCGGCAGCTGGCTTATGCCAGCAGCGTGGGCTGCCCCTACGCCTGCAATTACTGTACCGACATGGTCTTTTACAAGCGCCGCTTTAATGCCTATCGCGCCGAGCGAGTGGTCAGCGATCTGGCGGAGCTGGTTCCTCGCTACGGCATTGAGGAAGTCGCGCTGCTGGATTCCAATTTCTTGGTCGACATCAAGCGCGCTGTCGCCATTGCTCGCGGGATCATCGCGAGCGGCGTTAAATTCAATTGGGATTTTCAGGCTTCAACGGACTTCGTGGCAAGGATGAGCGAAGACGACGTCCGGTTGCTCGCCGAGAGCGGCGTAAACCACATGGGATTTGGCACGGAATCGGCTTCTAAAGACGTTCTCGCTTTGATGAATAAGAAACACGAACGCATCGAAGACATGGTCGACACGGCACGCAAGGCGGAGCTCGCCGGGATTCATGTCACCTTCAACGTCATTCTCGGATATCCGGGAGAAACGGAAGCAGATCGCCAACAGACGTTTCGCATCATGAGCGAGATCGCCAAACAATATTGGAACGTGAGCTTTTCTCCCAACATTTTCACCCCCTACCCTGGAATCCCAATATGGCCGCAACTGAAGGAGATGGGACTACAGGAACCGCAATCCCTGGAGGAATGGGAGACTCTGGCTTTAGGATTTAATGTCCTCCCTTGGCTGCAAGGGGAAGAGCTCCGCCGGCTGCGGCGCAGCCTCGAGTATTTCCTGCTGAACAACCAGATCCGCAAGGCCACACAGAAGAGTGCCTGGATGCGGCAGGGATTTCGCCGCGCCCTCGGCGCGCCGGTGCGCTGGCGTATCAATAAAAATCGCTATTCGTTTCCTTGGGAACTGTGGGTCTCGCGTGCCGTCGAACGGGTGACAACCCGCCGGTCGCTGCTCACCGGCCAAAAGCTGAGTGACCGAATGCAGGAAGTTTGCTGACGTCCTGACTCGGTTTGGATCACACGCCCCTGGTCATTACCTCCCACAGCTTTATGCCGGCCGGTCTTTTGGGCCCGAGGAGCGCCAACGCTAACCCCGCGCAGTACAACAATCCCCCGCACGAAACCTGAATGACCAGAGAGCCATAATGATGGGCGGGAAATTCCCTCCTCATGAGCCATAGTAAGCCGACAAGCGGCACGCATAGAGTTAAGGGAAGCAGATAAGCCTGGCTGAGAAAGGTGCGCACAGACATGTCCAGCTCGCGGCAGACGTGTCGCGGAAGAAAAAACACGCTTGTCACCGTCAATGGAATTGCCGTGCCGAGTGCCACTCCGACAATGCCGAAATTACGCGACAACAAGATGCTCAGCACTATATTTATTCCACCTTCGAGTAATAGCACTGCTGCCAGTGTCCGGTGCCTGCCCATGCCGAGAAGAATTTTCGTGGAGGTTGATTGCGCAAGGTAGAGGGTCCTCGACAGCGATAAAATCACCAAAATAAGATAGCTGGAAAGATAGTTGGCGCCCATCCAGACCTCGATGATCGACCTGCCTAGGATCACCAGGATTGCGCAAAGCGGGAAGACTATGAGCGCGCAAGCACGGTTTCCCAGCACAAGGGTCTGTCGGAGACGCACTGCGTCTCCAGTAGCGTGCAAATGGCTCGACATGGGAGTAAAGATTACCGCCATGCTGCGGACGGCGGAAGTTGAATATTCCACCAGTTTGGATCCGATCGCGAAATAAGCGACTGCAGTCGAAGAAATCAGCGCTCCGACAAGTATCGGACCCGTTTGGAAACGGAGTTTCTCCGCCAGAAGAATCACGAAAGCAAATGCGCTATAGCTCAACATCTGCCAAAAGGAGTTGCAATCGACATGCTTCGGGCTTAAGCGCAGCGGGAAAGCTCGGAACGCCAGCCACATGATGATCAGATAGCCCAACAAGGTCATCCCGGTAGTGATCATCCCAATCGCCACCAATCCGCCTCCTCGCATGAGGGCGATCCCAATCAGCACACCCCGGAGCAGCGTCACTCCTACCTGGCTAAGGTGCAGCCGGGGAAACTTCTGCAACCCTTCGAGGACGGCAGCAAATACGCCAAGAGGAAAGGACAGCGCCACGCCCGCGCCAGCCAAAACAAACAACAAACGCGAAGATTCAAGTAAAACCGGGGGTATTTTGAAAACAGACTGCAGGTGAAAGAACCCTATCCCAGTCAGTAACAACACAACCAGCGAAACAATGGCATAGAACGCGACGCTGGTGCTGAGAAAATTCGCGAGGTTCTTCTCGTCTCCCGTCGCCGCAAACCTGGCAACGTATCGCACGATCGATGATCGGATCCCAAGATCGAGAACTCCATAGTACCCGGTCAGGGAAAAGACCAGCACCCACACGCTAAATGCATTGTCGCCCAGCTTATGGAGGATAAAAGGAGAAAGAAAGAAACCAACCGCTGCGTGGACCAGAAGGCCAAGCCACGTTGCACCAACATTTTTCGCAGCTTGTACCCTCAGACTCATATCAGTCTTCCCAGAAAGCTCTCGTCTCGTGCAGCGGTGCTGGGCTCGCAGTTGAAGTCCGATCACGGACTCGGAACCCGACAACGCCGCGTCATGCTTGATTGAGCGGAACGCAGGTTGCGTTACGCTTGTTCAACCGTCGCCAACGGGGTATTTCCCAGAGGTATCGCAGCCCTCCTGTCAAATGGAAAAGGAGCCGTATCAGTAAGCGCTCGAGTTGCGATCCGCGGCCTCCCGCATTGGCCGAAGAGTTGGCTGTTATCGAGCGGGCTCTGCGAAAGACCTGTTCCCATGGCAATAGTCGGCTTCGCATTAGGTGTCTTCGGGCGCTCTGGTCAGAAATGTACTGCTGATGAAGGAAGAGCACAACCGGAGCCGCCGAGAACAGGCTTAATTCGTCGACCCGATTTCTAGCCAATGCCCAGGTCCACGCGTAGTTTTGAATCCAGATGCTAACCGAAGGCCGTAGCTCCTTTGACCAAATTCTGAACCTAGACGGAAATGGAGCCCGGAAAAAATGACCCGACAACCTGGCAATCACGACAACCATTTCGCGCAGCAGCGGATCGCCTTCAACCCGGCGCGCGATGCGTTCCCATAGCGCGCTGTCGGTTGATCGCTGATTGAGGAAATACCCGATCTCATACAGCCAGGACATTCGAATCCAGCCAGTCAAAATGTGGTTGAAGGCGTGTATGACTTGAATCAGGAATGCGTCTTCCTCAGGCAACGCACGAAACGTCAATTCCTGCCACTGATGAATTCTTGTGCTGTCCACAGAGAACCCCGGTTCGGCCAAACAGACTCCATGAATGTCCCTGTCCCAAAAGGCACGACGGAGCTCGACCGCAAAAGGGCTGGCTGCCTCATATTGCCGGTCGGCGGACAGTGGCATCCCTGCCGATGGCATCAAGAATACCAATTCATTGGCCTTGGACTTTTTCAGAGAATATCCAGCATCCTCGAGGACAGTTTTCGCGAGCGGCAGAGACTGATCATCAACCAGATAGTCGAAGTCGCTCTGGTGGCGGAGAGATGCATCGGGGCAGAACTGGGGGATTAGGGAGAACCCTTTTACGACCGCATATCTCACGCCGGCGCGGTCGAATTTGTGGTTGAGAAAATCAAATTGACTGGTCAAGTAAGCGACGCGTTGCCGGTTGGCCGTCAGGTTCTGCTCCAGGCGTGACCAGGCCGAAACCGGCAGTACGTCCGTGGCGTTTGTATCCTCAAGTTTTTTTAACAGGTAAAGGGCCAGGCCGGCATCGTGCAGCCATGGGAGAGTCCGCTTCCAATCCGCGCCCCGGAATCTCCTGAGTTTCGTGATGTGATCACTTGTCGTTCCTGAAAAGCTCAGGAAATCGACGGCGCTCTCTGCCAGAGTTCTGCTCACGACCCTCCCCGGAGTTTTCACTGCCTGCTTCTCGATCATGCAACCGAGGAAGCAAGCCGAAAATGCGAGATTAGGACCGCAGGGACGTGTCGGGCGGCTGCGAACAAATCGCTTTTCCCTGCCTTGGCGAAGATCGGCTTCTCCGCTTCTCCAAGCCATAACGGGATGTGTTTGAGGCATTCGAATCCTGCGGAATAAAAACCTCGGTCAAGCTCCTCAGCTGCGCGTGGCCACATCTCGATTTCGACCGCACTGTGGGAATCACGAAAGCCAGTCCGCCATCCTTTCTGGTATGCCTCGGGGTGCAGATCACTGGTCAGAATGTCCGCCCCGGTCCGGGTTACGCGCGCCAGCTCGCGCACCAGCGATCCCAAGTCAGGTATGTGTCCGAGAGCAAATGAACAGACGACCAGGTCGAAAGTCGCAGCCTTAAATGGAAGACTCTGGCAGTCGGCTCTAGCGAGTCTTCCGCGAGCTGCAGTTTTCGTCTCGGCGATGCGAAGCATGGCGGCAGAGAAATCAACTCCCACTCCCACATCCGTTCCCTGGGACAGGAGCTTCTCCAGCCATCTACCGGTGCCGCATGCGAGGTCAAGAACGCGTTTGCCCCTCAAATTGGGCAGAAGAACTGCGAGCTCACGTTCTTCAAGGTTGAGTAGCGGATTAGGAGAGTGGTCATAGGTGGGTGCCCAACGCTCGTAGGCTTCCGCGACCGAAACACGCGCGGGAACATCCAAGGGAGTCGCATTGTAGTTCGATCCCCTATCCTGAGATTTCGGATTAGCGGGGATCTGATTCACAGGCTCTCTGCTTTCGGCTTCCGAAGCTCGATAACCTGCTGGGCCCATTTCAGTTCTAATGGCGCTGCATAGAACCCTAGTCGATATCGCCAACTGCTCATAGCTTTGAGCGCAAGACGTCCCCAGTTAGGCAAACGGATGTCCTGAACCGTCGGCCATCTGGAGGAAACTACCAATTCAAAGTTATCTATCAGCTGTTTGGTGCGAGGCCGCAACCAAGGGGTTTGGGGATCCTTCTGGGTGGCAAAGCGCTGCCAGGACTCCGTCGCCCACTCGTCCGGAGTGGTAGGAAACTGAAAGGAGTCCTTTATATCTCCGTACATTCGCGCCCGCTGCGGAACCGGAGTGTAGTGCTCGACGATGATTTCACTGTCGGGATTCAGCCGCTTGAGTTGACGGATGAACTTGATGCATTCGCGAGTGTCGCCTTCTGGATCTTTCGGATTTCCGAAGATGATCGAAAATTCGGGAACGATTCCAAACTGGCGTATTCGCGAAGCCAGAGCGAGCGTGTCTTCGGCACAGAGATCCTTATTCATCTCCTTCAGATTTTCATTCGATCCCGATTCGGCTCCGAAGAAAATCATCGCGCAGCCCGCGCGGCGGATGGCTTCGAAGGTGGCGTCGGAATATTTCATCATGATGTCAGTGCGGCCTTCGCACCACCATCGCATGCCGAGCGGAGCCATGCGGTCTGCCAGTTCGCGAGTGTGTTCTTCTCGCAAAAAAAAGTTGTTGTCATAGAACTGGATGGCATCGACGCCGTACGTGTGGGCGAGGTGACGCAGCATCGCTTCGGTCCGAGCCGGAGATTCCATTTTTTCCCGGCTGCCGGAAAAATTGACTACTCCGCAAAAATTGCACCGAAAAGGACACCCGATGCTGGCTTGGTGAACCGCCGTGCGGCGACCCAGAAATGTGGGCAGGAGATACTTCTCTGCCGGAATGCGATGATAGGGATACCAGGGGAAATTGTCCGGACTTCGCATGGGGCGTTCAGGATTATGGCGAGCAATTCCGTCGGTATCTTTATAGGAGAGACCGTTGATATTCTTGAAATCTCGAAGCCCACGAATCGCTTCCAGCAGTTCCAGGAAAGTCTGCTCGCCCTGGCCGCGGACCGCATAATCCACATAATTTGCGTTGAGAACGGCGGCCGTATAGTTGGTGGCGAAGTAGCCTCCCCAAACGATCGGCAGTTGGGGAAATCGTGCTCGCACTTCGCGGCAGGTGGCGACGGCACCGACCGTCTGCGGTCCGGGCATCACCGTAACCGCCAGAAGTTCCACCGGCCGCTCTTTGATCAGATCGATCAGCGATTCGGTAGGTTGGGGATCGAGGTTGCCGTCGACGATGGCATATTCTTCCTTGCCCTCAAGAACGGCCGCGATTGCCAAAATGGAAAGCGGTAAGCGACGGTTGCGAAGTTTGGTTGCCTTCGGGTTATAGAAGAGTATCATGTGCCAGGTTTCGCCTAAGGTCGAGCCGGCTGTCTAGCTCGGAGTCGCAGGCAGACACACTGAATCATAACCCGAGTACAGGCCGATGGAATAACCTAACAAATGGGCGTTCCGCGATTTGTCTCTAATTTGTCAACAATCTGCAAAATCAGCGCCAGGATCCGATCAGGTCCCGGCGAAAGTGACACAAATTTGACAATATCCTGACAATTGGCTTGGCCCGCTCTCCTAAAATTTGGCCGTTACTCCTTGCACAAACGAGGCACAAGTAGCGTGGCTGACGTGCTGTTGACACATTCCTACCACCTCTATTACGACCGCAAACAAACGCGGAAGATGCGGCCTTATCCTCCCCTCGGCACGCTCTACGCTGCGGCGTTGCTTCGAAACGCGGGACTCTCAGTGGCGGTGTTCGACACCATGCTCAACGACCCGGAACAGGGATTTCAAGCGGCACTCGATGAGCATCGGCCCCGCATCGTCGTGGTTTACGAAGACAACTTCAATTTCCTCACGAAGATGTGCCTGACGCGCATGCGGGAAGTTGCTTATCACATTCTTGAAGTCTCGCAGAGGGCGGGAGCCACAGTGTTGGTGAATGGATCTGACGCCTCAGACCATATGCTCGATTATTTACTAAAAGGCTTTCGCTGCGTGTTGCTGGGCGAAGCAGAATGGACTTTGCTGGAAGCCGCTCAACACCTTCTGAACGGAGATGACCGCGGACTCACCATGATTCCGGGACTTGCATATCTGGATGATGAAACCGGAGCGCTCCGAGAGACGGCCCATCGCCCGCTGACCCGCAATCTCGACCTCATGTCGTTTCCGGCGCGGGACCTTATCGATGTCAATCAATACCGGAGCGCATGGGGGGGTGCTCACGGCTACTTCTCGTTGAATATTGTCGCCAGCCGCGGCTGCCCATATCGTTGCAATTGGTGCGCAAAACCGATTTATGGCGACTCCTTTGCCGTACGGTCGGCAAACAGCGTTGCGGAAGAGATGAGACGATTGAAATACGATTTTGGCGCTCAGCACCTCTGGTTCGCCGATGACATCTTCGGCCTCCAGGCAAAATGGGTTCGGGAACTTGCTGTGGAAGTCGAGAGGTTAGGCGCTGCGGTCCCGTTCAAAATGCAATCCCGGGTGGATTTGATGACCCGCGACACGGTCCGTGCTTTGCGCCAGGCCGGGTGCGCCGAAGTCTGGTTAGGAGTCGAGTCCGGGTCGCAAAGAATTCTGGACGCCATGGATAAGGGAACGCGAGTCGAACAGATTGCCAAGGCTCGAGATAACCTGCGGAGCGAGGGCATTCGGGCGTGCTATTTCCTGCAGTTCGGATACCAGGGAGAAGCGTGGGAGGACATTCAAGCGACCGTAAACCTCGTTCGCAATACTCGTCCGGATGATATCGGAGTTTCGGTTTCCTATCCGCTTCCGGGAACAAAATTTTTCGACCGAGTCCAGTCCCAGCTAAGCTACAAGACCAATTGGTCGGACAGCGAAGACCTTTCCATGATGTTCCAGGGCGCTTATACAGACGAATTCTACCGCGCCTTGCACGATGCTTTGCACGCTCAAGTTCGTTCCTTTAATTCAGGCGACGAGTACGCGACTTCGAGTCCAGCCGAACTGTGGAATCGTGTTGTGCAGCTTGAGAAATCGTGCCGTAACGCTCGGGCCACGGCTCCGCCAAGCTTTGTAAGCCAGGACCTGGTGCAGTTGCAATCGGGCTCCGGTTCGAGGTCGGGCGACGAATAGTTCCTGGCGGTCGAAGCATCCACATGGACATCCTTCTCACTCACGGATATTTCCTTTACGAGGACCCCAAAGAGCTTCAAATTATGAAGCCCTACCCGCCATTGGGGATCCTGTACATCTGCGCGCATCTGCGAAATAAGGGTCTAAGTGTTGAGGTTTTCGATTCCACATTCTCCTCCCGCCAGCAGCTATTCGAAATACTGCGGCAAGGACCGCCGTCCGTGCTGGGTATCTACGCTAACTTGATGACACGATGCAATGTGGTTGAGATTTTGCGTGTCGCAAAAGACGCCGGCTGGAAGACGCTCGTCGGTGGTCCGGAACCGAGTGCTTACATTGACGAATATCTCGAAGCCGGGGCAGACGTCATTGTGATCGGCGAGGGAGAAGTGACGCTCGAGGAATTGGTGCCGGTATTGCAATCCCGTGCCAGCGAAGCGCTCCACCACGTCAACGGCATTGCTTTTCGAGCTTCGGACGGAACTGTGGTTCGCACGCCTCCGCGGGATCAAATTCGAGACATCGATGCTCAGCCATGGCCAGCCCGCGAGTTGATCGATTTGCCGCAGTACCTGGCGGTTTGGCGCAAGCATCACGGCATGGGTTCCGTGTCACTTATTACGGCTCGCGGATGTCCCTATCATTGCCGCTGGTGCAGCCACGAAGTATTTGGCAAGACGCATCGCCGCCGCAAGCCCGCCTCCGTGGCGGATGAACTTGAGTGGCTGGTCGATCGATATCATCCCGAGATGGCGTGGATGGCCGACGATGTGTTCACTATTCACCACGGCTGGCTCTTTCAATACGCAGCCGAACTTAAGCAGCGAGGGCTGAAAGTGCCTTTCGAGTGCATTTCGCGGGCCGACCGGCTGAATTCTAGAGTTGTCGAAACCCTGGCTGAAATGGGATGTTTCCGCGTTTGGATCGGTTCGGAGAGCGGCTCGCAACGCATCTTGGATGCCATGGAGCGCGGCGTGACCGCCGAAGAAGTAAGATCCTCCGTCGCTCTTTGCAAATCGCAGGGGATAAAGACGGGAATGTTTTTGATGTGGGGATACGAGGGCGAGGAACTGGGTGATATCGAGGCGACGATCGAGCACGTAAAGAAGACTGATCCCGACATTTTTTTTACCACGGTTGCCTATCCCATCAAGGGTACGCCCTACTTCCGCGAGGTTGCGAACCGGGTTGAGAATCTCAAGCCATGGAGCGTGGGGTCAGACCGGGAGGTGCGCGTTCGCAACCGGCATTCACGCCAGTTCTACAGCTTTGCCGATAAGTTGCTGCGCAGCGAAGTCGAGTTGGAACGTCTGCGGAACAACCCTGCGGTCGACCGATCTGCCATAGCGGAAATGCAATCCAAGGTCTCTGATTTTCGGGCTGGCTTGACTTCGACTGCCCATGAGGTGGAGGCCTGAGCCGATGGCGGCCGTTCAAGCGCAAAGCCACGTAGCCCCGTTCGACGCCATCGCCGGGCGTTACGATGAGAGCTTCACAAACTCAAAGGTGGGCGCTGCTCAACGCGCATCGGTGTGGAAGGAACTTGAAAAGGCGTTTCGTCCAGGGGATAGCGTTCTTGAAATTGGTTGCGGCACGGGCGTCGATGCATGTTTTCTGGCGGAACGTGGCGTTACGGTGGTTGCCTGCGACAGCTCTCCTCAAATGCTCAACCTGGCGATTCGCAGAATCAGGGAAAACGGCAGAGATGGTTCGGTACGCCCGCACTTGCTGGCCGCTGAAGACATAACCACTTTACGAAAGCGCTCCTTCGACGGAGCATTATCGAACTTCGGGGCGCTTAATTGCGTAGAGGATCTCCATCAATTCGCTCGAGACTTGGCCGTTCTACTTAAGCCCGGTGCGACCGCTTTGCTGTGTTGGATGGGCCCGTGCTGTGTGTGGGAAATCACCTGGTATCTAGCTCAAGGAAATCCCGGCAAAGCCTTCCGCCGCTTCCGTCGCGGAGGTGTAAGCGCTCGTCTGGCCGAAGGAGCAACTCTGCGGGTGTACTATCCCTCGATCCGTTTGCTGAGACGCACATTCACGCCTGAATTTCGTCTTGTGTCCTTCAAGGGGATTGGTGTTTCAGTGCCTCCAAGTTACGTGGAATCCTGGGCGAATCGGTTCCCGCGTTTAT
>Ga0209330_1000492_pt1 | contig 16359 bp, 8 predicted proteins | sample JacPinW_OM2H0_O3_FD_187969 | JGI IMG/M metagenome (GOLD analysis project Ga0209330, IMG submission 187969) | Forest soil microbial communities from Algoma, Ontario, Canada - Jack Pine, Ontario site 1_JW_OM2H0_O3 (SPAdes) (version 2) | ecosystem: Environmental > Terrestrial > Soil > Boreal...
ATTGTTCCTCACCGACTGGTCGTGGCGATCCAGGCCTTCAAGGGCTCTAACCACTGGGGCAACGGCTGAAAGAATGCGCCGTGTTTCTTCCCAGTCGAGATTTTCACTTCTTTGAAGGAGGTCAAGTGACTACGTGCCGCCAGCTTGTTGCACTTACCCATCGAGTCCGACTTCTCATAGATCGACAAGAAATTTCCGCCTAAGGACAAATTCGGCGCGCCCGACACGTCCCCCTTCTCACAGATCGCCAGCAGCGCCGTATTGATCCCGACGTCCGCTAGATCATTTGACGCCAACGCGGTCAAATACGCACCGCGAGAAAACCCCACCAATGTAATTTGCGACGGCTTAACGCCACCGTCGACCAGGCGCCTCACCCAGGACGTCAATGTCTCGGCATAGGAATCGTCCAAACTTTTCGGCCGCTGATAAGCGATGAGATTAAAATCGCCATTGGCAAAGATCGCTTCTTTGATCGCCGGAAAATCATACAGCCCGTATTGCGGCGAAACCGGCTTGGGATCATCGCCCTCAGCAATGAAGCCATGCGAATAGATTACATACCGCTCACCGGGATGGATGCTGTCTGGAAATCGATCATAGATCTCGACGGCTCCACTGCTGATCGGGACCAGCATAAACAATGCAAGCCATGACATTCGGTACATTCAAACTCCTCTTTAGGCATGCCCTACAGTTCTCGTCACGGGCAAACACTGTACGACTCATCCACGCGCAATTCACAGCGTTAGCGGCACGAACGGTCCGGCCAGACGAAGAAGTTACACAAACACCATCTTTCCGAAACGGCACCGCAATTATGACGCGTTACCTTCTCACTGCCCGCCAAGAGCGTGGGATTCTCGATGGGACAGCGCCCGTCGAAACGTTTGATGAAGTGAGGGGGCAAGCTGGTCGCGGGAAAGGATTGCCTGCGGTCAGCTTGCTCCCAGCGCGTTCAGTCCGCCTCCCGCGGCACCGAGTTCCGTTCAGGTAGCACCCCCCAAGAAATACTGGCTCCTGGCGTCGCCGGCACTCATCTGACTGTGGCGGAAGTATTCGGGGTAAACGGCCGTTTTAACTAAACGTGAGCCGGCGGCGCCCTCTCGTAGCCATCGATCATAGATTATGAGAGAGTAATCCTAAGGGAGCAGAGAAAGGGACTTCGATGTCAACTGCCACGTTTGCTCGGATCGCCGCAGTTTTCTTGATCGCCGTATCCGCAGCAGGTTGTGGCGGCGGGGGTGGATCGGGCGCCGGTACAACTCCGCCTACGCCGGTCCAGACGAATCCACCGAGTCAGACCATTGCGGCCACCGCCGCCACCCAGACCGCTCCGCCCAGCGGGCCACCCGCGGGGGCAACGGCTACCCTGTGGCTCGGCAATGTTACGACGCTCGGAGTAAGCGCAACCGTATCTGACCCTGCACCGACTGATAGCTATGGCGCATGGATCGTGAGCAACGCCACCGTCCCTACAACGTACTACGTCCGGGGCTCGTACACGAACAATGGCATTGCCTCGATTCAAGGATCCGGTACCGACGGTGTCATAAGCTACACGATAACCTTCAGATCGCCTGCTTCACTCGGTGTCGGTATCTATACCGATACGATCACGATGCACGGTTGTTACGACAGCGCCTGTAGTCAGGAAATTCAAGACAGTCCTCTGACCATCACGGTGACCTACATCGTTCAGGCGGACCCGGTCACCTTGACCAGTATCAGTCCGAGCGGCGTGGTCGCGGGTGCAGCGGGCTTTACGCTGACGCTGACGGGAACCAACTTCTCGACAAACTCAATTGTCATTTTCAATTCATCCGCTCAGCCCACGACCTTCGTGTCCCCCACTCAATTAACGGCCACCATCGACGCCAGCATGCTGGTCACGCCAGAGGAAGGCAGTATCACGGTCGAGAGCTCGAATCAGGAGAATGCGCAGGTGTCAGGGTCGGCGACGCTCCTGGTTTTGGCGCCGGGCCCGGATCCGACGGTAGCAAGTCTTGCCCCAAGCTCGGCCATCGTTGGATCGCCCGCTTTCACTTTAACCGTCAATGGCGCCAACTTTACGATTGGTTCTGTCGTGCTTTGGGGCGGCACGCCGCTCACGACCTTTCTTGTCTCGCCCAGTCAGCTGACGGCGTCGATCAGTGCGTCACAACTAATGGCCGTCGGCACGACGCCCGTCTCGGTTCAAGCCTATTCGAACCCCAACGCGCCCATTTCGAATGCGGTGAACTTTACCGTCGCGCCGGTGCCCCCGTTGACCCTGAATTCTGTATTTCCGAGCGTCATCACCGAGGGCGGTAGCGATTTCACGCTGACCGCATTGGGGTTGTCGTTCGCACCGAACGCCGTGGTCAAATGGAACGGCACCGCTTTGGCGACCAGCCAGGTATCGAGTTCGGTGCTGCGCGCCACAGTGCCCGCTGCCGATATTGCGGCGCCTGGCTCGGCGTCGATCACGGTCCAAAACGGCGCCGGCGTCAGCACGGCGGCCTTACCTGTCAGTATTCAGAACCCGTCCCCGGATGCCGTGGCGCTCCAGATAACACCAGATCACGCGGGAGCGATAGCCTTTAACTCGCTGACCTTCCCAACCTCCAGCACTTGGAGTGTCAATCTGGGCGGCCAGCCCTCCTATGCTTTGATCGCCGATGGCAAAGTGTTCGTGACCGTCAAGATTGGGGCTGGAAGCACAACCGGTAGCCAGTTGGTCGCGCTCGATCAGGCGAGCGGCCATATCGTCTGGGGCCCGATTCAGCTTCCGCAAGGGTGGGCGTTTCCCGCCTACGACGGCGGCAAGGTTTTCGTGATCACTTCGTTCGGCATTGGACCCGGAACGCTGCAATCCTATGACGCGGAAACGGGAGAGACGGACTGGACGACCACTTTTCCCCTCGGCATCGCGTTTGAGACGGCACCCACGGCAGCGAGTGGATTTGTTTACCTGGTCGCCGGAAACACCGGGGCGGCTCCCTACGGGATCGATGCGGGCAGCGGCGCGATCGTTTGGCAGCAATTTACCCCGAGCGGGACTGGCAGTACGCCGGCCGTTACCTCCGAAGGAGTCTATATCGCGGCGCCCTGCAGCACCGCCGGATTTGCGCCGCTAACCGGCGCCAGTTTGTTTCAAGACAGCAGCGCTTGCGAAGGCGGCGGTGGCAGCACCGCGGTGGTGGCCAATAATGTGCTCTATTCGCTCATGGGTGACCCGGCGAATGGCATTTATGTCAATGCGACAACCGGTGTTCAGCAGGGCACCTTTACGGCCGACGTGGTTCCCGCGATTACCTCGACGACGGGATTCTTCCTTAAATCGGGTACGTTAACGGCCAAGTCATTGAGCGATTTTTCGACCCTGTGGAGTTTCAATGGCGACGGCGGTTTGGTTACCTCACCCATCGTTGTGAACCAGGCGGTGATCGTGGGATCCTCGAGCGGACAGGTCTACGCGCTCAACGCCGCAACAGGCGCACAACTCTGGTCGACAAATACCGGCGCCGCCATCTATTCAGGAAACGGCAACGTCATTTCAGGTTTGGCGGCAGGGGACGGCTTACTGGTGGTGCCCGCCGGCAACACGCTGTCAGCCTTCACGCTTTCTACCAATCCGTAAGATCAAATCAGCGCGCCCACCGAACCGTTGATCGCAGTTCTCACGGGCCGCGAGATTCACGCCGACGATTGCCGGCCCCCCCGACCGAGCGATACCAAGAATGGCACGCCGAGAATCAAAAGAAACAGCGCATCGACCGCGCCTCCACCATGGGAGCTGCTGGAGGCCGCGGGGGGTGGGTTGGCAGCCGTCTTAATGACAACGGACGTACTCGCCGTGGCGGCCGGTGGAGCGCCGGCGCATGTAATCGAGTACGTCACCGTGCCGACGCTGGTTTCGGTCACCGTCATCGATCCCGAGCTCGATAGCGTTCCGGTCCAGCCATCACCCGCGCTGCCGCCCGAGGCGACGCAAGAATCGGCGTTTGACGAATTCCAGGTGAGCGAAATGGCAGAACCTGCGGACTGCGTCGCATCGTTGCTCGACAAGGTTACAGTCGGTGTTGTCACATTGGGAGAGGATGGTGGAACTGCCGTGTACACCACAGTGACTTGTGCAAGCTCGTTATTGCAGTTGACCTCGTAGACCAGGGACCCGGCATATTTTGTAGTCACGATGAGGGAACCGGAGCCGGTGCCGCCCAACGTGCCGACCCAAGGCTGAGAGCCATCGCCCCCTGTTGCATAGCAAATGGCGCCGCCGTTCGAATTCCAAGTCAGTGTTACCGGGGTGTCCACCGCCACGCTGGTGGCGCTGGCGGTGAGAGTCGTCGGGATATTTACAGCAATGGACGCAATCGTGGCTGCGTACAAAGTCCCCGCGCCGCTGCCACAGGTAAGCGTAAACAAATAGACACCCGATGTGGTCGGGTTAGGCGTCTGCTTGCCCACAGGTGCCACGGCTGCTGCAGTTGGATTCGGCACTGAACCATCTTCATACGTACACGGGCCGACTGACGACGACCAATTGATATCGGTGAGCGACGTAGTGCCGCCCTCCGGCATGGAGTACATCTGGATCCTCGGTTGCGGCACCACGGCGATCACCTGAGAGGTCGTGGCACTTGCGCCGGCTCCGCACGTGAGCGTGAACAGATAGACGCCCGGCTGTGATTCGCTCACCTGTTGCGTGCCAGACTGTCCTTTAGAACCCGCCCATCCATCTCCGGCCGATCCGCCAGTTGCGGCACAGGGAGATGTTTGTGCGTTCCACGATAGCGGATAAGAAACTTGAGCTGCCCAAGTCGTGTCGGTGGTCGTGAGAACTGCGGGCACCGCGTTGGCAACCCAGTTGATGGTGGTACTCGTTGTCTGCGTACCACATTGCATCGTGTAAGTGACGATGCCAGCCACGTTTTCGTAATCGGAGAAAGCGCCGCTGTTTCCTTCTTCGGTCAGAATAACGGCTTGAGACTCGCCGGAATTGGTTGTGTAGTTGATGAAGCAATTATCAACATTGGTCGTCCACAAGAGATCGAGCGTCGCAGGATTGGGCCCAAAAGGCTGGTAAATCTGCTTGGTCGGTGAGGCCGCCACGAGCGAAAACGCGGTTGGATTGAAGGCCACGACCACCGTTTTACTCGAACTGGCAGTTTGGCCGCCGCCGCTGCAGGTGATGGTGAAGGTGTACGTACCGGGGACCGATTCGGTGACGCTGTCACCGCCGTTTTGCGTTATCCCCGCGTTGTTAATCGCCCAACCATCGTTTGCCGATCCGCCACTCGCAACGCATGGCGCACCCGTGCCATAGCCGAACCAGCCAAGATCGACCCTTGATCCTGCAGCGATGGTCGCTTCCTGGGAGACCAGGGTTACATAGGGCTCGACTCCATCGACAGCCAGAGTACTCGTCGCAGTTTGGGTTCCGGAACCACACGTGAGTGTGTACTTGATGAGGCCTGTGTGTGCCACGGTCAAGGCAAATGAACCAGGGCTCGGCTGTGTGCCGGCCCAGCCATCGCCGCTCGTACCTCCGCTGGCTACGCACGGTTCCACGTTCGACTGCCAATTGAAACTGGTGGTCGCGCCGAGCGTGAGCGGTCCGGCCGAGCTGCCCGTGAAGTCCAGATATGGCGCAATGTAGTCCCAAGAAACAGTCACGTTGCCCGATGCGAGGAGGGCTCCCACCAGACAGTTCAACGCGTAGATGACGTTCCCGCCGACGACGTTGGTTACTTGTAGTGAGCCGCTGGCCGCCTGCGTCCCGGCCCACCCGTCTCCCGGGCTGCCACCGCTTGCCGTACAAGAGGTGGCGCCTGCCACACTCCAACTAAGCGTGATCAAACTTCGGGTGTCGGCATCGGTTGCACTGGCAGTCAAGGCGATCGGCTGAGTCGAGATTCCCGTCATCGTCATTTGGCCCGTGGCGCCGGGGTCCAAAATGGATTTCAAGGTTTTGTTGCCGGTGGAACTGGTGCGATCGGCCGTCGAGCTCCACACGCCAGAAAGCGCGGTGAAAAGCGCCGTGACCGTGGTCGGCGAGGGAGTCGGAGGCGGCTGAACCGGACAGACGCCGGCCGTGTTTTGGCCTGCGCTCAGAACCGCGAGGCTTCCCGTGCCGGCCACTTGATTGGCCGGACTGAACAATGCTGAGCCCGAGCCGCCCGCACCGATGTTGCCCACGGTATTCACGACGCCCCAAAAGGTTGAGTCGTAAGAAATGCTTAAGGTCGCCGCCGGCAATTGTTCCAACACATCGGTGCCGCCCCACTCGACGTACTGCTGATCCTCGCCCAGAGCCTGATGGATCGTATAACCGCCACTGAAAGCTGCACCGCTCGCATCCCAACCTGCGTAGTACGCATCGCTCGCCGCCGGGGGTGCGTCTAATTGAATCAACCAAAGGTCTTGTTGTTCCAGCGCAGTGGTCGCTCCCGATTGGCTCGGCGTGACTTCGTCGTAGAGGGAAAAAAGCGGTGTGCCGCACAGTGTTACGGCGTCCCAATACACCGAGATTGTGGCAGCCGCATCCGGGTCGCCGCCGCCCAATTGACCATTTTCGCAATGACGAGCCGTGAGAATGTAAGGTCTGCCATCGCTGGCGGTGTTGTTAACAAGCGTGCCGGTGCACTCGAAGAGATTGCCGATTACAAGTGCCACCGTTGCTTGCGAGGGGCCCGTATTTCCGGCCGTGACGTGACACGAATAATTTTCTGTGCAGCTGGCGGCAGCGCCCGCCGCCGCTCTCTTGAGCTCCGCGTAGTGAGGGTGATCGGGTATCCCGCCGCCCAAGCTGCGATATCCGGCCTGAAGACTGTCAATTTGAAATCGCACCCGGTTTGCCTCCGACGAGGCGACACTGAGTGAGAAGGTCTCGGTGTCGCCCGGGAGCGGCCGGCCCCATAAGCCGCTGCGACTCACGTTTCGCGCCGAGTACTTGATGGCATGATGATCCGTGCTCACGGTCAGCACGGCGCTCGGAGGCAGCGTCGCGGCAGACGCATGGAAAGACATGGATATGGCAGTTGGAATTTGCACCGTATACACCCAGGTGCTCACTGTGCCCTTTTGCTTCCAGCTGCCTTGAGATGCACTGGAGACAGCGCGGCGAATGTTGACGGCGAACTGCTCCTGCGAACGCGCCGCAGTGTCGATAAGAGGATTGAGGTCGACGTGGATGGCATCCACGGCCGTCGCGGCAACGACGCGACATGTCAGACAGAGAATTAACCCCGCAAAAACCCGGGTGAACATGCCCATGGAAGTCCCTTTTCCCTATTGTTCTGACCCCAGCATAAACCTCGTGTGAATCCGAACTCAACTCTAGATCGAAAAGTGTCGGCATGGGACGGCCGGAAGGGCGCGTTTGACTCAATGGTTTCGAGGACAATTTGACAATGTCGAGATTCCGCCCCAGAACGGCCATTCTCATCCCGATTGGCCTAAGACGTTTTACCCGACCAAAAACCTCAGCTGCTACCCATTAATTGTCGTCCTCTCGGACGTTTCTGGAAGTCTCCGCCGGGTCGTGTCATTGTTCGCAAAATGCGCGTGCTGAAGAGTCAACTACGCCAGCTCCAGAAGCTCCTTCGCCGCCGAGGATCGAATCCTCAGGACGCGGAAGATCTCGTCCAAGAAGCGGTAGTTCGATTATTCGCCTACACGCGCAAAGTGGGTGAAGTGCGAAACACCGAGGCATTCCTAACCCGCACCGCCATGAATCTGGCGGTGGACCTGCACCGAAGTTCGCGCCTCGACCGCTTCGAGCCCGAGCCTGTCGAGGTACTCGATTTATTGGATCTGGGACCGGCACCGGAGGAGGTGTTGGCCGCAGAGCAGCGCCTACTGCGCATGAAGGAGACATTGGACCGAGTCAGTCGCCGAACTCGCGAAGTGTTCTTCATGCATCGGCTGCAAGGGTTGAGTCACGCCGAAATTGCGCGGAACCTGGGCGTGACCACGAGTGCCGTTGAGAAGCACATCGCCAGCGCACTCACGACTCTGACCATCGAGCGACAGCGCGAATGAATGAACAATTCGAACGAAACCCTGACTTAATCCCGCCGGAGCGCATTGCGGAAGCGGGCGTCTGGGTGGCGCGCTTACACAGTGGCGAGCCAGACAAGGTTGCCATGGCGGGCGTAAAGCAATGGCTTAAGGCGAGCCCGATGAACGTACGGGCGCTGGAGCTGTGCACGGAGATTTGGGAGGAATCTGCCAATCTCCGGCGTATCACCCCCTTCGAGACTCAGGTGCCTGGCGTGCCCCGAAAACAGCGTTTTCTTCCAATGGCCGCCGCGGCGGCGCTCTTGGCGATTGTGGGGATGATTCTCTGGCTTGCACCGGCGCCTGACTTAACCACTGAAGTCGGGGAACAACGCTTGGTCACGCTAACGGATGGCACACATGTGTTCCTCAACACCGCCACTCGCATTGCCGTCAATTTCGATGCGCATGCGAGGTGGGTGGAACTGAAATCGGGCGAAGCACTGTTTGATGTGGCCAAAAAGCCGACATGGCCTTTCATTGTCAAAGCGGGGGATCGCCAGATCAAGGCCCTCGGTACTTCGTTCGTCGTCAGACGCGACGCGACGCAGACGGCGGTGACCTTGGTCGAAGGAAGCGTGTCGGTCACCGCGGATGCGTCCTCGCGCAACCAAGGTGTGAGCGCGGCCGCTACGCCGCAAGTCTTTACGCTCAAGCCTGGACAAAAGTTGACCTTGTTGGGAGCGCAAGCGCGACTTGAAGTGACACCGCTCGATAAAGCGGTGGCGTGGCGGCGTGGTGAGATTATTTTCGACGATACCAACCTGTCCGATGCGGCAGCTGAATTGAATCGCTACAACAAGGATAAGCTCGTGGTCGAGCAGCCGAGCGCGCAAGCGGTGCGGGTGACGGGGCTCTTTCAAACCGGCGATTCGCTGAGCTTCGCACACGCGGTGGCGCAAAGTTATGGACTGACTGTGGAAGAGCGCAAGGACGCGATTGTTCTCTCAGGGGCGCCCGCCCAGCATTCCGTTTCTGCCCCCTAGCGGAGCGAGGATGCCGTTGTTTTCGAGGCGTCGCTGAGGTTTTTTTGCGGCTGCAACGTCATCTCCTGATAAGGGGGAGATAACCATGCATAGTGGGATACGTTCGCTATCGGCTAGGGTAGTGCTGGGATGGCTGTTGTTGTCGTGTACGGTCCAGGCCGACGCACAGGTGACCGTCAAATTCAATCTGCCGAGTCAATCGTTGGCCGAATCCTTGCGCGCCGTAGCAAGCCAAACGCAAACCAATATTCTCTTCGATCGAGTCTTGGTGCACGGTCTGATGGCTCAGGCACTGGATGCACAGCTGAACCTCGATCAGGCGATGCGTCGATTGCTGGCGGGCACAGGCCTCACTTACCGCAAGACAGACGAGAAGACCGTCGTCATTGTCGTCGCCGACAAGACGGGTGATCCTTCCGCGACTCACGATACCGCAAGCCCGAGCAGCCCGGCGCCGACGCAACATCTCGCATCCAGCGCCGGATTGACCGCCAACAGCATCGACGCGCAATCCTCGATGGCAAAGGACAGTGATGCGACCAGGTTAGAAGAAATTACCGTCACCGCCCGGCGTCGCGAAGAAAGCCTCTATGCAGTGCCCGTGGCCGTGACCGCACTGTCGCCTGGCGACATCCGCGCTCGCGGCATCCAGACCGCGGAAGATCTGCAGAATTACGTACCATCGCTCAATGTGTCGAGCAGCGTCACGCGCGACGATTACACCTTCTCGCTGCGCGGCATGGGACCCACCGGCGGCTCGGGCCCCGGTGCCGTTTTGGCCGGCGGCGGCACCGGCGTCGTAACGTATTTTGCCGACGTCCCGACCAGCGGTGCGGGGCCGGGGCTTTTCTACGATCTTGAAAGTGTGCAGGTCGCGGCCGGCCCTCAAGGCACGCTCTTCGGAAAAAACACCACGGGCGGTGCTGTCTTGTTCGTGCCGAAGAAGCCCGTGAATGACTTCGAGGGTTCTGTGGAATATGGAATGGGCGACTACAACATGAAAACGGCGACCGCCGTGGTGAATGTGCCCTTGGTGGATGACAAAGTATTGCTGCGCGTCGCCGGCCAATTTCTCGATCGGGATGGATTCACCATCGATCGCGGTCCGTACTTCGCCGGCAAGGACTACGACAATCGAGATTACTGGGCGCTTCGGGCCACCCTGCTGCTGCGGCCATTCGACAACTTGGAAAACACCACCATTTTCAGCGCCCTGCACAGCGAGGGGAACGGCGATGGCTTCGTGCTCACGGCCGTCAATCCGGCCGGTGCCTTCGGATCACTGCTGTCGCCGCTTCTGGCGGAACAACAAGCTTCTGGTATCCGTTCCACATCCCTCTCCGCAAATGAAATTGATCGACGCTACAACGATGGCATCATCAATACGACGCGCTGGTCCATCAGCGAGCAATGGCAATTCAAGAACATCTTCAGCTATCAGGTGCAGAAATGGCGTAACAGTGAGGACGTCGACGGCACAAGCTTGGTGTTGGATGATCTCGTGCCGGTGGGTCAGGGGTGGCATACCCAGGTCGGAACCTACACCGAGGAGCCGCAGATACAAGGGGCGGCGCTCGATGATCATTTGAAAATTACCGCCGGCGCCTACTATGAAGACGGCCACAACATTGCGCCCCAACCCTACCAAGTACAGGTCGCGCTCGGCAATTTTCTCATTAATCAGATTGATCAAAGCAACGCGGAGCGAAGTCGTGGCCTGTATGCACAGACCACGTACGATTTCGGCGGACTTTATTCGAGCTTAGACGGACTCAAGCTCACCACCGGATATCGATACACCTGGGACAATTATAGTTACGGCATCGCCAGCTTCAGTCCGAGCGAGGGCAATGCCTGCCTCACATCCTCGGGTGCCTACCCCGCAAACGATTGCGCATTCTCTGCCTCCGGCCAAAGCGGCGGCAGTTCTTGGACACTGGGACTCGACTATCAACTCCCGGTGGCGCTGGTGTACTTAAGATCCGGGCGCGGCTACGTTCCCGGCGGTTTCAACCCCTCGTTCGGTTTCACGCCGGGAGGCGTAGATACGCCGCAGTTCCGGTTTGCACCGGAGTCCGTGATCGACGTCGAATTGGGCGTCAAATCCGAGTTCGATATCGCGGGTGCACCCGCCCAAGTCACCGCGGATATCTTTCACTCGGACTACACCAACATCCAGCGCTATGTCTCCGAGGTCCTGCCCGGCGGAATTGCTTCCAATTTTACCGCCAACGCCTCGGAGGCAGAGATCGAGGGATTTGAATTTCAAGGCAGCATCGCGCCCGTGACCGGACTGACCTTCACCGCGACCTACTCCTACAATCATGGAAAGTACACCAAGATCGATCCTGCGGCGGCGCCCTCCCTCGTCGGCGTACCTTTTTCCTACTTGCCGGAAAATAAGGCGAGCCTCGGCGCGACCTACAAGTTGCCGCTGGCGCAGACCGCCGGGGAGTACTCGCTCGGGCTCTTCTACTCTTATCAGTCGCGCTTTTTTGATGCTCCCTCGGTGCAGCCATTCGATTACATCGAAGGCTACGGGCTTTTGAACGCGCGTCTGGACTGGAATCACATCTTTCAGACGACTTTAGACGCCTCATTCTTCATGACGAATGTGACCGACAAGGTGTATCGCGTCGGCCAATACAATGATTTGGTGGCCAACGGGTATATCACCTCCTTTTACGGTGAGCCGCGAATGTGGGGTGTGCAGCTGCGCTACCGCTTCGGAAAGACTCCTTAGCGACTCGGGATACCATGCAATGCAAGTCAATGCCCGTGTCCGCGGCGTGCCGTCATCAAGATCTCGATGTTCGCCAGCAATGCAATGGACCATGCTGTCGCTGGTGGCGGCGCTCGCCACCCCCGCAGGGCATCGCGCCATAGCCGAGGGTGCGGATTCGAAAGCAGAAAAACCCCCGTTCGTCAGCTTGGACGCTTCGGCGCACCTAAGAGCGTTGACACTGCCCTACTCGAATTTCGCGAGCCCTGAGGCGAAACTCGCCTACGCACAATTGTTCGCCACCGATCATCACGCGCCTCCGGCGGATGCGGACATTGCCACGCGGCGGGCCTATTTCGATCGATTCAACAGCGCACTTGCGCGTCGTGCCGCGGAAATCTATCCGGTGCGTATCGAGAATCGGGTGTACGGCGGTGTCAAGGCCGAAGTCATCACGCCAAAGGAAGGCGTGTCTGCCAAGCAGCGCGATCGCATCCTGATCAACCTGCACGGTGGCGCTTTCTTGTGGGGTGAAGGCAGTGGCGGCGAGATTGAATCGATCCCAATCGCCAGCGTCGGACGGATCACGGTCGTCACGATTGCCTACAGACAGGGCCCCGAGTACAAATTTCCCGCAGCAAGTGAAGATGTTGCGACGGTGTATCGCGCGCTCCTAAAAGACCATGAAGCCAAGAAAATCGGCATTTATGGCTGCTCGGCCGGCGGCATCCTCACTGCAGAGGCGCTTGCTTGGTTGCAAAAGGAACATCTCCCGATGCCCGGCGCGGTTGGCATTTTTTGTGCCTCCGCAGGCAAATTTGGCGGTGACTCGGTGCTGCTCGCACCGGAACTTGCCGGTCAGCCACCCCTGCCAGGTTCGACGCAAGGAAAACTGAGCTTCACACCGTACTTCAGCGAGGTCTCGCTTACCGATCCCTTGGTGCTACCAATGAACTCAAAGCAGGTCATGGCTCACTTCCCGCCAACCCTGCTGCTTGCAGGCTCGCGCGATTTCGCCGTCAGTTCCGTCTGTCAAACCGACATCGAACTGAGCAAGGCCGGAGTGAAGACCGAGTTGCATATCTGGGACGGCCTGTGGCATTCGTTCTTCAATAATCCAGATTTGCCTGAGTCTAAAGAAATGTACTCAATCGTGATGAGCTTCTTCGACCGCAATCTAGGCTGATCAAGCACTATTGTCCTACCCAAGGGGGCTTAGCCGCCTTGGTTTGCGCGAGGTACCGCTTTGGTGATCAGGGCGGTGGCGGTATGAACTCCAGCGCGAATTTCACGAAGTCCTTCAATCGATATTCCTTTTCCCCGTTCGGTGTCCAATGCGGGTCGTGATGCTGGGTACTCAAATAGGATTCTTTATCGGCGAACATCAATCCGAGAAATACTTCCGCGACAATCGACCCGCCCACCGGCCCCAATTGCGGCGTGGTGATTTTTTGCGCCGGCTTGACTGGAATCTCCACGAGAGCTTGGTGTTGAATCCCTTCGGCCAAGATGTAGGTCCACAGCGGGCAGTTTCCCGCAAAACTCGCATCGGTCTCCGTGATGGGCTTCAGCGAGCCCTTGGGTGGATTCTTCACTCCCTGTCCGATCAGGATTTTATCGTCCGATAGAATATCCTTGGCGGGCAGTTGCAGAAGCTTGGCCGTCTCTTGACCGGTGGGCAATCCGAATTCCACGCCGCGCTCCAGGTTTCTTAACGCCAGCGAAGCAGGATTGGACGCCACGGCGGGCGGCAAGTGTTTCAGAGGCGTCACCAGCGCAGTATCGATGCGATACGCAAATTGCAGGCGCCGGAAATTTGCCGGAGTACTGGCTATCAGAATCTTATCCGCCTCGTCGGCAGAGCCGTAGTCGCGAATATCGATGTCGATGAAGCGACCCCAATCAATGGCCCAATCGGAAATCAGCCGGCGAAATCCCGTCAGGCCTTCCGGAAAGCCAGGATTAACGTCCACGGGCACGGGGAAAATCGGCACCAGCACCGTGTCATTTAAACGATAGCCCGGACGCACCATGGAATGGCCCAGGCGGTAAGCTGCCACCGAGAATTCCACTGGCATGAAAGGAATCTCAAAACCCTTGAACACCTTGAGCTTCGCATGATCGAAGCGGCCATTGGTTCTGTACTTATCCAGCACTGCGGCGCTCACGATTCTCGGCAGAAAATCGTTGATCACCAGGTACTGGTAAGTCTTGCGCACCTGATTCTGTATGTGTTCGAAGTCCGGCTTCTGTCCCTTCTTCGCCGCATCGTGCACCAGACGATTGTGAAACCTCAAGAACAGTCCTTGTAGTTGCGAGACGATGGAATTCTCATCGTTGCGCGGATCACCGATGAGCGCCCGACCGCGCACATTGCGCGGCAGGTCCCGTGCGCCGTCGTTGCTGCCCTGAGTGATTCGGTCGCCGAGAAGAAACGAAATCCCATCGTCCTGGTACAGATAGGGCTGATCCCCCGGTCCGCGTCCATACAGATTGTCCAAGTCAAAGGACGGGGTGCGGAAGTCTTCGGTGGCGTTGGGATCCTTATGTTTTTGAAAACTGGTGGCGGGATCGAAGGTAAGATCGTGATCGATGAACTGGCCGAAGTAGGTGTACAGGGCCGGAATGCCGCTCTCTTCATCGTCCGGCCCATCCTTGGGCGGATCGAAGGGGGACACCATGTGGTTCGCGAGCTTGACCAACGCATCGTGCTTGAATTGCCCCGCGGTCGACTTCGGAAAAAGCCGTCCGAAGCGCGCGCCGAAAATCCCATCGAAACTCTTGAATGTCTTGAACGACTTGAAGGTCTGGTCGCTCTTGCCGGCAGCCTCCATGCCCCGCATCAATTGGCCGTGCTTGGTGCCCATCGTGACCTCCTTGTGACGTGCTAGAACAGAATCGGCGACTGGCTGTGAGTTTCTCGCGCCGAAATGTCGAGGTCAACTGACTCTTGCAATTCGCCGAAGCCGAGTGCAATGTTGCTTTGCAAGCTTAGGCTTAGGGGTGGATGGAACGGAGTCTCCCTTGCGCTGCACGGATGCCAAATCAAATCGCTCACGTTGCATCATCATCGGCGCGGGACTCGCCGGACTCGCTGCAGCGCACTATCTTTCGCGTCGGATCGGCCGGACCTGGCAACGCGCCGGGCCTCTCGGCGGCGCGTATGCCTTTTATCGACCGGGACAATGGTTCTCGGTCCGGCCCACGCTGCACGCGGCACGCAAGCTATGAAAACCATCATCCACGAATTATTCATCGATCCGCCGCTGGCGATCGCGAGACTCGGCGGCAGTTCCATTCCGCAAGATGCCTATAGCTGGATACCCCCGCCCGCACCGCGCAGCGGCGAAAGCACCGCCATCGTGCCGGATTGGTCGTTAGGTGTTCAGCAGGACGGTACGGTCGAACCGTATCTACCGCTTCAGCTCACCTTTCGCGACGGTGCGCTGATCCGGCCGGTGTGTCCGTTCTTCGAAATCTGGGCGCGCATCGGCAGCGCCAACAGCTCACGCAAAAACTGGACCGAAGTGCCGTTGACGCCGGCGCTGCTGGCGCAAGCCGGTGCCACGGTCGCAGATCTGTCGCTGAAAATCGATGCCAAGAATTTCAAGGCAGCGCGCCGCACCGGCAACGCCAACTTAAGGTACGGCACGTTTCCGCCGGTGATGGTGCGCGGCGATATGCACCTACCGGTGGCGCTGTTGGCCAGCAGCCCGAATGGCGTGTCCCAACCCATGATTCCCGTGGATCACCCCATCCCCTTAGGATTCGTGCAAATGCTCAAGAGCCGCGCGCCGCTGCCCGCGAGTGATGCGCGTGCGGCCCTCGTCGATGTGGAGCGCTTACGGTTTCGATTCACGCCGGCGCAGGGGCTGGTGTACGGCGTGCCTGCTGCAGCGAAGTCGTCCGAAACGCCTCGCGGCAGCCACGCCACCCCGGTCGAAAAGAGCCGCGCCTTCTTGAACCCTAACGCGGGTTGGGCCGGGGCGACGGATGTGGGCTTGGTCGAGCCCGACGACACCTTCGATGGCGCCGATGTCCACGCCGACACCTCGCTCGGCGTGATCGACGACACCTGCGAAGTCCGCTTCGAGTTGCAGCTCACGCCCGCGGCCGGCGCGCCCGTCGCGGCCAGCGCGCATGCCTTCGTCGGACCCCCGGACTTCGCGCCCGATCGCCGGCCGTTTCTGTCTTTGGCTGACGAACTGAACGATCGGGGCGCCGGTTCCGACGCCCGCACGCATAGCATGTCGGAAGCGCAGCGAGACGCCTGGATCCAGGATCTCTTCGAGCGCGTATTTGAAACCACGACCTTGTTCAACGTCGATTTCTACCGCAGCATCGGCGCGGCGCAGCTCTCGGGCAAGGACCGCGCGGCACATCCGGTGAAGGACGATCATCTGCCCAATCCCTCGCGAGCCATGGGCGGGCGCGATATGTTGCGCAAGAAAAAGAAGGATGAGCAGCCCATCGTGGCGCCCAACCGCGACGTACCGCTGCCGCTGAGTCAGCGTGCGGTCAGCCGGCATCGCGAATTGTCCGATCTGTCGGGCTTGCGTGAATTCATCGAGGCGCATCGGGGCCGCATCAAGGATCTGGTGCGCA